>Ga0070741_10002369_pt1 | contig 51241 bp, 45 predicted proteins | sample Coa_R1_4_FD_66440 | JGI IMG/M metagenome (GOLD analysis project Ga0070741, IMG submission 66440) | Surface soil microbial communities from Centralia Pennsylvania, which are recovering from an underground coalmine fire - Coalmine... | ecosystem: Environmental > Terrestrial > Soil > Unclassified ... | reverse complement strand
CAGCCCCGCCCGCCACGCCGCCTCGGCCTTGGCGCGGACGATCGCATCTGTCTCGCCATGGTCGGTGCGCCGTTCAGAGTGGCCGACAATGACATGGCTGGCGCCAGCATCCTTCAGCATCTCGGCCGACACGTCGCCGGTGTGCGCACCGTTCGGCTTGGCATGACAATCTTCGCCGCCGACCAGAACGCCGCTGCCCTTCACCGCCTCCGCCACCGCCATGACCAGCGTCGCCGGCGGGCAGACCAGCACCTCGCGATCGGTCCAGCCGGCCTTTTTCACGCCCTCGGCAACGCCCCGCGCGAGCGCCAGCGCATCGGCGCGCAGGCCGTTCATCTTCCAGTTTCCGGCGATCAGGGGGCGTCTGGTTCTTGCCATGAAAAATCCCGCTTTCTGCTCGTCGCGTGTCTAGCCATCGGACGGTTTGCGGTCAAAGGGTCCCGATGGTACCCATGCGCCCCACCGCAAAAGACCCTGCCCGCAGAAGCCAATCCCGTGCACAAATTCAGGAAATACGCCGGCGTCGCCATCATGGTCACGCTCATGAGCATGCTGATCATCAGCTTCGGCTTGTGGGGCATCGGCGACATGCTTCGCTTCGGCGGCCGGACCAACGAAGTGGCCCATGTCGGCGGTACGCACATTCCGCTTTATGGCTGGTTCGGCGGCGTCTCGGTGTCGGTCGAGGAGGTCAAGGACCGCTTCAATCGCCAGCTCGAGCAGATCCAGCGCCAGACCGGGCAGCGTCCCGAGACCGACCAGGCGATGCGCTACGGCCTGCACCTGCGAGCGCTGGATGACGTGGTTCAGCGGGCCGTGATCGACAATGCCATCAGGGATTTCGGCCTCTCGATCAGCGACGCCGAGGTGCGCGCCACCATCGCCAAGAATCCGTCCTTCCAGGGCGCTGGGGGCGGCTTCGACGAGGCGCGTTACCGCAGCCTGCTGCAGCAGGCGCGTGTGCCTGAGGCGGACTACGTCGCCGACGTTCGCCGCGAGATCGCGACCGTCCAGCTGTTCGGCGTGGTGCGGCCGGACGGCCTGGCGCCGAAGAGCCTGCGCGACGACGTCTACAAGATGGAGAACGAGAAGCGCGTCGGCGAGACGGTCTACGTGCCGGACAGCATCGTCACCGATGTGCCCAAGCCCTCGTCCGACGAGCTCAACAAATATTTCGAGGCGAACAAGACCAAGTTCGCCATTCCGGAATATCGCACCTTCTCTTATGTGCTGCTGACGACCGCGGACGTGATGCCTGATGTCACGGTGACCCCCGAGCAGCTCAAGCAGGAATACGACGCCAAGCAGGCCGAGTTCGGCACGCCCGAGAAGCGCGACGTCGACCAGGCGATGACCGACAGCGAGGACAAGGCCAAGAAGATCATCGAGCTCGCCAAGGGCGGCAAGTCGCTCGAGGATGCCGCCAAGGAAGTGCTCGGCAATTCCGACGGCGTGATCAAGCTCGGCCTGGTCCAGAAGAAGGACCTGCCGGCAGGCCCGCTGGCCGACGGCGTGTTCTCGCTGCCGCAGGGCCTGGCCGACAAGCCGATCAAGTCGCCGCTCGGCTGGCACGTCGTGCGCATCAACAAGATCGAGCCCGGCCAGGTGAAGCCGTTCGACGAGGTCAAGGACAAGCTCGAGAAGGACCTCAAGGCCCAGATCGCGCCCGATCAGCTGATGAAGGTCGTCACCGACTTCGACCGCATGCTGAGCAAGACGCAGTCGATGACCGAGGCCGCACAGGACCTCAAGCTCAAGATCAGGACCTACGAGAACGTCGACGCGCGCGGCCAGGACGCTTCGGGCAAGCAGGTCGTGACCGGCCCGGCCGCAGCGCAGCTCGTGCAGACGGCATTCGCCACGCGCGAGAACAGCGACAGCGATCTGCTGCAGACCCAGGGCGACGAATATTTCGTCGTCCATACCGATCACGTGACGCCGGCGCGCGTGCCCTCGCTCTCGGAAGTCGAGGCCAAGGTCACGGAAGCCTGGCAGGCCGAGCAGCGGCGCAAGCTTGCCGACGCCAAGGTCAAGGAGGCGGTCGAAAAGGTGAATGCCGGCAACGACCTCGCCGCGATCGCCAAGGAGCTCGGCCTCGAGGTGCGCACCACCAAGGCAGTCACCCGCTTCGACGCCGACACTGGGAACTACCTGACGCAGCAGGCCACGCAGGAGCTGTTCCTGCTGCCGAAGGGCAAGGCGCAGGCCGTGCGCTCGGCCGAGGGCAACGTCATCGTGCGGCCCAAGGAGATCCAGGCGGCCGATCTCACCAAGGACAAGGAAGCCGTCGAGCGCTTCGGCAAGCAGCTCGATGTCGCCATCGGCAACGACCTGGTCGCCGAGCTGCTGGCGGGCCTGCGCCAGAAGTACGGCGTGGAACTGAACAAGGCCGTCTTCGCCTCCGCCTTCCAGACCCAGCAGCCGCAGCAATAGGCGGCCGGGATGTCGATCTCGCCCGAATTCGCCGCCTATTCCGCGACCTACCAAGCCGGCAAGCCGCAACTCGTCTGGACCAAGCTGGTCGCCGACCTCGAGACGCCGGTCTCGGCCTACCTCAAGCTCGCCGACGGCCGCGCCAATTCCTTCCTGCTCGAATCGGTCGAAGGCGGCTCGGTGCGCGGGCGCTACTCGATCATCGGCTTCAGGCCTGACGTGATCTGGCGCTGCATCAAGGGCAAGGCCGAGATCAACCGCCGCGCCCGGACCGATGCACAGGCCTTCGAGCCCCTGCCCGGCCGGCCGCTGGAGACGCTGCGCACGCTGATCCGCGAGACCCAGATGGAATTGCCGCCCGGGCTGCCGCCGATGTCGGCCGGCCTGTTCGGCTTCCTGGGCTACGACATGGTCCGCGACATGGAGCGGCTGCCGGACAAGAACCCCGATCCGATCGGCCTCCCGGACGCCATCATGGTGCGGCCCACGATCATCTGCATCTTCGACCGGCTCGACGACGTCGTGACCCTGGTCACGCCGGTATGGCCGCAGGCCGGCGTGAGCGCGCGCGCCGCCTACGAGGCGGCTGAGGAGCGCATTGCCGACGCCGTCGCGGACTTCGAGCGCGTCCTGCCACCGCGCAGCGAGAGCGCCGAGGCGCTGGAAACGCTACCCGACCCGAAGCCCAACATGAGCGAGGCCGAGTTCAAGAAGATGGTCGCCACCTGCAAGGAGTACATCCATGCGGGCGACGCCTTCCAGATCGTGCCGTCGCAGCGCTTCTCGACGCCGTTCAAGCTGCCGCCGCTCTCGCTCTACCGCTCGCTGCGCCGCATCAACCCCTCGCCGTTCCTGATCTTCTTCGACTACGGCGACTTCACCATCGTCGGCTCGAGCCCCGAGATCCTGGTTCGCCTGCGCGACAACATCGTCACCATCCGCCCGCTCGCCGGCACGATCCGGCGCGGCGCCACGCCCGAGGAAGACAAGCAGCTCGCCGACAAGCTGCTGGCCGATCCCAAGGAGCACGCCGAGCACCTGATGCTGCTCGACCTGGCGCGCAACGACGTGGGCCGCGTTGCCAAGATCGGCTCGGTGCGCGTGGTCGAGCAGTTCACCATCGAGAAGTACAGTCACCTGCAGCACATCTCGAGCCACGTCGAGGGCACGCTCGAGGACGGGCTGGAGGCGATCGACGCGCTGAAGGCGGGATTTCCGGCCGGCACGCTGTCGGGTGCGCCCAAGGTGCGCGCCATGGAGATCATCGACGAGGTCGAACCGGTGCGGCGCGGCATCTATGCCGGCTGCGCCGGCTATTTCGCGGCCAACGGCTCGATGGACACCTGCATCCTGCTGCGCACCGCCTTCGTGAAGGATCAGGTGATGTACGTGCAGGCGGGCGTCGGCGTCGTCGCCGATTCCGACCTCGACGCCGAGCTGCGCGAGAGCCACCTCAAGGCGGCCGCCCTCGTTCGCGCGGCGGAAGAAGCCGTGCGCTTCGCGAGTTCCCAGAACCTCGGCAATAGACGGCGCTGACCGACGGTGTAGGCTCCCTGCAACGGAGGAGCCTTCATGTCCGACTGGCAGAAAAAATACCAGCGCCTGCTGTTCGACCGCCCGCACCCCAAGGTGCTGCGCGTCACCATGAACCGGCCAGAGAAATACAACGCCACCGATGCGGTGATGCACACCGAGCTGGTCAACGTGTGGCGCGACATCGACGGCGACGACACGGTCAACTGCGTCATCATCCAGGGCGCGGGCGGCAAGGTGTTCTCGGCGGGCGGCGACTTCGACCTGATCGAAAACAACATGAAGGACTTCAACGCCCTGCTGCGCACCTGGAAGGAGGCGCGCGACATCGTCTACAACGTGATCAACTGCTCCAAGCCGATCGTCTCGACCATGCGCGGCCCCGCCGTCGGCGCCGGTCTGGTCGCCGGCATCCTGGCCGACGTGTCGATCGCCTCGAAGAAGGCCCGCATCATCGACGGTCACACGCGATTGGGCGTCGCGGCAGGCGACCATGCGGTGATCGTCTGGCCGCTGCTCTGCGGCATGGCGAAGGCCAAATATTACCTGTTGCTCTGCGAATCGGTCGACGGCGAGGAAGCCGAGCGCATCGGCCTCGTCTCGATGTGCGTCGAGGACGACCAGCTCGAAGCCAAAGGCCTCGAGGTCGCGACCAAGCTGGCCGAAGGCGCGCAGACCTCGATCCGCTTCACCAAGTATGCGCTCAACAATTGGCTGCGCATGATGGGCCCCTCGTTCGACGCCTCGACCGCGCTCGAGATGCTGGGCTTCATGGGACCGGAGGTGAAGGAAGGGCTCGCCTCCCACCTCGAGAAACGCAAGCCCAAGTTCGATCCCTACTCGCCGCTCTGAGGAGCCCGTCATGCGTGGACTGCAGGGAAAGAACGTGATCGTGACCGGCGGCGGCGGGGCGATCGGCGCGGCGATCTGCCGGCGCTTCGCGGGTTACGGCGCCAAGGTCGGGGTGTTCGACAAGAACCTCGACGCTGCGAGGAAGGTCGCGGGCGAGATCAAGGGTTTCGCCTCGGGCACCGACATCACCGACTACAACGCGGTCGCGAGCGCGATCGCCGAATTCGAAAAGCAGGCCGGGCCCACCGACATCCTCGTGAACAATGCCGGGTGGGACAAGTTCGTGAACTTCGTCGAGACCACGCCCGATCTCTGGGAGCAGATCATCGCCATCAACCTCAAGGGCGCGCTCAACATGAGCCATGTCGTGCTGAAGGGCATGGTGACGCGCGGCGGCGGCCGTCTTGTCAACATCGCCTCGGATGCCGGCCGCGTCGGATCCTCGCTCGAGGCGGTCTACTCGGCCTGCAAGGGCGGCATCATCGCCTTCACCAAGACGGTCGCCCGCGAGGTCGCGCGCAAGAACATCACTTGCAACACGGTATGCCCCGGCCCCACCGACACGCCCCTGCTCGCGGCGGTCGCCGGCAACGACGAGCGCGGCCAGAAGATCCGCGCCGCCCTGGTCGGCGCCATCCCGATGAAGCGCGTCGGGCAGCCCGAGGACATCCCGGGCGCGGTCTGCTTCCTGGCGAGCGATGACGCCGCCTTCATCACCGGCCAGACGATCAGCGTGTCGGGCGGCTTGACGATGCACGGATAGCGGAGAAGGAACATGAGCAACCTCTGGATCCAGCCCACCGGCGGAGCGCTCGGCGCCGACGTCCACGGCATCGATCTGTCCCAGCCGGTGGATGACGCGGCCTTCCAGCAGATCGCCGATGCCTGGGCCCGGCATCTCGTCCTGCGCTTCTCCGGCCAGAAACTGACCGACGAGCGGCTGATGGCGTTCAGCGCGCGCTTCGGCGAGCTCGACCGCGTGCCGATCCCGCCGGCGGGCTTCGATCGCGCCGATTCCGACGTCGACGATCGGGCGCGCGAATGGGTCGCGGTGATTTCGAGCGTGAAGAAGAACGGCAAGGCGATCGGCGGCCTGGGCTCGTACGAGCTCGTCTGGCACACCGACATGTCCTACAACCCGCTGCCGCCGCGCGCCTCGCTGCTCTATGCGCTGGAAGTGCCGCCCGACGGCGGCAACACCGGCTTCCTCAACATGTACACCGCCTACGACACGCTGCCCGAGCGCCTGAAGCGCGCCGTCGAAGGCAAGACCTGCATCCATGATTCGAGCCGCAACTCGGCCGGCGAGCTCCGCAAGGGCTTCCAGACCACGCACGACGTGACACGCACGCCCGGCGCCGTGCACCCCCTGGTGCGCCTGCATCCGGTGACCAAGCGCAAGGCATTGTTCCTCGGCCGCCGGCCCGGCGCCTACATCCACGGCCTGTCGGTCGAGGAGAGCGAGAAGCTCCTGAACGAGGTTTGGGTGCACGCCACGCAGCCGCAGTTCGCCTGGTACCAGAAATGGCGCGCCGGGGACCTGGTGCTATGGGACAACCGCTGCGTAATGCATCGGCGCGATGCCTTCGACGAGTCGCTGCGCCGATTGATGCACCGCACACAGATCGTCGGCGAGCCGGTCCTGGCGGGTTGAGATCCCTTCTCGGCGGGGCTTGAGACACTTTTGTCCCGAATCTCACCCTCCTGAGACGCCTCCGATGCCGATGGCCTAAGGCTTTCTGCCTCGAGTCTCACGGAACACACCCACCCCCCTGGTGAGACACCGTGAGACGCCTGAGACACGTGAGACGCCTGAGACACGTGAGACGGCTGAGACGGCCAAACTGCAAATACTTGCGATCGAACCGCTCTAGGCCTTGGACATGCCCGGCATCTTGACGGCCGAGGAACGGCGCTCGGGCATCGGGTCCTCGAAGGCGCGCGGATATTTGTGCGGCTGCGCCGAGACCTTGTTCAGCCTCTCCAGCGCTTCCTTGGGCAGGCGCCAGCCACCGGCCTGCAGCGTGTCCTTGAGCTGCTCGGCATTGCGCGCGCCGACGATGGCCGAGGTCATGAACGGCTGGTCCATCACCCAGCGCAGCGCCGTCTGGGCGGGCGTCCGGCCGATCTCTTTGGCGACGTCGAGCAATGTCTGCAGGATCTCGGCATGGTTGGGCGCGAAGAAGCGACTCTGGAACCCCCAGCCTTCCGCCGAGCGCGTGCCCTGCACCTTGAGGCTGCCCGGCGTGTACTTGCCGGCAAGATAGCCTGACGCCAGCGGTGACCAGGCGACGCAGCCCAGGCCCTTGAGCTGCAGCGCCGGCACGATCTCCTCGTCGATGTCGCGCACCACGAGGCTGTATTGCGGCTGATAGCAGGCGAAACGCTCCCAGCCCCTGGAGTCGCTGATCCACAGCGCCTCCATCAGGCGCCACGCCTCGAAGTTCGAGCACGCCGTGTAGAGGATCTTGCCGTCACGCACGAGATCGTCGAGCGCGCGCAGCATTTCCTCGAGCGGCGTCGCGTGATCGACATGGTGGATGTAGTAGAGATCGATGTAGTCGGTCTGCAGCCGCTTCAGGCTCCCCTCGATCTGCTGCTTGATGTGCAGCCGCGACATGCCGCTGTCGTTCGGCCGATGGCCCATCGGATTGAAGAACTTGGAGGCGATCACCGCCTCCTGCCGCTTGCCCTTGAGCGCCACGCCCAGCATCGTCTCCGACGTGCCGCCGACATAGGAGTTGGCGGTGTCGAAGAAATTGAGGCCGGCAGCGAGCGCGGTGTCGACCATGCGGCTCGCCTCGGCCTGGTCGGCGCCGTTGCCCATCGTCATGGTGCCGAGGCAGATCTCGGAGACCTTGAGGCCGGCGCGGCCGAGATTGCGGTAGTCCATCTCCCCTCCGATATTCCACGCACCAAGTGACGTCGAAAAGCTTATAACATTGTCATGAACCGGCGCCGCTTCGTTCTCTTCGCTGCCAGTTGGGCTCTCATTCCTTCGGAGGTTCCGGCACGGTCGCGACTTCCAGTCGTGGGCGTTCTCGATCCCGGCGACCCTACGGAGTTCGCCACTGAATTCCGCAACGCGCTGATCGGCCTCGGCTATATCGAGGGCAAAAACATTCGCCTGGAAATACGCAGCGGCGGGAACAATGCGGACACGTTGGCTCGTCGAGCCGAGGAACTGGTTCGACTGAAGGTCGATGTCATCGCCGTGCGTCTTACCCCCGCGCTCCGGGCCGCGACGCAGGCTACACATGAGATTCCCGTGATCATGTCGTCGGTGGGTAGCCCCGTGGAGACAGGCTTCGTCGCGAGCCTCGCCCATCCCGGCGGCAACGTCACCGGCATGTCTCTGGGCGGCGTCCCTCTGTCGGCGAAGCGGCTGCAGATCATTCGTGAGGTCCTGCCATCGCTTCGCCGGCTGGCCGTCGTCACCAATCGCGACGAGCCCTACTCCGAGATGATCGCCTCGACCATGGACAGGCTCGGAAGCGAGTTCGGCATCCAGACGATCGAGATCCGCACGACGGGCTCGACCCTGGTGGCATCCTTGGCGACCATGGAGCATGAGCGCCCTGACGCCATCTTCGCCCTGGCGAGCCTACCCGCCCAGCCCATTGCCGAAGTCGCGCTGCGATTGCGGATGCCGTACTTTTCCACCCAGAGGACGGCGGTCGAAGCCGGCGCGCTCATGTCTTACAGTGGTCGACTCGACGAGCAATTTCAGGGAGCCGCCATGTATGTCGACAAGGTTCTGAAAGGCGCCAAGCCCGCCAATCTGCCTGTCGAGGAGCCGAGCCGCTTCGAGCTTTCCATCAACATGAAAACTGCCCGCGTGCTGGGTATCACGATCCCGCGCACCCTTCTCGCCCAAGCTGACGCCTTGATCGAATAGCAGGCCCTAGAGCCCCAGCATCGCCTTGGCCAGCACGTTTCGCTGCACCTCGGACGAGCCGCCGTAGATCGTGGTCTTGCGCTGGTTGAAGTAGCGCGGCGCCACATCGTCGACATATTCGCCGCCGACCGGCACGATGTTGCTGTCGTAGTTGCGCAGCTCGGTGAACGGCGCGCCGTACCAGCCGACCGCCTCGACGGCGAGCTCCGTCACCTTCTGGCCCACCTCGGTGCCGCGCATCTTGACGATCGAGGCCTGCGTGCCGGGGTTCTGGCCGGCCTTCATGCTCGAGTAGAACATCAGCTCGTTCATCTCGACGGCATCGATCTCCATCTCCAGCGCCGCCACTTTCTCGCGCCATTTCGGATCCTGCGACAGCGGCTCGCCGCCCTCCATCTGCGTGTGCGCGAGCTCCTTCAGGTGCCGGAACGCCTTGCGCAGCCGTGGTCCGAACGCCTGCCCGCCGCGCTCGAATTCGAGCAGGTACTTGGCGTAGGTCCAGCCCTTGTTCTCCTCGCCGACACGATTCTCGACCGGCACCTTCACATCGGTGAAGAACACCTGATTGACCTCATGGCGCATCGGCGTGCGTGTGCCGTCAACGAGATAGATCGGATCGACCTTGATACCGGGCGATTTCATGTCGATCAGCAGGAAGGAGATTCCCTCCTGCCGCTTGCCCTCGTTCGAGGTGCGTACCAGGCAGAACATCCAGTCGGCCCAATGGGCGTTGGTGGTCCAGATCTTCTGGCCGTTGACGACATAATGGTCGCCCTGCCGCTCGGCGCGGGTGCGCAGGCTCGCGAGATCGGACCCCGAGCCCGGCTCCGAATAGCCCTGGCACCACAACTCCTCGGCGGCCGCGATCTTGGGCAAGAAGCGCTTCTTCTGCCAGTCGCTGCCGTACTTCATCAGCACCGGCGCCACCATCTTGAGGCTGAACGAGGACAGATAGGGCGAGTCGGCGCGCGCCATCTCCATCTCGAAAATGAATTTCTGCGTGCTGGTCCAGCCGGTGCCGCCATATTCCTTCGGCCAGTTCGGGCAGAGCCAGCCCTTCTCGGCGAGCTTCTTCTGCCACTGCAGCAGGCGCTCCTTGGAGACATGGCTCGACCGGCTGCGGCGGCTTTCCTCGGCCACCTCGGGCGGCATGTTGGCCGCGATCCAGTCGTGCACTTCCTTCTGGAAGGCCAGTTCTTCCGCGTTGAACGCCAAATCCATCGTCTGCCCTTCTTGTCATCCTGAGCGAAGCGAAGGATCTAGCGCTTCGACAGGGCCTTTGGTCGATCTGATAGGTCCTTCGCTACGCTCAGGACGACAGGGTTAGAGCCCCAACATCACTTTGCTCATGATCCCGCGCTGCACTTCCGACGAGCCGCCATAGATCGTCATCTTGCGGCCGTTGAAATAGCGCGGCGCCAGCACGTCCACACCCTCCGGCCCGATCGGCTCGACGTTGGAGTTCCAGGTGCGCTGCTCGGGGAACGGCATCGAGTACCAGTTCGCCGCCTCGACCGAATATTCCTGGATCTGCTGCATGACCTCGGTGCCGCGCAGCTTGATCATCGACGACAGCGGGCCCGGGTTCTGGCCCGAGGCGAGCTTGGAGTAGAACTCCATCTCGAACATCTCGAGGCCCGAGATCTCGATGTCCATGCGCGCCAGCTTCTCGCGCCAGGCCGAGTCGGACATGATGGATTCCTCGCCGTCCGGCATCGCCTTCGACAGAACCTTCAGCCGCTCGAAGGACGAGCGCAGCCGCGGGCTGTACGGATTGCCGCCGCGCTCGAACTCGAGCAGGTACTTGGCGTAGGTCCAGCCCTTGTTCTCCTCGCCGACGCGGTTCTCGACCGGCACCTTCACATCGGTGAAGAACACCGAGTTCACCTCCTGCGTGCCGGCGCGGTTGCCGTCGGCGGTGATGATCGGATCGACGCGGATGCCCGGCGTCTTCATGTCGATCAGCAGGAAGGAGATGCCCTCCTGCGGTTTGCCCTGGTTCGAGGTGCGCACGAGACAGAATATCCAGTCCGCCGTCTGCGCCAGCGTCGTCCACGTCTTCTGGCCGTTGACGATGTAGAAGTCGCCTTCGCGCACTGCCTTGGTGCGCAGGCTCGCGAGATCGGACCCCGAGCCCGGCTCGGAGTAGCCCTGGCACCAGATCAGGTCGGAATTCAGCATCGGCGGCAGATGGCGCTTCTTCTGCTCGTCCGATCCGTATTTCATGATCACCGGCGCGCACATCTTGGGACCGAACGGCGAGGTACCGGGCGCGCCGGCGCGCGCCATCTCCATCTCGAAGATGTATTTCTGCGTCGTGGTGAAGCCCGGGCCGCCGAACTCCTTCGGCCAGCCGGTGCACAACCAGCCCTTCCTGGCGAGGCGCTTCTGCCAGTCGAGCAGCCGCTCCTTCGGCAGATAGGCGTTGCGCGCGGCCTTCAACTCGCCCTTGAGCTCGGGCGTGAAGTTGTCCTTGAGCCAGTCGCGCACTTCCTGCTGGAAGGCGATTTCCTCTTTGCCGAACGTCAGATCCATCGAGGGCTCCTTTGGCCGAGGAAAGTACCGCGCTAGAGTGCCGGATGAAAGCAGGAGAGTTGCATGGTTCATCGCATACGGCGCGTGGTCACCGGTCATGACAAGAACGGCAAATCGGTGTTCATCATGGACGGCAAGGCGCCCAACGTGCTCGAGATGGCGTCGATGCCGGGTGTCGCCCTCACCGATCTGTGGCGCACCAAGTCCTCGCCCGCGTCGAACAGCGGAAATGCCGACGCCGCGACCGGCAAGATCAAGCTCGAGCCGCCGAGCACCGGGACCATCCTGCGCATCGTCGAGTTCCCGCCCGACAGCAAGTGGCGCAAGAGTGCCGACGCCAGCAAGGCGTTCGCCTCGATCGACGCCGGCGGCGCACCGGATCGCGCCTCGTCCGACGCCATGATGCATGCCACGGCGACGGTCGATTACATCATCGTGCTGAAGGGCGAGATCTACGCCATCCTCGACAAGGGCGAGAAGCTCCTCAAGCAGGGCGACGTCCTGATCCAGCGCGGCACCAACCATTCGTGGAGCGTGCGCGGCAAGGAGCCGGCGGTTGTCGCGGCGATCCTGGTCGGGGCCAATCCCGTGGGACGGTTGAGCAAGCGCAAGAAGCACTGATGTCACCTTCCCTGCAGAAGGTGGCGAGCGACGACCGCCTGCCGGTCTCGACCGACGTCGTGGTGATCGGCGCCGGCATGGCCGGCGTCACCGCCGCGTACGCGCTTGCCAAGAAGGACTTCTCCGTCGTGCTGATCGACAAGGGCGTCGTGGGCGGCGAGCAGAGCAGCCGGAACTGGGGCTGGTGCCGCCAGCAGCATCGCGACCTGCGCGAGCTGCCGCTTGCCATGAAGAGCCTGGAGATCTGGAACGCACTCAATGCCGAGATCGGCGCGGAGACCGGCTTTCGGCGCAGCGGTCTCATCTATGTCACGACCAAGCCCGCCGATCTCGCGGTATGGGAGGCGTGGACCCTTAAAGCGCGCGAGTTCCAGATGCACAGCAAGGTGCTGAGCGCGGCCGAGGCGAAGGCCCTCACTCCCGGCAGCACGGTCGACTGGATCGGCGGCATCCATTCGCCGACCGACGGCCGCGCCGAGCCGTCGCTGGCGGCACCTGTGATCGCCGAGGCGGCACGAAAGCTCGGCGCCAGTATCCACCAGAATTGCGCCGCGCGTGGCCTCGATGTCGAGGCCGGCAAGGTCGCGGGCGTGATCACCGAGAAGGGCAGGATCCGCACCTCGGCGGTGCTCTGTGCGGGCGGCGCGTGGAGCTCGCTCTTCCTGCGGCGCCACAAGCTTCGCCTGCCGCAAGCCGGCGTGAAGTCGACGTCGTTCGCCACCACGGAAGCGCCGGCGGTCACCGATGGCGGATTGTCGATGCCCGACGTCACGATCCGCCGCCGGCTCGACGGCGGCTATACGGTAGGACTGGGCGGCCGCGGGCTGGTCGAGCTATCGCCACAGGGCCTGCGCTATGCCCGCGACTTCTGGCCGACCTTCAAGAAGCGCCGCTGGGGCCTCACCTTCTCGGTCGGCCGCTCGTTCTTCGACGGGCCGGAAGCCTTCGCGCGCTGGTCGTTCGATTCGCAATCGCCGTTCGAGCGCCACCGCACGCTCGATCCGCCGGCCGATCCGGCGCTCGTGCAGCTCGGCCTGACGCGGCTCGCCGAGAACTATCCGGCGCTCAAGGGCCTGCAAGTCGCGCAATCGTGGGGCGGCCTGATCGATTCGACGCCGGATGGCATTCCGGTGATCTCGGCCGTCGATCCCCTGCCCGGCCTCTATCTCTCGACCGGCTTCAGCGGTCACGGCTTCGGCATCGGTCCCGCCGCCGGGCAACTGGCGGCCGATCTCATCGCCGACGATCCGCCGATCGTCGATCCGCATCCCTTCCGCTACAGCCGCATGATCGACGGCAGCGACCTCGGCGAGCCGGGGATGATGTAGATGCGCCACCTCGCGGCCCTTGTCCTCCTGGCGTCCCTCGCCGCCGCCACCACCGCGCGGACGGCAGGCGATCCGCCTGCCCTCGTGCTCGAGGACAAGATCCCGCTCGGCAACGTCTCCGGCCGCATCGACCACATGGCGTTCGACCGCGAGCATCAGCTCCTGTTCGTGGCCGAGCTCGGCAACAACAGCGTCGGCGTTGTCGACGTGAAAGCAAAGAAAGTCGTCCATCGCCTGACCGGGCTGCGGGAGCCGCAAGGCGTCGGCTATCATCGCGGCACCAGGACGCTCTACGTTGCCGACGCGGGCGACGGTTCGGTGCACCTCTACCAGGCGCCGGACTTCTCGCCCGCCGGCACGATCGCCCTCGGCGACGACGCCGACAATATCCGCGTCGATCCGCAAGGCGGCCGGGTCGCCGTGGGATACGGTTCCGGCGGCCTCGCGATCATCGACCCCGCGAGCCGCAAGAAGGTGCAGGACATCAAGCTCAAGGTCCATCCCGAGGGCTTCCAGTTCGACGGCACCGACAAGCGGCTGTTCGTCAACCTGCCCGACGCCCGCACGATCGGCATCGTCGACCTCGATCAAGGCGTCCAGGTCAACACGATCGACACCGTGGGCGCGCGCGCCAATTTCCCCATGGCGATCGACACCGTCCTGCACCGCGTGCTGTCTGTGTTCCGCAGCCCGCACAAGCTGATGGCGTTCGGCGTCGAGGACGGCAAGCTCACCGTCGCGACCGACACCTGCGGCGATTCCGACGACGTCTTCGTCGATGGTCCGCGCAACCGCGTCTATGTCAGTTGCGGCGAAGGCCTGATCGACGTCTTCGCCGTCGCCACCAACGGCTACGAGCGCATCGGCCGCCTGCCGACGGTGTCGGGCGCGCGCACGTCGCTCTACGTGCCGACCACCGACCGCCTCTATCTCGGCGTGCGCGCGAGCGGCAGGGAGCCCGCGGCGATCTGGGTGTTCAAGCCCCAGTAGGCGCCTCACGCCTTGGGCTGGATCGACTCGAAATAGGCGCGATAGGTCTTGCGCAGTTCGGGCTCGGTCGAACCGGCGTCGTAGGCCGGCGAGACCAGCGGTGCGGCCCTGTCTACCTTCATCACCACGAAAGCGCGGTAGCGGTCCGCCAGCAGCGACGCGGGATAGCGCGCGATCAGCGTGGCAAACTCCGCGGTTCCCCTGGCGACGAGCCGTGCCGTGCCGCTGAAGCGATAGCCCTTGCGGCTGAACGGATCGACGAAATTGATCTCCATCGCCGGCCGCTGGGCGAGATTTGCCATCGTGCCGGGCGAGCGGATGTCGGCGAAGACGATGTGATCGTCGTCGAGCACCTGCATGGTGCCCTTGGGCGAGAGATTGGGCGTGCCGTCGGCATTCACGGTCGCCACGAAACCGAGCTTCTGCTCGGCCACCACGCGCTTCATGTCTGTAGTCAGCATTTCGCAACTCCTGCGCTATGCTGCCCGCAACGACGGAGGAACGCCAATGGCCCAAGGGGCGCCCAAGCGCATCAATCGCGCCATCGAGTTGCTGGAGGCCGACCAGGCACTCTATTACGACGGCCCGCATACCGGCCACGTCCTGACCTACGAGCAGGGCAAGAAGGACGCCCGGACCTGGGCCGACTACATCAATGTCGGCATGGAGCACGGCGCCTTCGACATGACCGGGCTCGAGAACTACATGCGCGGGCTGGTCGATGGCGGTCCGACCAACTCGGGCCACCGCACGCCGACCGTCATCGTCGAGGCGCCGGTGAACGGCATCGACGGTTCCAACGTCGCCTACAATGCCTGGCAGTTCCGCCAAATCCTGGCGCGCGGCGTGCACGGCATCCTGCTCTGCCAGGCCGAGTCGACCGACGCCGTGCGCGAGTTCGTCCGCGGCTGCCGTTTCCCGCATCACAAGGCGGGCGCGACCAAGCTGGGCGGCCGCGGCACCCGCGGGCGCGGCTCGGAGCCGACGGCGGGGCCGATCTGGGGCATCGACCAGAGCGAATACTTCGCCCGCTGCGAGCCCTGGCCGCTCAACCCGCAGGGCGAACTTTTGCTCGGTGTAAAGATCGAGAGCCCGCCGGGCGTCGAGCATTGCGAGGATATCTTGTCGGTGCCCGGATTGGGCTTTGCCGAGTTGGGGCCGGGCGATCTCGGCCTGTCGCTGGGCTACACCACCTTGCAGCGCCGGCCTTATCCCCCGGAGATGGAGGCCGCGCGGGCCAAGGTCTTCGCCGCCTGCAAGAAGAACAAGCTCGCCTATCTTGAGGGCCAGCGCCCGGACACGATCGTCGCTGCTCTCGACGAGGGCGTCCGCGTCATCGCCGGACACGACCAGGAAGTCGCCCGCTTGGGCCGCGCCCACCAGAAGCGCACGATGCCGGTCTGACGGATGAAGCCCGACAGTTCCCTGTCCGATATCGTCGAGGCGCTGGCGACGGGAAAGACCACCGCCAGCGCGATGACCAAAGCCTATCTCGCACGCATCAGGGCCGTGGATCGCGCGGGACCGAAGCTCAACTCGGTGCGCGAGATCAACCCCGACGCCTTGGCGATCGGCCGCCGCCTCGACGGCGTGAAACCTTCGGCGCGGCAGCCGCTGGCGGGCGTGCCGATCCTGCTCAAGGACAACATCGCGACCGGCGACAAGACACACACCACGGCCGGCTCGGTCGCCCTCAGGGATGCGCGCGCCCGCGACGATGCCACCCTGGTCAAGCGCCTGCGCGCCGCCGGCGCGGTGATCCTGGGCAAGGCCAACCTCACCGAATTCGCCAACATCCTCACGACCGAGATGCCGGCGGGCTACAGCTCGCTCGGCGGCCAGGTGAAGAACCCTTTTGTGCCCGACCTGCTCGACGAGCGCGGCATTCCGGTCGTGCTGCCGGGCGGCTCGAGCGGCGGCTCGGCGGTCTCGGTTGCGGCCGGCCTGTGCGCGGCGGCGATCGGCACCGAGACCTCGGGCTCGCTGCTCAGCCCCGCGACGCAGAACAGCCTGGTCACGGTGAAGCCCACCGTCGGCCTGATCAGCCGGGCCGGAATCATTCCGATCTCGCACAGCCAGGACACGGCGGGTCCTCTCACCCGCACGGTGCGCGACGCGGCGCTGCTGCTGAACGTGCTGGCCGCGCGCGACCCGCTCGATCGCGCGACGCGGCATCAGAAGCGGCCGGCCGACTACACCAGGCATCTCGGCAAGGACGGGCTGAAGGGCGCGTGCATCGGCGTGCCGAGCGATCTGCGCGATCCGCTCAACGACGCCTTCTTCAGCCCGCTGTCGGCCCGCTCGCGCGCGGTGATGGATCGCGCCATCGAGGCGCTGAAGGATCTGGGCGCGACCATCGTGCGCGCCAACATCCCGACCGCAGGCTGGGTGGGCGGGCCGGGCACGACGATGAACGTGCTCAACAGCAATCCGCTCAGCCCGAACAAGGGCCGGCTTGCCAGCGCGCCCGTCGTCTTCATCTACGAATTCAAGCGCGACCTCAATCTCTACCTGCGCGACTGGGCGGTCGGCACGCGGATGAAGACGCTGCGCGACATCGTCGCCTACAACGCGGCCCACCCGAAGAAGGCGCTGCGCTTCGGCCAGGCGCTGGCGTTGGCGGCGGAAGCCACGCGCGGCGACCTGTCGGAGCTCGAATACCGCTCGGCGCGGGCGATGGACCTCCTGCATGCCAAGACGCGCGGCCTCGACGCTTATTTCCGCCAGCACAAGCTCGACGCCGTGGTCTTCCCCGGCGCGATGGGCTGCGCCATCGCCGCCAAGCCCGGCTATCCAAGCGTGCAGGTGCCGGCCGGATTCACTTCCGGCATCGGCGATCGCAAGACGCCGCGCTATCCGCTCGGCCTCACCTTCACCGGACCGGCCTGGAGCGAAGCCAGGCTGCTCCGCTTCGCCTATGCTTACGAGCAGGCGACACACGCCCGCCGGCCCCCTTCGCTGTAGGAGAACGAGTCATGCAATTCGGCATCACGATGTTTCCGACCGACTACTCGATCCAGCCCCATGAGCTCGCGATGGAAGCCGAGTCGCGCGGCTTCGAGTCGGTCTGGTTCCCCGAGCACAGCCACATCCCGACCAGCCGCAAGTCGCCGTGGCCGGGCGGGCCGGAATTGCCGAAATGGTACTACGACACCTACGACCAGTTCCTGGCGCTGACCGCGGCCGCCGCCGTCACCAGGAAGATCAAGCTCGGCACCGGCGTCTGCCTGGTCGTGCAGCGCGATCCGATCTACACCGCCAAGGAGGTGGCGACGCTCGACCGCATCTCCAACGGCCGCTTCCTGTTCGGCATCGGCGGCGGCTGGAACGCCGAGGAGATGGCCGATCACGGTACGACCGACTTCAAGAACCGCTTCAAGCTGATGCGCGAGCGCATCGAGGCGATGAAGGAGATCTGGGGCAAGTCCAAGCCGAAATATTCGGGCGAGCTGGTGAAGTTCGACGAGATGATGCAATGGCCCAAGCCGGTGCAGAAGCCGCACCCGCCGATCATCGTCGGCGGCGGCTTCCCGCAGGGTGCGCGCCGCGCCATCGCCTATGCCGACGGCTGGATGCCGATCGGCGGCCGCGGCGGCGACACGCTGGCAATGATCGCGCCCTTCCGCGAGATGCTGAAGGAGAAGGGCCGCAAGCCCGAGGATGTGCCGGTCACGCTGTTCGGCGTCGGCATGGACGGCGATGCGCTGAAGCGGGCGCGCGATGCCGGTGTCGACCGGGTCGTGTTCGGCGTGCCGCCCGAGGCCAAGGACAAAGTCCTGCCGGTGCTCGACCGCGGCGTCGCCGCCATGCGTGCGGCGGCGTGAGCGGCCGGCGGCGGCGGCACTACCCATTGACGGCTCGGAATAAAATAATGGGAAAATAACGGGACCGATTCAACATCTTGTGCAGGTCGATCCAGGGCGGTCGCTATCGGCAACATGTGTCGGAGCATAACCCCGACCGTTAGAAGCCGCCGATTCTGTCGTATAGAACCGCGCCGATTGCGGGCGCTACACCGCGATCACCACGCCGTCGTGGCCGGGATCGGCGCCGCCATCGAGTCCGTCGTCGTGCACGCGGATGGCATGCACGGCGGCGAAGCCGAAGCCGTAGGGGCTGCGTACGACCGGATAGCCCAAGGCCTGCAATTCGCGCTCGACCCTTCCCTGGATACGATTGGAGATATCGATCGCGTCGGAGGTCGCCGAGAAGCGTGCCGCGCTCACCGCCTCGACCATGGTCATGTCGAAATCGAGCGCGTTCAGGATGACGTGCAGCACGCCCATGGCGATCTGGGTGGCGCCCGGCGCGCCAATGATCAGGTTGGGCTTGCCGCCCCTGAAGATGATCGAGGGAACGACCGAGGAGAAGCGCGCCTTGCCGGGCGCGATCGAGCCGGCGCGGCCCGGCCGCGGGTCGAACACGCCCATGCAGCCATTGTACATGAAGCCGAGACCGGGCGAGACCACGCCCGACGGCATGCCGAGCGAGTGGGTCATCGAGAAGCAGTTGCCGTCCTTGTCGATCACCGAGATGTGCGTGGTGTCCTTAGAGACCGCGCCCGAGTTGAAACGCGGCACCTGCGCCTTCACGCCCCGGCCGATCTCATCGGCTAGCGCCTTGGCGTATGACTTCGAGGTCAGCTCCTCGACCGGCACCTTGACGAACTTGGGATCGCCGACCTTGAGATCCTTATCGATGGTGGCGCGCTTCATCGCCTCGGCGACGACGCGCACATACTCCGTCGAATTGTGATCCATCCGGCCAAGGTCGAAATTCTCGAGGATGTTCAGCATCTCGAGCAGCATCACGCCGCCGCCCGGCGGCTGGTTGGTCGACACCTTGTAGCCGCGATAGTCGCCCCACAGCGGCGGATTGCGCGTCGTCCGCCACGCCTTGAGATCGTCGATCGACAGAAGCGCATCGTTCTTCTTCATGTCCTCGTCGATCGCTTGAGCGATCTCGCCGGTGTAGAAGACCTCGGCACCGCCGCGGGCGATGGCGCGCAGGGTCTGGCCGTAGTCGCGGTTGATCACATGGTCGCCGACGCGCTTGGGTGTGCCGTCCTCGCGGCAGTAGAGCGCGCGCGCCGCCGGCGTGAAGCCCGTGCGCTCGTAGTTCGGCGCGCGGCCGAACGCGCCATCGTCGGCCCACCAAAAATGGACGTGCGGCCGCACCGTCCAGCCGTTCTCCGCCCAGTGGATCGCAGGCTCGACGACGCGCGACCACGGCAGGCTGCCATGCTCCTGGTGCGCCTCGTAGTACATCTTGAGATTGGCCGGCGTGCAGATCGACTTGTAGCCGATGTCGTTGACCCGCCCGCGCAGGATGAAGCCGTAGCCGTCGCGCGCCTCGCTCTCGATCAGGTTGGCCCACATGTCGGGCCGCGCGGCCAGCGGCGCCGGCGCATGGGCATCGATGTAGCCGTGGAACTTCTTGCCCGGCATGTAGATGCCGCACGAGCCGAAGCCCGCGATGCCGCACATCTGCGGATCGACCACGCCCTGGACGAGCGCGCAGGCGATGCCGGCGTCGACGGCATTGCCGCCCTCGCGCAGGATGTCGGCGCCCGCCTCGGTCGGTTCCGGCTGCGGCGCCACGATCATCGATTTCTTGCGATAGCGCATGAGGCTTACTCAATCCCAACCGTTGCGCTTGCGCAATGCGGCGGTCGCCGGGGCGAGCGCCAGGCCTTTCGCAGGGAGAGTGGGCAGCCACTCGGCCAGCGCCTGCAAGGTCGCCTCGTGCGGATGGCCGATCGCCACGACGAAGCCCTGGCGGCGCGCCACCTCCTCCGTCTCGGCGAGCTTCCGGCGCACGGCCGCCGGCGCTTCGTCGTCATCGAGGAAGACGTTGCGGCTCATGCTCGGCACGCCGATCTCCTGCGCCAGCTGATCGCCCACCGTCTGCGGCGTGGTGCGCGAGTCGAGGAACATCAGGCCGCGCGCCTTGAGCTGCTGCAGCACCGTCTGCATGCCTGGCTTATAGGCCGTGAAGCGGCTGCCCATGTGGTTGTTGACGCCGACATAGCCCTCGAAGCTGTCGAGCGCGGCGACCGTGCGATGACCGATCTCGTTCTCGCTCATCGAGGTGAGCAATGCGCCGGGTCCGGGATCGGCGCGGCCCGTCGGCTCCATCGGCATGTGAAGCATGGTTTCCTTGCCGCTGGCGCGCGCCGCCCTCGCCTGCTCGCGCAAATCCTTGGCATAGGGCAGGAACGACATGGTGAGCGGCCCGGGCAATTCCCAAGCGCGCCTGGAGTGCGGCCGGTCGATGCCGACGTCGTCGATCACGATGGCGACGATCGGCCGGCTGTTGAGATCGGCGAACGGCACGGCATTGCGTCGCCACGCCGTCTGCGGCGCCGCCGCCGCGAGCTGCGGACGCGCCCGTACCCTGTCCTCGTGTGTCGGCAGCTTCTGGTCAGGCGCGGTCTCCATGTAGCGCGAGATGCCGGGGATCTGCTCGATCGAGGCGTATCGCGTGTCGGGCTTGGCCTCGGGCTTCGCGGGTTCGAGCGCACGCTTCATGTCGCGCAGGATCTCGCGCGCGACGCGCTCTTGGTCGTGGCTGTCCAGGCGCTCGGCGATCCAGTAGCCGCCCAGCAGGCTGCCGACGAAGAGCGCGAAAACGCCGAGCACAATCGCCAGCGCGCGGTGTTGCCGGGACCACGTCGCCAGCGCGCCGAGGTGCCCACTGACACGCATCCGTAGCGAAGACGGCGATTTTGGACTCTTTCTGTTCGACTTCCCGCTTCTGTTCTTCTTAGACGCCATCTCAAGGAGCTTTTGTAAGTCGTTGTGCAGCGACCACTATTTTGCCTTAGTTCAGAGGGTCCGACAAAATAACTGATACAATTCGCGGAGCAACGCTAAAGCACCTTCACCAGACGCAGATCGCCCTGCCCCGCGCGGCCCGCCTCAGGTGCAAAGCCTAGGCGGCGAGCGAGGGAAATCATCCGCTCATTCTCGCGCAGCATGATGCCGAACACCTGCTTGATGCCGCGTGTCTTGGCGTACGCCATGACGTGATTGAGCAGCAATGTGCCATAGCCCTGCCCCTTGCGATCCGAGGCCACCGTGAGCGCGAACTCGGCCTGCTCGAAATCGGGATCGGCCGCGAGGCGTCCCACGCCCAGCAGTTCCTCGCCGTCGAGCAGCAGGAAGGCCATCTCCCTATCGTAGTCGATCTGGCTGAGCCGCGCGGCCATCTCGTGGCTGAGCTCGCGCAGCGGGCCGAAGAAGCGCAGCCGCGTGTCCTCCGTCGTGAGGTGCCGGGAGAAGGTCTGGAGAAGCTCCTCGTCCTGCGGCCGGATCGGCCGAAGTTTCAGCCGCTTGCCGCGATGCACGACCTCGCTCTCGAGCTCCACCGGATAGGGCCGGATGGCGAGTCGCGCCGCCCGCTCCTCGCCCTCCTTGGGCCGGTGCACGACGATGCGGGCATCGAGCGCGATCACGCCCTCGTGGTCGACCAGCAACGGGTTGATGTCGAGCTCGGCGATCTCGTCGACATCGGCGATCAGCTGCGACAGCCGCACCATGGCCTCCGCCACTGCCGCACGCGCCGCCGGCGGCCGGTCGCGATAGCCCCGCAGCAGCCGGTCGACGCGCGTGCGGGCCAGCGCATCCTCGGCCAGCACCGGGTCGAGCGGCGGCAGCGCCAGCGCCTTGTCGTCGATCACTTCGGCGGCGACGCCGCCATGCCCGACCATCAGGATCGGCCCGAACACCGGATCCTCGGCCGCGCCCAGGATGAGCTCGACGGCGTGCGGCCGCTTGATCATCGGCTGCACCACATAGCCGTCGATCGCCGCGCCCGGCGCAGCCAGGCAGGCCTTGTCGTGGATCGCGGCCACTGCCTCCCGCACTTCCTTCTCCGAGCCAAGGTCGAGCATCACGCCGCCGACATCGGATTTGTGTGTGATCTCGCGCGACAGGATCTTGACCGCCACCGGATAGCCGATGCGCTCTGCGGTGCGCGCCGCCTCCTCGGCACTGCGTACGATCTCCGTCGGCACGACCGGAATGCCATAGGCCGCCAGCACGCGCTTGGCCTCGGGCTCGGTCAAGGTCGTCCGGCTCTGCTTCAAGGCTTCCGCCGCGACGGAACGCACCAACGCGGTGTCCGACTGAACCTCGGGGATCGAGGGCGGCGTGCGCTGCAAAGCGCGCTGGCCGCGCCGGTATTGCACCACATGCATGAAGCCCCGCACGGCGCGCAGCGGCGTGTCGTAGGCCGGCATGTTGGCCTCATGCAGGACCTTGCGGCCGGTCTCCGCCTCTGGGCCGCCGATCCAGCAGCCGATCACCGGTACCGACCGCGCGCCCGCCGCACCGGCAATCGCGCGGGCGGCCTTGACCGAGGAGGTGAGCGCGGTCGGGACGTTCATCACCAGCACCGCGCCGACATTGCGATCGGCCGCCAGCGCATCGAGCGCCGCGGCGTAGCGCGGGCCGTCGGCGTCTCCCACGATGTCGACCGGATTGGCGCGGCTCCAGATGCGCGGCATCAGCTTATCGAGATGCCCGATCGTGGCGTCCGACAGCGCCGCCAGCTCGCCGCCCTCGTCGATCAGCAGGTCGGTGGCGATGATGCCCGCGCCGCCGCCGTTGGTCAGAATGGCGAGCCGCTCGTTGCGCGGCCGCAGGCCGTAGCCCAGGGTCTCCGCACCGTCGAACAGCTCGCCGAGGCCGGTGACGCTGAGCAAGCCCGCGCGCGCGAATGCCGCCTCGTAGACCGCGGCCGAGCCCGCCATCGAGCCGGTGTGCGAGGCCGCGGCCTTGGCCGCCGCCGCATGACGGCCGGCCTTGAGCACGATCACGGGCTTCAGGCGCGCCACGCTGCGCGCCGCCGACATGAACTTGCGCGCGTGCGTGATGCCTTCGACATACATCAGCACCGCGCGGGTGTCGTAGTCGCGCGCCAGCATGTCGAGCACGTCGCCGAAATCGACGTCGGCCATGTCGCCCATGGAGAACAGGTGCGAGAAGCCGATGCCCTGCGCGGCACCCCAGTCGGCAAGGCCCGCCAGCACGGCGCCCGACTGCGCGACCGCCGCGACGTGACCGGCCTTCAGGCGGGCCGGTCCGAACGTTGCGTTGAGCCCGATGCGCGGCGCGGCACAGCCGATGCAATTGGGCCCGACGATGCGCAGCAGATGCGGCTGGGCATTGTCGAGCAGCTGCTGCCGCCAGCGCCTGTTGTCCGCCGCTCCCTCGGCTCCGGCGCCCGGACCTGCGGTGATCACGATGGCGACCTTGGTGCCGCGCTCGCCCAATTCGCTCACGATTCCGGGAACCGTGGCCGGCGGCGTCATGATCACGGCGAGATCGGCGGGCTTGGGCAGCTCGGCCAGGCTTTTCAGCACGCAATGGCCCGCGATCTCGCCGCCCTTGGGATTGACCAGGTGGATGGCGCCCGTGAAGCCGCCGTCGAGCAGGTTGCGCGTCACCGCGGCACCAACGGCGCCCACGCGACTGCTGGCGCCGACAGCGACGACCGACTGAGGTGCAATGAGTTTGTCGAGGTTACGTGTGGACACGGCTCGATCACTTGGCGGACAATTGCTGCGCAGCCATGACAGCGAACGCCGTGCCAAGCAAGTACGCCGCGACGATACGATCGTTTCCTCGCCGAACGCTTTTCGCTCTTGCCCTGATCGCCGCCTTGTCGGTCCCGGCGGCGGCGCAAGACAGCAAGAAATCGCCCAACGATCCGCCGGCAGACTCAGTCACCCGTCAGCGCTACAAGCTTGCCGGCGCGGAAGCGGCGTTCACCGTGACCGCCGGCAGCCTTCCGCTCGAGGACGCCAAGGGCGAGCGCCAGGCGTCGATCTTCTACACCGCCTATATTCGCGACGGCGCACCGCGCGACAAGCGACCGATCACCTTCGTCTTCAACGGCGGTCCGGGCTCGAGCTCGGCCTATCTCCATATCGGCGCGCTCGGGCCGCGCGTGGTCGATTTCGGTCCCGAGGGCACGATTCCCGCGCCACCGGGCAAGCTGATCGACAATCCCGACACGTGGCTCGACCTCAGCGACCTCGTCTTCATCGACCCGGTCGGCACCGGCTACAGCCGTCCGGCGGCAACCGGCGACGACGCCTACAAGCGCTACTGGGGCGTCAAGGAAGACCTCGAGTCGCTCGCCAGATTCATCGAGCTCTATCTCGACCGCAACAACCGGCAGATCTCGCCCAAATACATCGTCGGCGAAAGCTATGGCGGTTTCCGCGCCGCCCGCCTGCCGAAGCTGCTGGCCGACGATCACGGCATCGGCCTTGCCGGCGTGTTCATGATCTCGCCGCTCCTCGAATTCAGACTGGCGAGCGCGGACAATTTCGCGGTGCTGCCCGACGCCATGCGTCTGCCATCCTATGCTGCGGTCGAGCTGGAGCGTGCCGGCGGCAAGCCAACGCCTGAATCGCTCGCGCCGGTCGAGAAGTTCGCGCTGGGGCCATACCTCACGACGATGGCCGGCAGCGAAGCCAACGAGAAGGACCTGCAGGCGATCTACGCACAGGTGGCGAAGTACACCGGCCTCTCGGTCGACATCGTCCGCCGCAGCGGCGGACGCATCCCGCCGCGCATCTTCGTGAAGGAGCTGCGGCGCGACCAGAAGCTCGTTCTCAGCCACTTCGACGGCTCGATCTACGCACCCGATCCCTATCCCAATTCGTCCAAAACCGAGGGCGATCCGATCTACGACGGCCTGCGCACAGTCCTTACCGGCACGATCACCGACTATCTCGGCGACAAGCTCGGCGTGCATGCCGGGATGCCCTATCGCGTCGCCAACGGCCAGGCAGCCGGGCACTGGAATTGGTGGAGCGGCCTCTACGGCCAGGGGGGCTATCAGGGCTCGGGCGACCAATTGCGCGAGGCGCTAGCCGCCAATCGCAACCTAAAGGTCGTGATCGCCCACGGCATGACCGATCTCGTCACTCCCTACTTCGCGAGCAAGTACGTGATCGAGCACCTGCCGCCTGCCGTACTGGGCGATCGAGTGACGCTCCGGCTCTATCCGGGCGGCCACATGATGTATATCCGGGCCGTCTCGCGCGCCGACCTGCACAAGGACGCAGTAGAGCTTTATCGCGCACCCGCGAAATAGCGCTCAGAGGAGCGCCGGGCCGTTCATCAGCGCGAGCCCGGTGACGATCAGCACGGCCGCCGCGATCCGGCGCAGCCCGAAGGCTTCGCCGAGCACCAACGTGCCCATCAGCGCGCCGAACAAGACCGACGTCTCGCGCATCGCCGCGACATGCGCCATCGGCCCCATCACCAGGCCGTAGATCGCGATGCCGTATCCGGTGTTGGCGATCGTTCCGCCGATCACGCCGCGCCACCAGTAGCGTTTGAGGTGAGACCACACGGTTTGCGGACGCAGCACAATCGCCAGGACCAGCAGCCACGGGCCTTCCACCACGCACAGCCAGGCGATGTAGCCCAACCGGTGTGCGAAGTCCGGCCCGGCGGCGCGCACACCGAGGCCATCGGCGATGATGTAGGCGGCAATCGTGCAGCCGGTCAGGATGGCGAACAAGGTCGCAAGCCCCTGCCGGCCGCCGGCTTTCTTCGGCGCGACCGCCTTCAGCGGCAAGGCGAGCATCACCAGGCCGGCGCTCGACAACGTGACGCCCAGGATGTCCTGCGTGCGCAGGTGCTCGCCGATCACCTGCCCGGACACCACGGCGACCAGCATCGGCCCCAGACCGCGCGCGATCGGATAGGTGTGGCTCAAATCGCCGTAGGAATAGGCCTTGAGCAGGAAGGTGTAGTAGGCGAGATGCACGATCACCGACAGCGCCATGAACTTCCATGAAGCGAATGCCGGCACCGGCAGGAACGGCACGGCGACCAAGCCCATCGCCGTGCCGGTGGTCATCATCACGCCAAAGGTCGCGAGCCGGTCGGAGCGGTCGGCCTTGAGGAGCGCGTTCCAGCTCGCATGCATCAGCGCTGCCGCGAGCAGCAGCCCGATGATCAGCGGCGATACGACCATCGAACCGGGTCAGCGCGCGACGTAGTCGGTGTATTTAACATCGACACGAACATGCACGTCGCCGCCGTTGCCGCGGACGTTCTCGTCGGCGTTGATCGTCGATGGGAACCAGTATTTGTCGGCGACCTTGGCGCGCTGCACGAGATATCGCATCGGCCCGAACGGCCCTCCCGCAACCCGGCCGCAGCTGCGCACGATCGCCGAGTCACGGACCCGCACCCAGACGCGGCCGGTGAACGTCTTCGACGATGGTTGTCCGGCGCTGTCGCGGGGCAGGATGTCGAACACCGAGGCGTTGAAGTCATCGATCTTCTGGCGGCCGGAATAGACGACGTCGCGGTCGGCCAGGACGCCCTGGGTGATGCTGAAGGCGTCGCGCAGGGCATCGATGTCGCGATTGGCCAGGCTCACACGGCTCAGCGTGTCGACCGTATCGCCCACCTTCACGATCCGACGTCCGCCGCCATTGGCATCGTAGGTGATGCTGGTGATCTCGTGGAACTCGCCATCGACCTTGTCGTCGTCGAGCGTCTTGAGATCGACCTCGAGCTTGTAGGCGAAGCCTGAGAAGGCCTTGGCGAAAATCGCCTCGTTGCGCGTGACGTCGCGGATGAAGTCGGTCGGACTCATCCTGCTTTCCGCCTTGCGATCGATCGGCTCGATGCCGAGATTGCAGTCGACCTGCGCCAACGCCGGCCCGGCAGCGAAGAACGTGGTCAGCAGGAAGAAGGCCGCTTTGCGCATGCGGCCACCTTATCCTCCGCTGGGCGGTTCGGAAATCGAGAACAGGTCCCTTTCGCCGAGATCGGCACTGCGCCGGCGTTCAAGCTCTTGGTTGTAACGGCGCAGCGCGAACTGCTCGGTGAGGTAGCCGACCACCGCCTTTTCGGCCGACGAGTCGAGCACCGGAAGGGTTTCGATCTCCTTTTCCTCGAAGCGCATCAGCGCCGTGCGCACGTTTTCATAGGGCAGCAGGAAGAGATCCGCATCATGCACGAAATCGCGGGCGTACTTGCTGTCGAGCGCCCCGTCTTGCGTGACGTCGTGGATCACCGCCGTGTCGAGCGCGCCGATATAGACACCCGATGTCGACACCACGAACACCCGCTGCGCCGCGCCGACCGGATATTTCTCCCTGAGCTCGCGCACCGTGGTCGTCTCCGGCACGACCTTGACGTCGAGCCGCATCAGCCGGCCTACGGTGAGGTCGGCCAGCCAGCCGATGTCGTGGGCGCCCCGGATACCGATGCCGCGCTGATGGAAACGCCAGGTCGAGAATGAATAGCCGAAGGTGAGGCGGGTGATCGTCGAGGCCACGACGACGCCCACCATCACGCCCACCGTCATCGGGAAGTTGCCGGTGCCTTCCAGCACGAGGAACACCATGGTGAGCGGCGCGCCGATGATCGCCGCCGCGACCGAGCTCATGCCGACCATCATCAACGAGGCGTGCTGGGAGGTGAGGCCGGGCGAAATGAACGAGGCCACGTCGGCGAAGGTCGCACCGAACAGGCAGCCGAGGAACAGCGAGGACGAGAACATGCCGCCGCGATAGCCGGCGCCGAGCGAGAGCGCCGAGGCGACCAGCTTGCCCGCGAGGATGACCAGGAGCGCGGTGAGCGCCGGATCGCGGTCGAACACGAGTTGAATGGCGCCATGGCCGCTGCCCAGCACCTGCGGCACCATAAGCGCCAATCCCGTCACCAGCACGCCGCCGACCGCCGGGCGCAGCCATTGCGGCAGGTAGGGGATGCGGCGGAGCCCACGCTCGGCCCAGGTCACGCATTGCATGGACAGGATCGAGAAGCCTGCCGCGCAGACGCCGAGCAGCGCGAACAGCAGGTAAATCCATTGATTGAACTCGAAGGTCTGCCGCACCACGAACAACGCATCGGGGTGCTCGAGCGCACGCACCGCGAGCGTGCCGCACAGCGACGCGGCGGCGACCGGTGCCAGCGCGGGAATGGCGTAGCCACTCAGGATCAACTCGTAGCCGTAGAAGGCGCCGGCGACTGGCGCGTTGAAGGCGGCGGCGATCGCGGCGGCGGCGCCAGCGCCCACGAAGATGCGATGGTCGGTGCGGCGCAGGCGGAAGTACTGCGCGACCTTGGACAGCACTGCCGCGCCGAGCTGGCTATAGCCCGCTTCCATGCCGACCGACACGCCCGCGACATTGGACACCACGGTGTCCATCACCAGCCGCAGGCTGTCACGCATCGACATGCGTCCGCCATGCAGCGCGTTGGCCTCGATCGGGTCGACGATGTCGTTGGCTCGGAAGCGGCGCAGGATCAGCGTCGTGATGCCGAGCACCAGCCCGCCGACCGCCGGCACGTACAGCACGCGCATGGGATCGACGCCGATACCGGTGCTGAGCGTGTGGTCGCCCTGGATGTTGAAGGCCAGATGATGGAGGAAATCGACCAGCTTGTGCAGACCGCCGACCAGGGCACCGATCACGGCGCCCCAGATCGCGCACATCAGAATCTGGGTCAGTTCGCTGGAACGCAGCCGGCCCTGCATGCGGAACAGCCGGCGCGGCTCGATCAGGCTCGCCGCCCGCCCCGCCATGCTTCCCGCAAATCCCATCAGTCCCAACGCCATCAGAACGCCGCTTTCCTTCACTGCCGGCATCCGCGAAGATACACCCTTGCCAGCTACAAGGTGCCCGCGTGCTGCTTTTGATCGATAACTACGACAGTTTCACCTACAACCTCGTACACTTTCTGGGCGATCTCGGGGCGCGATGCGCGGTACATCGCAACGACCAGATCACAGTCGAGGCGGCGATGGCCCTGAAACCGGGTGCCATCGTGCTGTCCCCCGGCCCTTGCACTCCCAACGAAGCCGGCATTTGCATGGATTTGATCAAGGCGGCGGCCCGGGCGCAGGTGCCGGTGCTGGGCGTTTGCCTGGGCCATCAGGCGATCGGCCAGGTGTTCGGCGGCAAGGTGGTCCGCACCACACCGATGCACGGCAAACTTTCCGGCGTCAGCCACCAGGACAAAGGCGTGTTCGAGGACGTCCCCTCACCCTTCGAGGCGACCCGCTACCATTCGCTGATCGTCGAAAAATCCAGCCTGCCGGGCGACCTCGAAGTCACGGCCCAGACCGGCGATATCGTCATGGGCTTGCGCCACAAGACGCTGCCGATCCATGGCGTGCAATTCCATCCCGAGAGCATCGCCTCCCAGCACGGCCACAAGATTCTGGAGAATTTCCTCAAGATCGCGGGCGAACATCCGGCCCAGCAGAAGCGGGCGGCCTAGCCTTAAGCCCTTGAAGGCGTGGGGCTTTACTGATCCGCGACGCCGAAGCCGGCGCGCTTGATGGCCTTGCTGATGGCGGCCACGTCGGCAGTTGCCGGCAGGCGCATCTCGCCGCTCTTGAGATCGACGGAAAGGGGCGCCGTGCCGGCGCCCGTGGCGGCACGGGTGACAGCCTTGACGCAGCCGTCGCAATCCATGCCGGTGACCTTAAGGATGAGTTCGTCAGCCATGTGATATAGCTACGCGCAAATCAGGCTGAGCGCTAGGGGGCGGCCCCGGCGGCAAGGGCAAGACGAGGTCTGTAGAAGTGAGCGGCGACAACAACGAATTCCGGACCCTGCTGGCCAAGGTCGGCAACGGCGCGGCCCTCAGCATCGATGAGGCCGAGCGGGCGTTCGACATCATGACCTCGGGCGACGCGACCCCGGCCCAGATGGGCGCCTTCCTGATGGCCCTGAAGGTGCGTGGTGAGACGGCCGAGGAGCTGGCGGGCGGTGCGCGGGCGCTGCGCGCTAAGGTCCTGCGCGTGAAAGCGCCGGACGGCACGATCGACATCGTGGGCACCGGCGGCGACCACCACGGCACGTACAATGTCTCCTCCTGCTCGGCCTTGGTCGTGGCTGGCGCCGGCGTGCCGGTCGCCAAGCACGGCAACCGGGCCTTCACCTCGAAATCGGGTGCGGCCGACGTGCTGGCGGCGCTGGGCATTGGCCTCGAGCTGCCGATCGAGACGATCGAGAAGTCGCTCATTGAGGCCAAGGTCTGCTTCCTGATGGCGCCACGCCATCACAGTGCCATGCGCAACGTCGCCGGTCCCAGGGTCGAACTCGCACCCTCGCGCACGATCTTCAATCTGCTGGGGCCGATGTCCAACCCGGCCCTGGTGAAGCGCCAGCTGGTGGGCGTGTTCGACCGCCGTTGGCTGAAGCCCGTTGCCGCGGCGCTCGGTCAGTTGGGCCTCGAGCGCGCCCTCGTCGTGCACGGCCAGGACGGCATGGACGAGCTCACCACGACGGCCAAGAGCTGGGCGGCGTCGCTGGAGAACGGCAAGGTCAGCGAGATCGAAATTGCGCCCGAAGAAGCCGGCGTGAAACGGGGTTCGCTGGCCGAGCTCAAGGGCGGCGACGCTGCGCACAACGCCGACGCCATCAAGCATGTCCTGGCGGGCGAGAAGAACGCCTTCCGCGACATCGTGATCCTGAACAGCGCCGCAGCGCTGATGGTTGCCGGCAAGGCGAAGGGCTTGAAAGACGGTGCCGCCCTCGCCTCCGACTCCATCGACAGCGGAAAGGCCCGCAAGGCGCTCGAGACGCTTCAGCGAATCTGCGCATGAGCGACACGCTGACCAAGATCACCGCCGACACGGCCAGGCACGTCGCCGCCTGCAAAGCACGCCGGCCGATGGCCGAGGTCGAGACGGCGGCAAAGGCGGCCGATGCGCCGCGCGGTTTCGCCAAGGCGCTGAAACGTGCGATTGCGGCGGGCCGCTACGGCCTGATCGCCGAGATCAAAAAGGCATCGCCCAGCAAGGGACTAATCCGCGCCGATTTTGATCCGCCCTCCCTCGCCCGGGCTTACGAACGTGGCGGCGCGTCGTGTCTTTCGGTGCTGACCGATGGGCCCCATTTCCAGGGCAAGGACGAGTTCCTGGTGCAGGCCCGCGCGGCGACGAACCTGCCCGTGTTGCGCAAGGATTTCATGATCGATCCCTACCAGATCGTCGAAGCCCGGGCGCTCGGTGCCGACTGCGTGCTGCTGATCATGGCCTGCCTGAGTGATTCACTCGCTGCGGACTTGGCAAAGCTCGCACGCCGCTGGGGCATGGACGTGCTGGTCGAGGTGCATGACGGCGCCGAGCTCGATCGGGCGCTCAAGATCGAGAGCGACCTGGTCGGCATCAACAACCGCAACCTCAAGACGCTCGCCGTCGATCTCGCCACGACCGAGCAGCTCGCGCCCAAGGTGCCGAAGGACCGCGTGCTGGTGGCCGAGAGCGGCCTGGGCTCGCCGGCCGATCTTGCCCGCATGGCGAAGGTCGGCGCCTCCGCATTCCTCATCGGCGAAAGCTTCATGCGCAAACGGGACGTCGAGAAGGCGGTCCGCGAGATGCTGGCTGCATGAAAAAGAAGGCGCTCACCCACTTCGACAAGGCCGGCAATGCGCACATGGTTGATGTCGGCGCGAAGGACATCACCGAGCGCGTGGCCGTGGCGTGCGCCAGCGTGATCATGCAAGCCACGACGCTGAAGCTCATCAAGGACAAGAAAGCAGCGAAGGGTGACGTGCTCGCGGTGGCGCAGCTCGCCGGCATCATGGCGGCCAAGAAGACGCCCGACCTGATCCCGCTCTGCCATCCGCTGGCCTTGAATTCGGTCGATGTGAAGCTGACCCTGGATATCAAGCGCAATGCCGTCGACATCGAAGCCACCTGCAAGCTGAAAGGCCGCACCGGTGTCGAGATGGAAGCGCTGACCGCGGCGTCGGTCGCGGCGTTGACTGTCTATGACATGTGCAAGGCGGTCGATCGCGGCATGGTGATTTCCGAAGTGAGGCTCCTGCATAAATCGGGCGGCAAATCGGGGACTTTCAATGCCCGGTAAGATGCTTTCCGTGCGCGACGCCCATGCGCGGGTGATCGCGGCGTTCTCTGCGCTGCCCGCCGAAACCGTGTCGATCAACGAAGCGGCCGGTCGCGTCGCGGCATCCGCGCCCAAAGCCCGTCTCACCCAGCCGCCGGCGGACCTGTCGGCGATGGATGGCTACGCCGTGCGCGCCGAGGATATCCAGGCCGCGCCGACGACGCTCAAGTTGGTCGGTCAGGCGCCGGCAGGCGGCAGTTACGATCATGCGCTGCAGCGTGGCGAGACGGTGCGCATCTTCACCGGCGGTCCGTTGCCGATGGGCGCCGACTCGATCGTCATCCAGGAAGACACCAAGGCCGACGGCACCGCAATCACCGTCCTCGAGGCCCCTCGGCTTGGCCGCCATGTGCGCAAGGCCGGTCTCGATTTCAGCGCGGGCGACTCGCCTTTCAAGGCGGGCCGTCTGCTGACCACGCGCGATATCGCGCTGGCCGCAGCGATGAATCTGCCGTGGCTCTCGGTGCACCGGAAACCACGGGTCGCCATCCTGTCGACCGGCGATGAGCTGGTGATGCCGGGCGAACCGGTCGGCCGCAACCAGATCGTCTCGTCGTCAGGCATCGCCGTCGCTGCGCTGATGCGCGCCTGGGGCGCGGAGCCGACATTGTTCGACATCGCGCGCGACGATCCGAAGCTGATCCAGCGTTACATCGCCGCCGGCGCCCAGCACGACCTCCTGATCACCCTGGGCGGGGCTTCGGTGGGTGACCATGACCTCGTGCAGGAAGCGCTGAAGGCCCAGGGTTTCTCCATGGATTTCTGGCGCATCGCGATGCGCCCCGGCAAGCCGCTGATGTTCGCGGCCAAGGATCGGGCGCGCGTGCTCGGCTTGCCCGGCAATCCGGTATCGACCCTGGTGTGCACCCTGATCTTCGTGAAACCGGCGCTCGAGCGCATGCTGGGCCAGGCCGGCGACTTTCCGGCGACCATGCCCGCCAAGCTGGCTGTCGACGTCTCGGAAAACGATCAGCGCGAGGACTACGTGCGCGCCAAGCTGACGCGGTCGGCCGACGGCGCACTCACGGTCGAGCCGCACAAGATCCAGGACAGCTCCATGCTCTCGGTGATGGCCTGGGCCGATGCCCTGATGATCCGGCCGCCGCACGATCCTGCGCGCAAGAAGGGCGACACGGTGCAGGTGATCGACCTCGCCCGTCTGCCCGGCGGCTACTAGGTCGCGCTCGCCGGCGCCTTGAAGCCGACAACGAGGGCGATGCCGGCGAGCACCGTGATAACCGCCGCAAACGCGATATGAGCGGTCGTCGAACTGGTGATCGCCGCCAGCAGACCGATGCCGATCACCGGCACCGAATTGCCACCATAGACGGCGATCAAATAGCTCGACACGACCTCGCTGCGCTGTTCGGCTGGCGCGATGCGGCTCACCTCTTCCAGGCTGCCGCGATATCCCAATGCCGCCGCAAGACCAGCGACCGCTGTGGCGCAAATCAACAGCGTCATGGAATGCGCAAGCTCCGCTGCGACAAGCAGCCAAACGCTTGGCAGCAGCAGGCCCAGTGAAGCAAAAGTCGCAGTCCTGCTGGTGAAGCGGGCGGTCAACCACACGCATGCCGCCGATATCGCGAACAGCCCGAACACTACTGCTCCCGAGACGGCCGGCGACTTCTGATGGAGGCTCTGCGCAAGCAGATTGGGAAGCAGAGCCGCGTAAAAGCCGATCAGCGCAAATACCGCGAACGCGGTGACCGCGGGCGATACGAACTGCAGCCGTATTTTCGCCGGCACGCCGAGCCGCGGCTTGAGCGACAGTTCGCCGGCGCGACGGACCGGTTGGCCGACGGTCTCGGGCGTGAACAGGATCGCGCCGCCGATGGCGAGCAAAACCACGAGATAGAGGACGAACGACAGATGCAGCGGCCACGGTGCGAAGGCCGCCAGCAGCCCGGCTACGAGCGGGCCAATGGCAAGACCGATGAAATTCGCCGCCGATGCGATCCGTCCCGTCGCCGCCTTGCCGCCGCTCGCCGGCAGCTCGGCGATCCACGCCGTGGCCGTGCCCGAGGCGAGGCCGGTAGCAAATCCGCTCACCAGTCGGGCCACGAACAGTGAGGTGATGTCCTGGGCGAAGAGGAAGACGAGAACGCTGACAACGCCGAAGCCGACGGCGGGCAGGCTGACAGTACGCCGTCCGACCTGGTCCGAAAGCCGGCCGAACAGGAGCAGCGCGGCCAGATTGCCCACCACGTAAACGGCGTAGATCAGCGTCAGAACGACGTTGGAGAAGCCGAACCGCTGCTGATAGAGCGGATACAAAGGCGTCGGCAGCACCGGGCCGACGAACATGAGCGCGAGCTCGGCGGCAACCACCGCAACGGCGGCGCGGCCGACGAATTGCCGGTGTTCGATCGAATGAGCGAAAGCCATCCGCGGGGTAACGACCTCCGTCAGAACCCTGTTGCGGTGCCTCTTGATGAACCGCGCCAAGTGCGGAAATCCCTTCAGGGCCGCCAACAAATCGCTTCCGATCCCCAGAAATCTTGGGATAAGTTGACTTCCGGGAAGAACTAAACTAGAACATATATCCAGTTTCAGGATTTGTTCCGAAATCTGGTAGGCAGGCTGGGGAGAAGACGGTGTTAACCCGCAAACAAAGTGAACTGCTTCTGTTCATCAATAAGCGTCTCAACGACGCCGGCGTCTCGCCGTCGTTCGACGAGATGAAGGAAGCGCTGCGCCTGAAATCCAAGTCCGGCATCCATCGCCTGATCACCGGATTGGAAGAGCGTGGCTTCCTGCGCCGCTTGCCGCATCGCGCCCGTGCGCTCCAGGTCCTGAAGCTGCCTGAGGCCGCCGCCATGCCGGCCCCCAACGTGACGCCCCTTCTCGACTCACGCCGGGCGGCCGGCCTGGCCGAAGGACGCGAAGGTTTCGTGCCGCAAGTCATCCGTGGCGAGAGAGTGCCGCTTTCGGGAGTGATCCAGGCCGCCAACGAGGCGCAGGCGCTCAGCCTTCCCCTCTATGGGCGCATCGCCGCCGGTACGCCGATCGAGGCGTTGCGCGACAATTCGACGACGGTGGACGTGCCAGTCTCGCTGCTGGGCTCCGGCGCGCACTACTGCCTAGAGGTGCAGGGCGATTCGATGATCGAAGCCGGCATCCAGGACGGCGACATTGCGATCATCAAGAGCTCCGATACCGCCGAAACGGGCGAGATCGTCGTGGCGCTGATCGACGATGCGGAGGCCACCCTGAAGCGGCTCCGCAAGAAGGGCGCCTCGATCGCGCTCGAGCCGGCCAATCCGGCGTACGAGACCCGAATCTTCGGTCCTGACAGGGTCAAGATCCAGGGCCGGCTCGCCGGTCTGTACCGCCGCTATCACTAGGCTCCCGGCGGCTTGAGTGCCGCCTTCTGCCGGAACGAGCTGTTCGGCACCCACGGCCGGTCACCGCGGGCGCTGTTGGCTGTCTGGCGCTTCAGCCCCGTCTCGCTGAGCCAGATCGCCTGCGCTCCCTCGTGCCAGGCATTGCGACGATCGATCACCAGGCGCGGACCGCGGCAGCGACCCACGGCATCGACGGTGGAGAGGACGATATCGGCGCTGTCGCAAGCCTCCGCGAGCTTGCGCTCGTCGCTCACGAAAGCCACCCGCCACGGACCCTTGCGCCAGCGGCACAGACCGGTGTGGCAGCCAATGCCGGCCGCTTCTTCTTGCGCGGTCACCGTCCATTTCTTGGCGCCTTCCTGACCGCTGCGGCGCGCCCATGCCTCGGCGACGAAGCGGTCGGTCCGCATCGAGGCCACATGGACGATGCCTTTCTCGTCGTGCAGCCCGAGCACTCGGCCATCCTCGCTCATCAGGAGGTCCGGCGCGGGCGGCGGCCCCAGCAGGAGCGCAACGGCGATCACTGGAATGCCCACCAGGCGCCACCGGCGTCGCCACAGGCAGAGCCACAACCCGCCCAGGGTGAGCAGCCACAGGCTGGCGCCGGGCAGCGACGGCACGAGGGTCGCGGTCTGCGGGAAGGCCGCGACCGTGGCGGCGATCCAGTCGAGCCAGTGGATGCCCCAACCCATCGGGATCAGCGCCCACTTCTCCAGGCCCAGGGGCATCAGCAGCATGGCAATCAGACCGAGTGGCATGATCCAGAAGCCGGTCAGCGGAACGCCCAGCATGTTGGCGACGATGCCAAGCAGGGAAACCCGATTGAAGTGGTAGGCAGCGAAGGCGCCGGTGGCGATCGAGGCGATCAGGGTCGTAGCGAGGCTCGCGCCGCCGGCCACGGCCAATCGCCACAGCCAGCGATGGCGCGACTGCTCGGCGCGTTCGTGCAGGCGGCGGCGCCAGCCGGCACCCGCCTCCCATGCCGCGATCAGCGCGATCACCGCGGCGAACGACATCTGAAACGACGCGCCGGTCAGTGCGTCGGGCGCCGCCAGCAGCACGATCACGGCCGACCAGGCCACCAGCCGCAGCGATAGCGCCGTGCGGTCGAGCAACGTCGCGAGCAATGCGAATGCTGCCATGGCGCACGAACGCTGCGCCGGCACCGGCGCACCGGCCAGCGCGGTGTAAAACAGCGCGACCACAAGCGCGATCACGGCCGAGATCTTCTTGGCATCGACCCTGAGCGCGAGCGGCGCGATGAGCGCGATGCCATAGCGTACGAATCCCATCACCAGACCGACGACGAAGACGATGTGCAGGCCCGAGATCGACAGGATATGCGCCAGCCCAGAATCCCGCATGTTCTGCGTCACGTCCTTGGTGACGGCGGTCTGCTCGCCGGTGAGCAGCGCTGCGGCCACGCCGCCTTCGGGATTGGGCAAGGCCGCCAGGATGCGCCGGGTGATGTCGGCGCGCAGGGCGTCGATCGTGCGGATGACGCCGTTGGGCGTCCCGTGTTCGACCACTGCGGCCGGCGCCAGCGCATAGCCGACGCCGCCGATCTGTTGATACCAGGCGACCCTCTGGAAATCGAAAGCGCCGGGCGCCGCCGGCCCAGCCGGCGGCGAGATGTTTGCCAACACCAGCAGGCGGTCGCCGACTCGAAGCGGCGGCGCGCCCTTGCCCAGCGACACGCGCACGCGCTCGGGCATCATGTCGGGGGCAGGAACGTTTCGGCCCTTGAGCCGCACCGCCTCCAGCACGACCCGCACACTTTCCGGCAGGCGCTGGATGTCGGCGATGCGGCCCTCGACATTGATGCTGTAAAGCGGCCGGTCGAGCACCGGCGCCGCAAGCTCGGCCGTCCGCCAGGTGGCGAGGCCGAACCCCGCGCCCGCTGCCACCACCGCGACACAGAGCGCCCGGCCAAAGCCGCCCGCCCGAGCGAATATCGATGCGGCCAGACCTGCGATCGCCACGGCGGGGCCTATCCAGAGGGCCGGCTCGATCGGCAGCTCGAAATAGATTGCGATGCCCAGTCCCAGGGCCACCGGAAGCCAGAGCATCCAGCGGCCGCGTTCGGCATTCAGTTGAAGTTCAAGCCAGGAGCGCAGGTTTGACAGGCCTGCGACGCTCCCCTACCTACGGCGCGCTTTTCCGTCTGAATTGCGGCCAAATCCGCACCTATCCAGAATTATGACCGTCGTCACCCGTTTCGCCCCCTCGCCGACCGGCTTCCTGCATATCGGCGGCGCGCGTACCGCGCTCTTCAACTGGCTCTATGCCCGCCACACCGGCGGCAAGTTCCTGCTGCGCATCGAGGACACGGACCGCGCCCGCTCGACCGAACCTGCGGTCAAGGCGATCATCGACGGCCTCGCCTGGCTCGGCGTGCAGTGGGATGGCGACCCGATTTTCCAGTTTCCGCGTGCAGGCCGCCACGCCGAAGTGGCGCGCCAGATGCTGGCAGCGGGTAACGCCTACTACTGCTACTGCACGCCGCAGGAACTCGACGAGATGCGGGCGGCGCAAAAAGCCGCCGGTAAGCCGATCCGCTATGACGGCCGCTGGCGCAACCGCGACCCGAAGGAGGCGCCGGCCGGCGTGAAGCCGGTGATCCGGCTCAAGGCGCCGCAGGAAGGCTTCACGATCATCCAGGACGCCGTGCAGGGCGAGGTCAAGGTCGAGAACGCCCAGCTCGACGATATGATCCTGCTGCGCGCCGACGGCACGCCGACCTATATGCTGGCCGTCGTTGTCGACGACCGCGACATGGGCGTCACGCACGTCATCCGCGGCGACGATCATCTCAACAATGCCTTCCGCCAGCTCCAGATCATCAAGGCCATGGGCTGGCCCGAGCCGGTCTATGCTCACATCCCGCTGATCCACGGTCCCGACGGCGCCAAGCTCAGCAAGCGGCACGGTGCGCTGGGCGTCGACGCCTATCGCGACATGGGCTTCCTGCCGGCGGCGTTGCGCAACTACCTGCTGCGGCTCGGCTGGGGCCACGGCGACGACGAGATCATCTCGACCGCGCAGGCGATCGAGTGGTTCGACTTGCCCGGTATCGGTCGGTCGCCGTCGCGCTTCGACATGGTGAAGCTCACCAGCCTCAACGCGCACTACATGCGCGAGACGGCCGACGAGGAACTGGCGGCGCTGGTGTTGCCGCGCATCGAGGAGAAACTCGGCGCGCCGATCGACGGCGCCGGCCGCGCGCGCATCGTGCGCGGCCTGAACGGCGTGAAGCAGCGCGCGCGCACCCTGGTCGAACTCGCAGACAGTCTTGCTTTCTACGCGCGCGCTGGCGCGCCGCCGATCTCCGACGACAAGGCGCGCAGCATACTGACGCCCGATGCCCGTGCCGTCATGGCCAACCTCGCGCCGGCGCTGGAGCGGCAGGCGAGCGACTGGAGCGAAGAGGCAATCGAAGAAGCCGTGCGCAAGTTCGCCGAGGCCAACGGGCTGAAGCTCGGCCAGGTCGCCCAGCCACTCCGAGTCGCGCTGACCGGCTCGACCGCATCTCCCGGCATCTTCGAAGTGCTGGCCGTGCTGGGGCCCGCCGAAAGCAAGGTGCGATTGCTGGCGGCGGCCGGATCGTGCACGCGACCGAGCGGAGGTTGACAGGCAGATGGACAACAAGAAGCCGATGCCGGAGGCCACTACGAACGACGAGTCCCGGGATTTCATCCGGGACCTGGTTCAAGCCGATCTCGCCAGCGGACATGTACAGGGCATCGTTACGCGCTTTCCGCCCGAACCGAACGGCTATCTGCATCTCGGTCACGCAAAGTCGATCTGCCTGAATTTCGGACTTGCGACCGAATATGGCGGCCGCTGCCACCTTCGCTTCGACGATACCAACCCGGTGAAGGAGGAGCAGGAGTACATCGACGCCATCAAGCGGGACGTGCACTGGCTCGGCTTCGACTGGGGCGAGCACCTGTACCACGCGTCGGATTATTTCCAGACGTTGTACGACTGGGCCGAGCACCTCGTTCGCGCCGGCCTCGCCTATGTCGACGACACGCCGCCCGAGGAAATGCGAGCGATGCGCGGCACGCTGACCGAACCGGGCCGCGCATCGCCGCATCGCGACCGCTCGGTGGAAACCAATCTCGCCCTGTTTCGCGATATGCGCGCCGGCAAGTTTCCCAACGGCGCCTGCGTGCTGCGCGCGAAGATCGATCTTGCGTCCGGCAACATGAACCTGCGCGACCCCGTGCTGTACCGCATCCTGCATGCGTCTCACCCGCGAACGGGCACGCAGTGGTGCATTTATCCGACCTACGATTTTGCCCATGGCCAATCCGACGCAATCGAACACGTTACGCACTCGCTCTGCACGCTGGAGTTCGCCGACCATCGTCCGCTCTACGATTGGTTCCTCGACCATCTGCCGGTGCCGGCGCGTCCCCGCCAGACCGAATTCGCCCGACTCAATCTCGGCTACACGGTGCTTTCCAAACGCCATCTGACGGATCTGGTGCGACGGGGCATCGTGAGCGGCTGGGACGATCCGCGCATGCCGACGCTTGCCGGCCTGCGCCGCCGTGGCGTACCGCCGGCGGCGATCCGCGACTTCGTTCGGCGCATCGGTATGTCCAAGGCCAACAGTGTCGTCGATCTCGCCATGTTCGATCACGCGATTCGCGATCATCTCAATCAGGCGGCTGAGCGGCGCATGGCGGTCCTGCGACCGCTCAAACTCGTGATCGAGAATTTTCCCGAAGACCGTGTCGACGAGTTGGAGGCCCAGAACCATCCGGGCAATCCAAACGCCGGCACGCGCACCCTTCGCTTCGGCAGGGAAGTCTTCGTCGAGCGCGACGACTTCATGGAGAATCCGTCGAACAAGTTCTTCCGGCTGGCGGTGGGACGGGAGGTCAGGTTGCGCTATGCCTACCTCGTCACCTGCCGCCAGGTGATCAAGGACGCCGACGGCAACGTGGTGGAACTGCGTTGCACCTACGATCCGGCAAGCCGCGGTGGTAACGCGCCGGACGGTCGAAAGGTGAAGGCCACGCTGCACTGGGTTTCCGCCCGGGATGCGCGTCCCGCGGAAGTCCGCTTGTACAGCACGCTCTTCAACCGCCCCGACCCGGGCGCCGACGGCGACCTGGACGCCGCCCTCAATCCGGGCTCGCTCAAGATCCTGTCAGGGGCGCTGCTGGAGCCCTCGTTGGCGGAGACGCCGGCGGGCGAGGCCGTGCAGTTCGAGCGACAGGGCTATTTCTGCCCGGATCCGGCGAGCCGGCCGGAGGCTCTGGTGTTCAACCGCACGATCGAACTTCGGGATACCTGGGCAAAGCTGCAGGCGCAGAACTAAGAGGAGTGGTGCCCGCCGACGAATGACGGCGCGGCCCTGTCCTACGCTTTCGCCGCCGTCTACGGCCGGCGCTTCCGGGCCATGGGCTTCGGCGCCTCACGAGGCGGCAGGCGGACAGGTCAGCGCGAGCACCCTGTTGATTCTTTCAATCATGTTGATCGTCGAGCGGCCGTGCAGCCCGCCTCCTTTCCAAGGGGCGACCAACCTCCTGCTCGTCACGTTCCTGATCCCGGTCACCGCGATTGTGCTGGGCGCTGCGATCCCGGGCGAGCGGCTGATGCCCCGCCACTTCGCCGGGATAGCCCTGATCGGCATCGGCCTGGCGGTCATGGACGGCCGGATCACGGACCTCCTACGCCCCGCGAAATAGCGCAGACCGGGCGCAATTGCGCCTCCGGGGGTGGCTTGTTAGGGTGCCGGCGAACCGTGAAATCCGAGCCGAAAGAGTAGTTCCATGGCCAAGAAAACCGCGACCCTGACCGACAACGAAACCGGCAAAACCTACGAATTTCCCATCATTCACGGCACGGTCGGGCCGCGCCTGGTCGACATCCGCAAGATGTACGGCGAATCGGGCATGTTCACCTACGACCCCGGTTTCACCTCGACCGGCTCGTGCGGCTCCAAGATCACCTACATCGACGGTGACGAGGGCGTGCTGCTCTATCGCGGCTACAACATCGCCGAACTCGCCGAGCAGAGCGACCACATGGAGGTCAGCTACCTGCTGATGAACGGCGAGCTGCCGACCAAGGCGCAGAAGGACAAGTTCGTCAAGGACATCACCCACCACACGATGGTGCACGAGCAGATCAGCACCTTTTATCGCGGTTTCCGCCGCGACGCCCATCCGATGGCGGTGTGCTGCGGGGTGGTCGGCGCGCTGTCGGCGTTCTATCACGATTCGCTCGACATCAACGATCCGTACCAGCGCATGGTCGCGTCGTACCGGCTGATCGCCAAGATGCCGACGATCGCCGCGATGGCATACAAGTATTCGGTCGGCCAGCCGTTCGTCTATCCGCGCAACAACCTCTCCTATGCCGGCAATTTCCTGCACATGATGTTCTCGGTCCCGGCTGAGGAATACGAAGTCAGCCCGGTGCTCGAGAAGGCGGTCGACCGCATCCTCATGCTCCACGCCGACCATGAGCAGAACGCCTCGACCTCGACGGTCCGCCTGGCGGGCTCGTCGGGCGCCAACCCGTTCGCCTGCATCGCCGCCGGCATTGCCTCGCTGTGGGGGCCGAGCCATGGCGGCGCCAATGAGGCCGTCATCAACATGCTGAACGAGATCGGCGGCAAGCAGAACATCCCGGGCTTCCTGAGCCGTGTGAAGGACAAGCAGGATCACACTCGACTGATGGGCTTCGGCCATCGCGTCTACAAGAACTACGATCCGCGCGCCAAGGTCATGCGCCAGACCTGTCACGAGGTGCTGACCGCGCTCGGCATCAAGCACGATCCGCTGCTCGAACTCGCCATGGAGATGGAGCAGATCGCGCTCAAGGACGAATACTTCATCAGCAAGAAACTCTACCCGAACGTCGACTTCTACTCGGGCATCATCTTCCGCGCGATCGGCATCCCGACCTCTATGTTCACCGTGCTGTTCGCGGTGGCACGCACGGTCGGCTGGATTTCGCAGTGGAACGAGATGCTCGAGGATCCGGACTCGAAGATCGGCCGGCCGCGCCAGCTCTACAACGGCCAGACTGAGCGTCCCTACAAGCCGCTGCACATGCGCGGGTAGTCTGTACGAGGAGGAAACGGAAAGCACATGCCGAGGTCGTCGTCGTTCGGATCGCGCCGGACATCGACATGGGCGGTGGCACAAAAACCCCGCCCGAGGCCCCGTGTCGTGCGCCTCGGCCGTCCGGCCAACGACAACATGCGCCGCAGCGGTCCCGTGGTGCGCGCGCTCGTAGTCGCCATCACGACGGCGATCGTGATGTTCGCGCTTTACGACTGGCGGATCATCTAGGTCTGCGCCGACTCCGCGCGTGCAGGCTGAGCCTACTTCCGCTCTATCAACTCGATCTTGTAGCCGTCCGGATCTTCCACGAACGCGATGACCGTGGTGCCGAACTTCACCGGCCCCGGCGGGCGCGTGACCTTGCCGCCGGCCTTGGTGACGTGCTCGCATACTGACTTCACATCAGGCACGCCGACGGCGAGGTGACCGAAGCCCGAGCCGATCTCGTACGGCTTGGCCTGATCCCAGTTGTAGGTAAGTTCGACGACGGCCTGGGAGCTCTCGTCGTCGTAGCCGACGAAGGCGAGCGTGTACTTGCCATCGGGCACTTCGCGCTTGCGCAGCACCTTCATGCCCATGGCGTTAGTATAGAACGCAAGTGACTTGTCGAGGTCGAACACGCGGATCATCGTGTGCAGCATGCGGTAGTTCGCGGCGCCGTCGGCCATGTTTCCTCCCCTTGCCAGTCGGTTTCTATTCGGCGGGCTTGTCGCGGATCATCGCGGCGAACGTGGCCTCGGCCGCGACCTTGCCGTCGACGATAGCCTTGCCGGAAAACTTCCAGACGCTGGCGCGACTTTGGACCTTCTCGACGTGCAACTCCAGCCGGTCGCCGGGAAACACCGGACGGCGGAAGCGCACGTCGTCGATCGACATGAAATAGACGAGCTTTCCTTCGGAGTCCTGACCGTAGGTCGAAACCACGAGCACAGCCGCCGTCTGCGCCATCGCCTCGATGATCAGCACGCCTGGCATCACCGGCTCCGAGGGGAAATGGCCCTGGAAGAACGGTTCGTTGATCGAAACATTCTTGATGCCGACTGCGCTCTGGTCGAGGCGCATGTCCGTTACGCGATCCACCATCAGCATCGGGTAGCGATGCGGGATCATCTGCAGGATGCGCCGGATGTCGACCGAACTGGCTGTCACGACGCTGGTCTTGTCGGTCTGGATATTCATGGCTCCGTTCCCGTCAGAAGCGGGTGCCGAAACTGACGTGCAAGTTCTCCGTCTTATCCCACGGGGCTTGCTGGATTGGGATCGCGTAATCCAGCCGGATCGGACCGAACGGCGAAATCCACTGCACGCCGAAGCCGGGCGCTACGCGCATCACCTGGCTGTCGAGAATATTGAACAGGGACGAATTGTCGACCACGCCCCAGAGGGAGCCTACATCGACGAACGCCTTGCCGAACAGCGGCAATTCCTTGGGCAGGCCTGGAACCGGGAAGCTGAGCTCGGCCGTGCCGGTATAGAAGTACTGGCCGCCCAGGGCGTCGGTGGTATTGGCGTCGCGCGGGCCGATACCGCCGACCCGGAAGCCGCGGAGATTGTCGCCGCCGACGAAGAACCGATTGCCCAGGCGCAGGACCGAGTTGTTGAACGGCGCCACAAAGCCCGCCGATCCGCCGATCGAGGCCACGATGTCCTCGAAAATGCCCTGGTAGTACACGCCGTCGACCGTGGTGCGCAGGTAGTATTCCGTGCCGCCCAAGCCACCGACCGCGACGGTGTGGCGCGCCAGCCAGCCTTTGGTCGGATTGAGGCGCTGGTCACGCGTATCCCAGGCGATGCTTTCGGAGACTTCCGACGTGATCGACGAGCCCGCCTGCGATTGCACGATCAGCGAGGCGAAAGGCTGCACATTGTAGATCTCGGTCTGACGCAGGGTGTAGCGCACCGATTGACGCGTGTGCTCGGTCAGCGACCAGCCCGAGCGCAGCGCGAAGCCCAGGCTGCGGTCGCTGTACGACGCGATCGACTGACGATCGTTGGATGTCCGGAAGATGTCGAAACCCGCCGCCATCGGCCGGTCGAGGAAGTAGGGCTCGGTGAAGCTGAGGTCGATCAACGTGCTCAAGCTGCCAAGCGACAGGCCAAGGCGGAGGTCCTGGCCCTTGCCGAGCAGATTCCGCTCGCGGATCGAGATATCGCCGAGGATACCGCCAGTGGTCGAGTATCCGGCGCCGAACGAGATCTCGCCGGTGCTTTGCTCCACCACGTTGACGTTGAGATTAGTCTTGTCGGGCGCCGAGCCGGGCGACGCCGAGATGTCGACTTTCTCGAAGAAGCCGAGATTCTTCAGACGTTGCTGGCTGCGCCGTACCTTGGCGGTCGAGAAGGCATCACCTTCGGCCAGGCGGAACTCGCGCCGTATCACCTTGTCCAAGGTGCGCGTATTGCCCGAGATATTGATGCGCTCGACATAGACGCGCGGCCCCTCTTGGACGTCGAAGGTCACGTCGACGGTGAGATTGTCCTTATTGCGCCGGATATTGGGCCGCACGTCGACGAAGGCGTAGCCCAGCGTTCCGACGGCATCGGAGATGGCGGTGACGGTCTTGTCGACCTCGTCGGCGTCGTACCAATCACCCGAGCTCATCGTCAGGTACGACTTGAGCTGCTCGACCTTCAGGCCCTCGAAGTGCGACGCCACCTCGACCTTGCCGAACTTGTAGCGCTCGCCCTCGTTGATCGTGAAGGTGATGAAGAAGCCATCACGGTTGGGCGAAAGCTCGGCGACCGCGGAGACCACGCGGAAATCGGCATAGCCTTCCGAAAGGTAGAACTTGCGCAGCAGCTCGCGATCGAGGTTGAGGCGATCGGGATCGAAGCGATCGTCCGACGACAGGAAGTTCCACCATTTGGTCTCGGTGGTCCGGATCTTTTCCCGCAGTGTGCCGTCGCGGAAATGCTCGTTGCCGACAAAGCTGATGCGCTTGATGCCGGTGACATCGCCTTCGTCGATCTCGAACACCAGATCGACGCGGCCCTGCTCGAGCCGGATGATCTTGGGCTCGACCACCGCATTGTAGCGACCGCTGCGCCGGTAGATCGTGAGGATGCGCTCGACATCCGCCTGCACTCGCGCGCGCGTGTAGACTTGGCGGGCTTTGGACTGGACTTCGTCGCGCAGCTTGTCGTCCTCGATCTTGCGGTTTCCTTCGAACGCGACGCGGTTGATGATCGGGTTCTCGGTCACCTTCACGACGAGCGTCGAGCCCTGCATGTCCATCGTGACGTCGGAGAACAGCCCGGTGGAGAACAGCGCCTTCAGCGAGCGGTCAGCGGCCGCGGGATCGTAGGCCTGGCCCTCCTTGAGCTGCAGGTAGGACCGGATCGTCTCGGCCTCGGCGCGGATGTTGCCCTGAATCTGAATGGACGTGATGGTTCCCGCCGGCGCCGGAGCCGTGCGCTGAGCATAGGCAGGCGCCGCAAATGCAATGATGGCCGCGACGGCCAGAACTGCCCACCGAAATACCACCCTACCCCCGCCCGTCTTCCATTATCGGCCCGTCGAGTTCACACCCAAACCGCTGCTTCATAAACCGGGATCAGGGTCTTAGCCACCTGTTTTGTCCCCCGACTTGAGGCCGCATCCACAACCTCAGCTCAGCGCAGCAGCATCTTGATATCGTTGAAGGTCGCGATCAGCGCCATGCCGATGACAAGAGCGAAGCCGACCTTCAGGCCGAATTCCTGCGCCTTCAGTCCGAGCGGCCTGCCTCGCACGGCTTCGTAGACATACATTGCCAGATGGCCGCCATCGAGCATCGGCACCGGCAGCAGATTGAACACGCCGAGCACGACGGAAAGCGCGATCACGAGATTGAGGATGCCGACCCAGCCGGAATATGACGCCTCGCCCGCCGCCTTGGCGATGCGGATCGGGCCACCCAGCTCGTCGACTGGACGTGTCGCCGTCACGATCTGCGCCATGGACGTGTAGAACATCGTCGTCATGCCCCAGACATGTCGCACGCCGGCGCCCATCGCGCCGAAAATGTCATGGCTGCGGAACTCGGTGACGTTGGCGGGCTTGATGCGCAGCCGGCCGATCGTGTGCATCTTGCCTGTGCAGTCGGCGACCTGGTCGGCTTCCGGCACGACGGTCGTTTCCAGGCGATTGCCCATGCGGTCGTACTGGATCTTGACCGGCTGACCCGCTCGATCGCCGATCAGCTCCGGTATGTGCGAAAAGTACTCGACCGGCTTGCCATCGATGAAGCGAAGGACATCGCCGACCTTGAGGCCTGCGGCCTGCGCCGGGCTATGCGCGACGAACCCGCCGACGACCGGCCGCACCAGCTGGTCCATGCCGAGATCGCCGTAGCGCATGGTGTTGCCGAACTTGTCGGTACGCTCGCAGTAGGTCGGCTGGATCTCGCTGTGCAGGACCTGATCCCCGCGACGGTACTCGACCGCCATCGGCCTTGCCCAGTAGAGGAACTGGGCGTCCTGGATGTCCTCGTAGCGGTCGATGCGCTGGCCCGCCAGGCGCAGAATCTCGTCGCCCGTCCGCAGGCCGGCCTTGGCGGCCGGTCCATTGATCTCGACGGCGACAATCGACGGCGAATAGGGTTCGCCCGCGACGTAGAACACGCCGGTCAGCAGGATGAAGGCGAAGATCAGGTTGGCGGCCGGGCCGCCCAGCACGACGGCGGCGCGCGCATGCAACGGCTGGGTGAAGAAAGCGCGTCGCTTCTGCTCGTCGGACAGCCGCTGGTCGGAAGGCGTGGCGCTGCTGGCATCGTTGTCGCCCAGGAACTTCACGTAGCCGCCGAGCGGCACGGCCGCGATCTTCCAGCGTGTGCCGTTGCGATCGGTCCAGCCCAGCAATTCGGGGCCGAAGCCGATAGAGAATACCTCGGCATGGATGCCGAAGCGCCGGCCGACCCAGTAGTGCCCGAACTCATGCACGAACACGAGCAGCGTCAGGACCAGGACGAAGTACGGCAGATATGTCGTGAACAGGCTGACGATGCTGTGCATGGCTCACTAAATCATGAAAGTTATTTTACTTCAATTGGTTAGCGCGTGACTTTGAACGGCCTTTTCGGCCATATTCCGAGCCTGCAGATCGGCTGCCTGGACGTGCTGCAAGCCTTCGACCGCAGCAGTCAGCGCCGGACTCGCCGCCATCACATCCTCCACAACCCGGGCGATATCGAGGAAGCCGATGCGGCCGGCCAGGAATGCCGCGACCGCAACCTCATTGGCAGCATTCAAGACGATGGGTGCCGACCCTCCGATGGCGAGCGCTTCTCGTGCCAAACGTAGCGAGGGAAAACGGCCAGAATCAGGCCGTTCGAAGGTGAGTGGCGCCAGTGCCGCGAAATCGAGGCGGGCGGCTGGCCCATCGATGCGCGCCGGCCAGCCCAGCGCATGGCTGATCGGCACGCGCATGTCGGGGGTGCCCATCTGCGCCAGCACCGAACCGTCACGATAGGCGACCATCGAATGGATGACCGACTGCGGATGGACGACGATGTCGATCTGCTCGCCAGGTAAGCCGAACAGCAGATGCGCCTCGATCAGCTCCAGCCCCTTGTTCATCATGGTCGCGGAGTCGATCGTGATTTTTTCGCCCATGTCCCAGTTGGGATGGGCTAGCGCCTGCTCGCGCGTGGCGTCGGCCATGTCGGCCAGCGACCAGTTGCGGAACGGCCCGCCGGAGGCGGTGAGGATCAGCCGCTCGATCGCCGCCCTCTGCTCGGCGTCGAACACCTGGAAGATGGCGTTGTGCTCCGAATCGACCGGCAGCAGGACGCCGCCCGATTCGCGGATCGCCTCGGTAAGCAGGCGGCCCGCGCACACCAGCGCCTCCTTGTTGGCGAGCGCAATCAACGCCCCGCGCCGAGCCGCCGCCAGCACCGGTGCCAGTCCGGCAAAGCCGACGACGGCCGCCATAACCCACTCCGCCGGACGCTCGGCTGCCTCGATGACGGCCTGATGCCCGGCTGCCGCCTCGATCATGGTGCCGGCGAGCGCGTCCTTGAGCGCCCGGTAACGCTGCGGATTGGCGACCACCGCCACCCGTGCATGCAGACGCCGGGCCTGTTCGGCCAGCGCCTCGACGGAATTGCCGGCGACCAGCGCCTCGACGCGATAGCTCTGCGGATCGCGCTCGATCAGATCGACGGTGCTCTGGCCGACCGACCCCGTCGAGCCCAGGATCGTGACCGCGCGCGGCGTCGCGGGTGACGGCGAGGTCCAGCGCATCATGCCCACGGCCAGTCTCCCCCGGCGATGAGGCGAACCAGCGCAACGACGATCAGACAGGCGACCAGGCCGTCGACACGGTCGAGCAGGCCGCCATGCCCCGGGATCAACCGCCCGCTATCCTTGACGCCGGCACGCCGTTTGGCCGCCGACTCGAGGAGATCGCCGGCCTGATCGACGATCGCGAGCGCGGCGCCGAGCACGGCAAGCGAGATCGTCTCGCCCAGCTGGAAGACCAGCCCCATCAGCGCGCTCACCACGGCTGTCCAGCACATGCCGCCGACCAGGCCCGACCAGGTCTTGCTCGGACTAATGCGCGGCGCGAGCTTGGCGCCACCCGCAATCGTGCCCAGCACGTAGGCTCCGGTGTCGGCCGCCCACACGCAGAGCACGACCCACAGTACCGTCTCGCGGCCCGTTCCCGGTTGATGACGCAGCCAGAGCAACGCCATCACCGCGGCGATCGAGTAGGCGAAGCTCGCCAACCGCGCCAGCGGCCGCCCGGGCGTCAGGCGCGCCCACTCCCACACCATGATCGGCGCGGCGACCGCGGCGACCAGGTCGATCCAGGGAAAGCCGAACCACACGGCGGCCAGCAGCAACGGCCCCAGCAGCACGGCCGACAGGACCCTCGTCGGCAGTCCGCGGAAGCGGCCGCCGCCCTCGTCCCGAGAGACGCTAACCGACGACACCGCCGTAACGACGTTCGCGGCGGCGGAATTCGGCGACGGCCTGCTCGAGATGCTCTTTGCCGAAGTCCGGCCAGAGCGTGTCGATGAACACCAGCTCGGCGTAGGCACACTGCCAGAGCAGGAAATTGCTGATGCGCTGCTCGCCGCTGGTGCGGATCACGAGGTCGGGGTCGCGCACGCCGGCGGTGAGCAGCTCGGACTCGAAGCGTTCCTCGCCGATCTCGTCGATCTTCAGCTCTCCCGCCGCGACCTTGCGCGCGAGATTGCGCGTGGCGCGCAGGATCTCGTCGCGCGCGCCGTAGTTGATGCAGATGTTGACGTCGATCCGCGTATTGACCCGCGTGCGCGCCTCGGCGTCGGCGATGTCGGACTGGATATCCTTGGCCAGCCGCTCGCGGTCGCCGATCACGCGCAGCCGCGCGCCATTCTTGCGCAGTTCCTCGAGCTCGTTGCGCAGGTAATGCCGCAGCAGGCCCATCAGGTCGCTGACCTCGTCGGCCGGGCGCGTCCAGTTCTCGGTCGAGAAGGCGAACAGCGTCAGCACCGGAATGTTGAGCTCGGCCGCGCCGCGGATGACGCGCCGCACGGCGTCGGCGCCGCGGCGATGCCCGGCGACGCGTGGCAGCCCGCGCGCCTTCGCCCACCGTCCGTTCCCGTCCATGATGATGGCGACGTGATGAGGACCCGACGAGGGGTCCGGATTGGCGGGAAGCGAGACGGTCGACATCAGACGGTCTTGATCTCCTTTTCCTTCGCGGCCAGCGCGTCATCGATCTGCTTCACGTAACGGTCGGTCAGCTTCTGCACCTCGTCGGATTTCTGGCGGTGCTCGTCCTGCGAGATCTTGTGGTCCTTCTCGGCTTTCTTCAGCGCCTCCATGCCGTCGCGCCGCACGTTGCGCACGGCAACCCGCGCCTGCTCGGCGTACTTGTGCCCGAGCTTGGCGAGCTCGTTGCGTCTCTCGCTGGTGAGCTCGGGCAGCGGGATGCGGATCAACTGCCCGTCCGGCTGCGGATTGAGGCCGAGGCCGGCATCGCGGATCGCCTTGGCGGTCGGCGTCACCAAGCTCTTGTCCCACACGCTGACCGAGAGCAGGCGCGGTTCCGGCGCGCTCACCGTGCCGACCTGGTTGAGCGGCATGCGCTGGCCGTAGGCCTCGACCATTACGGGATCGAGCAGGTTGACCGAGGCGCGGCCGGTCCGCAGGCCGGCAAAATCCTTCTTCAGCGCCTCCATCGCGCCATGCATGCGTTTTTCGAGCTCCTTGACGTCGGTGCTCATGGTCAGGCCTCGTCCTTGATGATCGTAAAGGTGCCCTTGCCCGCCATCGTGTCGGCGAAGGCGCCGGGCTTGTGGATGTCGAAGACGATGATCGGAATCTTGTTCTCGCGGGCAAGCGAGATCGCCGAAGCGTCCATCACCTGCAGGTCGCGTGACAGCACGTCCATGTACGAGAGCGTGTCGTAGCGCTTGGCGCTCTTGTCCTTGCGCGGGTCGGCGGAATAGACGCCATCGACCTGCGTGCCTTTAAGCAGCGCGTCGGCACCCATCTCGGCGGCCCGCAGCGCCGCAGCGGTGTCGGTGGTGAAGAACGGATTGCCCGTGCCGGCGGCAAAGATCACCACCCGGCCCTTCTCCATGTGGCGGGCGGCGCGGCGGCGTATATAGGGCTCGCACACGGTCGTCATCGGAATAGCGGACTGTACACGGGTCTGAAGCCCCTGGCGCTCCAGCGCGCTCTGCATGGCCAGTGAATTGATGACGGTCGCCAGCATGCCCATGTAGTCG
>Ga0070741_10002368_pt1 | contig 51282 bp, 44 predicted proteins | sample Coa_R1_4_FD_66440 | JGI IMG/M metagenome (GOLD analysis project Ga0070741, IMG submission 66440) | Surface soil microbial communities from Centralia Pennsylvania, which are recovering from an underground coalmine fire - Coalmine... | ecosystem: Environmental > Terrestrial > Soil > Unclassified ... | reverse complement strand
TCTTCAGCCGAGTACTCGGGCAGCGCGCGCGAAATTACATGCGAAAAAAGCCGCGCATATACTTCGCAGAGCGATGGCTCGAATAAATCGGCAAAGCGCTCAATAACGATAGAGAACAATGCGCGAGTTGCAGCGCGCGCGACAAATTCGTCGTCTTCATCCAACGCTCGATCAATCAAGGTGTCGAGCGCGCGCGATGGCCACGTACCGTAAGCGAGGCAATCGCTTAAGATTTCTTCCGCAAGCTCAGTTGCCGGTGTACTTGCCAATCAGCAACCCCAATTCGTCTTTGGCCGACTGCGGAATAGCCGCACGGTCCGTGATGATGGCGTGCTTTAACGCAGATCCGCACTTGCAGGTTCGTGTTTTGGGCATTGCGCCAACGGCGTGGCGAACCAGCTTGCAGGCGTTCGCGGCATTCTGCGTCAACGTCTGAATGATCTGATCGACAGTTACGACGTCGTGCTCTTCGTGCCAGCAATCGTAATCAGTGACCATGGCTATTGTCACGTAACAGATTTCCGCTTCGCGCGCGAGCTTGGCTTCCGTGAGATTGGTCATGCCGATAACATCCATGCCCCAGCTTCGATATAGATTCGATTCGGCGCGGGTCGAGAAGGCCGGACCTTCCATGCAGAGATAGGTCCCACCCTGTTTACTGTTGATGCCGAGTTGCGCGGCGGAATTGTGGACCAAGCCCGATAGCTGGGGACACACGGGGTCTCCAAAGCTAATGTGCGCTACGACGCCTCGACCGAAAAACGTAGAGATGCGGTTGCGAGTGCGATCGACAAATTGATCGGGAATTACGAAATCGAGCGGCGCGTGTTCTTGCTTGAGCGAGCCAACCGCGCTCAACGACAGAATGCGTTCGACACCGAGCATCTTCATTCCGTAGATGTTGGCCCGGAAATTGAGTTCCGACGGCGAGATGCGATGCCCTTTACCGTGGCGGGCGAGAAATGCCACCTGAGCGCCCTCTAATGTACCCACAACATAGGGATCTGAAGGGTCGCCGAATGGCGTGCGTAGGCGGACCTCCTGTTGCGCTTCAAATCCGGGCATGGCGTAGAGACCACTCCCGCCGACGATGCCAATGGTAGCTTTTTGTTCCAATAGATTTTCCCTCTGACCGCTCACGCTCGCGGTTTGTTCATTTTTGAATTAACTCCAGCAAGACACCGCCCGCCGATGCCGGATGGATGAACACATATCTGTGGCCACCTGCGCCTGTTTGCGGATCATTCAACAACCGCGCACCAGACGCCTTTAGCCGCTCGATAGATCCGGCGAGATCGTCGACACGCAGGGCAATATGATGCAGGCCCGGACCGCGCTTACTCAAGAATTTCGCGATGGTTGATTCGGGGTCGGCGGCTTCCAGCAATTCAATTCGCGATTCGCCGCACGGCAGCATCGCTACGTGAACACGTTCCTGTGGCACAGTTTCGCGGCTGGCTACAGATACTCCGAGCGCATCTTCGTAGAAGCGCAGCGCCTCGTCGATGCTTGAAACAGCGATGCCGAGATGGTCGATTTCAATGCCCATGAATGATCACATTTCGCAGAGTGTCCACCGCGGTATAGGGATCCTCCAATTTCATCGCGACGCGCTGAGCATGCGATTCGAGGCCTTCTTCCGACAGCGAGGACATAAGGCTGTCGCGCAGCAACTCACGTAGCCGAATCACCCATGTTTCGGTACGCGCGCCCTTTCGCTGCCGTTTCTCAAAAACCGTTTCAACTACTTCCATCAAATCTTCTAATCCCGTGCTTTCTGCGGCAATCACGCGGCGGATGGGCGCAGCATTATCGCGCTGGGCATCGGAGCCCAAGCTTTGCATGGCGCGAATCTCTTGCTCCAGGCGTTCGGCGCCAGGCAGGTCCGATTTATTGATTGCGAACACGTCCGCCACTTCCATAATGCCCGCCTTAATTGCTTGCACGTCGTCGCCAAGGCCAGGAACCAGCACGACTACCGTAACGTCGGCCAACGAAGCGATTTCGACTTCATCCTGCCCGACACCCACGGTTTCAACGAACACCACATCACGGCCGGCGGCATCGAGTAACAGCGCCATGTCGAGAGTCGCTTGCGCGAGACCGCCGAGGCGACCGCGAGTAGCCATCGAACGGATGAAGACCCCGGGATCGTCGTGATGATCCTGCATGCGGATGCGATCGCCAAGAATTGCGCCGTGCGTATATGGGCTACTTGGGTCAACCGCAATGATACCGACGGAGCGCCCTTGCTTGCGGACAAGTTTGGCAAGCCCGTCCACCAAGGTACTTTTTCCGGAACCTGGCGGACCGGTGATTCCGACGATCGTGGCGTGGCCGGTGCGCGAAAACAGACCGGCGATGAGTTGCCGGGCCGCTGCCGTTTGACTTTCAATGAGCGTGGCAGCCCGAGCGAGCGAGCGGGTGTCGCCCGCGATGACTCCATCGGCGAGATCGGAATGAGAGGTTACGAACGCCAAACTATTCTTTTAGCAGTTGGCGCGCGATCACAAGGCGCTGAATTTCACTTGTGCCTTCGCCGATAGTGCAGAGCTTCACGTCGCGATAGAACTTTTCAACCGGATAATCCTTGATGAAACCGTAGCCGCCGTGAATCTGCAGTGCTTGATCCGCGACGGTGACGGCCATTTCCGACGCGAACAATTTCGCCATCGCCGACTCTTTCGTGACGCGCTTACCTTTATCTTTTCTTGCCCCCGCACAATAGGTAAGCCAGCGAGCGGCTTCAATGGAAGTTGCCATGTTGGACAGCTTGTCTTGAATCGCCTGAAATTCCGAAATGAAGCGGCCAAACTGCTTGCGATGTTTGGAGTACTTCAGTGCGGCGTCGAATGCGCCCTGCGCAAGTCCGACAGAAAGCGCAGCAATAGAGATACGACCGCCGTCCAAAACACGCAGGCTGTCGACGAAGCCTTCACCGGGTTTACCGAGCAATTGCGTCTGAGGCAAGCGGCAATCCGTGAAAAGGACTTCACCGGTGGCACTAGAGCGCATGCCTAGCTTGTTTTCCTTTTTGCCGACGCGGAACCCCGGTGTGCCCTTCTCCAAAATGAAAGCCGAAATGCCATGGGCCGAAGCCGAACGATCCGTCACGGCCATGGCCACGCACACATCCGCATAGTGCGCGTTGGTGGTGAACGTCTTGCCACCGTTAATAATCCACTCGCCGCCTTTCATTGCAGCAATGGTGCGGGTGCCAGCGGCATCAGATCCGGCTTCGGGCTCGGTAAGCGACCAGCAGCCGATCCACTCTCCACCGGCCAATTTCGGAATGTATTTTTTCTTCTGCTCGTCATTCCCTGCGACGAAGATGTGGTTCGTACAGAGCGAATTATGCGCAGCGACGATGAGCGCGAAGCTGGGGTCCACACGAGCCAGTTCCTCAATGATGATGGCGTATTCGATGTAGCCGAACCCAGCGCCACCCAAGTCCTCCGGGAAAATAGCCCCGAGTAGGCCGAGCTGCCCTGCCTTCTTGACAGCCTCATAAGGAAAGGTTTGGTTCTCGTCCCAGTCAGAGACGTGAGGCGCGAGTTCGGCTTCAGCGAAATCGCGAATCGAGCGACGGAGTTGAACCTGCTCGTCGGTAAACTCAAAATTCATATAGAGTTATCGGCCCGGCAGAAGCGCCGAATGGAAAGTTCTGTCGACAGCTTAGCATTCAGAACCGGATGGAGCTGTGACTTCGCCCGAAAAGCCCAATGGTAATATATCGATCGACAATGGCGCCTTGGCACGCTTCAGTGTAGGCGCTTGAAAAATAAGGAGAACTGACGATGAAATTGGCGAAAGTGGCCTGGTTTCTTGCCTTCGCGTCGGCAGCGGCCTGGGCCCAGGTCAACGCCGGCGAACAGAAGCCCGAGGCCAGCTTGCCCTTCACGATGACCACGGTGGCTACCTTCGAATTGCCATGGCGAATTGCCTTTCTGCCCGATGGTCGCATGCTGGTCACCGAAAAGGTCGGACCTGTTTGGCTAGTGTCCCAGCAGGGCGAGAAAATTCCAGTGGCAGGTACGCCACCGGTCTATTGGCAAGGACAGAACGGTATGCTGGGCGTCTTTCTCTCACCCCATTTCGCCACTGACCAAAGTATCTATCTCACCTATGTTGAGCCTGGTGACTACGGCGGAGGGCTGGCGCTGGCACGTGCCAAACTGCAAGCCAATGAGAAGGCCGCCAGGCTGCAACACTTCGAAGTGTTGTGGCGCCAGATGCCGAAGGGCAAAGGCGGCCAGGAAGGTGCGCAGATCGCCTTTTCGCCCGATGGCCAGTATCTGTTCCTCACCGTTGGCGATCGCCAGCGGATGACCCCGGCCCAGGACCCCAATCAGCCTGAAGGCAAGATCCTGCGCCTGACGCTAGACGGCAAGCCTGCCCCTGGCAATCCCAACTTCGGCAAAACCGGGGCCGCCACTATTCCGCTGATCGATCCGCCCAGTGATACCGAAGCCGCCAAAACCGCGAAGGTGGTGAGCACTTATACGTTTCCCGGCCCTAACCTGACGCCATCTGAAACGTGGACCAGCGGTCACCGCACGCCCTACGGCCTGGCGTTTTCTCCCACCGGCGAATTGTGGGAGCTTGAGCATGGCCCGCGCGGTGGCGATGAGCTGAACCTGATCGAGAAGGGCAAGAATTATGGCTGGCCGCTCGTCTGCTATGGAATGAACTACAACGGCGTACCAATTCCCAACCCGGACACGCGGCCCGACCTGGCGAAGCCGGTGATCTATTGGGTGCCGGTGATCGCGCCTGGCAACTTGATGTTCTATCACGGCACGCAAACCTTTCCGCAGTGGGACGGCAACGGTTTCATCAGTGGCTTGGAGAGCAAGGCGCTCATCCGCGTTATCTTTGACGGCCATGGCGGCGCCAAGACCGCCGAGCGTTGGGACGTGGGACGCCGCATCCGCGATGTGGAAGAAGGTCCGGACGGCTCGCTGTGGATGTTAGAAGACGCCAATCCCGGCGCGCTGATCCATGTGACGCCGAAGTAATCGAGATTGATTGATTCCGGGAGACTGATCATGTATCTCGCAAACGTCCGACACATTTCTGTTTGCGTTGCTCTGATAGCGGGCTTTGCTCAAACGGTGTTGGCTGCTGACATTTTGATTGGCGACGCGAAGTCACAGCCGGAAAGCCTCACCGTAGCGCCGGGCGGCGTATTGATCGTCGGCAGCGCCAGCACACCGTTTGTCTATAAGGTGAGCCCCGGGGGCTCGACCGCGGAGAAGTTTATCGACGCCAGTGCTGAAGGTTCGGGAACATTTTTCTTCGGCATGCTGGCAGATGCTTCAACCAGCACGTTGTGGACCTGCCAATTGACTCCAGTGCCCAATACTACTCCAGTGCAGCGGCACACTGCACTCAGAGGCTTCGACCTCTCCACGGGCGCGCCCAAGATCCGTTGGAACCTTCCAGGGGACAACAGCACCTGCAACGACTTTGCCGTTGGACCCGATAAAGCTCTCTATATAACCGACACCGCAAACAGCAAAATTTATAAGCTGCCGGCTGGGGCGGCGACGGCGGAACTATTCCTGGAACATCGCGCGCTGATGGGCATTGACGGCATCACCTTCTTAAATGGCACGCTCTACGTGAATAACGTCATTTCGAACAATCTCTATCGCATCCCGGTGGACGCCTCAGGCAAGGCGGAGGCGCCTGTCGATATTTGGATGGATCAGCCGATAAAAGGACCTGACGGCATGCGCGCGGCGAACGGCAAGCTCATCGTAGCGGAAAACGGCAACGGGCGAATTTCCGCCATCACTGTCAATGGAGACAAGGCAAGTGTCACCGTGATCAAAGAAGGTCTCAAAACGCCGACCGGCGTGGAACCTGCCGGCAACACGATCTGGATTGCCGAGCGTGGCGCGGGTAAGGCAGTGTCGATCCCCATGCCCAATTGACAAGGACCTGACCGCATGGGCGCAGCGAACGGCAAGCTCATCGTGGCGGAAAATGGCAACGCGCAGGGCGAGGCCGTGTCGATCCGGTGGTGAGCAACCGTTGCTCACACGAGCAGACGTACTGCTTGCAACAGTCCTTTGCCAATCATTGTTCTATCCGCCACGGTGATACCGGTGACCAACTTTTCAATTGCTGCATCGCCCAGACCGTGGACTTGTCTTTATGGCAATCGGTGCAGGGGTTGGGAATCTTATATTTGTCGGTCATCGTCGGGCTGATAAATCGGAAGGTGTGGCTTCGGACGTTTACATCGGCAATTGTCTGCTCGATTCGAGGCATGTGACAGGCCACGCACTCGTTGCCTGCGCTTCCCATTTTGTGGTGCGTGTGTTCTTGAATCGTACTTACGTGTGGACCGTTAGGCGAACCAGGCCCATGGCATTCGAGGCAGATCACGTTGGCTGGCTTGATTAGCAGCGCGTCGTTGTCCGTTCCGTGCACATCGTGGCAACTGGAGCACTTTACGCCGCGCGCATACATGACACTTTGAACGAAATCGTTGCCTTGCATGCGGTTTTTGTGCGCGGTGCCATCCGCGAAATGCGTGAATGTCGTCTCGCCCAATTTATGTTCTTCGAGTTTCCAATAATTCTGTAGCTTCTCGCCCATGTGAAATCCCACGGGCCAGTCGTAGTATTTACCCTCGATCGGGTTCTGCAGGGGCTGCCCTTGCGAGTGGCATTGGATGCACGTGTCGTTCGCCTGAACCGAATCGAGACGAGCTGGATTCACAATATTTAAGCGGGAAGGACGCGCCGCATGCTCGCCGCCTGGGCCGTGGCATTTTTCACAGCCAACGTTCCATTCCGTTACGGTTTTGTTATTGATGTTATAGTTGACCGAATGACAGCCGTCGCATAAAGGGCCAGTCGGCCGCTTCATGTTGTCCGGTGGATAGAGAGGAGCCCACCAGTCCGTTCCATTCCTCACGAAATAGGGTCGCCAGATTTGGTGCGTGACATCCCATTGCGCCGGAAGAACGAAATAATCATCGCCGACCTTCTTGAAATAACGCTGTTTCCATTTGCTTCCGTAAACGAAGGCAATCTCATCTTTTTTGAACGTGACTAAAGGGTCCTGCTGTGACAGGTCTGGCAGGATTGCATCCGGATGCTGCCTTGGGTCACGAACCACGTTGGCCATCCGCGTCTTTTCCCAGCGCGCATAGATCTGGGGATGACAAGGCCTGCACATGGCCGAACCGGCGTACTGCCGCCGTGCGGTGCTGGGTTGCGCACTTGTAGGCGGTCTTTGAGCGAAGATGAAGCGCGAGACGCTACAAGTCACACAGACAAGAATCAGATATCGTCTCGAAACATGCATGCAAATCCCTTGCCCCGTCGTTCACTCTACACGCGAATTCTGAAAAATTGCTGATTTAACGCACTCACCCGGTGCAGCAGTATCGAGATGATGCATTTGAGGGGCTGAACAGAAACTGCAGTTTGATTTTGAAAGATCGCGCTCAGCGCGTAAAGCCAGATCCGATTGCGCCCATCAGTGGCCCTTGACCGAAATTCTGCGTCGCCTGGTTCTGGTTCACCCAGCCAATCAGCATCTCCGTATACTGATTCTTTCCAATTTCCTGTAAGAATTGGCAAAGCAGCAATAACGCCATGTTTCCGCAGTTGCCGACTATACCGTCGACAGAAGGCTCTGTATTCGCCGGTCGAAAACTATAGAAGTAATTCGTTGCGGGCCCATGCTGTCCCAAATCTGAGCGTCCCACCAGCGAGCCGATCAACGTACCAAACCTAGTAGCTTGCTCGGCACTCACGTTGATCTCGTAGCTGATCGCGGTGGGATCACTGGCCATCGGCGCATCGTCGTACCAAAGCCCTTCAACTGTAATGTCATTGCCTTTTATCGTCTGCAGCAGGCCAGCAAGAAAAAATGAGTTCGGGTTGAATCCCACTACGTGCGTGAGAACACCCGCCCTTCTTGCTAGCAAGGCCGTATGTCCATTCTTCACATAGCCGAATGCGCTTTTCGGCGAACTCCAAGTAAATGTAGACAGGAATCGAGTGAAGTTACTCACTCCTGCTCCTACCTGTTCGTAACCGGTATTTCTGGGCGAGTGATTCAACCAGCCTTGCCAACTTGAGACTGCGACCAAGCCGATGGAGTTATCGGCCGTATTCCCGTTGTTCAACAAAACCGCCATAGAGCCTCCCTGATTACGTGGAATGTGTCTTAAGAGTTTAACAGTGATGAGAGTCCCCGTTCCCACACGTTGAATGACAGGCGATGTGGGAACCATTGAGGTCGTCTGCCCGGGGTACGTCCATCGTTCCCTCCTACCTCTTTCTGGAAATGGCGAATCGCCGTTATGAACCGGATATGCGCCTGGTCCGTCAAACTCCGTTGATGGTTGGAGAATGCACCGCGTGGATGGCAATCACGGCCACCACGACGGCGGCCACCGCGACAACGCCGATGACAATCCACTTCATTTTTGAGTGCTGCCCGCTGACTTCCTCCACGGCGGTGACCTGTTGGTACGCGATCGTTTGCGGCGTGCCTCCGTTGTCCAGCTTTAGAGCGAAATCTTGATTGTTGCGGCTCACGATGCGGCCGCGCATCGTGTGTCCGTCTGAGAGATGCAGGACCACATGTGCCTTAGCCGGTAGCGCGGCAATGTGTTGCTGTATCGCCTCTGCCGCGCTCAGCTGCTGGGCATATATCGATTCCACTACCACCAGGCTGGCCAGAACGCACCTTGCGAGTTTCCTTAACCATTCCATATATACGCCCTCTGAAGACGAAGATCGACACATCTTCCTTCAATGACCTCGCACCTCGTCAATGCCGGTAACCGAGAGTGTATGCGGGCTACTCGCGCGCTCGCATCTCCCATTTGAGAGATTTCTGTCCGAATCGGCGCACATTCATTTCGCGCTCTTCATCTCTTTATCGAGAAATGTAAGGACGTCATTGCCCCAGACGTCAGTTGCTGTAGAGCAAAAGCCCCAGTGTCCGTCCTGGTGCGTACTGCCGAAAGCGGGATAAATGTGCGACCGGAAATCCTTTCCGTTCTTGCCGGCTTCTTTAGTCAGAACACGTGTTGGCGCGACACTGTAATCGTTCTCAGCCTGCAACAAAAATACAGGCGCCTTGGCCTGATCTACAGCCCGGCGCAGCCGGCCTGACAGCTCAGGGTTTCTGTCCCACGACATGGCGCCAGGCGCAAACGGCACCAGCGCACGCACTCCAAGCTCGTGTTCTCCTGCTAAGAGGGTTTGAATCCCGCCATAGGAACACCCGGAAATAGCGATACGATTCGGATCCACAATTGACTGTGCCTTCAGAAATTTGAGAGCAGCAATCACGTCGTTCACCTCCTGATCCTGGAGTTCTACCATGCGCACAGAACGTTGCGAAGGGGGCACTTCAGCGACCAGTTCCTGAATATAAGCTCCCGGCGAACGGCCCTGCCCGCGGCGGTGTGGCACAAAGAAGACGTACGAATTCTGGGTGTAGAACTTAGCCAGTGCCGGGTGCGAACCAGGCCGTTTCTCGCTACCGTGATTCCATAGGATTGCAGGAAAGGGACCATTGCCCGAAGGCCGCCAGAGAAAACCGCGCAATTGCAAACCGTCACTGTCGAAGACAACTTCCTCCGGCGCAGACTGGCCTAGCGCAATAACAATCAGGCAAAGTGAGACTGGGATTATAAGAGCCGCGCGTAATAGGTAACGTCGGGCCATAGCCGCCATTGTAGTTTATCTACCCTTGCGATGAGTATCGTTCGGCTCCGCGATCAACCGTGTCTTGCTTCCCGGGATGACGTCGAACAGACGAATCGCGCTTAGACTGTGCTTCCAATGAAGCACGAGGAATAAAGAGTCTTGATCTCGCAAGTAAATGTCTTGACGAAGAAGCCGCCAGGGTCCGTTGGTCGCAGCAAGTTCACTGGATATGTCCGGAGACAAACTGTCCGAGTCATAACCGAACGCCTGAACGTCACTTGCGACTCCATCTTCGAGTACAATTGTGCGTTCAAACGGGGCGCTCAGCCTCAGACGGCTGTCCTGGTCAATTGTGCGAACACGTTCCATCAGGCCGAAACTCTTGGGGAGTTTTGAACTGGATCGAATGCGGTAGCGAGCTATCGCGACTGACCCGGCAAAGCCCGGTAAACAGGTGCGATTTTCTTGACCGGCCCCGGACAGACAGAATGACCGCTGTGCGGTTTGTTCTTTGAACCAGAAGCCCTTTGTCGAATAATTATCTAAGAATTCGACGGCCATACTGATATCACAATCACCGGTGGCGAAATGGTAGATTCTTTCGTTATCGGCTGTCCGGGCAGACGACAACGCTCCGAACGCCGCCCCGGACCAGAGAAAAAGTCTGCGATCGACTTGCATGACTCCAATAGCCGCACCTGCTACACCAAGTTATTAAAACCATCTTGTTATTGGAAACAACCGGGTTGAATTGGCGGTTAGACGATCTAACGCGCGAGTAAGCCTCCCAAATCGGACGGACGCTGTCCGCGCGCGAAACATATTTGAAGCCGCGCGACTAAGTTCGAGGAGATGAACGCGAGCGGACTTCAACTAACTGCATTCCTAATTTGGAGTGCCGGGCAGTTAGACGTATTTTCCCAGAGCGATTGGCTACGGTTCTCACCCAGATTGCGCCTACGCCCCCGGTATCCGCAAGTGAAAACGGATTATCGCCTATTAAAAACGCAGGGCCTGTGAGTTGAAAGCTGACATCTCCACTGCCGAATGCTCTGGTTGCGCCGAACTTGTCCACGACTTCGAAAATTACTCGCGTCGCGTCAATTCCGTCTCCGATCAGTTCGGCATCATCCGGTTTCAAGACGAAACGGTCGTGATCCGGGTCAGACGAGAACGATTTGCTCAGGACGAGGCCGCTCCCGATATAACCGTCAATACGCAGCTCAGGATAGCCAGCCCCGTCAATCGAGAGATTCGCAAAAAAGGGCGGATGCTTCAGATGCGGATAGTTTGTTGAATCCGGGTGGAGCGTTGAATGCCGCTGGCCGTTCACAAACAATTCCAGACGATCGCAGTTTGAAAAGATCGCGGCTTTCTCGCCGGGGCCGTGGGGTGTTTGCGGGCCAAAATCCCAATAAAAGCTGGGCTGAATAACAGGGCGAACTTGGGGATCACCCTGCGCCTGATAGAACGATGCGCCGAGTTTCGGGATGCGGAAGGTGTCGGCAATGCCGGGGCATTTCACCGTTTTGTGAGCATTGATCAAACTGGCGTAATCGAAGGCGCACCATGCGATGACGCCGCACTGCCGTGGATCTGCTGCTGCTTTACTGTGCGCTTGAGCGTGCCAGATTGCTTGTTGCTGCTGAAGTGTTACGTCGCCTGCACGACGGTACTGATTATCGAAGCCTTTGCCGCGGCCGTAATTAAATTGCCCCACTGCCTCCGCCAGCATGTACGGAACTCCCGGTGTTGGCGGCTCGATGCCGACTCCCCCAACGGGAGCGGCATGGTAATCGTCAAAGGCAAATACGTCTTCGTGCCAATTCTGCTCCCAGTCTTTTCGGGAACCGGGAGTCATGGATCCAGAGGTGGGCCGGGACCCGTCCAGAGATTTGGCAAGTGCCGTCGTTCGGCGGTAAAGTTCCACGTCATTCGGCGACTCGTTGACTCGAACTCCCCAAATAACGATCCCAGGATGATTGCGATCGCGAGTCACCATATCGCCGACATCGCGGACCAACAATTCCTTCCACGGCTGGTCGCCGAGGTATCCCCAGCCAGGCGGCTCTTCCCAAACCATCAAGCCGAGTTCATCGCAAGCATCGAGGAACGCCTCCGATTGCGGATAGTGAGAACAACGCACAACGTTGCAGTTGAATTCGTGCTTAAGAATTTCGGCGTCACGCCTCATGACGCGCCGCGGCATTGCGAAGCCCACATAGGGAAACAATTCGTGGCGGTTCAAACCGAACAATTGCAGCCGCCGGCCATTTAGAAAAAAGCCGTCGAGTTCAAATCGCGCGTCGCGGAAACCAATTCGAACGGTGTGGTCGTGAATAGGTTTGTTCCCAACCGACAGTGTCGTGACCACGTCAAAGAGTTGTGGTGTGTCTACATCCCAGAGCGCAACGTTGCCCAAATTCGACAGAGTAAGCTTGACGCTGCTCTGACCGGCTTTTTCGGTGCTTACCGTTTCTTGTGACTCAGCGATGACTCGATTCCCGTCCTTCAATTGCGCCCGGACTTGAACTGGTTTATCGATGGCGAGCGCCGCATTCAACGAACAAACTACTTCGACGGCACGATCGGACGCTAACACCCGCACCGGGTTGGCGAAAACATCGCTGATAAAGATTTGAGGAACCGCGATAAGGCGAGCCGGGCGAAGAATGCCGCCGGGCTCCAGATAATCGACTCGTTTCGGTCCAACCGGTGCACCCTCGGGAGGAACATCGCTCCAACGGGAATCCACCTTCAACGCGAGCACGTTGTCCGTCTTTTCGATCCAGTTTGTGATTTCGTGCCGGAACGGAAGATATCCGCCCAAGTGTTGGGGCAAATCGTGACCGTTTACCGAAGGCGTTGCGCCAACCATCACGCCGTCGAATTCAAGAAAAACGCGTAGGCCATGAAACTCCTTTGGAGACGCGAAGTGGCGGCGGTAGATCCAGATCTTCTCCCAAAGCGCGGGATCCCAGCTTTGCCAGGAAAGTTTCGACACGCAGTGCGGCAGATCTACATATGTGAATGCCGCGTCGTCAAACTGGCGTTGCATGGCAGTTCCTTCGAATGCTCCGCCGAAGAGCCAACCTTGGTCTAGCGGCAGAACGCGCGTGGCGGGGCCATGCTGAGGCGCCGATTTTTGACCGCGGCCTTTCGCTCCTAATACGGAGCAAAGTGCCAAATTACCGGCGCAGCTTTGAAGAAAGCGCCGCCGTGAAAGCGCGGATGCTGAGATATTGCCTATCGAATTACTCCGATGCCGCCCATGCCAGGCCGTCGGCAAGCTTTCCGGCGTCCATCAGCTTTGTGACGCTCCAGTTGTTTAGGTCAATCACAGCAACCTTTGCGCTCGCATTGCAGGAGACGTACGCTACCTTGTCGTCGGGCCGAACCAAAACTTCCTGAGGCGCCTTCGGCACATCGATAGTGCGCACTACTTTCAGCGTGTGCAGGTCAACTACTGCGACTGTATTTGCTCTTGGAACAGCAACCAACAGCCAGCGGCCGTCATGCGTAGACGCCGTTCCATAGCCGGGCGCGGGAAGCGGAATCCAAGTTTTCACTTGATTCGTGGACGTATCGATCACAGCTAATTGCGGCTTGGTCTGGTCCGCGGTAAAAACCATGCTGTTATCGGGAGTGATGGAGATTCGCTGTGTGTTTCCCGAGATTGGAACCACGGTGATTGTCTTGCGATTCTCCAGATCAAGCACCGAGACAGTGCCGGGCCCCACGTTGGCGGTGTAGCCGCGGCGACCGTCCGAAGAAATGGCGAGCATGTGAGATTCGTCCTGACCTGTTGGAACCGAGCCCACGATCTTCAGTGTTTTTGGATCGATAATCGTGACGGACTTGTCGAGTTCCGTTGTCACATAAAGCAATCCATCTTTCGGGTTGAATTTTGGACAATGCGGTCGAACTCCGTGTCCAAAATCTACGTTGCCGGTCACCTTTCGCGAGGCAATGTCGATGACCACCATGTTTCGACCGTCGGTGCCTGGCTTGCCGACGCCGGAATTGCCGTACATCGGCACATAAGCCGTCCGGCCGTCCCGCGACGCGATCACTTCATGCCCGGTCACGCCGCCTTCGGGGATGGCCGCAATCTGTTGCTCCGAGACGGGATCCATGACGCTCAAATCCCGGCTGCCTTGATTGGCAACGAGCAAAACGGAGCGCTTAGCATCCGCGGCAGTAGCACTCGACATACTTCCAAGCATTACCAAAGAGCAAAAAAAGATCGTAACTCGTGTCATGAAAACCGGTTCGTTGGCGAAAAGTCGCTCCGCCGAACAAGCTATCACAACGCGTTATTAACGAAGGATGAAATGGGATGGCGTCATTGGCTAACCTTACTCTTGAGAGGACCGATAGTTGTCCATTCGTCCCTTTACGATAAACATCCCCGATGAACGACTTGAGGACCTCCGCTCGCGATTACGCGCGGTTCGATGGCCCAAGCCTGTAGACGGTGAGGGGTGGAGCGACGGCACAGACCTGCAGTTCTTGCAACGATTCACTGAATATTGGCTGAACAGGTTCGACTGGCGAGCGCAAGAAAGGCGCCTCAATGGCTTACCGCAGTTCATGGCGACAGTCGACGGTCAGGAAATTCATTTTGTACACGTGCGAGGAAGCGGGCCAGCGCCATTACCTCTGATTCTGACTCATGGCTGGCCAGGTTCCTTCGCGGAAATGGAGCAGGTAATTCCTCTCTTGGCGGATCCGCAAGCGCATGGCGGTGACCCGGCCGACGCGTTTCACGTCGTGGTGCCCTCCCTGCCCGGTTACGGTTTCTCACCGGCCCCCAAAACAAAAGGCGTCAGTTCGCGGCGCATCGCAGATCTCTGGCGAGGCCTGATGGCGAAACTTGGCTACGCCCGTTTCGCTCTGCAGGGTGGGGACATCGGTGCGAGCGTCTCGGTGTGGACGGCAAAACTCTTTCCGCAGCAGGTGCTCGGCTTACATCTGAACTTCATTCCTGGCAGCTACAGCCCGCACCTAGGACACGAGCTTCCACCTATCTCGCAGGAAGAGCAAGCATACCTGGACAAGGTCGCTAGTTGGGGTGCAGAAGAAGGCGCCTATGCGCATCTGCATAGCACTAGACCACAGACGCTGTCCTATGCGCTGACCGATTCGCCTGTGGGACTCGCAGCGTGGCTCGTCGAAAAGTTCCGCAACTGGAGTGACTGCAATGGAGACGTCGAGCAGGCTTTTGGATTCGATACACTGCTGACTGATATTTCTCTTTACTGGTTCGGCGATGACATCAACGGATCTTTGCGCCTTTATAAGGAGAACAGACTTGCACCGCTCACCTTCAACCCAGGCGAGCGTGTGGCGCCTCCAGTTGGGGTTGCCTTGTTTCCCCGCGAGCTTCCGATGCCGCCGCGTACATGGGTCGAGCGAGCCTTTGACGTGCGGCGTTGGACGGTTATGCCCCGGGGCGGACACTTCGCCGCATTGGAACAGCCAGACCTGCTCGTCGAAGATATCCGCGCCTTCTTCCGGCTATCGCGCGCAGGAGCTTAAAGATTCTGCGTAACCAGAAGTCAGTTCGCATTCTCCCAGAGTCTCCTGTGTTACGCGCTAACGGGAAGATGACCATCTACCGACTCCAAATGCCGACGCAGATCAGAGTTTTGTTACAGCATCTAAGGTTTGTGGTCTCATCAAAAGACGAGCGTATTTATGCTTGCAGATATCAGTAATCGATTCACTTTTCGGAAATGGAGTCAGGGCAGCTATTCCTATAAAGAAGCTTCAGGCGAGCTAGGCGTCCCCGGGCAAGTGATGACTCACCGTAGCGTTTCCGCCCAGAGGCTGATTTCGAGCGGAACGGGCGAACACGCCGGACATCTCATCGGAATTCAATTCGGGCCTCCGGGCGATGAACGTAACTTGAGCTTGCAAAACCCCAACATGAACACCTTTGCGCCTACGGCTCTGCACGAAGCGTTTCGAGGGCCGGGCGGCAGTTATCACGATCTGGAATCGCGCTGGAGTGCGCGCCTAAAGGAGGGCTACCGCGTTGTGGTCACGGTGCGAGACAAGTTCCGTGCAGGCGAGCAACGTCCCTTTTCGCGTTACGTGGAATGGTTCGAGACGCCTCCGAACGGTTCACAAGGGCCGAAACAGTCGCTGGAATTCGGTAACTTCAGTTCACCTCAAGGTCGCCGCGCGACCGGTCAGGCTTAAGACAGCGCCGCCCTCTGGCGTACTTGGACAGCGATCATTGCCGGGCGCTACTTTTCGCCAGCCATACTTCAGAACCGATAAATCCCCAGCTATTCCAGGCAAAGCCTGTTACAACCTTTTGAAATATCGCGCGCGCGGCGTCAGCATTGTTGTTGTAGAGATGCCAATTTCCGACGCCATAGCTCACGGTGTCGAAGGATAGCTCCCCTTCAATGTCGTTCGCGCCAGCCGGTTTCGCAGGCATCACCTGGCTTTCTGAAAGTGTGCCTTGATAAAAGCGCAGCAGCCGAAGATAAAAAAGAAGATGCGGTTCCTTGTTTTTGATGTCGGGTGTGATGCGGGACAGAGCGCGTGCGGCTGCCTCAGCCTGACCGGCGCGCCGCAGTGACACGTATAGCCAATTCGAACAATCAATTACGCTATCCGACGTTTGCGCCAGCTTTAAAGCATCGCCGAACGATTGAGCGGCCTCGCCAAACTGCCCGAGAAAATAATGCGCTAAGCCCAAATGATAGAACTCCTCTAGTTGTTTCGGATTCAGTTCCACCGCTCGCTTAAGATCAACTAAGGCCTGGGAAAATTCGCGCAGACCGAGTTCTCGATGACCGCGCTCTAAATGTAAATCGGCATTGACAGGCGCAACAGCAAGACCGGACGTGCAAGTGGTTACGGCCTCTCGATACTGACGCCTGGCGGCTTGGGCCTTGGAAAGTTGTAGTATAAGCGCCACATCTTTTGGATTTGTGGCCACTGCCTTCTTTGCAGCGCGAATGGAACCATCGTCAGGCAGGCCGTATAATTTTCGGCCTAAGAGTGAGGTAAGCTCAAGCGGCTCGCCGTTCTCAGCCCCGCGGCTTTTATCTATTGCCAAAGTACAAAATGCAAGAACAAACGCGGCAACTGCTCCGAATATACGCACGATCATGTTCCCGGAGTATTTCACACACGCAACGAATCTATTTAGTTAACGCGCCGCGCGAAGCAAATATTCTTCGGTAAGATCCCTCAGCTTGCGCACACCTTCGAGTGGCTCGCCCAACCCTTCGAACTCAATCGAATAAACGCCACGAAAGCCCGCATCGTGCATCACCTTCATCGAGGCGGGAAAATTGTCGGCGTAGAACTTGCCGTTCTCCGCAATTCCATCTTTGGCATGACAGATGTTTGAGGCGTACGACGCCAAAGCGCGAAGCTGTTCGAGCGCAAAATCGGCGGATTTTGTTGCGAAGTTGCCGAAGTCAGGGCAGGTTCCCGTTCGATCGCGCCCGAGTTCCTGAATGACAGAAGTAAGAATATCGGCGTTCTCGCGCTGCATGTCGTCGTTGTGAAAGAGCACCTTGATTCCCTTGCGGCGAATCGCGTCGGTCGCAGGCGCTAGATTACCGGAGGCCGTATGAGCGTCTACTCGCCCCCTGCCCGTCAGCGCAATAGTAATGGACGGAGAGCCTAACGCCGAGGCCACCTTGGTCCAGCGCTCCGCTTCCTGCACTATGGTTTGACGGTTTGCGTTGTTCACAAAAACACCGCCGGCAACTTGCACTCCCATCAGATTGCAGCAGCCTGAGTTTGCTTTCTTCAAACCTTCTTTTATTTTTGCGATTGTCCCAGGATCTGTATCTACAAAATGTTGCGGCAAGAACTCGACATTATGAATGCCGAAATGATCCGCCAGAAACTGCGGGAACTCGGCCTGGCTGAGGAGCGGGTATTTCGAATCACGATATCGGTGCATTTGCGGCGTATCGAAATAGCCACGAAACGGCCAGGAATTACAGGCCAACCGCTGGAACTGAGGCTTTCGCGCGCCAGACAACACCACCGCGCCCGCGACTCCCAGAAATGCTCTTCGATTTATGTTCATCGTCACTCTGCTTTGTTCAAACTTTCTTGCAATATGATCCTTGAATAGATTCTGATGCCAAGCCGAAGCCGGACCTCTGCAGCATGTGTTTTCGTTCTACTCTTATGCTCCGCTGCCAACGCCCAGATACCCGAGCAGGATATCCGCAATACGAATACGCCGGAAACAAATACCCATTTTGCGATGGCTCACTACATGACTCTCGCGCAATGGGAGACACGAAAGGCTCATCTGCGACAGCAGATTTTAGCGGCAGCAGGATTGTTCCCACTGTTGGATCGCACGCCGCTTCATCCAAAGATCTTCGGACACATCGAGCGCAATGGCTACTCTATCGAAAAGGTTCTTTTGGAGACGCTGCCAGGCTATTACTTGGGCGGTAACTTGTTCCGGCCGAACGGGCGGAGCGGCAAATTTCCGGCGATTTTGAAAGCCCATGGCCACTGGGCTTACGGACGGCTCCAGAACGACGAGGTCGCTTCGAATCCGTCGTTCGGGATCAACATGGCACGACAGGGTTATGTCGTGTTTGCGTGGGACATGGTGGGATACAACGACACTATCCAAACGCCGCACGCTTTCGGAAACGCCGTTGAGCAGCTTTGGTCTTTCACTCCGCTCGGCCTGCAGCTTTGGAATTCCATGCGGGTTTTAGATTTCGTGTCGTCTCTAGACGATGTTGATCCTGCGCGCGTCGGGATGGCAGGAGCTTCGGGAGGAGGAACGCAGACGTTTCTGCTGGCGGCCGTTGACGATCGATTGCAGTACGCCGCGCCGTCGAACATGGTGTCGTTCATTATGCAAGGTGGCGACACTTGTGAGAACTCGCCCGGATTGAGGCTTGGGACAAATAACGTTGAGATCGCCGCGATGTTTGCTCCGAAACCCATGCTCATGATGGCGGCTACAGGCGACTGGACACGCAACATGTTGAAAGAAGAGCTTCCTGCAATTCGCGAAATTTACAAGCTTTACGGAAAACCGGAAAACGTACAGTCATTTATGCTGGACGCGCCGCACAATTTCAACAAGCAAAACCGTGAGTCTGTCTACCGATTCTTTGGAAAGCAGATCTTGAACAAGCCGGATGGCACTTCGTTTGAGGAGAAAAACACCCGGATCGAAATGTTGCAGGACATGCTGGCACTCGAAGGGCGAACATTGAATGAAAATGCTCTGCCGTACGACCAGATTTTTGCGGAATGGAAAGACATGGCGGTGCGTCAGCGCCAAACCGCAAAACCGGTGGAGCTAAAGCGGCGTCTGCAGGCGGTTTTGGCAGTTGAGTGGCCCGACAAAGTGCTCAGCAAGAAGAACGGCGAGTCAATTGTTCTTGGCCGCCCAGGCGTTGGAGATCGAGTTCCAGGGATGTGGTTCCCAGGGCACGGCGAGTCGGTACTTGTTGTGCATCCGGAAGGAGCGCAGGCCGCACTGAAGAATGCAGCCGTGCAAGATCTGCGAAAAACGGGACGGCCCGTTCTTTTGATTGACGCTTTTCAAACCGGCACAGCGGTCGCTCCGCGAGATCGTTCCGCCAAGTATTTCCTTACGTTCAACCAGGCCGACGATGCTTGCCGCGTACAAGACATCTTGACAGCTCTCGCATTTCTTCACCTCGAAGACAAGGCCAAGCCGGAATTGTTGGGAATTGGCACGGCCGGCGTTTGGGCCACGTTTGCGGCGGCCGCTGCGCCGATCGATCTCGACTTGAAGGCCGACCTCAGTACCTTCCGCGGCAGCGACGATGATTTTATCCGCTTCTTCAACGTTCCGGGCATACAACGCGCCGGGGGTCTTGCCGCTGCGCAGGCGGTAATTGCCGGAAAGTAAAACACGCCGGTCACGAATCGGTGTATACTTGCCTAAACCCGCAGAGGTCCCAGTGGACTGGGCTAGTCGATCGCTTTTCGTTCCGGCCTGGCAGTATTGATTTCGAACGTCCGTACTGACTTGTCGCCCTCGCTGACTCGTGTCCCAAGACTTCGTTTGCGCGGAGAGTGAATTAGCGGTTGCCCGAGCGGGCATGACAATTCGAAGGGGGATTTATAGATGCGAAGCCGTATCTTGTTGCTAGTTTGCACCGTTGCGCTCGCGTGCTTTGAGGCGGGCAATCTATGCGCGCAAGTGACCGCGACGGCCACTCTGCAAGGCACCGTAACCGACCAATCCGGCGCTGTAATTCCGGGCGCCGACGTGACAGTCACTGATCCTGCGACCGGCTTGACTCGGACCGAGAAGTCTAACGAAGCTGGGCTATACGTTTTTAGCCTTCTGCCTGCCGGTACCTACCAACTGAGCGTTGCGGATAAGGGATTTGCGACCGGACTCTACAAAAGCGTCAGCCTTTTCGTCGGACGCACGATGACCATTGATGCGCAACTCTCGCCGAGCCAGCAGAACCAGGTCATAACGGTGGAAGGCACCGGCATGGCAACGGTGGACCTCGACAAAACGGACGTCAGCCGCCCAATTACGCCTTCTGAAGTAGAGAACCTTCCGCTCAATTCGCGAGATTTTGTTGCGTTATCAATTCTCGCCCCCGGCGCGCGGCCGGTGACGTCTTATGACCCGACCAAAGCTCGCTATGGAATCTTCGCCACGAACGGATCGAGCGGCCGAAACGTCAATATGACGGTAAACGGCGTCGATAACAAAGACAACTCAGTGGGCGGCATCGTTATGCAACTTCCGCTTGAGGCTGTCCAGGAGTTCAATCTTTCTACCCAGCGCTTTTCAGCAGCGAACGGACGAAGTGAGGGGGCCGCGGTAAACGTCATCACGAAATCCGGTACAAACGATTTCCACGGATCGCTTTTCTTCCAAGATCGCGATCAGGTGTTTGACACCTTGAATTACTTCGAGCAAACGGCCCATGGAGGAAATGGTCAAAAGGCCCCGTTCAGCAGGCAGCAATTCGGCGGATCGATCGGCGGTCCAGTAAAGAAAAACAAGGCATTTCTATTCTTCGCGATCGAACGTTCGCGCGAGCAGACCAGCATTAACATCAACGGCACTGCTTACACCAACGATGTAGCTCTGGCTGCCGTTCCAGGCCTTCCGCTAAAGCCGCAACCCACGCAGACGATTCCAACACCGTATTACGACTGGCGCTATAACGGCAGATTCGACTACCAGATCAACGACAAGAACACGCTTTCCGCCAGCTATTCCAACCAGAACAACCGCGGGCTCAACGATCAGAACGGTTCAACCAGTGATCTGTCGCAGAATAACTTCACGACAAATCAGCTCATCCTGGCAACCGTGACATTGAACACGACGATCTCGCCCACGGTGGTCAATTCCGCCACGGCAGGTTACCAGTACTGGAACAACCTGATTTCGACGAACAGTTATGTGACAAATTTGACTTTTCCCGATTTGACAATTGGCACCAACGGCAACGTGCCGCAACAGACGTATCAAAAGAAGTGGCAGTTCAAGGATGACGTTGCCATTACACGCGGCAAGCACACCTTCAGGACTGGCGTTGATTATTTGTGGGAACCGATTTTGGGCGGCTTCTTCATAACCGACGCAACCCCGGTCATTTCATTTTTTGACGATCCAACCACGATCCTGACGAACACGACGAAATATCCGCAAGGGCTTGCAACGCCCGGCGCAGTACAGTCGATTACGCAAGCAACTACTGGTAATGCTTACTTCACCGAGCACAACAAAATGTTCGGCGCCTATTTTCAGGACGATTGGAAAGCCAGCCGCCGCCTGAGCTTGAATCTGGGAATGCGATGGGATAAGGACATGGGTATGAATGGCGCATCAATTCAGGCGCAATCACGCGCTTATCTGGAATTGAAGGCGATCGGCAGCCCGTATGCCGGCATTCCGCACGATGAGAATTATGATTTCAGTCCGCGCATCGGCTTGGCTTATGACATTACCGGCAGCGGCAAGCACGTCATTCGAGCGGGATATGGCCTGTACTTCGGTCAGATCTTCCAGAACATTCCTCTATTCATGGAACAGCAAGCCAACGCCAGCCTGTTCACAACGGTTGCCTTTACAAGTTCCGGCGCCGGCAGCCCGACGGCAAGCGTTCTGCCGGGCGGCCAACTTCTTTCCGCCTGGCGTTTTGGTGTTGATCCCATTCCTGCGCAAGCCCCCGGCGCCACGCAGTTGCCCACTGGCGCAACCGGCCAGATGATGGACCCGCACTATCGCAATCCCTACAGCGAACAATGGAACGGCGGCTATGCCTGGCAGGTCACAGAAAGTTCCGTCATCGAGGCCGAGTATATACACGAGTTAGGTCTTCACGAGAGCAAGACCATCGTGATTAACCCCACCATCAACGGAGTGCGCAACACAACGGCGGCATTCCAGTCCCTGGGACTGCCCGTGCTAGGTGGAATCCGCGATTACATGTCTATCGGCCGCAGCCGCTACGATGCCATGAACTTGTCGTATAGAAAGCGCATGAGCAAGCGATTCTCAGTTAATGCGAGCTATGTGTTGTCGCGCGCGCTGGCATACAACGGGAACTCGGCTGCATTCGGAAACACTCCGACAGATGAGCTGAACTGGTTTGCGCCGCATGATCTGGGGCCGACGCCGGCGGACGAGCGGCATCGCATTACGTTCAGTGGTTTGGTCGATCTCCCCTGGGGCATTACATTTACACCAATCATGCAATGGGCAACTGGACGACCTTACAACGTTACCGAAGGTATTACCGACGTATTCGGTTATGGTAGCGGCGTGGCTGCAACGCACGGGATTGTGCTGAACAGCGATCCCACAAATCTCACTGCCACAACCGGCTATACGTCGTCGCAACTTGTCGCTTGTCTCACTGCCAACAGTTGCCATCAGTTGCCATATGATTACCTGCGCGGCGCGGATTTCTTCCAGCTTGATGCGCGTTTTGGCAAATTCATCAAATTTGGCGAGAAGGCGAAACTCGAGCTCTTCTTTCAAGCGTTCGACCTGACCAATCGCGCCAACTTCGGAACCAGCTACGGCGGAAACATTCGGACCAGCACGTTTCAGCAGCCGACCGGCTTTATTACAGCGTCGGGCGTGATCGTCCCGAAATCTTTCGCCGGTGAGTTCGGCGCCCGCTTCAGCTTTTGAAGAACTGGTGCAAAACGTTCGCGGTATCAAGTGCGCCAAGGACTTAGCGAATTACTCCACTGTCCGGCAGCGCGCATCCGCGCGCCTTTTGCGCTTGTAAGTTAGACTTCAAAGAAAAACGAGCCGGTAGCGGATAACTGCCGGCTTTCAATGCCCTTTTATGGGATCAGGAGCAGCCATGTCCACTTACTCGTCGCTATTCGCCAAGTCAGCAATAGCGTCGCTATTCGTGTTCAGTTATTCCGCTTCGGCGCAGAACCTTCATAGCCAGGATCTGTATCGATTCCGGTCGGTAGGCGAGGTGCAATTCGCGCCGGATGGCAAACACTTGGCATATGTGGTAAGCAGTTACAGCGGGCCGAGATCGCCTTCCCCGCAGATCTGGATTATGGATATGACGACGAAGAAGGCTGTTCGCCTGGGAGGCGAAAAAGAATCCACGTCTCATCCGAGATGGTCGCCCGACGGAAATTGGATCGCCTATACCGGCGGCGCGGAAGATAAGCGCGGATTGACCGTGGCACATCTCGATGGTTCCGGCGCCACCTTTTTAGCTAAGATTACGGGAACGAACTCGCCGCTGCCGGGCCAGGGCGATAACGTTTCCTGGTCACCGGATAGTAAGACCATCGCGTTTGTTTCCGCAGTGCCAGGCCCCGAAACGCAGGAAGCAAGCGGTGACCCAATGGTGATTACCCGCTATCTATACAAGCCCACGGCGTCGGAGGGAATGACCCATTTCAACGACAATCGCAGGCTGCATCTTTTCTCGATCGATTTGGCATCAAAGCAGATTCGTCAATTGACGAATGGGAACTACGACGAGCACTCCATTGACTGGTCTCCGGATGGACGAGAGCTGCTTTTTGAGTCCAACCGCGAGCCGAACTCCGATGAGTTCTTCAATTACGATGTGTTCGCACTGAACGTCGCTGACGACACGATTCGCAGGATCACCGCGACCGAGAGTTGTGAGTATGCCCCGCACTGGTCGCCCGACGGGAAGATGATTGCCTTCTTAGGCACCAAACGGGGCTTGACGGACCGTGAGACCACGATGGAAGATACGCATGCCTGGATCATGAATGCCGATGGAACGCATCGCCGTGAAATTGGCTCGCTGATCGATCAGCGGCAACATGGCTTGCACTGGTCGCCAAATGGCGACGCAGTGTATTTCACCTTCAGCGAAAGAGGCAGCTCCCACTTGGCGCGAATTCCGGTAGAGGGCCAGCCTCAAACATTGATTGCCGATGTCGGGAATGTGGGCGACTACTCGGTTAACAAGGGCGGCGAGATTGCTTACGTGTTCCAAACTCCCAAGGATATGGCCGAACTCTACCTGAAGGAAGGCGCGGGAGCCGGGCAGGAATTGACATCGTTGAATTCGGAAGTGCTATCCGGCAAGCAGTTAGCCGAAGTAGAACCGTTCACATTTGTCAGCAACGATAACAAGTTCGAAGTGGAGGCGTTCCTGGTGAAGCCGGTTGGCATGACACCGTCGGGCAAGTACCCCATGATTGTGGAACTGCATGGCGGGCCGCACGGACAAAACGGTCCCGCATTTCAGTTTAAGGATCAGGTGTATGCCGCGCATGGTTGGGCTGTTTTGCACATCAACTATCGAGGCTCCGTCGGCTACGGACAGAAATTTGCTGATGCCGTATTCGGCGACCAGGATGGGAACGAAGGGCAGGATGTGCTTTACGGAGTCAGCGCCGCGGTCCGTAGATTTCTTTGGATCGACCGCGAGCGTATGGGAATCGAAGGCGTAAGTTACGGCGGACAGCTCAGCGACTGGCTAATTACCCAAACCAACGAGTTCAAAGCGGCGATCCCAGTCGCGGGTATAGCTAACCTCATCAGTTATAACTACATGACTTACTACAACCAGTATGAAGAGATGGAATTCGGCCAGTTTTTCCATCAAGGCCGGCTAATGGATGAGGCCTGGGAGCGCTCCGCACTCAAGCATGTAGCGAATGTTCACACCCCTACCATGCTGGTTCACGGTGAAAACGACCCCGATGTTCCGATTGCTGAAGACGAACAATACTTTGTCGCTTTGAAAGATGTAGGCGTGGACACGATTATGGTTCGTTATCCGCGCGAAGGGCATGGTGTTCGCGAGATCAAACACCAGATCGACCTTATGGATCGAAGTATCGCCTGGTACGAAAAGCACTTCCCGCCTGCGGGAAACGAGCATGTCACCAACGTGCAGCCATAGCCTGGTGTCCGTGTTGCGTCCCACTATTTGAGATTAGCCAGCTACCTCAGATGAGTTTTGATCTTCGAGCAAGCGCGCGCGAAGAAATGATTCGGGAGGGATTCGATCCCGATTTCTCTCCCAGCGTCGAAGAACAGATCAAGACGATACGAACGCGTTCTTTTACCGTGGCCGGCAACGGTGTCCGCGACCTGCGTGACAGGCTATGGTCTTCCATCGACAATCAGACCTCGCACGATCTCGACCAAGTCGAATTCGCGGAACGCGTTGACGGCGGGATTCGAGTTCTGATTGGAATCGCGGATGTCGATTCCGAAGTTCCAATCCGTTCGCCTATCGACCAGCACGCTGCATCCCAAACTACGACGGTCTATACCCCGGCTCGCATCTTTCCAATGCTGCCGCTGGCGCTATCGAACGGTACGACTTCGCTTTCTCCGGATAGCGATCGTCTTGCCGTTGTGGTGGAAATGCTGGTTGCGAATGACGGGTCGATTTTATCCTCTGACGTGTATCGCGCGGCGGTCAGAAATCGGTTCCAGCTTGTCTATGACGCCATAGGGCCTTGGCTGGAAGGTAAGGCTGCCCCGCCGCCGAACGTTGCAGCCGCCACCGAACTGCAAGCCCAGCTTAAACTGCAGGACGAAGCCGCTTGCAACTTACGTGAGCAGCGGCATCGCCTCGGCGCGCTCGATTTCGACCGTATCGAAGCACAGCCAATTATGGACGATGGCGAGGTGCGAGGCATCGCCGCGCGGCATGCAAATCGGGCTACCAACCTAATCGAAGATTTCATGATTGCCGCAAACGAGGTGATGGCCCAAAGGCTAACTCATGCGGGGCTGTCCATCGTTCGCCGCGTCGTAAAGACGCCCAGGCGATGGCCGCGCATCGTGCAATTGGCTGCGTCTTATGGTATGAATCTGCCTGCCGAGCCGGATTCCTCAGCGCTGGCCGCATTTCTGAATCGGCAAAAATTGATAGACGAACTGCATTACGCTGATCTGTCCCTCGCCCTTGTCAAGCTGATGGGACCCGGCGAATACGTGCTCTCCCGCGCGGGCGATCCACCACAGGGTCACTTCGCGCTCGCAGCGCACGACTACACGCACTCGACAGCGCCGAACCGCCGCTTCGCAGATCTAGTGACGCAGCGGCTAATCAAAGCAGAGCTAACAAAACAGCCCGCTCCTTACTTCGATGGTGAACTCGACCAAATTGCTCGCAATTGCACACTGAAAGAGGATGCGGCGCGCAAAGTGGAACGCACCATGGGCAAACGCGCGGCGGCACTGGCCTTTCGCAATCGTAAGGGACAAAGTTTCAATGCAGTAATCACAGGCGTCTCTGCCAAAGGAGTTTTTGTGCGCGTTCTGAATCCTCCTATCGAAGGGCGTCTTATGCACGGCGAGCGTGAGGTGGATGTCGGAGATAAGATTCGTGTGACTCTGCTGAACACAGATCCTCAACGCGGCTACATAGATTTCGAACGATAGAGCCAGAGAACTATAGAAGCGATAGCGGTATAGTGTCTGTTACCGCACGACAGATCTGATGTTTCTTCTATTGTTCACCCTGTTTGCGACCTCGACTGGTTCCGCTGCGGCAACCGGCGGTGGACAGGTTGACTTTCAGCGCCAAGTCCGGCCCATATTGTCAGACAAATGTTTTCTTTGCCATGGCCCGGACAAGGGGACACGAATGGTGGACCTCAGATTGGATATTCAGGAGGGCGCTTTAGCGCCGCGCAAGAACGGTGCTGCCATCGTGCCGGGCAAGCCTGACGAAAGTCTGTTGATTAAGCGGATCTATTCGGACAATCCGGCTTTCCGCATGCCTCCTGTGTTTTCACACAAAACGCTGACCGACGAACAAAAAGACACGCTGCGGCGATGGATTGCGCAGGGAGCCAAATGGACTCAGCATTGGGCCTTTATTCCGCCCAAAAAGACCGCGCCTCCGCGGGTAAAGGACGGAACATGGCCGCGCAACGATATCGATCGCTTCGTCCTCGCGAAGTTGGAAGCGAACAATCTCAAACCGGCTCCGGAAGCGGATCGACATACACTGATTCGCCGTGTCACTCTCGATCTCACGGGGCTTCCTCCAACTCCAGCGGAAGCAGATGCGTTCGTTAAAGATAAATCGCCCAACGCCTATGAGAAAGTAGTTGACCGTTTGCTCGCCTCGCCGCATTACGGCGAACATCGTGGGCGCTATTGGCTGGATGCCGCCCGCTATGCCGACACGAACGGACTGCACTTTGACAATTACCGCGAGATGTGGCCCTATCGCGACTGGGTCATCAACGCGTTCAACAAAAACATGCCGTTCGATCGTTTCACGATTGAGCAACTCGCGGGCGATCTGCTGCCGAATGCAACGTTGGATCAGAACGTAGCGTCGGGCTTCCAACGCTGCAACATAACTACGGACGAAGGCGGCGCCATTCTTCCGGAAGTGGCAGCGATGTATGCCAAAGATCGCGCCGACACCGCCGGAACGGTTTGGATGGGGCTCACCGTTGGCTGCGCGACGTGCCACGACCATAAGTTCGACCCGATTTCGCAAAAGGACTATTATTCGCTGACGTCGTTCTTCCGCAACACCACTCAGACGCCCATGGACCTGAATATTCAGGACACTCCGCCGGCTGTGCACGTGCCGCTGGCAGCCGATCGCACCAAGTGGGAGCAGTTGACAGCTCAAGAAGATTCACTCACGGCGGAACTTGCAAGCGAGCGCAGCAAAGCCAGCCAGAGCATCGCGGATTGGCTCTCCAATATCAGCGCGAAGGCTGCTTCCTACGCGCCTGCATCACAGGTTCTACAATTTCAAGTCTCAGAAGAGGGCGCCAAATCCGTCCGTTCGGGTGTCGAGCAGCCCGTTTCGCTTTCTAAGGAAGTCAGCGTAATCGACACCTCTGTTCCCGGAGCCAAAGGTTTACAGTTCGCAAAAGGAGGCAAGGTAACTCTACCGGCCGTTTCCGAAATCGATTCGAACAAACCCTTCACGATCGCGGCCTGGATCTTCTTTCCGAAGTCGGACGAAACCGGTGCAGTCGCGAGCCAATTCGATGTTTTGCCCGGCGAAAAGCAAGGCGAGACGAAACATCGCGGCTGGACGCTCAAGATTGATAAAGGGAATCTTGGAATCTACGATCATGCCCCCACCATTTATTTCAATGGACCGGATGGCAAAGGCATCAGCGGCCGCCCTGCACCCGAATATAAATTCATTCCGAACACCTGGTATCACCTGGTAATTGCCTATAACGGCAGCGGCCGGCGGCGCGGCATCAACATGTATGTGAATGGTGCACCTGTGGTCGTGATTGGGCGGCCGGAGGATCTTCCTCAACTTGCTGCCTCCATGAAATCGAGCGCACCCGTCACGCTGGGGAACGACGACAAGCAGTACTTCGAAGGAGGCGGCGTTGCGGATTTCCGCATTCTCCGCCAGATGGTAGGTGCGCAGGATGCGCAATTGCTGTATCTCGCAAGCCGGTTCGGCGCGGCTGCGAAAAGATCGCCCGATCAGCTTTCCGACGCCGACAAGAACGCCCTTGCAACTTTCTATACGTATTCCGCTGACGCAGCCACCGCGAAACTCGCCGCTCAACTACGTGAGACAGACGAAGAACTGTATGGCATATGGAAGCGCTCGGCCACCACATTGGTGATGCGCGAGCGCACAGACGCGCAGCCCGTCGCGCATGTTCTTTATCGCGGCCAGTACGATCAGATGCGCGAAGAAGTGCATCCCAACACGCCGAGCGTGTTGCCGCCGATGACACAGGACATGCCGCGCAATCGCATGGGACTGGCGATGTGGATCGTAGATCCCGGCAATCCTCTTACGGCGCGCGTTACGGTGAATCGTTTCTGGCAGGAGATCTTCGGAACGGGCATCGTCAGAACGGCGGAGGATTTCGGATCGCAAGGAGAGCCGCCGAGCCATCCAGAACTGTTAGATTGGCTCGCTGTCGACTTTCGCGAGTCCGGTTGGGATGTCAAGCGGTTCTTCAAGATGATGGTGATGTCTGCGACCTACCGCCAATCGGCCGCAACGACTCCCGAAAAAACAGCAGCCGATCCGCAGAATCGGCTGCTTGCCCACGGCCCGCGTTTCCGTATGGATGCGGAAATGGTACGCGACTATGCCCTGTTTGCAAGCGGACTGCTGCGACCCGAAATCGGTGGGCCTAGCGTCAAGCCGTATCAACCATCACGGATTTGGGAGACCGTGGCGATGGAGCAAAGCAACACTCGTGTCTATCAGCAGGACAGCGGGGACAATCTTTACCGCCGAAGTATTTACACGTTTTGGAAGCGTTCGGCGCCCCCACCTTCTATGGACATTTTCAATGCGCCTTCACGCGAAAACTGCACCGTGCGCCGTGAACGTACCGATACGCCGTTGCAAGCGCTGGTCACGATGAATGACGTGCAGTTTGTTGAAGCGGCGCGCGTCCTCGCGCAGAATGCGATCAAGTCAAACAAGCAACTTGATCGTGAATTGAGCTACATGTCCAGCCACGTGCTCGCACGGCAACTGAGCAAGAAAGAAACAGACGTTTTGAGCCAATCTTACAAGGATTTCTTCGCTTACTACACGTCCGCATCCGACGATGCTTCAAAGCTGCTGAAGACCGGCGCGTCAGTCACCGACGCCGATCTTGCCAAGCCCAAGTTCGCGGCGCTGACTATGGTTGCGAATGAAATGCTCAACCTGGATGAGACTTTAGAGAAATAGACGGAACAAAAATGGACCTGACCCAGGAACGCATCATGGTTGAAACCCGGCGGCAATTGCTCGCTCGGGGGGCACGAGGTCTTGGATCGCTCGCACTGTACACTTTGCTTCAAAGGCATGCCGCCGCTGCCGCGGAAAAGAAAGCGGTCGGCGGTCTTCCCGGCTTGCCCCACTTCCCCCCAAAGGCAAAACGCGCCATTTACCTGCATATGCTAGGCGCGCCGCCCCAGATGGAGCTTTTCGATTACAAGCCAGCCATGCAGCAGTGGTTCGACAAGGATTTGCCGGATTCAATCCGGCAGGGCCAGCGGCTCACCACAATGACATCCGGCCAAACGCGGTTCCCAGTCGCGCCCTGCATATTCAAGTTCGCTCAGCACGGCCAAAGCGGGGCTTGGATCTCTGAGTTACTACCATACACAGCAAAAATGGCTGACGATATCGCCATCGTCCGGTCGTTGAACACTGACGCGATCAATCACGACCCGGCTGTTACTTTCATGCAAACCGGCTTTATGATTGCTGGAAAACCGTGCGTCGGCGCGTGGATTTCCTACGGTCTCGGCAGTTTGAACCAGGATCTGCCTACCTTTGTCGTGTTGAACGCGACACATTCAAATCCCAAGGCCAACGTCCAAGCCATTTCGGCTCGTCTCTGGAGTTCGGGCTTCCTTCCGGGCCAGTACTCGGGGGTTGCGCTCCGCTCGGGGGGCGACCCGGTTTTATACATCAACAATCCAGACGGCGTCCCGCAAAAAATCCGCCGCCGCATGCTCGACGCGACCGACGAGCTAAATCGGATTGAGATGGCAAAAATCGCCGATCCTGAAATTCAGGTGCGCATCGCGCAATATGAGATGGCTTTCCGGATGCAAACTTCCGTGCCGGAACTCACCGATATTTCAAAGGAGCCGGAAAGCACTTTCAAACTCTACGGTGACGATGCGAATAAACCGGGCACCTTCGCAAACTGCTGCCTCATGGCGCGCCGGCTCGTGGAACGCGACGTTCGGTTCGTGCAGATCTACCATCGCGGATGGGACGTTCACAGCGCGATTCCCGAAGTCTTGCCGAGCCAGTGCCGGGATATCGATCAAGGCGCTTACGCGCTGGTTCAAGATTTGAAGTCTCGCGGGCTGCTGGACGATACTCTCGTCATTTGGGGCGGAGAATTTGGCCGCACCATCTACTGCCAGGGCAAGCTTACGCAGTCAGACTACGGCCGCGATCATCACCCGAAATGCTTCTCCATATGGATGGCCGGCGCTGGTATTAAGGGCGGCGCGGTACACGGCGAGACGGATGAATTTTCCTACAACATCGTCAAAGATCCGGTCCATATCCGCGATCTGAACGCGACCATTCTCCATCAATTCGGCATTGAAGACACGCGCTTTACATTTAAGTATCAAGGCTTGGATCAGAAGCTTACCGGCACCGAGAAACCGGCGATTGTTGTAAAAGATATCCTGGCGTAAGAGCTTCCGAAGACGCTCACGGCCCGCCTCGGCGTGAATCACAGCATTGCTTGAGCCATCCAATAAGTTAGATGATACGCGTTCTTTCAGTTAATGTCGGGCAACCGCAAGAGGTCTTCTTAGGAGACAAGGTGGTGCTAACCAGCATCTTCAAAAAGCCCATCGAAGGCCGCGTTGCCGTCCGCCGGCATAATCTGGCTGGCGACCGGCAGGCCGACTTACGCGTTCACGGTGGCCCATACAAAGCCGTTTACGCCTATGCTTCTGAACATTTTCCGTACTGGGCCGCCGAACTGCCGGAAATGGAGCTGCCTTGGGGTGCGTTCGGCGAAAATCTCACGCTGTCGGGACTAACTGAAGAAACGGCGTTTATCGGCGATCAATTCAGAGTGGGTTCCGCCGTACTCCAGATCACTCAGCCGCGGATGCCCTGTTTCAAATTAGGTATTCGCTTTCAGCGCAGCGACATGGTGAAGCGATTTTGGCGCAGCGGATACGCCGGCATCTACTTTGCGATCACCGAAGAAGGCGCGCTGGAAACGGGCGACGAACTTGAACTGGTCCATCGAGACGCCGGGGGCGTCAGCCTGGCCGATGTTGTGCGGCTGTACAAAGGCCAAACGGACGATGAGCAACTATTCGAAAGAATGTTGCGCGCGCCCCTGCGAGGGAGCTGGAAACAAGAGATTCGCGAGCGTTGGGCGGAACGATCTCTGTCCTTGTTTTAACTGCAAAGATTACGACTGGCTAAGCACCGAGGTGCAAAAGGCACAGCGGCGCGCGGCAATGGGAATCGTGCTCAGACATTCCGGACAAGTCTTTGTGGTGGGATCGGGAGGCGCCTGTCCCCTGCGTACACGTTCCATGACGGTGTTAATCGGCAAAACAACAAAGAAATAAACTGCAGCCGAAATCAGTAAGAAGGAAACTAATGCATTAATGAAGTCGCCAATGGGAAACTTACTTCCATTAACCGAAAAAACGATCCCTGAGAAGTCCGGTTTACCCACAATGGCCGCTATGATTGGAGTAATTAGGTCTTTCACTAACGCGGTGACCACAGCACCGAAGGCAGCACCCATCACCACGGCAACCGCTAAGTCGACTACGTTACCGCGCATCAAGAACTGCTTAAAACCTTTCACGATTAGCCTCCTTACACTTCGAAGTTGGGCACGAACAAGAATATTACCTTTGGACTAAGTTCCGGAGCAAGCATGTTATCGCGTTGCAGTACCGATTTCGCAGCCACGGCCGATAAGTTTGCTTGGGGCTACATGCCGGAATTGGTCAGATACGCGCTTCCTCCAGTCAACGACCCGGTTGTAGACGTCACGCCTACCGTAGGAAGGTTAACACGGCGAGAACGCAGGTTATACGTTGCGTTAGCCGTAATTCTGAGCTTGAATTTGACGGTAATTTGCGGTGTAGTGACATTCTTCAGCCTTATGTTCGGTTCCTAAACAACAGATGGACGATACAAGAATCTAACCGCGCATCGCCTGCAGCCGCGCGATGCGCTCTTCCGTCGATGGGTGGGTCGAGAACAGCCGCATCAAGCTCTCGCCCGTAAAGGGCTGAATGATAAACAGGTGCGCTGTAGAAGGCGTAGCATCTAGCGGCATGCGTTTCGAATAAACGTCCAGCTTTTGCAGCGCAGAGATCAACTCAGACGGCCGGCCTGTGTACTTAGCCGAAGCCGCGTCCGCATCCAGTTCACGGCTGCGCGAGATTGCCATTTGGATTAGCAGCGCGGCGATGGGCGCTAGAACCATCATCAGCAGCGCGCCGAATCCGCCGCCTTCGCGCTCATCATCCCGGCTCCCCCCTCCAAACCAGAAACCTAGCCGCGCTAGAAATGTAATCGCGGCGGCGATGGTCGCGGCGACCGAACTGATCAAAATGTCGCGATGGAGAACATGTCCGAGTTCGTGGGCTACGACGCCTTCTATTTCGGGGTCGGACATCGTGTTGAGAATACCGCTGGTGAAGGCCACCGATGCATGGTTTGGATTACGTCCTGTTGCGAAAGCGTTCGGCGACGGATCGTCGATAATCCAGAGCCGAGGCATTGGTATGCCCATCCGCTGCGCCAAACCACCGACAATCGGGGCGACGCGACTATAGATCTGGCCATTTTGTTCGGGCGAGACGGGCTGGGCGCTGTAAGTGGCCAACGCCAGCTTATCTGAGAAAAAATAGCTGAAGAAATTCATGGCCACAGCGATTAACAGGCCGACGTATAGGCCGTTACGCCCGCCGAACGCTTCGCCCAGAAACAACAGAAGTCCGCTGAGCAGCCCAAGCAGCAGAACTGTCTTCACGGTATTCATACAGCTAGTTAGATGACTGAAGGGTTGTTTGTGACGCGGGGCCGTTCTGAAAGCGAGGCTGTAAGCGCTTGCACGACATATCTCCGTCACCACGCTAAGTTCCGTGGTTCAGGCGAAAGTAAACGTCATTCCAGCGGAGTTCATTCTGGAATTCTCTGACGGTAGTTTCGTGATCTATCAGCAGAAACTCCATACCGGCCATTAATGCGAAATCTTCCAGGTACTCCGGTGTAAGAGCTTGACTGAAGCCGGTGTGGTGGGCGCCTCCGGCAAGAATCCACGCAGTTGCGGCAATCTTCAAATTCGGCTCGGGATTCCATACGGCGCGCGCTACCGGCAGCTTGGGCAGCGGTTGTTCGGGAGGAACCACGTTGACAACGTTCACCACCATGCGAAATCTTTCACCGACATCGACGACTGTCGCATTTACCGCTTGGCCCGCGCGCGCAGTGAATACCAATCGAACAGGGTCGCTTTTGCCTCCTATTCCAAGCGGATGAATCTCCACCGTTGGTTGTCCTTCGGCGATCGAGGGGCAGACTTCCAGCATGTGCGCACCCAGAACATTTCCGCCGTCCCGGAAATGGTACGTGTAATCTTCCATGAAGGACGTGCCGCCAGGAAGACCGGAGCTCATGACTTTCATGGCCCGCACTAGCGCCGCGGTCTTCCAGTCTCCTTCGCCCCCAAAGCCATAACCATCAGCCATGAGCCGCTGAACGGCGATGCCGGGAAGCTGCTCTAAGCCGTGCAAATCTTCAAATGTGTCGGTGAAGGCATAAAAGCTGCCTTCGCTCAAGAAATTCCGCAATCCCGCTTCGATGCGGGCAGCTTCACGCAATGCGCTCCGCCGATCCCCTCCCTTTCGCAAGGGTTTCGCCACAGCATAGTGGTCGTCATAGTCCTTGGCGAGGCTTTCGATTTCGGCATCTGTCACGGCCTTTAGCCTCTCCGCTAAATCGCCAACGCCATAGCCGTGAACCGAATACCCGAGTCGCATCTGCGCTTCCACTTTGTCGCCTTCGGTGACCGCGACATTGCGCATGTTGTCTCCAAAACGAGCTACCTTGAGCGTTTGCGCATCGTGCCAAGCGCAGGCCGCGCGCATCCAAATACCAAGCTCCCTTTGAACTTCCTCGTCTTGCCAGAATCCGGCAATGACCTTACGGTTCAGTCGCATTCTGCTCGCGATGAACCCAAACTCGCGATCTCCATGCGCCGACTGGTTCAGGTTCATGAATTCCATGTCGATCGTTGACCATGGCAACTCGCGATTGAATTGGGTATGCAGATGAGCGAAGGGCTTATTGAGCACCCTGAGCCCATGAATCCACATCTTCGCCGGAGAAAAGGTGTGCATCCAGCAAATCAATCCAATACAGTTCGGAGCGCTGTTTGCCTTTAAGCAGAGTTCGCGAATCGACTCCGAAGTGGTCATTACCGGCTGCAGCTTCACCTTCACAGCCGTGTGATTCGATTCCGAGATAGCGCGCGCGATCTGAAGGGAATGTGCTTTCACCTGATCCAAGGCTTCCGAGCCATACAGATGCTGGCTGCCCGTCACAAACCAGGCTTCAAAATTCCTTAGGTCAACCATTTCCTTTCGGTCTCCTATTTTTCAGGCGAAATTCGCGGCACGTTGCTGCCGGACAATATGGTTTTTGTACATCAATCTTGATTGCCGCGTAAGCGCTTACTATCGGGCAACTTGTGCCAACGTACCACAACTGCAACTTTGTGCATGGTACTGCCTATATGCGCTTCCATGCCTCTGAGTTGCTTCGTTCCTGCAGCGTTATGCAAAATAGTGCTTAAAAGCGGAGGCTCATGAATCTTGAAGAAGTTGCCAGAAGAGCGAAGGTCTCAACGGCAACTGTATCCCGAGTCTTGAATGAGGTCGGGCAGGTCAAAACCTCTACGCGCGCCCGTGTTCTGAAGGCCGCGCAGGAACTGAAGTATCATCCCAATCTACACGCCCGCAATCTTGCCGGTGGGAAGAATCGAACCATCGGCATGATTGTGTCCAACATGGAAAATCCGTTCTTTGTCGATATCTACAAAGCGGCGGAGCGCGAGGCGCGGGCCAAAGGCTACGAGCTGTTGCTGGCCAATACCGATTACAATCCGGAATACTTAGTCAATCATATCCGGATGATGATAGGCCGCAGAGTGAGCGGGCTCGCGCTGGTTATCTCGGAGATGGATTCCAGTCTCATCCAAGAACTTTCGGACGGCAACATCCCCGTTGTGTTTTACGATGTCGGCACGCCCAAACACAACATCTCCAATATCGCTGTAAATTACGCCAAGGGCATTGAGCGAATCGTCAATTATCTTCATGCGCTGGGACACCGTCGCATGGCCTTCATCAGCCATCATCCAAACCTTGGGCCCCTCAGCGTTAGGGAACACGCATTTCGCGAAACAGTGGTGCGGATTTCTCCGCCGATTAAATGGCAAATCGCCGTCAGCGCGGATGGTTTAGAAGGCGGACGCGAGGCCACGCGTGAGATCTTTGCATCCGGTTTTGATCCGACAGCGATTATCTGCGTTAATGACTTCATGGCGCTCGGCGTGCTTCACGAGCTGCGACAGGCCGGAATAAGCGTACCCGGCGACGTATCCGTTACCGGGTTCGACAACGTACAGTTGGCCAGCGTGTGCTCTCCCTCGCTGACCACCGTTCACGTCGAAAGAGAGCGGATCGGTCATCTGATGTTCCAGTCTTTGACTGAGGCCTCACCGGTGGCGGAGGCCTGCCGCCGCAAAATCGTGCTGGATCCCGAATTTGTGGTGCGGGAATCCACCGGCCCGGCCCGAAAAAGAATAGCATTTGCCGAGCTAAGGCCGGCTTGAGATTGAGATCTCAAGCGCCACTAAGGTAAGCTGTCCCTTTGCGTTATGCCGTCACGCAAATGACCGGGTTCGTGTGCCGCCCGGAGTTCTGCATGAGTCAGCGTTCGAGCTAGGTGGCAACACAAACAACAATGTAGTTCCTTCAGAAACCACTAGCGGTTCGGAGAAGATACAGAATTGTTTAACGCGCAAATCACGCGGCCTGTCCGGCACATCGCGATGAGCATGTGGCTTACAGCGTTGTGTGCTGTTGCTGCCCAGCAACCTATTCAGTTCCCGCACAATACGCACATGCGGCTTGGATTGCAATGCATCGATTGCCATATCGGCGCTGACGTTAGCGCCTCCGCAGGCATTCCTTCGGTGCGAAAGTGCATGCTCTGCCACGCCAAACTGGGCAAGGAAAAGCCGGAAGTGCAGAAAGTCATCGGATACGCCAACAAGAATATTGAAATCCCTTGGGTACGGGTTTACGGGTTCTCTACGGGCGCGCACGTAAAATTCCAGCATGCGCCGCATTATCAGGCAGGCGTCAACTGCTCGACCTGTCACGGCAATCTCACGAAAGCCACAGTTGCGGTACGCGCCGTGAACTTCACCATGGGTAGATGTCTAACCTGCCACCGGCAAATGCATGCTTCGGAGGATTGCGCCGCATGCCATTTCTGATCCCGGTCACGTTCTTATATCGCGTACAAGAGGGCGAGAGACTCTAACCATGGACCGCCGCAATTTTTTCAAAATCGTCTCCACGGTTTCGGCGGGCGTCGCCACTAACGCATGCGGCAAAAAGGAAGACGTTCTTATTCCCTTGCTGGTCCCGGCGCATGAAATGGCCCCAGGCGAAGAGCACTGGCATCCGGCCATCTGTACCGAGTGCGGCGCAGGCTGCGGCACCATCGCGCGGGTGATGCAAGGCGAGCGCGTTGTCGAGCGCAACGGCAAGAAATTTCGTGAACACATCGCCAGCATAAAAAAGCTGGAAGGCAATCCTCTCGATCCGGTGAGTGGAGGACGCCTTTGCGCGCGTGGACAGGCCGCGCTGCAATCTCTCTACAATCCCGACCGGGTGGCTAGCCCCATGCGTAGAACCTCGGAGCGCGGGCAGGCCGGTTTTGCTTCCGCTTCCTGGGATGAGGCCATCGCGACAGTCGCCGACAAGTTAAAGGCGGCTTCGGGTGATGTCAGTAAAATTCTGTTTCTCACAACATCTCCAAATGGTTCGCGTTCCGCTACCATTCAGCATTTCCTGGAGTCAATCGGCGCGCAGCCCGCGATAACGTGCCCGCTCGCCGATTTTGCGCTTGAGAAAAAGGCCGCAGCTTCGGCTTTTGGTTGGAACGGCTTGCCGCGTTACGATCTCGCGAATGCACGCTATGCACTGGGAGTAGGCGCCGATTTCTTGGGCGGCTGGACATCGCCGGTTTACTATGGCCGCCAGTTCGGCGACTTTCGTCGAGGCCGTCTAGGCATACGCGGCAAGTTAGTTCAGGCCGAATCCAGGATGTCCATTACCGCTGGAAGCGCGGACGAATGGCTTCCTCTGCGGCCCGGTTCGGAGCCTCAGTTTCTGATCGCGCTAACGCGTGTCCTTCTCGATGAAAAGCTTGCTCGCAACGCCGAACAGTTGCCGGGGAATATCAGAGATTCTTTTCTTGCGGCTAACCTGGCAGGACTCATCGCAACGACTGGGATTGCCGAGAAGCGCTTACGGCGTATTGCGCGCGAACTAGGCGAATCCGAGGCTCCTCTGGTTATCGCGGGTGCTTCGGTCGTACACACGAATTCACTCGATGCGCTGGTAGCGGCGCATTATCTCAACCTGATGCTTGGCAACATTGGAAAACCGGGCGGCGTTTTTCCGCCATTTTCATCGCCGGGTACGGACCAAAAGAACGCCAATGTTCCGGAAACCATCAAGCAAGCGCAGGTTCTTCTCTTGGACGGGGCAAATCCAATCTACACTTTTCCACCCACGAGCGGGGTCGCCGAGTCAATGGCACATCTTGGTCTGGTAGCCAGCTTCGGTATGTTCATCGATGACTCGGTCGCATACGCCGACGCCATTCTTCCAACACATCATCCGCTGGAATCGGAAATGGCCGTTGTGCCCGCAGTTCCCGTTGCGCCAATCTCAATCAACGTTGCCGTGCCATTTGTACAGCCGCTTTACGATACGCGGCCGCTCGGGCAAATCCTTGACGCCATTGCTCGGAAGATGAACGTCACGTTTCAAGCGGTAAGTGCGGCGAATTTTGTGCAACCAATGTTGCCGCCTAACCAGACCTGGGACGAAGTGACGCGACAGGGTGGCATTTGGCAAGGTGATAACACGACGCGGCCAGTGCCCAAACCGTCAGGCGAGAAATTCGAATGGCATAATCCCACATTTTCGGGCGCGCCCGAACAATTTCCGTTTCTCTTCCAGCCGTATCTTTCGCTTCAGTATCACGACGGAAGCGGCGCGAACTTGCCGTGGATGCAGGAACTGCCCGATCCGGTCTCCAGTTCCATGTGGGACCTTCCGGTCGAAATCGACCCTCATACCGCCGCTCGATTAAATGTCATGACCGGCGATTGGGTGCGCGTGGAGTCGTCGCATGGCAGTTTGGAGGCGACTGCTTATGTGCATCCGGCGGCGCTGCCCGGAGTCATTAGTATGGCAATCGGCGAAGGGCACACGCATTATGGGCGCTACGCCTCCAAACGCGGTGCGAATCCGCTCTCCATTCTTTCGCCGGTTTGGGAAGACTCCGTGGGTGCTCTGGCGTTCGGTGCAACACGCGTGCGGATTGCGCGACTCGATCGGCCGCCCGGATTAATTCAGTTTTCTCCAAATGATCGGGAACAAGGACCTTGGGGCTACAGATGAACGATAACAATCAAAAGCCTCAGCATCGCTGGGGAATGGCAATTGATCTAGATCGATGTACCGGCTGCCAGGCTTGTGTCGCTGCCTGTCACGCGGAAAACAATTTGCCGATTTCCGATCCGCAATCCGCTGCAAAAGGGCGCGCCGTTCACTGGATACGCGTCGACCGTTACTACGAAGGTGAGTTTCCCGATGTTCGTCTCAAGTACATGCCGGTACTTTGCCAACAATGTGATGAAGCTCCGTGTGAGCCCGTCTGTCCTGTGTATGCGACCTATAAAAACTCGGAAGGACTGAACGTCCAGGTTTATAACCGCTGCGTCGGTACGCGTTATTGCGCCAATAACTGCCCTTACTCAGTTCGCTTTTTCAATTGGTTCGATCCAGTCTGGCCTGCGCCGCTCGATCTGCAGCACAACCCCGACGTTTCCATTCGCATGGGCGGCGTCATGGAGAAATGCACATTCTGCATCCAGCGGATCAAGAGAGCGGAAACTGACGCGAAGAACGAAAAGCGCGAAGTTGCTGACGGCGAAGTTCAGCCAGCCTGTGTGCAATCGTGCCCTGCTGAGGCGATGGTGTTCGGCGACTTAAACGATCCCGAAAGCAAAGTCTCACACTTGGCTGGATCTGGTCGATCCACTCGTCTCCTGGAAGAACTGGGAACGGAGCCGAAAGTGTTCTATCTGAAGAGGGCAACGTAGCGTGGCGACAGCAATCAAGACCGTTTCGTATGAAGAAGTGCGTGGCGATCTATGGCGTCCATTATCGGGGGCGAGCTCGCGCTATATCATTACGCTTCTGATTCTGTCTGCGGCAACGCTTTGGGGACTTTGTGCCTGGGGATACCAGCTTCGCACTGGCATCGGCGTAGCGGGAATTCGCCGTCCTGTCTTTTGGGGTTTCTATCTTGTCAATTTCGTTTTTTGGATCGGCATCTCGCACGCCGGAACGCTTATCTCTGCCATCCTTCGACTTACCGATGCGGACTGGCGCAAGCCTGTCACGCGCGCAGCCGAAGCAATTACCGTTTTCGCTTTGATGATCGGCGGTATGTTCCCAATCATCCATCTGGGACGTGCGTGGCTGTTCTTCTGGCTGTTCCCCTATCCGAATTCACGGCTGTTGTGGCCGAATTTCCGTTCACCGCTTCTATGGGACGTCACTGCCATAAGCACTTATTTGACCGGCAGCACCATCTATCTGTTCCTGCCGTTAATACCCGACGTCGCCCAGTTAGCGAAACGCGCTACAGGTTGGAGGCAACGTCTTTATCGCACGTTGTCGCTCGGCTGGACTGGCAGTGATCAGCAGTGGCACGCTCTCGAACGCGCCATGAAACTGATGGCCGCTATCATTCTCGCGGTCGCCGTCTCAGTCCATACCGTCGTCGCATGGGATTTTTCCATGGCCATCGCCCCCATGTGGCACAGCAGCATCTTCGGACCTTATTTTGTCGTCGGCGCAATCTTTAGCGGCATTGCGGCCCTTTTGATCGTCATGGCAATCATTCGGAAGGCAATGCACCTGGAGCAGTATCTAACGCCTCATCACTTCAATAATTTGGCCAAGCTTCTGCTGCTGATGAGCCTGCTTTGGCTCTACTTCACCTTCGCCGAGTACCTCACATCGTGGTACGGCAACGATCCGAAAGAAATGAACGTTTTTGGAGCCCGCACGCGCGGTCAGTTCGCTCCTTACTTCTGGATCATGGTGTTCTGCAACTTTGTCGTGCCGTTCGTGTTGCTAGGCGTCCGACGGCTGCGCACCATTCGAACTGCTACCATCGCGTCCATCACGGTATTAATCGGCATGTGGCTTGAGCGTTTTCTCATCATCGTTCCCACGCTGAGCTTCGGCCGTCTTCCAGCCACGTGGGGACAGTATGCACCGACCTGGGTCGAAATCTCCATCACCACCGCAACCTTCGCGGCAATGGGCTTACTCTATTTGCTGTTCTCGAAACTGTTTCCCATTGTGTCCATATGGGAGTTCGAACCGCATGTGGAGCCGGACGACTAACATGTTCGTCGCCGCCGATTTTCCAAATCGAGAAGCAGTTCTTCGAGCCATCCTCGAGTTGAAAGCGAAGGGATTCACCTCCGCCGACGTCGCAGTGTTTTCAGATGAGCCCGTCCCTTTGCCGCGCGGTGTTCTGGAACGTCCCAGTCACATGTCCTTGGTTGTTGTCACTGGCGCCATTACGTTGTGCTTGCTCACGATTGGATTCATCTATTTCACTCAATACAACTATCCAATCACCACGGGAGGAATGCCGATTTTTTCGTTCTGGGCCACCGGCGTCATCTTTTACGAATTGACCATGTTCGGAGCGATCGTTACGACGTTTTTCTGGTTTCTTCGCGAGAGCGGGCTTCTACGCAGGCGTCGACGGCACCCAACGCCGGCAATTAACCCCGACACGATTTCTCTTCGCGTCGAGTGCGAAGCGGACCGAACAGATACCGCGCGCCAGGCGCTCGAAGCCGGCGGCGCTGCCAATTTCAGGGCGCTTGGAGATGCAAGATGAACTGCAAGTGGATACTGGCGCTGCTTGTTACGGCAAGCCTTTCCGCCGCAGACATTAAGTCTCCACCTTGGGAGAAGTCCCCTTTGATTGCGGGGCGCGACCTTTTTCGCGAAAACTGTGCCGTATGCCACGACATTGACAAGGATCAAAAGCACACCAGAAAACTCGGCCCCAGCCTAAATCACCTGTTCAAGAACGAGAAACTTCCGCTCAGCCATGGAAAACCGAGCCGCCCTTATGTGATGGTGCGAATTAAGTTTGGTGGTGCGCTCATGCCCGCGTTTCGCGCGCAATTGAACGACTCTCAAATCAACACGCTGATTGACTATATTACGTCGAAGTAAGGCGATTGCGCAAAATTCGGTCGCGATCTTACCGGAATGCTTTTGAAACAGCCGTAAGACTTGTTACCAGTTGAGCTTCGAATGTATAACCTTGGTTTTGCGGCCAAGTGCGTCCATTAACAGACCAGAAGTTTTCGTTCGTCCAAGTGCTGCCCAGCTTAAGCAATTCGTGCCGGCTAAGTCGATATCCAAGAGTCGCTTCGTAAACTTGTCGAGGGCCGGCGAACAGATCAGCGCTTTTGCCGTAGCCGTCCTGAATGCGGCCAAAGCGTTGCGCACTAGCGCGCAGACCCAAAAAGAAACGCGGCGATAAGATCCATCTCGCTTGCGCATAGGCGGCATTCTCTGTTGGAGAAACAGCAAACCCCGGCAGCTCATAGCGGAAATGCTGCCACTCGCCTTCAATGGACCAGAGGCCTCTTGACCATTCGGCATCAACACCCAATCCCGATGCCGAAAAACTTCGAATGTTTGCACCCGCGGAAAGCAAGGACGACAAATCTCGGTCGAGATAAGGGCCTCTAAATCCGGATGCGGCCACATGCAAGCCACCGCCCAACGTGTATCCCGCCCCCGCCGTCCATTGCGCAAGCTGGCTGTCTGATAATAATCCGTGCCGATTTGCCGGCGAGCTATTGGTGATTTGTAAGCGCGCGTCTACGCGAGCGATCGAAAGTTCCGCCTCGACAGCCGGCAGGCCAAATAACGTAACGGGCGTTATTCCGTATCGCTCCTTCAGCGAACCTCCACAATTGAACCCAATTTCAGACCCGTATGTCTGCCGCAAGATATCGCTGACTCCGCACGGGAGTTGATCGGGCCGCAGCGGAACGTAATTTGTATAGACCGGCGGCGCGTCGATAAGCGCCATTTTCGCATCGTCGTACTCCAGGGGGAACAGTCCGAATGCCGAGCTTAGCTGGCCCGCTTTAATCAGCAACGATGCCTTTGAAACCGTCGTTGTGTAGCCGATGTAAGCCTGCATGAGATTGAATTGAACCGCGTCATTGTCGGAGGCTCCGGTCGCATAGGGAAAATACGCTGAGGAATGCGCATCGAGCACGGAGTAGACAAACCAATGCTGATTGATTTTCAGTGAAGGAAACAGAATCGCGCGGAAGCCCGCGGCCAGTGATTTTTCATCCCCGTCAGCCGGCCATTCGTGTGCCGCTCGTGCGTCGCCACTAAGGGTAATGGGCAGAGAAAATGCCGACGCCGCCTCTTGGCCCATCGTCTTCACGCAGAAGAACAAGACGCAGCACAACAGAAGAGGCGATTGCTTCAGCATAATCGACTGCCGGCCACATTCGAAACGGCATGTTCGGAAGTAAGTGCGGGTTCTCCACTGGGAAGAGTTAACTGGAACCAGAACGTCGAGCCAACGTTCACTTGGCTGTCAAATCCAATTTCGCCCTGCATCAACTCGACTAGATCTTTGGCGATCGCCAACCCGAGGCCGTTGCCGCCATGGCGTCGCGTTAACGAGCCGTCCAGTTGAAAGAATTTTTGAAAAATGAGGTCGCGATTTTTGTCATCGATGCCGATTCCGCTGTCCTCAACCGCCATTCTGAGAGTCGCCGCGTTTTGGTCATAGCGAAGGCACTCGCAGGAAATTCGAATGGCCCCTTCTTCAGTGAATTTGACTGCGTTGTCAGCCAGATGCACGAGGACCTGCCGCAGGCGCGCCGCGTCTCCAAGAAACATCCTCGGCGCGGACGAGGGATAAGACATCTGCACCTGAATGTTTTTCTGCGCCGCGCGAATCCGCACATCGGCAGTGACTGCCGTTAAAAGCTCATGCAGATCGAAGCGCGATGGGACAAGGCGCACCTTACCCACTTCTAACCGCGAGACGTCCAAGATATCGTCAATAATCGCCAGGAGAGATTGAGAACAGCTTCGAGCAACTGTCGCATATTCCTGCTGATCCCGATCAAGCGGCGTTCCCAAAAGGAGGTCCGTCATCCCGAGAATGCCGTTCATCGGCGTTCTCAACTCATGGCTGACGTTAGTGAGAAATTCTGTTTTCAGGCGGTTAGCCGACTCGGCTGCATCCTTCGCCTGTTCTAAATCGCGGCGAGTACGCCGTTCTGCTTCGGCCACTCGGTTAAATGCGTTCACTAACGAATCGAGTTCGCGAACTCCCTCTCCGACGCTGAGTTGCTTGGGCATCTGCCCCGCGGATTCGCTTTGCTTAAGCTGCGCAACAAGGTGGCGCAACGGCTGGGACACGGAATAAGAGGTCAGAAGGGTACATAGAAGGGCCAACAAGACACCGGCTCCGCCGACTTCCGTCAGAATTCGAATAAACGCGGAATTCAGTTCGTGAAGCCTTGCGTCGAGAGAACGGAATCCCAATAATCGGTATCCGTCTCCTAGTTGCGCGGTTTCTAGTTGGGAAACAATAAAGGTTTGTCGATCCAGCGCGATTTCGCAGCCGGCAATCGGCTTCGCGCAATTCTGCGCGATTTGCTTTTCAATCGAGGCGTTCCACTTCGAAGGCAGCATGGACTGCTCAACGCTGTCTCCATGCAGCAGCACGGCTTGCCCGCCCATGGGGAGACGGTCCAGTTCGAAGCGTGTGCCTAATGTCAAAACAGCCGCAAGTTCTCCACCAATATTGATCGGCACCGGCTCTAGCTGATATAAGACGTGTTGAATTTCTCGCAGGCCCGGCTGCGATGGAAGCTTTGGCAGCGTGCTCAGATCCTGAAACTCAGGAAAGGCAACTGCCGCTACTGTTTGCCCGTGCAGGTCGGAGACGGCGACGAGATCATATGTCGATGACGATTGCAATTCCCGCAATTGCGCCTCAATCGTCTGGCGGATCTGTCGCGTGACCGATGGGTTTCCGCGTCCTTCCGCCAGCAAACCGACCGCCGCCTTCAATCCAGCGCTGTCGGTGAGCTTCGCCACCAGACCTGCCGTCCTTCGCGAGTATTCGAGACTTGCGCGATTCAGCAATATGTCTGCGTCTTGCAAGGACTCTCGCAGTTCCGCCTTGATCTGCTGATGGTTGGCCGTGCTGAGCGCTGCAAAGCTCGCCATGAGTACCAGCGAGACCGGCACGAAGGAGAACAGAAAGGCGCGCGCCGTCAGCGAAAGGCGAGACATACGTTCAGTTCTCTGAATCTTCGTCGGGTAATGCGACGTTCACATGCACGGATCCGGCGGAAGGAACAACAAGTTTCTTGTGCACCACGCCGACCGATTTTTGCCACACGCATAGGGTGTACGAACCGGCGGGCACATCGGCCCACGTGAACGTGCCATCCGCGGCGGGCTTTCCGAACCACTGGCTGGACGTCACCACTATCACCCCGTACATATTCGGGTGAATGTGGCAATATACTTGCACGATGCCCGCGCGCCGAAATTTAATACTGCGCGTGCGACCCTCGGGATAATAACCAAGGTCGAAAGATTGCGTTCGCGACAACGAGAAAACGTTGTGGAAAACCGGATCAAGGTTGGGAAACTCTACAGTTGATCCAACGGGAATAATCAACAGGTTAGGTTCTAGCTCCCGGTTCCGCTGCTGCATGGTTGCAGTCAGTGGCGCGTGACTGGAGGACGAGCTCGATTCAAGCCACATCGCCACCCGTTCATACCCGTTCGGGACGCTCGCTGGCATGCCGTTGGAAACTGCAATGCCGCGCAGCTCGTAAACGTTTGGCCCAACTAGTTTTGAGTTGGCGCTCTTCTCAATTGTGATTCTCCCGGAAACCTCAGAAGCGGAAGATTGACCGAAAAAGGCGCAGAGGAGAACAACCGCATAGATATTCATCCGGGCCATGGACACACCTATTCCTTCTCATCGGTGGTGGTGTCCAGAATCTATAGGTCGGGATGGGAAATGCGGGGCGTCTAATGAGCAGCAGCAATGCTATCTACGCGAAGCACATCTGCCTTATCGTCATAGCTTCCGCTAATTTGCACACGCTGGCCGGCAAACGCCTGCACCTTCTTGTCATCATCAATGGGGTACACTTTTTTGGTTGACGAATCGAACAAGGCAAATTTGTCTCCGTTCTTAATGCAAGCAAGCGTGCATTCTTTCGCGCTCTTGGCCCCTTCGGCCTGCATCATGTTTTCGTGCGACCCCATTTTGGCGCACGCCCGGTCCATTATTTCGCCGGTAAAAGTGCCGCTCTTGCTAGCCGCAAAGCCGGTGCACCCTGCCGTAAGCAATAGGGATAGGACTAACAGTGGTTTCATATCTGACGGTTAGAGGACCGAGCCGAATGACCTGGTTCGCTTAATGATGTAAAAGAGTTGTGAACGCGCCTTACTTTCAACGCCTGTGAACAAGCTTGTTGTAGTCGCGCATATAGACACGGAGACCGAAGCTTGGCGTAGTTTTGGTGTAACCCGCCACCAACTGCTCTTTGTAATGATCAAGATAAAAATCGAAAGGATCTTGCGGGTTCATATCTAGCAATGTCAAATCCGTATCGTCCATCGTCAGCTTGCCAAAGCGAAGGCGGTTGCCTCGATACTGCATGTAGTTTTCATGTATGGCGCCGATATCCGCCTCGCTCGGTGTGCCGAAAATCTGAACAATCTCCTGGCCCTTCAGGCGCACCTGCGCCACCTTGCCTTCAATATGAGGCGGCGGTAGCGTACGTTGCGGATCCAGAATGAGATCATCGCCTTGAGCTTGCACTCCCGGCACTTTTTCTCCTTTGATCAGGCCGGCAACCTCGATACCGAACAGGTCCATGAGCCCTTTGACCGGCACGTGCAGCGCCTTAATTGTTCGCGGATGAATGCGGATCTTCCCGTCGCCCGTAACAGCAACCGTTCCGTCTAATTCAAAAGAGATATCACCTTTGCTGTGCAACTTGCCTTTGACTTTTAGCTCTTCGTTCTCAACGTGGATTGAGACATTTTTAATGGGGGCGTCACGCTGGGCGAACACATACGAATTCAGGACATTGGCGAGAGACGCAGAGGTGATGGCGATTTCCGCCTGCGCAATTCTCAGTGTGAAAGAGTTCTTATCGTCGAATACCGGGATTGCGTTGCCGTTCGCGGGCACCAGTTCGCCCTGCAAAATCTGAATGTGGACTGCGATGCCCTCCGTAAAGTGATACAGCACATTATGCATTTGCACTTTGACAATGCCTTTGGGACTGTTCGTGACAAACGCGTGCGCGCCAGCGGCAAAGGTCGCGACAAGGAAGAGGACAGCCTCCAAAATCCACTTATTGCCGGTTACGATCTTCACGCAGTCTTTGGCCGGATTGAAATGTTAAGGGTTACTGTAGTCACGACTTGACAGTATTGCTCACTCGCAAGTGTAATTGCGGCGGAACGGTAAATAACCTGTAAAATCAACGCCTCGGCAATCGAGATCGTCGTCCGTCAAGCGACAATGATCATTGTATTTGCCGGACATGTAACCTCCGGTTTTCATTCCACTCTGTACACTATGAGCACCAGCACCGTTTTTCGCGATCTCGCAATGGCTGGCTTTCAGGCGTCCGACGAAGAAGTAGTGGCGCGTGTGTTATCGGGCGACACGGCCCTTTATGAAGTTCTCATGCGCCGCTACAATCAGCGCCTGTTTCGCATCGCGCGTACGATTCTTCGCGACGACGATGAGGCGGAAGACGTCATGCAGGACACCTACGTCCGCGCGTATGCAGCACTTCATCAGTTCGCCGGCCGCTCTCTCTTTTCGACCTGGCTGGTCAAAATCGCGATCTATGAGGCCTCCAGCCGCCTGCGAAAACAAAGACGTCTTCAGCATTTTCCGGTAAATCCACAGTGGGAAGGGCAGAGCATGGAATCGGTGAAGTCATCGGAGCCTGACCCGGAGCAGCAGACTCTCAATAGCGAAGCAGTTTCACTTCTCGAACGCGCTGTCGAGGCACTGCCAGAACTATATCGTTGCGTTTTTATACTGCGGGAGATAGAAAACATGAGCACCGCCGAAACCGCTGCCTGCCTGGAGTTGACGGAAGAAACGGTCAAAGTTCGCCTGCTGCGTGCACGCCAGATACTTCGAAACGACCTCTACGCGCGTGCAGGTGCAACCAGCTCTTATGCCTTTCGATTCATGGGAGATCGCTGTGACCGCGTCGTGTCCAACGTATTCAGCAAGCTACACGCAAGTCAAGCCAGCATCACCACCTACTTGGCATAACTAAGTTCCGGCCATACTACACGACTTCCTGCGGCACTGTAACCAATAGCGAATCACTGACTCTGTTTCTTCGAACCGGCAATTGACGCAATTCTCCTTCCAATGCGTCTGCCGACAGGAGAAAAGAATGAGATTAGGTAATAAATTTGTCCAAACGGCACTAGCATTGACTGTTCTAACGTTTCCGTTGATTGCGCATGCACAAGCGCCGACGGACCCACAGATCGTAGGGATTGTAGTTACCGCCAATCAGATCGACATTGACCACGGAAAGCTTGCGCTGTCAAAGTCACAAAACAAAGAAGTGCGCGACTTTGCGCAGCAGATGATCACAGATCATTCGGCGCTGCAGAAATCCGTCGCGAATCTGGGGGCCAAGCTGAATGTAAAGCCTGCAGATAGCGATACGAGTAACTCCCTAAAGTCGCAAGCCGAACAAACTACGGCGAAACTTAAAGCACTTAACGGCAAAGCATTCGATAAAGCATACGTCGACAACGAAGTAGCCTACCACCAAGCAGTCATTAATGCAGCTTCGACAGTTCTCATTCCAAATGCACAAAATGCCGAGATCAAAGGCGCGCTACAAAATGCGGCGCCACTCTTCCAAGGCCATCTACAGCATGCGCAGATGGTGCAGGCGAATCTCGAAGGGAATAAATAGCTTTCAAGAAAGGGTCGGCAAATGGGAACACGGGAATGGTGTCTCGTCGACTGGCGGCGCGAGCGGCGGCGCTGATAGCCGTTTCGCTGCTTTTCTTCATACGTGGGGAGGCATTTAAGCCCGCCTGGGCGCACAGCGTTACCACCATAACCATTGACCATTTTGCTTATCAGCCGGCCACCGTGACAGTCGATTTGGGGAACATTGTCGAATGGAGAAACGTGGACATTGTTCCTCATACCGCAACCTCCACTGACGGTAAAACGTTCAACTCCGGCGCCATCGCCAATGGCGCGTCCTGGCGCTTCACGGCCAACCGAAAAGGGACTTTCGATTACTTCTGTACTCTCCATCCAAATATGAAGGCACGGCTGATCGTTCAGTAACAGCGATTCACGTTCGCATCTTCGCTTTCGCTCGTAATCGTTCCACAGCCGTCCTTCACAACTGTTTTACGGTTTGACAATGACCGTAACCTCTTCGGCATGGGATTATTTTCTGGTTCGAGTACTTAGTCCGCCGCTCGTGCCTTTGCCTACGAATGATTCGGCGTCATTGGCACAAGCATTACTACGGGCGCAGGACAAATAAAAGGGGGCACTATGAACGTTAGAATTATCGGCGGTTTGTTGTTACTTAGCATGAGTTGCTTTTCCGCCGATGTAACTCTGTGGGTCGACGATGCGAACGGAGAGATCGGCAAAGTCGACGTCACAACCGGAGCAGTAACCTTAGTCGGGAATTCGGGAAGAATCCTGACTGATATTGCTTTCGATCCCAACGGAAACTTGTTTGGAATCGATCAGAACAATCTTTACCGCATCAATACGACCAATGGAGCAGCGACAGTTGTGGGCGCTCTCAATCCCGCCATTCCAGTCGTGCCAAGCAACATAGGCGATATCCCGGCCAATTCACTTGTGTTCAGCAGCGGGGGCACTCTCTACACCGCTACCAATCAGCTTTACACCGTCGATCCCAATACCGGTGCGGATACTAGAGTTGGCGCTCTGGGCGGCACATTCATTTCGGCCGGCGACCTTGCCTTTGTCAACGGAACGCTGTTTCTTAGCGACACGCAAGATCGGCTGTTATCGGTGAGCCCGAACACAGGCGTCGCCACTCTCATCGGCAACATGGGTGTCTCCAATGTCTTTGGCTTGGCGACCCCGGATAACCTCACGTTATATGGAGTGGCAGGCACAAGCGTCTACACGCTCAATCCAACGAATGGGAGTGCCACACTTGCAGTCAATTTTGGAGGGCACGGACTTGGGCAAGCGTTTGGCGAAGCCTTTATTTCCGAATCAAGCCCAACAAATCCAACGCCCGAGCCTTCGAGTGTGTTGTTGGTTAGCGCCGCCGCCCTGCTCTTGTTCGGCGCCAAAGGTCTTCGTCGGAGGATTTCCGCTCGCGTGTACTAATCGCGCCAAGTTTGTAGATTTGCGGGGCGGAATTACATATCCGTTCTGCGCAACAAAACGGGGTCGGCAGAGTGCCGCTTTGCCGCCTCGCTACCTCAACGTGCCGTTAACGCGTGGTGGCCTGAATTGCCCATTCGTACGGCTCAGAGAGACGTTTCGCATGTCGAAACGTCACTCCCATTAGCAGAATGGCTTGTCAGCGCTGATAGCGTGTGAAATACTCACCCTAAAAAAAGGGGACCCGTCATGACGCGCCTTTTGCTTATTGCTTCACTGTTATTAGTTCCGCTTTTGCCCGCTCTTGCTCAGGTGACCGGATCAGGCACTATCGAAGGAACAGTCGTCGATCCTACAAGTGCAGCAGTCGCTGGCGCGACAGTGACCGCAACCAATGTGGCGACAGGTGTAGCGACTACGCGCCAAACTACCGACGCCGGTTTTTTTGTGATTTCGCCACTGCAACCGGGCAAGTACAGTGTCACAGTGGTAGCAAACGGATTTCGCAAGCTGCAACAGGACAATATCGTGGTCGACGCGCTGGCCACCGTGGGCCTAAACCCGCAGCTTCAAGTTGGCAATACAGAACAGTCAATTACGGTCGAAGCCGCTCCACCGGTTCTGCAGACCGACGACGCCACCCTTGGCGCGACGATGCGCAATGAAATCTACGCGGCCCTTCCCTTGGCGATGAATGGTGTACCGCGCGACCCTACGCAGTTCGTTGCGCTGGTTCCCGGCGTCAACTCTTACACTACCCAAGTCGCCGGCCCCTCTTTCGGTTCTTTCAACGG
>Ga0070741_10002367_pt1 | contig 51283 bp, 47 predicted proteins | sample Coa_R1_4_FD_66440 | JGI IMG/M metagenome (GOLD analysis project Ga0070741, IMG submission 66440) | Surface soil microbial communities from Centralia Pennsylvania, which are recovering from an underground coalmine fire - Coalmine... | ecosystem: Environmental > Terrestrial > Soil > Unclassified ... | reverse complement strand
GTCGGCGTACTCCTGCGTGACCGGCGCGCCGCCGACCATGACGATCACGTCGTCGCGGATACCGGCCTTCTCGAGCGCGTTGATGTTCGCCTTGAACATCGGCATCGTCGTCGTGAGGAACGCCGAGAAGCCGACGATGTCGGGCCGGTGCTCGTTGATCTTCTCGACGAACACCTCCGGCGCGACGTTCACGCCCAGGTCGTGCACGGTGAAGCCCGCGCCCTCGAGCATGATGTTGACGAGGTTCTTGCCGATGTCGTGCACGTCCCCCTTGACGGTGCCCATCACGTAGGTTCCGACCTGCCTCGCACCGGTCTCCGCGAGCAGCGGACGCAGGATGTCGAGCGCGCCCTGCATCGCACGCGCGGCAATGAGCATCTCCGGCACGAAGAAGTCGCCGCGCTCGAAGCGGGCGCCCACCTCCTCGAGCGACGGGATGAGCGCGTCGTACAGCATCTTCTCGGGCTCGATGCTCTGCTCGAGACCCGCGTTCGTCAGGTCCTTCACCTCGGGCGCGTTGCCGACGAGCGTGTTGTCGTAGAGGCCCTTGAGGATCTCCTCTTCGGTCATGCGGCTCCTCGTTGGTCGCGGTGGCCGAGCCGCTCGCCGAGCCGCGCCGCCTCCTCGATCAGCGGCGGGGCGAGCTCGTCGATGCGCTTGGAGGTCAGACGTGCGGTGGGACCGGAGATCGAGAGCGCGGCGATCGCGTCTCCCGCCGGGCCGGGTACGGGTGCGGCGAGCGCGGTGAGGCCGACCTCGAGCTCGTCGATCGAGGTCGCATAGCCGCGCGTGCGGACGTGCGCGAGCCGTGGCTCGCGCGCGTTGAACGCGAGGAACACCTTGCCGTTCGCGGCGAGCTCGAACGGGACCTTGCGCCCGACCCAGTCGGTGACGCCGACGAAGTGCGCCGTGTCCTCCTGCGCGAGATGCTCGACGCCGTCGACGCCGGGGACGGCGAGGTTGATCGTCTCGCCCGACGTGTCGGCGAGCCGGCGGAGCGAGGGCCGCGCGAGCTCGACGAGCGTCGACGAGCCGTCGCGGTTCGCGTAGCGGAGCAGCACCGGGCCGGCCGTGAGACGGCCGCGCTCGCCGAGCCGCTGCACGAGCCCCTGACGCTCGAGCGCCGAGACGAGCCGCGAGGTCGTCGACTTCGGGAGGCCGGCCCGCTCGGCGAGCTCCCCCACCGACGGCGGGCGCGGCGCCTCGACGACGCGGACGAGGAGCGCTGCGGCGCGGTCGATCGCCTGGGTGCCGGTCGTCGCCTCTGCCATCTCACACTGTGGAACGCGTGTTCCACGGAGATTCTGTGGCCGGCCGGCGGAAATGTCAAACCGCGTTCAGCCGCCGGCCGGCGCAGCCGTTCCGTGCTCCTCACGGCGAGCCGGGCGTCGCTGCCGCCGCAGGCAGGCGCGCGGCCTCGCGACGGCCGCCGATGCGGAGCAGCGGGATGAAGACGTGCGCGAGCGGACCGATCCCGACCGCGTAGACGACCGTTCCGAGGCCGACCGTGCCGCCGAGCAGCCAGCCGGCCGCGAGCACGGTGAGCTCGATCGCCGTGCGCACGGCGCGGAGCGAGTGCCCTCGCGCTGCGAGACCCGTCATCAGCCCGTCGCGTGGGCCCGGGCCGAGACCGGCGCCGATGTACGCGCCGGTCGCGATGCCGTTCAGGAGGACGCCGCCGAGCATCGCGGCCACGCGCAGCCCCAGGTCGCTCGGCGCCGGGACGCTCGCCAGCGTGAGGTTGATGACGAGGCCGATCACGACGACGTTCGCGAGCGTCCCGAGCCCGGGCCGCTGGCGCAGCGGCACCCAGAGCACGAGGACGCAGGCGCCGACGAGGATCGCCCAGGTTCCGACGCCGAGGCCGACCCGTCGCGACAGCCCCTGATGGAAGACGTCCCACGGATCGACGCCGAGGCCGCCGAGGAGGAGCAGGCCGTCGCTGAAGCCGTAGAGCGCGAGGCCGACGGAGAGCTGGCTCAACCTCCTGAGGCGCGGCGCGGGCAGCATGCGACCATCGTCGACGAAAATGGCCTGGCTTCGGTAGGGCCATTCTGATAGGAGTGGCCTGGTGACGGGCGTGAGCGCGACGACCCTGGCTGCGCTCCTCGCCGACTGGCGGGCGGGCGGGCCGGCCGAGCGCCAGCTGGCCGCGACCGTCCGCGCCCTCGTGCTCGACGGCCGGCTGCCGCTCGAGAGCCGCCTCCCCGCGGAACGCGAGCTCGCCGCCGCGCTCGGGATCAGCCGCTCGACGGTCACGGCGGCCTACAACCGGCTGCGACGCGACGGGTACCTGCGCAGCCGCCAGGGCGCGGGCAGCTGGGTGACGATTCCCGGCGGCCATCGGGCCGCCGCCGACGGCGTCGTCCCGGCGCGCGGCCTCGACCTGCGGATCGCGGCGTTGCCCGCGCCGCCGGAGCTCGAGGCGATCGCGGCCGCCGCGGTGCGGGCGCTCCCGCGCTGGCTCGACCACCACGGCTACGACCCGCTCGGCCTGCCGCCCCTGCGCGCGGCGATCGCGCGCCGCTTCACCGCGCGCGGCCTGCCGACGACGAGCGAGCAGATCCTCGTCGTCAACGGCGCGCTGCAGGCGCTCGAGCTGGCCGTGCGGGCGACGCTGCCTCGCGGCCGGATCGCGGTCGCAGAGCTCCCGGGCTATCCGGCGGCGCTCGACCTGCTGCGGGCCGCGGGCAGCCGGGTGCAAGGCGTCCCCGTCGGTCCGGACGGCTGGGATCTCGAACAGCTCCGCGGGCACGCGGCCCGTGGTCTCTCGCTCGCCTACCTGATCCCGGACTTCCAGAACCCGAGCGGGGTGCTCGTGGACGACGCCGGACGTCGCCGTGCGCTGCGGATGCTCCGAACCGCCGAGGCAACGGTGGTCGTCGACGAGACGTTCGTCGAGCTGAACCTCGATTCCGTGCAGATGCCGGCGCCGGCCGCGAGCCACGACGCGGCGACGATCACCGTCGGCTCCTTGTCGAAGCCCGTCTGGGGCGGCCTGCGGATCGGCTGGCTGAGAGCCGAGCCGTCGACCGTGCAGCGCATCGCCGCCCTGCGCGCGATCACGGACATGGCGAGCCCCGTGCTCGAGCAGCTCGTCGCCGTCGGGGTCTTCGACTCGCTCGACGCGATCGTGGCCGAGCGGGTCGAGCTCCTGCGCACGCGTCGCGCGGCGCTGCTCGAGGCGCTGCACCGGCATGCGCCGGCGTGGACGTGCTCGCGGCCGCACGGCGGCCTCTTCCTGTGGGTCGAGCTGCCCTCGCCCATCGCGACGAGCCTCTCCGTCCGCGCACGCGAGCGCGGCGTCCATTTCACGCCCGGCCCGCGCTTCGGCGCGGCGGGCTTGCTGGAGCGGAAGCTGCGACTGCCGTTCACGCTGCCGCCCGACCAGCTCGACCGCGCCGTCGAGGTGCTCGCCTCCGCGGCGGGCGAGCTCGCCCCGACGTCGCGGGCCGCCCTCGAGCCGGCGTATGTCGTCTAGGTTGCCGGGATGGCCGACTACAACGCCCCGATCATCGAGGAGTTCCGCGCGAACGAGGGCCGCGTCGGCGGCCGCTGGGAAGGGCGCGACCTCCTCCTCCTGACGACGACCGGCCGGAAGAGCGGCCGCCCCCACACGACCCCGATGGTCTACACGCGGGACGGCGACCGTCTCCTCGTCTACGCGTCGAAGGCCGGCGCGCCGACGCATCCCGACTGGTATCTGAACCTCGTCGCGAACCCGCGCGTGACGGTCGAGGTCGGTGCCGAGCGCTACGAGGCGACTGCGACGCCGCTCGAGCGAGAGGAGCGCGACCGCGCCTTCGCGGCGCAGGCCGAGCGTGTGCCGACGTTCGCCGAGTACCAGCAGAAGACGAACCGGGTGATCCCGGTCGTCGCGCTCGTGCGCGCGTAGGTTCCACGCACCCGCCGGCGTAGTTTCCCCCGACGCGCGCGCCGCGTCGCCGCCGTACGCTCGGCGCGTGCACCCGTCCGCATCGTTCAGCGCAACGCTTCGCGTGCGGCTCGCGAATCATCCGGGCGCCTTCGCACGGCTCGCGGCGACGATCGGCGACGCCGGCGGGCTCCTCGGCGGCATCGACCTCGTCCGCGTCGAAGGCGACACGAAGGTTCGCGACGTCAACGTGCTCGCCGACGGCGAGGACCACCTCGCGGAGATCGTCGCCGCCGTGCGCGAGACGGGCTGCGCCGACGTCATGCAGGTGTCGGACCGAACGTTCCACGCCCACCTCGGCGGCAAGCTCGAAGTTCGGCCGCGGCTGCCGCTGAAGACGCACGATGATCTCTCGATGGCATACACCCCGGGCGTCGCGCGCATCTCTCGGGCGATCGCCGAGGAGCCCGAGCTCGTCTGGAGCCTGACGATCAAGCGGAACACCGTGGCCGTCGTCACCGACGGCACCGCGGTGCTCGGGCTCGGCGACATCGGCCCCGAGGCCGCGCTGCCCGTGATGGAGGGGAAGGCCGTCCTCTTCAAGGAGTTCGCCGGGGTGGACGCCTTCCCGATCTGCCTCGCGACGACCGATCCCGACGAGATCGTCCGCACGGTGGAGGTGATCGCGCCGGCATTCGGCGGGATCAACCTCGAGGACATCTCCGCTCCCCGCTGCTTCGAGATCGAGGAGCGCCTGCGGGCCCTCCTCGACATCCCGGTCTTCCACGACGACCAGCACGGCACCGCGATCGTCGTGCTCGCGGCGCTCCGGAACGCGCTCCGGGTCGTCGGCAAGCGGCTCGACGAGGTTCGCATCGTGACGACCGGCTGCGGTGCGGCGGGGATGGCGGTGACGCGCGTCCTCCAGCACGCGGGCGCGGGCTGGATCGTCGGCTGCGACGAGGGCGGCGCGCTCTACCGCGGCCGTCCCGACCTGAACGACGCGAAGCGCATGTACGCGGAGACGACGAACCCCGACGACCTGCGCGGCACGGCGGACGAGCTGCTCGCAGGAGCCGACGTGTTCATCGGCGTCTCCGTGCCGGGAGCCGTCTCCGTGGAGGGAATCCGCAGCATGGCTCCCCGGTCGATCGTGTTCGCGCTCGCGAATCCCACGCCGGAGGTCGATCCGGAGGCGATCGAGGGCCTCGCCGAGGTGATCGCGACCGGGCGCTCCGACTACCCGAATCAGATCAACAACGTGCTCGCCTTTCCCGGCGTCTTCCGCGGAGCGCTCGACGCACAGGCGTCCACGATCGACGAGGGGATGGAGCTGGCCGCAGCACGGGCGATCGCCGACGCGATCCCGCCCGGCGAGCTGTCGGCCGACTACGTCGTCCCGAGCGTCTTCAACCGCGCCGTGGCGCCGGCCGTCGCGGGCGCCGTCGCGGCCGCGGCCCGGACGAGCGGCGTCGCCGTCGCGTCGTAACCTGCCGTCCGGCGGCGTCGTGCGTATCGTCGGGGCCGATGCGCGAGCTTCCGAGCGGCCGGCTGACCCTCCTCTTCACGGACGTCGAGGGCTCGACTCGGCTGCTGCACGAGCTCGGACCGGACTACGCCGAAGCGCTCGCGGAGCACCGGCGCATCCTGCGCCGCACGTTCGCGACACACGGCGGCGTCGAGGTGGACACGCAGGGAGACGCGTTCTTCGCCGTCTTCCCGCGCGCCGCCGACGCGCTCGGTGCGGCGCTCGAGGCGAACGAGCGGCTCGCGGACGGCCCGATCAGGATCCGGGCGGGACTGCACACGGGCGCGCCCGAGCGCACGGACGAGGGGTACGTCGGCGTCGACGTGCATCTCGGCGCGCGGGTCGCGGCGACCGGACACGGCGGGCAGGTCGTGCTGTCGGAGGCTGCGGCGTTCGACCTCGGGCCGGACGCGGCGCTGGCCGAGCTCGGCGCGCATCGTCTGAAGGACTTCGAGCTGCCGGTGCGGCTGTACCAGTCGGGTACCGACGAGTTCCCGCCGCTGAAGACGATCTCGAACACGAACCTGCCCTACCCGGCGAGCTCGTTCGTCGGCCGGCAGGACGAGGTCGCCGCGCTCGTGCAGCGAGTCGGCGGCGGCGCACGCCTCGTGACGCTGACCGGCCCCGGCGGCTCCGGCAAGACGCGCCTCGCGATCGAGGCGGCGCACGAGCTCGTGCCCGAGATGCGGGGCGGCGCAGCCTGGGTCGGACTCGCCCCGGTCGACGCGCCCGAGCTCGTCGTCGAGACGATCGCGCGCACGCTCGGCGCCCGCGAATCGGTTGCGGCGCACATCGGCGACCGCGAGCTGCTGCTCCTGCTCGACAACTTCGAGCACGTCGTCGGCGCGGCGCCGTCGATCGCCGGCCTCGTCGAGCAGTGCCCGAACCTGCACGTTCTGGTCACGAGCCGCGAGCTGCTGCGCGTCCGAGGCGAGGTCGAGCTGCCCGTCGACCCGCTCGGCGCGGTCGACGCGGTGGCGCTCTTCTCCGATCGGTCGGGCCTCGACCCGGGCGGCGACGTCGGAGCGCTGTGCGCCGCGCTCGACAACCTGCCGCTCGCGGTCGAGCTCGCCGCCGCGCGCACGCAGGTGCTGTCGCCGGCCCAGATCCTCGACCGCCTCGGCGAGCGGCTCGACCTCTTCCGCGGCGCGCGCGACGCCGATCCGCGCCAGCTGACGCTGCGCGCCGCGATCGACTGGAGCCACGAGCTGTTGTCGCCCGAGGAGCAGGCGCTCTTCGCGCGCTTCGCGGTCTTCGCCGGCGGCTGCGACCTCGAGGCTGCCGAGGAGCTCGCCGGGGCCGAGCTCGACACGCTGCAGGCGCTCGTCGAGAAGAGCCTCGTGCGCCATTCCGGCGAGCGCTTCTGGATGCTCGAGACGATTCGCGAGTACGCGCTCGAGCAGCTCGCCGCACGGTCGGACGCCGCCGAGCTCCGACGCCGTCACGCCCGGTACTACGCGGACCTCGTCGCGCGCATGGCACCTCACCTGGAAGGGCCGGACCAGACGGCCGCGCTCGACCGGGTCGAGGCCGACTACCCGAACATCCGCGTCGCGCTCGCGGATGACGAGCTGCGCGCACGGATGGTCGGCGGTCTCGCGTTCTTCTGGGCGTTCCGCGGCTACCTCGACGAAGGCCGACGGATCGCGCGCGAGACGTGTCGCGAGTCGCCCGCCGATGCCGCCGTCGCCTTCGCTGGCGGGCTCCTCGCCGTCATGCAAGGCGATCACGAGGACGCGCGCGTGCATGCCGAGGCGGCCCGCCGGCTCGCGCTCGCGCAGGGCGACGCGACGATCGCGGTGCACGCCGCGAGCGTCCTGAGCCGCGCGCTGCTCGGCCTCGGCGAGAAGGAGCGCGCGGTCGAGCTGCTCCGCTCGGCCCTGTCGGATAGCCGCGGGACGGGCCGCGGCATGTCGATCGCGCACCTGAACCTCGGCTACGTCGCGCTGATGGACGACGACCTCGACGAGGCCGAGGCGTCCTTCGAGGAGGCGGTGAGGGTCGCGCGCCAGGCCGGGGATCCGCATGCCGAGGCCCGCTCGCTCGCGGCGCTCGCGTCCGCAGCGCTCGAGCAAGGGCGACCGCACGACGTGCTCCGGCGCGCCCGCGAGAGCATCGACGCCTCGCTCGGCAACGACGAGGTGGCCGTCTGGGCGATCGAGCTCGCCGGCGTCGCTCTCGCCGGCGAGGAGCCCGTGCGCGCGGCCCGGCTCCTCGGCGCCGCCGAGGCGGCGCGCGAACGGCTCGGGATCGCGCAGACCGGTCTCGAGCTGCGCCAGCACGAGCGCGGCGTCGCGGCTCTCGGCGACGGGCACGCGGACTCCTGGGCAGCGGGCCGCAGGCTCTCGCTCGCTGCAGCCTGCGCGCTGATCTAGGTCGCGAGCGACTCCGCGAGCAACGTCGCGACGTCGGCAACGCGCATCTGCGAGCCGGTCTCGCGCACACCGTCGTCGAGCATCACGGTGCAGAACGGGCAGGCGACGGCAAGCGTCTCCGCCCCGCTCTCGACCGCCTCCCGCGCGCGCTCGGCGTTGATCGGCGTCCCCTTCTCCTCCATCCACATGTGCGCGCCGCCGGCGCCGCAGCAGAACGTCTTCCGGCCGCTGCGCTCCAGCTCGATCGGCTTGCCGACGGCCTGCACGAGCTTGCGAGGCTGGATCAGCACGTCGTTGTGGCGCGCGAGGTAGCAGGAGTCGTGGTAGGTGATCGAGGCCTCGCCGCCCTTCGGCCGAAGCCGTCCCTCGTCCACGAGCTGGGCGAGCAGCTCCGTGTGGTGGAGCACCTCGTAGTCGCCGCCGAAGTCACCGTACTCGTTGGCGAGCGTGTTGAAGCAGTGCGGGCAGCTCGCCACGATCTTCGTCACGCCCTGCTCGTTCAGCGTTGTGACGTTCTGCTCCGCATACGCCTGGAAGACGTACTCGTTGCCCATGCGTCGCGCCGGGTCGCCGTTGCACGCCTCGCGCGGACCGAGGATCGCGAAGTCGACGCCCGCGGCCTGCAGCAGCTTCGCGGTCGACTGCGCGCTCGCGCGCGCGCGCTCGTCGAACGACGCGGCGCAGCCGACCCAGTAGAGGTACTCGGGGGCGGGGTCGCCGGGCTGCAGCACGCGAACGTCGAGGCCGTCCGCCCAGGCGGCCCGTTCGGTCTGCGGTTTCCCCCACGGGTTCGACGCGCGCTCGACGTCGCGCAGCATCGGCTCGGCCTCCGCGGGGAACGACGAGTCGACCATCACGCGGCTTCGCCGCAGGTCGACGACGTGGTCGATGTGCTCGATCGACACCGGGCACGCCTCGACGCACGCGCCGCAGGTGACGCAGTCCCAGATCATCTGCTCGGGCACGCCGTTGCCGAGGATCGGCTCCGCGCTCTGCGCGAACACCTGGTCGCGCACGCCCATGATCAGCAGCTTCGGCGAGAGCACCTTCCCCGTCGCCCACGCGGGGCAGGCGTCCTGGCAGCGGCCGCACTCGGTGCACGAGAACGCGTCGACGACCTCCTTGCGGGTCAGGTCGGCGATCGTCGCCACGCCGAAGCGGAGCTCGTCTTCGGGGGCGTCGAAGCGAAGCGGCTCGAGGCGTCCGCGCGCGCGTGTGCGCGCGAGCCAGACGTTCACCGCCGACGTGAAGATGTGCAGGTGCTTCGAGTACGGCAGGTAGGCGAGAAACGCGGCGATGACGACGAGGTGCGCCCACGCGAAGCCGATGCCGCCGACGTGATGCCAGAGGAGCAGCGTGACGACGACGAGCGCGATCAGCGACAGGATCAGGTCGGCCTCGCCGAGATGCGAGCCCTGGAAGCGCGCGGGACGGACGACCTTCCGGATGACGACGGCGGTCGCGACCCCGACGAGGACGAGCACGGCGAAGACGTCGGTCAGGACGCGGTACCAGTCCGGCACGTGCACGTTCCCCCCGGCGACGTCGACCGCCGCGATCACGATCGTCGGGAAGAGAACGATGAAGCCCCAGAAGATGAACGCGTGCATCAGCCCCGGCACGAGCCGCTGGAGCAGCTTGCGCTGGCCGAGCACGATCTCGAGCTCGGCGCGCGCGCGGCGCGGAACGTCGACGGGCCGGTCGTTCGGACGGGCGCGCTGGACCTGGCGGACGAGGAACCACGCCCGCCGTGCGAAGACTCCGCCCGCGACGACGACGAGCGCTGCGAGCGCGACGGCTCCTATGACCCGCGCACCTTTCGCAGCTCCTCGCTGATCGCCGGAACGACCTCGTGCAGGTCGCCGATCACCGCGTAGTCGGCGCTCGCCATGATCGGCGCCTCCGGGTCGCTGTTGATCGCGAGGATCTTCTTCGCGCCCTTCGCGCCGGCGATGTGCTGCGTCGCACCGCTGATCCCGCAGGCGACGTAGAGGTCGGCCGAGATCTTCGTCCCGGTCTGCCCGACCTGGTCCGTGTGCGGGCGCCAGCCGGCCGACGTGACGACGCGGGAGCAGCCGACTGCGCCGCCGAGCAGCGCGGCGAGCTCCTCGATGATGTCGAACGCCTCCGCCGAGCCGACGCCGCGGCCGCCGCTGACGACGACCTTGGCGTCGCGGAGAGAGACGCCGCCGCCCGACTCGGAGACCGTCTCGAGCACCTCCGGCGAGCCGTCGTCCGCCGCTGCGAGCGTCTCGATCTCCACCGGCTCCGCCGCGGGCTGCGTGTGCGGCGCAACCGTGAGCAGCCTCGGCGCGCCGTACAGGCGCGCCTGCTCGAGCAGCGAGCCGCCCCAGCGGATCCGGGTGACGGTGTCGCCGTCGATCGCCGTCACGTTGGCGGCGAACGGGAGGTCGAGCCGCGCTGCGACGTGGGCGAGCAGCTCGTTGCCGCGCTCGGTGCCCGCCGCGACGATCGCGTCGGCGTCCTGCGCAGCGAGGGCTGCCGCCCACGGTGCGGGCTGGTAGGAGCCCTCGATCGTCACGGCGCGCACGTCGCCGAGCTGCTGCGCGAGCGAGAGCGCCTGCAGCGAGAGCTCGTCGCCGGGCTCAACGAAGAGGAGGACGCTCACTCCGGCCCTCGCACCTTCACGGTCGCCGCGCCGAAGACGACGAGCGCGCTCACCTTCACGAGCGGCCCGCTCGCCGTCAGCGGCTCGGGCTTGCCGCGCGTCTCCTTCGCACCGAAGACGGCGATGCCGCTCAGGTCGACCTCGACGCCCTTGGGCACGATCACGTCGACCGAGCCGAAGAGCGTCCAGGCCAGGACGTCGATCGTGTCCTGCTGGACGAGCGCGCCGCGCAGGTCGAGCGTGACGGAGCCGAAGATCGAGAGGCAGAGGACGCGCTCGGCGATGCGGATGCTGCCCGAGCGCCGGCTCGCGCCGAAGATCGCGACGAGGAGACGCACGGCACTGCGCGCTCTGCTCGGCGGAGCCGCCGCCGGCAGGTCGCCGGAGAGCTCCGTGAGATCGCCCGCCGTCCGCGCCTGGTAGGCGGTCGTCATCCGCTGGGCGAACTCCTCGAGCGTGAGCCGGCCCTGCACGAGATGCTCGCGGAGCGAGGCGACCGCCCGCTCGCGGTCGTCGTCGGAGATGCGAACGAGGTCGTCGCTCACGCGACCCCGAGCTGTCGCATGACCTCGACGACGCGCGGCGCGGCGTCGGCGCCCGTCCCGAGCACCTCAGCACGGCTGCCGTGGTCGTCCGGCACGACGAGTCGGAGCTTCTCGAGCTTCGACGCGGGCCGCTCGAGCTCGCGCACGTCGAGCGGCTTCGACTTCGCGCGCAACCGTCCCGGCACGGACGGATAGCGCGGCAGGTTCAGTCCCTCGAGCACGCCGAGCACCGCCGGCAGCGCCGTCTCGTACACGTCGCGCGCGCCGCCGACGTCGCGTTCGAGACGCGCGCGGTCGCCCAGCAGCTCGATCTTCTTCAGTCCCGTCACGACCGGGAGGCCGAGCGCGTACGCGACGCGGATCCCCACCTGGTAGTTCCCGGCGTCCGCCGACTCGTTGCCGAAGAGCAGGAGGTCGAACGCCTCGTCGCGCACCGCGTCGGCGATCGCCGCGGCCGTCGCCTGCGGGTCCCACTCCTCCTCCGAGCGCAGCAGGATGCCGCGGTCGGCGCCGATCGCCATGCAGTCGCGCAGCTGCTCCTCCGCCTCCGCCGGACCGAGCGTCAGCACGACGACCTCGCCGCCGCCGCCCTCCACGATCCGCACCGCCTCCTCGACGGCGCACTCCTCGTGCGGCGAGATCGTGAACCCGAGATGCCGCGTCTCGAGCGACTGCGCGTCGTCCGTCAGCACCATGCGCCCGCCCGTGATCGGCACCCGCTTGACGCAGCAGAGGATTCTCATTCCCGCTCCCGGCGCCGGCCGAGCCGGCGCCTCCGCTCCTTGGTGAGCTCCGTCAAGCCTACGCTCATCAGGCCCGAATCCGCTCGTTGTCGGGGTCGAACGGCGGTCGCGAGCCGACGACGTCGACCGTCGCGGGATAGCGCTCGCCCATGTACTCGACGGCGAGCTTCGAGCCCTCGACCGCGTGCGACGGCGGCAGGTACGCGAGCAGCAGGTGCTTGCCGAGCGACGGCCCTGCGCCCGCGGAGGTCACGTACGAGCGGCGCCCGTGCGCGTCCTCGATCGGCGTGCCGTCCGGCTCGACGACCGGTTCGCGGCCGAGCGGATACCGCTTGACGCCGCTCGACGACGTGTGGTCGTCGATCGTGAGCGTGCAGAGCGTCGCGACCGGCTCGGTCGCGCGGTGGCGCAGATGCGCCTCCTTGCCGACGAAGTCCTCGCCCTTCACCTTCCACCACGCCATGTCCGCTTCGACGACGGTGTAGTCGGCATCGAGCTCGAAGCCGAACGCGCGGTACGCCTTCTCGAGGCGGCCGGTCGTCCCGTAGACGCCGATGCCGGCCGGCACCACGCCGTGCGGCCGGCCTGCTTCCCACACCGCGTCCCAGAGCTCGAGCCCGCGCTCCATCGGCGCGTAGAGCTCCCAGCCGAGGTCGCCGACGTACGAGATGCGCGACGCGATCACGCCGGAGTCGAGCTCCTGCCACGTGGAGAACGGGAACGCGTCGTTCGAGACGTCGGTCGACGTGATCGACGAGAGGATGTCGCGCGCCCGCGGCCCCCAGAGGCCGACGGTGCAGACCGATGACGTGTGATCCTCGATCCGCGCGCCGCCGACGAGGTGATCGGCGAACCACTTCATGTCCGCCATGCCGTGCGCGCCCCCCGTGACGACGCGGAAGCGGTCGTCGGCCATCTTCATGATCGTGAGATCCGACTTGAACGTCCCGCTCGGCGAGAGCACGGGCGTGTAGACGACGCGGCCCTCGGGCACGTTCATCTGCCGGGCGACGACGCGCTGCACCGACTCGAGCGCGTCCGGCCCGACGACGTCGAAGACGCAGAACGCGGTCAGGTCGAACATCGCGGCGCGGTCGCGCATCGCCAGATGCTCGGCGTTGACGATCGGCGACCACCAGCGCGCGTCCCACTCGTGCTCTCTCGACTGCACGCCGTATTCGTCCACGAGCTCGGCATTCGACTCGTACCAGTGCGGCCGTTCCCAGGCGGCCGCCTCGTAGAAGCGCGCACCCAGCTCGACCTCGCGCTCGTAGAACGGCGAGACGCGCACGCGGCGGTTCGACTCCCACTGCTCGCCGGGGTGCACGATGCCGTACGTCTTGTTGAAGCCCTCGGCCGCGCGGCCCTTCACGTGCTCGGGCGTGCGCTGCTCGGGATAGAAGCGCGCGATGTCGGACGACTGCAGGTCGATCTCGGACTCGCCGTTCGTCAGCCACTCGGCGACCGCCCGCCCGACGCCCGGGCCTTCCTTCACCCACACCGCGGCGGCCGACCAGAGCCCGCGGACCTCCGGCGTCTCGCCGAGCAGCGGCAGCCCGTCCGGTGTCAGCGAGAGCAGGCCGTTGATCGCGTACTTGATCCCGACGGACTCGTCGCCGAGCACCTCGGGCACGAGCTGCAGGGCGTGCTCGAGCTGCAGCTCGAAGTCCTCCTGCGTGAAGGGGAGCTCGGTCGGCGTCAACGACGCCTCCTCGATCGAGGGAATGTCGTCGGGGTCGTGGAGGATCGGCCGGTGCGCGTACGAGCCGACCTCGAGCCCCTGCCCGTCCTGGCGCTCGTACATGTTCGTGTCCATGTCGCGCACGATCGGGAAGTCGACCGCCGTCCTCGAGTCGAGGAAGCGCGGCACGGGCCCGACGTCGATCATCTGGTGCACCGCAGGCGTCAGCGGGATCGACGCGCCGGCCATGCGCGCGATGCGCGGCGACCAGACACCGCAGGCGATCACGACGGTCTCGGCGTCGACGTCGCCGCGCGTCGTGCGCACGCGGCGCACGTGCCCCTCGGAGACGTCGATGCCGAGCACCTCGGTGTTCGCGAAGACCTGCGCGCCCTTCGCCTGCGCCCGCTCGCGCATGATCGTCCCGAAGCGCAGCGAGTCGACGACGGCGACCGACGGCGTGTAGAAGCCGCCGAGCAGGATCGACTCGTTGACGTACGGGACGAGCTCCCTGATCTCCGCCGGCGTGACGAGCCGGCAGCCGTCGACGCCCCACGACTTGGCCGACGCCATCCGGCGCCGCAGCTCCTCCATGCGCTCCTCCGTGCGGGCGACCTCGATGCCGCCGCACTCGTGCAACGTGCCGGCCTCGCGGTACTGGCGCATCGAGTCGCGCGTGAGCTGCGTCATCTCCTTCGAGTGGTCGACCGGAAAGATGAAGTTCGACGCGTGCCCGGTCGAGCCGCCCGGATTCGGAAACGGCCCCTTGTCGAGCTGCACGAGGTCGGTCCAGCCGAGCTCGGCGAGCCAGCCGGTGAGCGAGTTGCCGACGATGCCGCCCCCGATCACGACACAGCGTGCGCGCTCCGGAAAGCTCATACGGAGAGCAGCACCCGGTGCATCGCCTGCTCGAAGTTCTCGACGTGGTCGTGCATCGTCTGCGCCGCTCGCTCGCCGTCGCCGTCGCGGATCGCCTCGACGAGGTCGCGGTGGGCCTCGACCGCCTCCTCCAGGTCCTGCGTGCGCTCGAGCGCGAGCATCCAGATGCGCAGCGCGAGCGCGTAGTACTGCTCGAGCGTCGCCTCGAGCAGGTCGTTGTGCGCGGCGCGGTACACCGCGCGGTGGATCCGCTCGTCGAGCTCCATCAGCTCCGCGCCGCCGGCGTCGAGCTCCTCGAGCAGCGCGTCGAGCTCCTCGCGGTCGGCGTCGGTCGCCCGCCCGGCCGCGAGGCGCGCCGCCTCCGGCTCGAGCACCGCCCGCACCTCGGAGAGCCGCGCGAGCTGGCGCACGTCGACGCCCGTCACGAACATGCCGCGCCGCGGATAGACCTCGACGAGCCGCTCGAGCGCGAGCCGGCGCAGCGCCTCGCGCACCGGCGTGCGGCCGATGCCGAGCCGCTCGATCAGGTCGCGCTCGTCGATCACCGCGCCCGGTGCGAGCTCGAGTGAGACGATCAGCCCGCGGATCTCGTGATAGGCCTTGTCCGCGAGGGACTGCACACAGATATATTTACCATATCCTCGTCGTCTATCAGGAGCGCTGACCGTGGCCACGCACATGCCGTCCTCGCTGGAGATCGCCCAGGAGGCGGAACTCCGGCCCATCACCGAGATCGCGGCGGCGGCCGGGCTCCTCCCCGACGAGCTCGAGCCGTACGGCCGCTTCAAGGCGAAGATCGACCTCGGCGTCCTCGACCGGCTCGCCTCGCGGGACGATGCGAAGCTCGTCAACGTCACGGCGATCACGCCGACGAAGGCGGGCGAGGGCAAGACGACGACCGCCGTCTCGCTCACGCAGGGGCTCGGCCACATCGGCCGCTCGCCGGTGCTCTGCCTGCGCGAGGCGTCGCTCGGCCCCGTCTTCGGCATCAAGGGCGGAGCCGCCGGCGCCGGCTACACGCAGGTCGTCCCGATGGAGGACATGAACCTCCATTTCACCGGGGACATCCACGCGATCGGCGCCGCGAACAACCTCCTCGCGGCGATGCTCGAGGCGAGCATCCTGCACGGGAACACGCTCGGCATCGACCCGCTGTCCGTGAGCTGGCGGCGCTGCGTCGATATCAACGACCGCGCGCTCCGCGACGTCGTCGTCGGTCTCGGCGGCCGGGCGAACGGCTACACGCGACAGACCGGCTTCGACATCACCGCCGCCTCCGAGGTGATGGCGATCGTCGCGGTGGCGTCCGACCTCCACGATCTCCGCCGCCGGCTCGGCGCGATCACCGTCGCCCAGACATTCGAGGGCGAGCCCGTCACGGCCGAGCAGCTCCACGCCGCCGGCGCGATGACGGTGCTGCTCAAGGAGACGATCAAGCCGAACCTCGTCCAGACGCTCGAGGGCCAGCCCGTGCTCGTGCACTGCGGCCCGTTCGCGAACATCGCACACGGCAACAACTCGCTCGTCGCCGACCGCGTCGCGCTGAAGCTCGGCGACTTCGTCGTGACCGAGTCCGGCTTCGGCAGCGACATGGGCATGGAGAAGTTCTTCGACATCGTCTGCCGCGCCGGCGGCCTGCGCCCGAGCGCGACCGTGCTCGTCGCGACGGTCAAGGCGCTCAAGCATCACGGCGGCGACCCCGACGGAGGCATCGAGGCGCTCGAGGCGGGGATCCCGAACCTCGCGCGCCATCTCGGCATCGTCCGCGAGTTCGGCATCAATCCCGTCGTCGCGGTGAACCGCTTCCCCGGCGACACGGACGAAGAGGTCGAGCGGCTGCGCGAGCTCGCGCTCGAGCACGGAGCGTTCGCAGCCGAGGTGAACGAGGGCTACGCGCAGGGCGGGGCCGGCGGCGCCGCGCTCGCCGAGGCGGTGGTCGCGGCAGCCGAGGCGCCGTCGAGCTTCGGCTACATGTACGACCTCGACGCGCCGATCGAGCAGAAGATCGAGGCGATCGCGACGCGCGTCTACGGCGCCGACGGCATCTTCCTGCTGAAGACCGCCACCGGAAAGATCGCGCAGTTCAACCGGCTCGGCCTCGACAAGCTGCCGATCTGCATGGCCAAGACGCATCTCTCGCTCTCGCACGACGCGACGCTGACGAACGCGCCGACCGGCTTCACGGTGACGATCCGCGACCTGCGCGCGTACACGGGCGCCGGCTGGATCGTCGCGCTCTGCGGCGACATGCAGACGATGCCGGGGCTCGGCACGACGCCCGCCGCGGTGAACGTCGACATCGACGGCGAGGGGCGGACTGTCGGCCTCTTCTGAGATCCTCGCCGACATCCTCGCCGAGGGCCGGCGCGTGCTCGACGCCGCCCGCGAGCGCGGCGTGCAGCTGCGGCTGCTCGGCGGGATCGCCGTCCGCCTGCACACCGACGCCCTCGAGCGCGAGTACAAGGACCTCGACTTCGCGACGACGAAGAAGGGCTCCGGCCCCACGCAGGAGCTGCTGCGCGGGCTGGGCTACGAGCCGCACGTCGGCTTCAACGCGATGAACGCGCGCGAGCGGCTGCTCTTCTTCGACAACGCGCACGAACGCCAGGTCGACGTCTTCGTCGGCTCCTTCCGCATGTGTCACGAGATCCCGCTCGAACGGCGGCTCGACGTGCACGAGCACACCGTGCCGCTCGCGGAGCTCCTCCTGACGAAGCTGCAGATCGTCGAGCTGAACGAGAAGGACGTGCGCGACGCGGTCGCGCTCCTCTCGGCGCACGAGCTCACGGACGACGACTCCGGGCTGAACGCCGCACGCGTCGCCGAGCTGACGGCCGACGACTGGGGACTCTGGCGGACGATCACCCGGAACCTCGAAGCCGTCGCCTCCCACCTCGAGGGCTACGACGTCGACCGCGACCGGGTCTCGACCCGCCTCGACGAGCTCCAGCGCCGGATCGAAGCGGCGCCGAAGTCCCGCGGCTGGAAGCTCCGGGACCGGATCGGCGAGCGCAAGCGCTGGTACGAGCTTCCCGAAGAGGTCTAGACCGAAATGCCGCGGAGTTGTTGAATGGCCCGTGGATGAGGCTCTTCTTCGCCACGGACATCCACGGCTCCGAGACCTGCTGGCGGAAGTTCCTGAACGCCGGCAAGCACTACGACGCCGACGTGCTCGTGCTCGGCGGCGACATGACGGGCAAGGCGCTCGTCCCCGTCGTCCACGACGGCGGCGACCGCTGGCACGCGACGCTGCTCGAGAACCGCAGCGAGCTGCAGGGCGAGGAGCAGGTCGCCGCGTTCGAGGACGCCGTGATCCGGCGCGGCTACTACCCGTTCCGCACCGATCCCGACGAGCTGCGGGCGCTCGAGCAGGACGAGCCGCGCTGGCACGCGCTCTTCAACGAGAAGATGCTCGAGACCGTCGAGAAGTGGATGCGCATGGCCGAGGAGCGGCTCGGCGGCACCGGCACGCGCGTGTTCTGCTCGCCCGGCAACGACGACCAGTTCGAGGTCGACGAGATCATCGAGGCGTCGCCGTTCGTCGAGCTCGGCGAGGGCCGCGTCGTCGACATCGACGGCTTCCAGATGGTCTCGACCGGCTGGGCGAACCGCACTCCGTGGGACACCTACCGCGAGGAGGACGAGCCGGATCTCGGCGCGCGCCTCGACCGCGCGATCTCACAGGTCAGCGCACCCGCCGAGCGGGTCGTCTTCAACTTCCACTGCCCTCCGTACCACTCGGGGCTCGACGACGCACCGGAGCTCACCGCCGACATGCGACTGAAGGACGCGGGTCGCGCGGTGAAGCCCGTCGGCTCGACGGCCGTGCGCGAGGCGATCGAGGAGCATCAGCCGGCGCTGTCGCTGCACGGCCACATCCACGAGGCGCGCGGCAACTGCCGTATCGGCCGAACGCTCTGCATTAATCCCGGCAGCTCGTACGAGCAGGGCGACCTGCTCGGCGCCGTGGTCGACTTGGACGGCAAGAAGAAGGTCAAGCGGTTCCTGCTCACCAGCGGATAGGAGGGACTCTGCATGGCGACGATTGCGGGTGAGCCTCCCTACGAGGAGCGTTCGCTCTTCGTCCGGAAGGCGACCGGACTCGTACGCGGCTGGTCGGTGCACGACGCGTTCATCTACGCGGCGTTCTCGATCAACCTGATCACGCTCGGGCTCTACATCTTCGCGGACGCACCGTTCATCCCGAAGGGCAGCCTGCTCCTCGCGATCATCCTGTCGGGGGCGTATCTCTGCTTCCAGACCGTCGTGTACGCGGCGCTGATCGCCGTCATGCCGCGGGCCGGCGGCGACTACGTCTGGGTCAGCCGAGTGCTCGGCGGCGGCATCGGCTTCGTGCTCGCCGTCTGCGGCTGGTGGTTCATCAACTGGCACTGGGTGCCGATCTACGCGAACATCCTCGCGAAGGAGTTCTTCCAGCCGCTCGGCGCCATCCTCGGCTGGCACGGCTTCGTCAGCTTCTGGGGCGAGCCGCGCGGCATCTTCGTGTCGTCGGTGATCACGGCGTTCCTCGCTGCGTTCTTCATCTCGCTCGGCATGCGGGGCTACGCGAAGCTGCAGAAGATCTGCTTCTACGGCGGCATGCTCGGCCTGCTGATCATCTTCGGCCTGCTGATCTTCCACTCGAAGAGTGCATTCCAGGGAGCGTTCAACCACTACGCGACGAAGACGTACGGCGGACCGGCGAACGCCTACGACGCCACGATCAAGAACGGCAGCTACTCGGGTGCGAGCTCGCTCGGCGGCATCGCGTTCGGCTCGACGATCCTGCTCGTCCCGATGATCGCCTTCTTCAACCTGTGGTCCAACTGGGGCGCGACGCTCTACGGCGAGGTGCGCGGCGCCTCCGACTTCCGCAAGAACATCTACGCGATGGCGGGCGCGCTGATCTTCACGACGATTCTCGCCGTGATCTTCCTGCTCCTGATCGCGCACACGATGGGCTGGAACTTCTACAACTCGTCGAACAACGCGTGGTGGGGCGGCAAGGACGCGATGGGCGGCGTGTGGCCGTACCCGGTGACCCTCGCGACGTTCTTCGTCAGCCCATGGCTGCAGTTCGTCGTGATCGTGCTGATGTCGCTGTGGTTCTTCGGCTGGGTCGGCACGGTGTTCCTGACCGCGTCGCGGGTGATCTTCGCGACGGCGTTCGACCGGATCCTCCCGGAGTGGGCTGCACGCGTCGACCGGCGCGGAACGCCGTACTTCGCGATCCTGATCATGCTCGGGCCGTCACTCGTGATCTCGTACTTCTATGCGTACAACTCGAAGTTCACGAGCTGGACGCTCGATGCGACGCTCGTGATCGCGGTGACGTTCGTCGGCTCGACGGTCGCGGCGGGCGTCCTGCCGTTCCGGAAGCCCGAGATCTACAACGCGTCGCCGATCGCGAAGTACAAGATCGCGGGCATCCCCGCCATCACAGCCGCGGCCGTGCTCTTCCTCGCGTACCTCGGCTTCTGCATCTACAAGTGGCTGCAGGACGGCGTGTACGGGTCGAACAACCACGACTCGCTCATCTACATGGGGTGCCTCTACGGGGTGGCGCTCCTGATCTACCTCGGGTCGTGGATCGTGCGCCGCAGGCAGGGCATGGACCTCGGCATGGTCTACAACGAGATCCCGGCCGAGTAAGAACGACGAGAGGGGGCGGTGCGCGCCGCCCCCTCTCGTCATCCTCGTCGGGTCGCAGTGATCTCTCGTTGTCGTTGCATCACGCTCCTTTCGACTGAGAGCAGCATCGCGCCGCCGACTAAGACGAACGTGCGAGCGCGCTGAGACTTACGTGAGAGTGCGGCGCAGCGCGTCGCGCCAACCGTCGCGGTCGACGGCGCGCAGCGGCTCGTAGCGCGCACCGGCGGGCGAGGGCTCGCGTCGCCGCAGCGCGAGCAGCGCAGCGCCGAGAGCCGTCTGCTCCGGCTCGCGCGCCGTCTCGACGGGGATGCCGAGCACGTCTGCCTGGAACTGCATCAGCCACGCGTTGGCGGTCATGCCGCCGTCGGCGCGCAGCACGTCGAGCTGCGGCATCTCGTCGAGCACGTCGGCGGTCTGGTACGCGGCGGCCTCGAGCGCCGCGCGCACGATGTGCGCGCGCGTGGTGCCGCGTGTCAGCCCCGTGATCGTGCCGCGCGCATCCGCGCGCCAGTGCGGCGCGCCGAGGCCTGCGAGCGCGGGAACGAAGAAGACGCCGCCGTTGTCGTCGAGCGACGCGGCGAGCTCCTCGCTCTCCCCCGCCTCGTCGATCAGGCCGAGCCCGTCCCGCAGCCACTGCACGGCCGCACCGGTCACGAACACGGCCCCTTCGAGCGCGCGGCGCGGCTGCTCGTGCTCGAGTCGCGCGGCGGCGGTGCGCAGCACGCCCTCCGCTGCGGGCGCCTCGGTCTCGACGAGCACGAAGGAGCCCGTGCCGTAGGTCGCCTTCGCTCCGCCCGAGGCGAAGAGCGCCGCCTGCTGGTCGCCGGCGACGCCCTCGATCGGCAGCGTGCGACCGAGCAGCTCGCCCTCGCCGAAGTGCGAGCCGGACGGCTTGATCTCGGGCAGCAGGCTGCGCGGCACGCCGAAGAGGTCGAGCAGCTCCTCGTCCCAGTCGAGCGTGTCGAGCGAGCACAGGAGCGTGCGCGACGCGTTCGTCTCGTCGATCGCGTGCACGCGACCCCCGGTCAGCTTCCAGACGAGCCAGCTGTCGACCGTGCCGAACGCGAGCCCGTCGGCGTCGTGGTCGCGCAGCAGCCACTCGAGCTTCGTCGCCGAGAAGTACGGGTCGGGGACAAGGCCGGTGCGCGCGCGGATCAGGCCGCGCGGCAGCTCGGCGCACCGCGCCGCCGTGCGCCGGTCCTGCCAGACGATCGCGTTCGCCACCGGCTCTCCCGTCGTGCGATCCCAGAGAACGGTCGTCTCGCGCTGGTTCGTGATCGCGATCGCAGCCGGCTCGCCGCCGGCGAGTGCGCCCTCGGCGGCGACGAGCACGTTCCGCCAGATCTCCTCGGGGTCGTGCTCGACCCAGCCGGGCTGCGGGTAGTGCTGCGGCATCTCCGCGTAGCCGCGACCGCGGATCTCGAGCTCGTCGTCGACGAGCAGGCACGTCGTGCCCGTCGTGCCCTGGTCGATCGCGAGGATCACGCGTCGATTCTGACCGGACTGACGTTGAAAGCGCGCGTGCGGAGGTGTAGATCGGTCGGGATGGGAGGCACACCGCATCCCCTCCGACGAAGGAGGATCACGATGCGACGTCTACTCGGCCGACTCGGTTGGCGTGTCGGTCTCGTGGCGCTGGCTGCGTTGGCCCTCGCGGCAGGAATCGCGTACGCGACGATCCCGGACTCCTCCGGTGTCTATACCGCGTGCAAGCTCAACGCGACCGGGACGATCCGGCTCATCGATCCGTCGCTCCCGACGAGCTCGCTGTTGCAGCACTGCACCGCGCTCGAGAGCAAGATCACGTGGAACCAGGGCGGCCCGACGGGGCCGCCAGGACCACCCGGCAACAAGGGCCCGACGGGTGACAAGGGCCCGACGGGAGATCAAGGCCCGACGGGAGATCAGGGCCCGACCGGAGGCCCGGGCCCGGCGGGCGACAAGGGGCCGACCGGGGACAAGGGGCCGACCGGTGACCCCGGGCCGGCAGGGCCCGCAGGGCCGGCAGGCTCGGCGGCACCGGAGTTCTTCGCGCGCCTCGGCGCGGACGGGAGTGTCCTCGCAGCGTCGTCGACGGTCCTGCAGGATGCATTCACGGGCAAGTTCCTGATCGGGACCGGCGAGTACCAGGTGCACTTCGACCAGACCGTGAGCAACTGCGTCCCGGTGGCGACCATGCATGCGCAGACGCTCGATCAGACCGACGTCGGCTTCGCGACCGTCTCGTTCACGAGCACGACGCAGGTCGGAGTCAGCGTCTATGCACCCGACGGCACGCCGATGAATCACGCGTTCGATCTGATCATGGAGTGCTGACGGCGGCGAGGGCGGCGCCCTCCGCCCTCGCCCAAACACGTCGCCCGCAGGAGTCTTACACGGTCGTAACAGCGCCGCTCCTACGGTGGGTTGCATGAGCAGATCGCTGCTCGGGGTCTTCGCCCTAGCACTCGCGTCGCTCGCGCTCGCAGGTCAGGCGGGCGCGACCGCAACGGCGCGTATGGGCATCCAGGACGACGCGTGGCTGCGCTGGGGCCCCGGCACGCTCGAGTCGCGGCTCGACACGCTGGACACGCTCGGCGTGAAGACGGTCCGCTTCACGCTGCTGTGGAACGAGGTGGCGACCAAGAAGCCCGCGAACGCCGCGAACCCGAACGATCCCGCGTACGACTGGACGCAGTTCGATCCCGTGCTCGACGGGCTGCGCGCGCACGGCATCACGCCGCTCGTGACGCTGTACGGCTCGCCGACCTGGGCGAACGGCGGTCGCGCTCCGAACTATCTGCCGACGAGCGGCTTCGGGCAGTTCGCGTACGCGGCGTCGAAGCACTATTCGTGGATCCGCCTGTGGACGGTCTGGAACGAGCCGAACACGCGCGTCTTCTCGGTCCCGGTCTCGCCGAAGCTCTACACGCAGCGGCTGCTGAACAACGCGTACGTGTGGCTGCACAAGGCGAACCACGCGAACGTCGTCGCGGGCGGCGTCACGTCGCCGCGCAAGACCGCGAGCGGCATGTCGCCCACCACGTTCATGCTGGGCATGCGCGCGGCCCACGCGAAGCTCGATGCATACGCCGCGAATCCGTATGCGGCATCGAAAGTCGAGACGCCGACGTACGATCCGTGCGCGCACTGCGACACGCTGACGATGGCGCACCTGTCCACGATTCGCGCGCTCGTGACGCGGCTCTTCGGCGCGCGGAAGCCGCTGTGGCTGACCGAGTACGGCTACCAGACGAACCCGCCCGACCGGCTGCTCGGCGTCTCCCCCGCACGTCAGGCGGCGCTGATCGGGCAGGCCGCCCTGCGAGTGTGGCAGGCGCCCGGCGTCACGGTCCTGATCCAGTTCCTCGTCCAGGACGAGCCGGAGCTCGGCGGCTGGCAGAGCGGGCTGCTCACGGCGACCGGCAAGCAGAAGCCGTCGTACCGGGCGTTCGCGCTCCCGCTCGCGGAGCTGTCGCGCCACGGCACGCGGACGGTGCTCTGGGGCCAGGTGCGGCCCGGCAGCGGCCGCCGCCCCTACGTGATCCAGCGCTGGACGGGCAGCCGCTGGGTGAACGTCGGCAGCGTCAAGCGCACCGGTACCGGCGGCACGTTCCGGACCGTCGTCGCCCTGCGCACGGGCACGAAGGTGCGGCTGCGGGCGACGCAGGTGTCGTTCGCGAGCCCGCTGCTCGCGATCGCCTGAGCACCGGTCCTCTCCCCGGGGCGGAGTCGGGCAAGCGGTTCGGCCTGCGAGACTGCCGGTCGTGGCCGATCTCGCGGCATACCTGGGTGTCGCCGCGCTCGTCATCGTCGTTCCGGGTCCCGACACGGCGCTGCTGATCCGAAACGCGCTCGGCGGCGGCCGGACGAGCGGCATCGCCACCGCGTTCGGCGTCGCAACCGGTCAGGCCGTGTGGACGCTCGTCACGAGCCTCGGTCTCGCGGCGGTGCTGATCGCGTCGGAGCCCGCGTTCACCGCGCTCCGGATCGGCGGCGCGCTCTATCTCGGGTGGCTCGGCGTACATGCGCTCGTCGACGCAGTCCGCGGCGCCGCGGCGCCGGGCGCTCGGGCGACCGCCGTCGTGCCCGCGCGCGCCTACCTGCGCGGGCTCCTCAGCAACCTCGGCAACCCGAAGATGGCGCTCTTCTTCACGAGCCTCCTGCCGCAGTTCGCAGCTCGGTCGTTCGGGGCGCTCGCCGCGCTCGGGCTGCTCTTCTGCGCGATGACGCTCGTGTGGCTCGCCTGCTACGCCTGTGTCGTCGCGCGGATCGGCGACGTGCTTCGGCGTTCGCGCGTGCGGCGTGCGCTCGACGCCGTGACGGGCGCGACGCTCGTCGCGTTCGGGGCGCGCCTCGCCGCCGAGCGCTAGCCCTTGACGCGCACGTTCTGCGGGTCGTACAGCGCGTCCGGCGCGACGAGCGCCGGCACGAGCTCCCCCAGCACGTCGACCTCGACGCGGGCGCCCTCGGCCAGCCCCGCGGGCAGCATCGCAAGCGCGACGTTGCGCCGCACGGTGAACCCGTATGCGGCGCTGCGCACGCGGCCGATCACCTCGCCGCCCGCGTGCACGGCCTCGCCGCCGTAGATCGTCTCGTACTCCTCGCCGCCGACGACGAGCGTGCGCAGCCGCCGCTCGGGCGAGCGCTCGAGCTGCGCGAACTTCCCCTTCGCGACGCAGAAGCCGACGCCCGCCTCGAACGGCGTATCGGACGCCGTCATGTCGGTGCCGAAGTAGCGGTAGCCCTTCTCGATCCGCAGCGAGTCGAGCGCCTGGTAGCCGACCGGCACCGGCGACGCCGCCTCCGTCAACGCGTCCCACACCTCCGTGGCGAGCTCGTCGACCACGTAGAGCTCGTATCCGAGCTCGCCGACGTAGGTGATCCGCTGCGCGAGCGCGACGCCGACGTCCTTCGCCGTCCGGAACGGAAAGGCCTCGTTCGAGACGTCGGCGTCGGTGACGGCGGCGAGCGCGTCGCGCGCCTGCGGTCCCCAGATCCCGATCACCGCGTACCTGTCGGTCACGTCCTCGACGCGTGCGCCGTGCAGCTCGAGGAAGCCGCGGTCGGAGTCGACCGCGCCGGCGCCCGTGACGACGCGGAAGCGGTCCTCCGCGAGCCGCGTCACGGTGACGTCGCCGACGATGCGGCCGCGCTCGTCGAGCAGCTGCGTGTACACGACCGAGCCGACCGGCCGGTCGATGCGCGCGTCGCAGACCCGCTCGAGCACGTCGAGGTCGGACGTCTCGAGCTTGCCGAACGACGTCATGTCGATGATCCCGAGCCGCTCGCGGATCGCCGAGTGCTCCACGGCGACACGGTCGTACCACGGCGGTCGCGTCCAGCCGCAGGCGCGCTGCTCCTCGCCGGCGCGCCGCGGCGGCGCGCCAGGCTCGAACCAGTCGGCGCGCTCCCAGCCGTTCTTCGTGCCGAAGACCGCGCCGAGCGCCTCGAGCCGCTCGTGCAGCGGGCTCAGCCGCTTCGGCCTCCCCGCTTCGGACACGTCCAGCGGGTACCTCAGCCGGTAGTAGTACGTGTAGACCTCGCGCGCGGCCGCGGCGGCGAAGTCGGGATCGCGGTACGGCCCGCCGAAGCGCCACGGCCGGTACGGCTGCACGTCCACCTCGGCCTCCCCGCTCGTGACGAGCTCGGCGAGCGCCTTCCCCAGCCCGCCGGCGCCGCCGAACCCGTTCAGCGAGAGCCCCGCCGCGAGCCAGAAGCCGCGCACGCCGGGCACGGGCCCGAGCAGCGGGTTCCCGTCCGGGGTCATCGCGTCGGGATGGCAGACGAGCGCGGTGACGCCCGCCTCGTCGAGGAACGGGAAGCGCCGCACGGCTCCGTCCATCAGCTGCTTGAAGCGCGCGTGGTCCGGCGGCAGCATCGTCGACCCGTGCTCCCACGGCACGCCGTCCTCCCAGCGCGAGACGGGGTTCGGCTCGTAGCCGCCGAAGAGGACGCCGCCGCTCTCGGCCTTGCCGTAGACGAGGTTGTCGGTGTCGCGGAAGCACGGCGTCTCGCGCGAGAGCTCGTGCCCCTCCACCGCGTGCAGCGCGATGTGCTGGTGGTCGACGGGGATCGAGCACGCGAACGCGCCGACCATCGCCGCGACGCGCGGCGCCCACATGCCGGTCGCGTTCACGACCGTGTCGGCGTCGATCCGCCCGTGCTCGGTCTCCACGCCGACGACCGCTCGGTCCTCCACGTCGACGCCGGTGACGAGCGTCCGCGTCCGGATCTCGGCGCCGAGCTCGCGCGCGGCCGCCGCCACGGCGTACGTGGCGATGTGCGGGTCGACGTAGCCGTCGCCGGGCATCCACACCGCGCCGTAGAGCGACTCGGGCGACGCCTCCGGCATCAGCCGCAGCACCTCTTCCGCACCGACGAGCTCGGCGTCGAGCCCGATCCCGTGCGCACGGCTCACGCCGCGACGCAGCTCGAGCAAGCTCTCGGGGCTCGACGCGATGCGCAACGAGCCGACCGTCTCGAAGACGCCGAGCTCGTTGTAGAGCTCGACGCTGTAGCGGCGAAAGCGCATCATCGTCGGCGACGGGTTGAACTGCGTGACGAGACCGGCGGCGTGATGGGTCGACCCGCTCGTCAGCTCGCCCTTCTCGACGAGAACCACGTCGCAGCCGGCCTTCGCGAGGTGGTACGCGCAGCTGACGCCCGCGATCCCGCCGCCGATGACGACGATCATGCTCTGACGAGCTCCGACGTCCACGCGACGATGCGCGTCCGGTCGCCGCGGAAGACGTCGCGCGCCGTCTCGACGACCTCGCCCGCGCCGTCGTACGCGATGCGATCGACGAGCATCAAGGGCGCGCCGGGACGCAAGCCGAGCGCCTCCGCGTCGGCGGCGTCGGCGAGCACCGGCTCGATCCGCTCGACCGCGCGCACCGGCGCCTCGTCGCCGAGCAGCTCGTAGAGCGAGCCGGTGAGATCGCGGTCGAGCAGCCATGCGAAGCGCCCGGGAAACGTCGAGCGCTCGAGCGCGAACGGCTCGCCGTCCGCGAGCCGCACGCGCGCGATCTCGACGCCGGCTTCGGTCAGCCGGGCGGAGAGCACGCGCGCCCCCGGGGCGACGCCCTGGCGGGCGAGCTGCTCCGAGAGGCCGCTGAACGTGCCGAGGTCGCGCTCGAGCTTCGGCTCGGCGACGAACGAGCCGCCGTTGCGGCCGATCGCACGACGCAGCAACCCGCGGGACTCGAGCGACTGCAGCGCCTGGCGCACCGTCATCCGGCTGACGCCGTGCCGCTCGGCGAGCGCGCGTTCCGCGGGCAGGCGGTCGCCCGGCACGAGCTCCCCGGCCGCGATCGCGCGCTCGATCTCCGCGATGATCGCTGCGTACTTCATGCGCGGACGCGCTCGCCCTTCGGGTCGTACAGCGGCTCGGCGCGCACCTCCGCACCGATCCACTCGCCGAAGATGTCGACGGCGAGCCGCGTGCCGACCGCAGCGTGCTCGACGGGCGCGTACGCGTAGGCGATGCTCGCGCCGATTGCGTAGCCGTAGCCGCCGCTCGTCACCCGCCCGACGATCTCGCCGCCCTCGGTGCGCACCGGCTCGGAGCCGAGCGCGATCGAGCGCGGGTCGTCGAGCACGAGGCAGACGAGCCGGCGGGGCGGCTCGGGGTCGAGCGCGGCGCTGCCGAGGAACTCGCCCTTGTCGCGCTTGACCGCGAAGCCGAGCCCGGCCTCGTACGGCGTCGTCTCGGAGGTGAGATCGGACGCCCACGCCCGATAGCCCTTCTCGAGTCGCAACGCGTCGATCGCGCGGTAGCCACCCGGCGTGACGCCGTCGACGCACACCGTGTCCCACAGCCTCGCTCCGTACTCCGCCGGCGCGTAGAGCTCCCAGCCGAGCTCGCCGACGTACGTGACGCGCGACGCGATCACCGGCACGTCGCCGACCGTGACCTCGCGCGCCTGCATGTAGGGGAAGTCGAGGTCGAGCACGTCTCGCACCTTCGGCCCCCAGAGGCAGAGGCACGCGTACGCGGACGTGACGTCGTCGACCCAGACGTCGTCCGGCGCATGCCGCTCGAGCCACGCGCGGTCGTGCGTGCCGAACGCGGTGCCGGTGACGAGGAAAAAGCGATTCTCGGCGCGCCGCAGCACGGAGAGGTCCGCCTCGATCCCGCCGCCCGCGTTCAGAAGCTGCGTGTAGGCGACGGTGCCGACCGGCCGGTCGATCCGGTTCGCGCACATGCGCTCGAGGAACGCCAGCGCACCGGGCCCGCGCACCTCGAGCTTCGAGAACGACGACTGGTCGAAGAGCGCGATCGACTCGCGCGCGGCGCGCGCCTCGACCTCGATGGCCGGCGACCAGTTCTCACCCGCCCACCCGCGCGGCCGCAGCGACTCGTCGCCGCCCGCCGCGTTCGACTCGTACCAGTTGACGCGCTCCCAGCCGCCTTTCTCTCCGAACGCGGCGCCGAGCTCGCGGTGGCGCGCGTAGACCGGCGACACGCGCAGCGGCCGTCCCGCCTGCTTCTCTTCACCCGGATACTTGATGTCGTAGTACTGCGACAGCGCCTCGTACGAGCGCGCGAGCGTGTACGCCCGACTGCGGTACTGGCGGCCGAAGCGGCGCAAGTCGAGCGGCCAGACGTCCCACTCCGGACGGCCGTCGACGATCCACTCCCCCATCACCTTGCCGACCCCGCCCGCGCCCGCGAGCCCGTGCGCGCAGCCGCCGGCGGCGACCCAGAAGCCGCGCACGTCCGTCTCGCCGAGCAGGAAGTCGGCGTCGGGCGTGAACGCCTCCGGGCCGTTGAAGAACTTCTTCACCTCGGCGTCCTCCAGCGCCGGGACGCGGCCGATCGCGTTCGCGAAGAGCTCCTCCATCCGGTCCCACTCCTCCGGCAGCAGCTGCGCCTCGAAGCCGGGCGGGATGCCGTCGAGCGCCCACGGCGCCGGCGTGCGCTCGTAGCCGCCCATCACGAGCCCGCCGACCTCGGTGCGGAAGTAGACGAGGTTGTCGGGATCGCGCAGGGTCGGCAGCGGCTCGAGCGCGGGCTCGAACGGCTCGGTGACCAGGTACTGATGGCCGTACGGGATGATCGGCACCTCGACGCCGACGAGCCGCGCGACTTGGGGCGCGTACATGCCCGCTGCGTTGACGACGACCTCGCACTCGATCCGTCCCTCGCCGGTCTCGACGGCGACGACCCGGTTGCGGTCGGTCTCGATGCCCGTGACGGTGGTCCGCATGTGCAGCGCGGCGCCGAGCCTCCGCGCGCCCTCGGCGAGCGAGAACGTCAGCTGGCTCGGGTCGAGGTACCCGTCGTCGGGGATGAACGCCGCGGCGACGACGCCCTCGGTCGACATGGGCGGGAAGAGCTCCTGCGCCTCGCGGGCCGAGACGATCTCCATCGGCAGCCCGAACGTCTTCGCCCACGACGCCTGACGCCGCAGCTCCTCGTGCCGCGCCTCCGACGACGCGAGCCTGAGGCCGCCCAGCTGGTGCCAGCCCGGGTCGTTGCCGGTCAGCTCCTTCAGCTCGGCGTACAGGCCGACCGAGTACTGCATCATCCGCGTCAGAGAGAGCGAGCTGCGGAGCTGGCCGACGAGGCCCGCGCTGTGCCAGGTCGAGCCGTGGGTGAGCTGGTACTGCTCGACGAGGACGGAGTCCGTCCAGCCCTGCCTGGCGAGGTGGTAGAGCACCGAGCACCCGATCACGCCGCCGCCGATCACCACCGCCCGCGCGCGCTCGGGTATCACGGCGGCGAGTATTTCACATTCGGTCTAGGCCAATTTAGGATCGGCGCGTGGCGCTCGACGACGTCCTGCAGGCGGTGCCGGAGCTGCGCGGCGCGACGGCGATCGAGCCGCTCGCGGGCGGTCTCACGAACACGAACTGGAAGGTCGTCTCGCCCGCCGGCGCCTACGTCGTGCGCATCTCGGGCCGCGACACCGGGCTGCTGGCGATCGACCGCGAAAACGAGGCATGGAACACGCGCTGCGCGGCGGAAGCCGGCGTCGGCGCGCCGTTCGTCGCGTTCCTGCCCGAGCACGACGCGCTCGTGCTCGAGTTCCTCGACGGGGACGTGATGGATGCCGAGACCCTCCGCCGCGGCGACCGGATCCCCGCGATCGCGCGCGCCTGCCGCCGTCTGCACGCGGGGCCGCGCTTCCTGCGCGACTTCGACATGTTCGAGATCCAGCGCGGCTACATCGGCGTCGTGCTGGAGCGCGGCTTCCGGCTGCCCGAGCGGTATCTCGACTTCGAGCCGCAGGTCCGCGCGCTCGAGGGGGCGATGCGCGTGCGCCGCGAGGAGCTCGTTCCGTGCAACAACGACCTGCTGGCGGAGAACTTCATCGACGTCGGCGGCGAGCTGCGGCTGATCGACTACGAGTACTCCGGCAACAACGAGCCCTCGTTCGAGCTCGGCAACGTCTGGAGCGAGTCGAACCTCTCCGACGAGCAGCTCGAAGCGCTCGTGGCCGAGTACTACGGCGCGCCGCTTCGGAACAAGGTCGCCCGCTGCCGCGCCTGGGGCCTCATGTCGAAGTACGGCTGGACGCTCTGGGGCTCGATCCAGGACTCGATCTCCGACCTCGACTTCGACTTCTGGGACTGGGCGCTGGAGAAGTACGACCGGGCCGTGGCGGAGTTCGACGGCGCGGGCTTCGAGCGGCTGCTCGCCGAGCTCGCGCTCACGGACTGACGGTTCCGGACACGTCCGGGGCCTGGCCCCGTCACGGATGCGCAACGGAATCGTCACGCGTCGGACGATTCGCCTGCATACGGGGGTGCGATGTCGTGACGAAGCCGTGACGGGGCCAGGCCCCCAACATGTCCTTGCGGGACACCGTCGCGCGCGGGGCGGCGGCCCGGCCGCCCGCCCCGCGCTCGCAATCGGTCTATGCCGCCGGCACCGCCGGCGCCTCGGGCACCTCGCCCTCGGGCGCCTGCAGGTGCGCGGGCTTCGTCCGCTGCACGACGGCGTAATAGACGGCGCCGACGACGACGATCACGCCGAGCACGCTCCAGAGCACCGGCAGCGTGTTCAGCCAGTGCCACTTGAAGTCGAGCGCGGGCGCCTCGGTCGCCGGGCGCGGGTTCGTCGCGGCGCGCGGCCACGCGATGTTGACGAGCATGCCGCCGCCGTAGATCAGCGCGAGGAGGTTGATCCAGATCCCCCACCGCCCGAGCGAGAACGGCGTCCTCGTCTTCGGCCAGCCTCGGAGACGAGCACGCATCAGCGCCAGGTTCCCGATCAGGTAGCTCAGGTAGATCATGCCCGTCGCCGCGATCGCGATGACGGCGACGCCGGCGAACTGGATGAACGGGATGCCCGACAGGATCCCGACGACGATGCACGCGAGCACCGGCGTGTGCAGGCCCGGGTTCACCTTGCGCAGGTAGCGCGATCCCGGCAGCGTGTCGTCGCGCGCCATCCCGAAGCACAGGCGGATCGTCGAGGTCTCGATCGCGAGACAGCACACGAAGATCGCCGCCGACACGACGAGCAGGAACACCGTCGAGAAGGCGTTGCCGAAGTTCGCATCGATGATGTTCGCGGGCCCCCAGCCGCCTGCGATCGCCGTCTTCATGTTCGGGATGCCGAGCAGCATCGCGTAGAGGAAGACGGCGCCGATCACGAACGCGCCGATCACCGACGCGATGACCGCCTTCGGCGCCTCGGTACGAGGGCTCTTCGTCTCCTCGGCCAGCGTCGAGGCGGTGTCGAAGCCGTAGATCACATACAGCGACATGAACATCGCGACGAGGAACGTCCCGGTCGTCAACGACGTCCCGCCGGTGTGGAAGATCACGCCTGCGCTCTGATGATGATGGAACGCCGCGACGACGAACGCGAACACGACCATGCCGAGGATCTCGAACAGGACGCCGGTGTTGTTCACGAGCGAGACGAGGCGGACGCCGAAGATGTTCATGACCGTGATCACGAGGAGCGTGACGATCGCGATCCAGCGCTGGTTCGAATGGTCGTTCGCGAGATTCCAGCCCATGTTGTTGAAGGCCGGGATGAGCGCGGCCGGCAGCGTGGCACACACCGACGCCACCGTGAGGATCCCCGCGAAGAGGTAGATCCAGCCGTTGAACCAGGAGTAGGTCTTGCCCGCGAGGTACTTCGTCCACTGGAACACCGAGCCCGCGACCGGGTAGTGGCTCGAGAGCTCGGCGAAGCCGAGCGCGACGATCAGCTGGCCCGCGGCGACGATCGGCCAGCTCCAGATGAAGACACCGCCGACGGTCGTCAGCCCCAGGAAGAAGAGCGCGAAGATGCCGGTCGACGGCGAGATGTAGCTGAACGCGACCGCGAAGGAGCTGAAGACCCCGAGGCTCCGCTTCAGCTCCTGCTTGTAGCCGAAGCGCGCGAGATCCTGCTCGTCGTGGGAGACGTCGTGCACTGCACTGCCCTCCTCGGTCGCTGGAACCCGGATTGATCCCACTTCGCTGCAGATGTGTCAAGCGAGCGAGACGAGCGCGATCCCACCGGCGACGAGCGCCGCGCCGGCGAAGCGGGCGCGACCGACGGGCTCGGCGAGATAGCGCCGGGCCAGCAGCGCGCTGAGCACGACGCTCGTCTCGCGCACGGCCGCGACCGAGGCGGCCGAGGCACGCTGGAGCGCGAGCAGCACCATGCAGTAGGCGCCGAAGGTGGCGACGCCCGCGACGACCGTCGACAGGTTGATCTCGGCCCGAAGCCGCGCCCGCGGATAGATGCCCGCGTACGCGAGCGACGGGACGAGCATCGAGAGCTCGAGATACGGGAGCGCGCCGGCGTGGCTCACGCCCACCTTGTCCACGAGCGTGTACGTCGCGATCACCGCGGCGACGGCGAGCCCGAGCGCGACGCCGCGGCCGACGGTCGGCCGAGTGCCCCGCACGAGCAGGATCCCCGCAGCGACGAGACAGACGCCGAGCACCTGTCCGACCGACGTGCCGTGCCCGAGCACCGTCACGCCGAAGACGAGCACGAGCACCGGCGCGCCGCCGCGGGCGATGGGGTAGACGACGGAGAGCGGCGCGAGCCGGTACGCCGTGATGAGCAGCGTGAAGTAGACGAGCTGCAGCACGCCGCTGACGACGATGAACGGCCACGCGGCGGCATCGACCCGCCAGAGGAGCCATGCCGGAATCGCGAAGACGATCTCCGCGACGATGAGGGCGACCGCCGTCGCGGCGCGCGGGTCGCGCGCCCGCGCGAGGAGCACGTTCCACAGCGCGTGCACGACCGCGGCCGCGAGCGCGAGCAGGAGCGCCGACGTCGGCATGCGGCAACACTAAGCTGGGCGTCCGATGCCGGCGGCGATCGTGTTCGACTTCAACGGCACGCTCTCCGACGACGAGCCGGTCCTGTGCGAGATCTTCTCCCAGCTCTTCGCCGAGCACGGCAAGCCGCTCGCCGCGCAGCAGTACTTCGACCACCTCGCCGGACTCTCGGATCCCGAGATCGTGCGCACGTGGCTCGGCCGCGACCATCCGGAGGTCGACGAGGTGATCGAGGAGCGCATCCGCCGGTACCGCGCGGCCGTCGGCGACGGCTCGACCGTCCACGAGCACGTACGCGAGGCGGTTCGCTACGCGGCCGCACGCGTCCCGCTCGCGATCTGCTCCGGCGCGGCGCAGGCGGAGATCAGGCCGGTGATCGAGGCCGCCGGGATCGCCGACTGCTTCCGCGCGGTCGTCTCCTCGGACGACGTCGAGCGCGGCAAGCCGGACCCGGAGGGCTACCGCGTTGCTCTCGCGGCGCTCGGCGTCCACGATGCGCTCGCGTTCGAGGACACCGAGGCGGGCGTCGCGTCGGCGAGAGCGGCAGGGCTCCGCGTGATCGCGAAGCGCGGAACGCTCGACCCGGCGCGCCTAACGGCTGCGGACGAGCTCGTCGACCGGATCGACGTCGAGCTGATGCGGCGATGCTTGTCGTAGCGCATCGCGGAGCATCCGCCGAGCTGCCGGAGAACACGCTGCCCGCCTTCGAGCGCGCAATCGAGGTCGGCTCCGACGCGGTCGAGCTCGACGTGCACGCCGACGGCGACGGCCGGCTCGTCGTCACGCACGATGCGCCGCATCCGGGCCGCGACTATCCGACTCTCGAGCAGGCGCTCGAGGTCATGCGCGGCCGCGTTCCGGCCTACGTCGAGCTGAAGACGCCGCATCGCTATCGCGCGCACGACGTCGTCGCGCGCACCGTGGCGCTGCTCGGTCCCGAGGACGTGCTTCTCTGCTTTCAGCGCCCGCCGCTCGAGCGCGCGCGCATGCTCCGTCCGGGCCTCAGGACGGTGCAGCACGTCGGCCGCCGCGTCCCGATTCGCGACGCGCGCGACGCCTGGGCGGCAGGCTTCGCCGACCGCCGCGTGACGCGGCGCGGCATCGCCGCGGCGCTCGCGCTCGGACTCGTGCCGCTCGTCTACACCGTGAACGACGAGCCGCGGATGCGGGCGCTCGCCGAGCTCGGCGTCGCCGGCATCTTCACCGACCGGCCGGAACGGGCTCTTCGGCTATTTCGGGAAGATCGCCCTTGAGGTCGAGCAGGCGGACGCCCTCGGCGGGCAGCGCAGCCGCGACGCGCGTCCCAACCGGCAGGCCGAGCGCCTTCTGCGTCGGCACGTCGGCGATCACGTCGACCCCGGTGCCGACGATCTTCAGCCGCGTGACCGGGCCGAGGAACGTCTGCGTGACGACATCACCGACGAGCGTGTTCGGCGCGCCGCTGCCGTTCGCGGGTCCGACCTCGACAGTCTCCGGCCGCACGAGCACGAGCACCCGCGAGCCGCGCGGCCGGTCGCGGGCCGCCTCGATCGCGAGCGTCTGACCCGCGTGCTCGACGCCGCCGTCGACGACGGTGCCTTCGAGCCGGTTCATCGTGCCGATGAACTCGGCGACGAACGGTGTCGCCGGCGCGCTGTACATCTCCGCCGGTGAGCCCATCTGCTCGATGCGTCCGCCGTACATGACGGCGACGTGGTCGGAGACGGACAGCGCCTCCTCCTGGTCGTGCGTCACGTAGAGCGTCGTGATCCCGAGGTCGAGCTGGATGCGACGGATCTCCTCGCGCAGCTGTACGCGCACCTTGGCGTCGAGCGCCGACAGCGGCTCGTCGAGCAGCAGGACGCGCGGCTCGATCGCGAGAGCGCGGGCGAGCGCGACGCGCTGCTGCATCCCGCCCGAGAGCTGGTGCGGGTAGCGATCGACCGCGTGCGAGAGACCGACGAGATCGAGCAGCTCGACCACGCGCGTATCGCGGTCGGTGCGCTTGCGGCCGCGGATGCGCAGCCCGAACGCGACGTTCTGCCGGGCCGTCATGTTCGGGAAGAGCGAGTAGGCCTGGAAGACCATCCCCATGTCCCGCTTGTTGGGCGCGACGCGGGTGACGTCTTTGCCGTCGACGACGATGCGTCCCTCGTCGGGGCGGTCGAAGCCGGCAACGAGCCGCAGCGCCGTCGTCTTGCCGCAGCCGGACGGGCCGAGGAGCGAGAGGAACTCGCCCTCGCCGAGCGAGATCTCGATGCCGTCGAGCGCCTTGTGCGACCCGAAGCTGCGATGGAGGTTCTGGAGCTCGAGGTAGGGCATCAGCGCACTCCTGCGATCACGGCGCCGCGTGCGCCTCGTTTGCGTCCGACGAAGAGCAGCGACAGCATCGCGAACCACGTGATGCAGAAGCTCATGAGCGTCACCGCCGCCGCCGGATACGCCTGCGTCTCGTTCACGTACTGCAGGAAGATCGGGAACGTGTGGAACTGCGCGAGGTTCGCGATCGTGAACTCCCCCATCACGATCGCGAGCGCGAGGAACGAGCCTGCGAGCGCCGCCGAGCGGATGTTCGGGAGGATCACGGTGAAGAGCGTGCGCGGCCAGCTCGAGCCGAGGCTCTGAGACGCCTCGGTGAGCGTGTGCACGTCGATCGAGCGGAAGCCCGCGTCGAGCGAGAAGAACATGTACGGGAACGCAAGGATCACGTACGCGGCCGCGAGGAAGCCCCACGGCTGGTCGTAGAACCAGCTCGGCGCGCCCTTGTAGACGTTCAGCAGGCCGACGACCATCACGATCGGCGGCACGACGAACGGGATCAGTGCGAGAAACGCGAGCAGGGGGCGCAGCTTCGGAACCTTGAGGTGCACCCAGTACACCGTCGGCACGAAGATCGCGAGGCTGATCGCGATCGTCTCGAGCGCCAGGAACAGCGAGATCTTCAGCGAGTGCCAGAAGTCGCCGTTGTGCAGGACCCAGCCGTACGAGTGCAAGGTGCAGCACTTGCCGGTCTGGTTGCTGTCAAGGCTGAAGAGGAGGGTCGCGAGCAGCGGGATGAAGAAGTAGAGGCCACCGAGCAGCAACCAGACGAGCGACGAGGGCGCGATGAACCGGCGCGTTCTCACTTCGCCCACCTCGCCGCGCGACGCTGCAGCGGGATGTAGAGCAGCATCATCACCGCGAGCACCACGAACATGCCGAGCGCGAGCGCCTGCGCGAGATGCGGGTTGCTGAACACGTTGCCGGTGTAGTACTGGCCGATCGTCACCGTGATGATGTTGCTGTAGCCGAGGCTGTACGCCGTCGCGTACGCCGCGAACGAGTTCCCGAAGAGCAGGATGATCGCGCCGAGGATCGAGGGCGTCAGCACGGGCAGCCCGACGTGGCGCCAGAACTGCCACGCGTTCGCACCGAGGTTGGACGCCGCCTCGCGCCACTCCTTCTTCAGGCCGTCGATCGCGGGCGCGATCACGAGGATCATCAGCGGCAGCTGGAAGTAGAGGTAGACGAGCTCGACGCCGGTCTTCGTAAAGAGGTTGAAGCCGTGCTGATAGAGGTTGTAGTGCAGCTGGTTCTGGAAGAAGCGCGTGACGATCCCGATCGCACCGAGTGTCGCGATCCACGCGAACGCGAGCGGGATGCCGCCGAAGTTCGCGGCGACGCCGGAGAACGTCGTCAGGATCGAGCGGACCCACCGAGGCGTCCGCTCGTGGATCGCCGAGTACGCGATCGCGAGTCCGGTGACGCCGCCGACGAGCGACGTGACGAGGCTCAGCTCGATGCTGTTCCAGTACGCGCTGCGGTACGGCTCGTGCAGCGCAGTGCTGACGTTCGAGAAGGTCCAGCCGCCCGTCGCGCCCTTGAACGCGCCGGCGAGCACCTCGCCCGCCGGCAGGAAGAGGAACAGGGCGAGGTACGCGAAGAACGGCAGCGTGCCGAGCCACGCGAGCGAGAGGCGCCTCCGGCCGGACCTGACGTCCGGCCGGAGCGCCTCCGATGCCGTGCTCGTCGCGATGCTACGACCCGACCTTCGAGGGCCACTGCGCGGCGATCAGGGTCTTCGCCGCGGTCTGCTGCGGGTCGCTCGCGAACTTCACCTTCGCGTAGAGGCTCGCAGCGGGCAGCACCTTCAGGAGCGACGCCGGGATCTTCTTGCGCTTCGACAGATCCTGGAACCGCGCCGGGTGCGAGTAGCCCTTCAGGAAGAGCAGCTGGCCCTGGTCGGAGTAGAGGAACTCCTCCCAGAGGCGCGCAGCCCACGGGTGCGGCGCGTGCGCGTTGATCGCCTGCGCGTAGAACGCGCCGTAGACGCCGTCCGCGGGGATCGTCGTCTTCCAGTTCGCCGCCGGGAACTCCTTCGTGTAGCCGATGTTCAGGTAGTCCCAGTCGATCGAGATCGGGGTCTGGCCCGACGCGACCGTCTGCGGCGTCGACTGCACCGGGATGAAGTTGCCGCTCTGCTTCAGCGACGCGAAGAAGTCGATGCCCGCCTGCACGTTCGAGACCGAGCCGCCGTTCGCGAGCGCCGCCGCGAACACGCCGGCGACCGCGGAGCCCGACGTGAGCGGACTCCCGTTCATCGCCACCTGCCCGTGGTACTCCGACTTCGTCAGGTCCTTCCACGTCTTCGGCGGGTTCTTGACGAGGTTCGCGTTGTAGCCGATCGACACCGCGCCCCAGTAGTCGCCCGTCCAGTGGCCGGCGGGATCCTTCATGTTCGCCGGCACCGTGGCCCAGTTCGCGGTCTTGTACGTCGTGAAGAGGCCGCTCTTCGTCCCCGAGATCGCGAACGCGGGACCGTCGTCGACGACGTCCGGTGCGCGCGAGTTGCCCTTCAGCGACTGCACGGCCTGGTTCTCGTCCGCAGAGCTGCCGTCCGGGTTCGAGTTCGCGATCTTGATCCCGTACTTCGACTGGAACGTCTTCATGATCTCGCCGTAGTTCGCCCAGTCGGGCGGCAGCGCGATCGTGTTCAGGTGTCCTTCCTTCTTCGCCTGCGCGATGAGCTCTTTCATGCCCGCGGCCGAGCCCTGCGCGGGCGGTCCGGCCGCCGAGGAGCCGCGTGCTCCGAGTGCGACGGACGGCAGGGAGAGAATGGTGAGACCGGTTGCAGCGGCGACGCTGCGCTTCAGCATCGCCGACCGGCTCATCTCGCCCTCCTCGAGCTTCCGCCAAAACTCGAGCTCTTGCGCCTCGTAGTCCTCCATCAGCCCTCCCGGTCCGAGAATGTGAACGAATGGTGATCACAGCACGTCGGCGTCCGGGTTTCAATGGGGATCGCCCGGGCTGTCACCCGACGTTCACCGGATCGTTAGGGTCGCTCGCGTGACTCCTTTCGAGGGCGACGGGGTCTGGCTCCGCTGCGCCCTGCATGCGCACACGACGAACTCCGACGGCGAGCTCGCGCCGGACCTGCTCGTCCGCCATTTCGAATGGTCGTCATACGATGTTCTCGCGCTGACCGATCACTGGGTGCGCACCGTCGAGCGCTCGACGCGGCGGCTGCTCGTGATCCCATCGACGGAGCTGAACGCGCGCGCCGGCTCGTCGGGCGACGACGCGCACGTGCTCGCGCTCGGCGTCGAGGCGGATCCGGAGCCGCCGGACGGCGACTTCGAGCCGCTGCAGACCGTGGTCGACTGGATCCGCTCGAACGGCGGGCTCCCCTATCTCGCCCACACGTACTGGAGCGGCCTGCGGACGGAGCAGTGGATCGAGTGCGACGGCCTGCTCGGCGTCGAGGTGTGGAACAGCGGCTGCGAGCTCGAGGTCGGTCGCGGCGACGCGTCGATCCACTGGGACGAGGCGCTCGAGCTCGGCCGGCCGCTGCAGGGGCTCGTGACCGACGACTCGCACCATCCCGGCTACGACTCCGGGTTCGCGTGGACGATGGTGCGCGCGGCGGAACGGTCTCGAGAGGCGGTGCTCGACGCGCTGCGGAGCGGCTCCTTCTACGGCTCGACGGGTCCCGTGATCGAGTCGGTCGAGGTCGACGGGGACGCGGTCGAGGTGCGCTGCTCGCCCGCGCAGAGCGTCACCCTCGTCTCGTCGCGCCATCGCGGCGCGCGCGCGAACGCGGGACGCCTCGGCTACCCGAACGGCTCGACGATCCTCTCGCGCGACGCCTCCGGGCTGATCACCGCGGTGCGGCTCGAGCAGCCGCCGCTTGCCCCGTTCGGACGTGTCGTGGTGTCAGACACCATGGCGCGCCGCGCCTGGACGAATCCGCTGTGGACGAGCGCGTAAGGGCGATCGAGCAGCTCGCGTCGCGCGAGCTCGACCTGCTCGTCGTGGGCGGCGGCATCGTCGGCGCGGGCATCGCCGAGGCGGCCACGGCCGCCGGCCTCGACGTCGCGCTCGTCGACAAGGGCGACTTCGCCGGCGCGACGTCGAGCGCCTCGTCGAAGCTCGTCCACGGCGGCCTGCGCTACCTGCGGCTCGGCGACGTCGGGCTCGTGCGCGAGGCACACCACGAGCGGCGCGTCCTGATGAACATCGTCGCGCCGCACCTCGTGCGGCGGCTGCCGTTTCTCTTTCCGCTTTACGACAACGGCCCGTACCGGCCGTGGTTCGTGCAGACGGGGATCGTCGTCTACTCGACGCTCGCGCGGGCGCGGCTGAACGGGCTCGTCGACGTCGAGCGCGCCCGGAGGCTCGTGCCGCAGCTGCAGCCGCGCGGTCTGCGCGCCTGCGCGCTCTACGAGGATGCGTGGACGAACGACGGGCGGTTGACGCTCGCCAACGTCCGCGCCGCGGCCGACCGCGGCGCGATCGTCCTGAACGGGGCGGAGCTCGCGAGCGTACAGCCGCTCGAGGTGCGCGTCGACGGCAACGTCGTGCGCGTGCGCGCCAGGCGCGTCGTCAACGCCGCGGGGCCGTGGGTCGACCACGTGCGCCGCCTCGAGGATCCTGCGGCTCGCCCGTCGATGCGGCTGAGCAAGGGCGTGCACGTCGTCGTCGACGGCGGCGACCACTGGAGCGCCGCCCTCACGATCCCGCACGACAAGGTGCGCGTCAGCTTCGGCGTGCCCTGGGAGGGCATGCTGCTTCTCGGCACGACCGATACCGAGTACACGGGCGATCCGGACACTGTCCCGGTGTCAGACACCGATGTCCGCCAGGTGCTCGACGAAGCCGCGGTCGCGCTCGAGGACATCGGCCCCGTGCGCGCGACCTTCGCCGGGCTGCGCGTGCTGCCGGGCGGCGAGGGCGGGACGGCGTCCGCGCGTCGCGAGACGGTGTTCTCGACGGGACCGACCGGGATGGTCAGCGTCGCCGGCGGCAAGCTGACGACCTACCGGCGCATCGCGCTCGACGCGCTCGGCCACCTCGGCGTCCGCGGCGTCTCGCGGCGGCCGCGCCCGCTGCCGGGGGCGACCGGCCTCGACCGCATCGACTGGCCGGTCGAGCTCGACAGCGCGACGCGCGCGCACCTGCTCCATCTCTACGGCTCGCTCGCGATCGAGGTGCTGCAGCCGGCGGTCGACGACCCGTCGCTGCTCGAGCCGCTGGTCCCCGGCCGCCCCGATCTGCGCGCGCAGGATCTCTACGCACGCACGCATGAGTGGGCGAGGAGCGACGAGGACGTGCTCCGCCGGCGCACCACCGCGTGGCTCGCAGGTGCCGGAATCCGGGTCTAGACTCGGACGCATGGCGACTCACTCCGCCAGGCTGACGCGGCCGCTCGTGCGCGACGGCGGAGAGCTCCGGGAGGCGAGCTGGGACGAGGCGCTCGACCGCGCAGCGGCGGGCTTCCGCAAGGCCCTCGACGACGGCTCCATGACCGGGCTCTTCAGCTGCTCGAAGGCGACGAACGAGCTGAACTACGCGGCACAGAAGTTCTCCCGCGTCGTCCTGCACTCGAACAACATCGACAGCTGCAACCGAACCTGACACGCCCCTAGCGTCGTCGGTCTGGCGGCGGTGTTCGGTGCAGGCGGAGGGACGAGCTCCTACGAGGAGGTCCGGAACACGGACCTGATCGTCCTCTGGGGCTCGAACGCGCGGGAGGCGCACCCGATCTTCTTCCATCACGTGCTCAAGGGGCTGCGCAACGGCGCCAAGCTCGTCGTCGTCGACCCGCGCCGTACCGCCTCCGCGCGCTGGGGCGACCTCTGGCTCGGGCTCGACGTCGGCACGGACATCCCGCTCGCGAACGCGATCGCGCGCGAGCTGATCGCGAACGACTTCGTCAACCGCGAGTTCGTCGACCGCGCGACGACCGGCTACGACGAGTTCGCGGCGTCGGTCGAGCCGTGGACGCTCGAGGAGGCGGAGCGCGTGACGGGCGTGCCTGCCGAGGCGATCCGCGAGGCGGCGCACCTGCTCGGGCGCGCCGAGCACGCACAGATCTGCTGGACGCTCGGGATCACCGAGCACCACAACGCCGTCGACAACGTGTTCGCGCTGATCAACCTCGCGCTGCTCGGCGGCCACGTCGGCCGCTACGGCTCCGGCGTGCAGCCGCTGCGCGGACAGAACAACGTGCAGGGCGGCGGCGACATGGGCGCGCTGCCGAACCGGCTCCCCGGCTTCCAGCCGGTCGAGGACGACGCGCTGCGCGCGCGCTTCGAGGCGACCTGGGGCGCGGCCGTCCCCGCACAGGCGGGTCTCCATCTCTCCGGCATGTTCGAGGCGATGGAGCACGGCGACCTGAGCGCGGTGTACGTGATCGGCGAGAACCCCGCGCAGGGGGAGGCCGACCAGCAGCGCGCGGAACGTTTGCTGAACGGGCTCGACCATCTCGTCGTGCAGGACCTCTTCCTCACGCGGACCGCCGAGCTCGCCGACGTCGTCCTCCCCGCGGCGTCGACGCTCGGCGAGGCGGAGGGAACGGTCACCTCGAGCGAGCGCCGTGTGCAGCGTGTGCGCAGGGCGTTCGACCCGCCCGGCGACGCGCGCGACGACATCGAGATCGTCTACGAGCTCGCGCGCCGGCTCGGCCACGACCTCGGCAGCCCGCGTGCGCAGGACGTCTGGGACGAGCTGCGCTCGCTCTCCCCCATGCACGGCGGCATGCGCTACGACCGGCTCGAGGAGCTCGGCGGCATCCAGTGGCCGTGCCCCGACGAGGAGCATCCGGGCACGCAGTTCCTGCACGGGCGACTCTGGGACGAGGTCGTCGAGTCGCCGGCGCCGTTCCACGCGGTCGAGCATTCGCCGCCCGTCGACAGGCTCGACGACGAGTTCCCGCTGCGGCTGACGACCGGCCGCCGCCTCGAGTCGTACAACACGGGAGTGCAGTCGAACCGCTTCGCGTCTCCGCTCCACCGAGGCGGCGAGGCGATCCTCCTTGCCCCCGAGGACGGCGCGCGCTACGGCGTCGCCGACGGTGCCCGCGCACGCGTCGTCTCCCGCCGCGGCTCCGTCGAGGCGCCGGTCCGCTACGACACGAGCCTGCGTCCAGGGCTCGCGTTCATGAACCTCCACTTCCCGGACGTCGTCGCGACGAACGTCCTGACGATCGACGCCACCGATCCGCAGTCGGGCACGGCGGAGTTCAAGGCGACGGCGATCCGCGTCGAGGCCCTCTAGCGTGGATCTGAAGCTCCTCGCCGCGGAACCGAGCGAGGACGAGCGCGTCGCGATCGACACGATCGTCGGCGGCCCCGAGACGAACGGCCACCGTGTCGCGCGCGCCGACCGCGGACGCCGGCACCTGCTGTTGCCCGCACTCCGCGCCGCGCAGCGCCGCGTCGGCTACGTCAGCGAGGGCGCGCTCGGCTACGCATCGCGTCGCCTGGACGTCCCGCCCGCCGACGCCTACGGCGTCGCGAGCTTCTACGCGCTGCTCGCGCTCGAGCCCCGCGAACCGGATGCGCTGCACGTCTGCACCGACCTCGCGTGCCGGCTCGCCGGAGCGACCGTACCGCCGGGCGCGCACGAGTCGCCCTGCCTCGGCCTCTGCGAGCGCGCACCCGCGTCGCTGCGCACGATCGCCGGACCCGAGCCGGTCGAGCTGCCGCTCCCGGAGCGCGGGCCGCCGCTGCCGCAGCGCGGCCCGGAGCTGCGCCTGCTCCGCCGGATCGCGGACGGCGTCGACCCGACCTCGCTCGACGCGTATCGCGCGCACGGCGGCTACGCGGCCCTTCGCCTCGCGTTCGAGCTCGGCCCGGAGGGCGTGCTGCAGGCGATCGTCGAGTCCCGCCTGCTCGGCCGCGGCGGCGCGGCCTTCCCGACCGGTGTGAAGTGGGAGGCGGTCGCACGGCAGCCCGCGCGCCCGCACTATCTCGTCTGCAACGCGGACGAGTCCGAGCCCGGGACGTTCAAGGACCGCGTGCTGATGGAGGGCGACCCGTTCGCGCTCGTCGAGGCGATGACGATCGCCGCCTTCGCGACGGGGTGCGAGCGCGGCTTCGTCTACGTCCGCGCCGAGTACCCCGTTGCGCACGAGCGACTCGAGCACGCATTCGAGCGGGCGCGCACGCACGGTCTGCTCGGCGACGACATCCTCGGCAGCGGCTTTTCCTTCGACATCGAGCTGCGCATCGGTGCGGGTGCGTACGTCTGCGGCGAGGAGACGGCGCTCTTCCAGTCGATCGAGGGCTACCGCGGGGAGCCGCGCAACAAGCCGCCGTTCCCCGTCGAGGTCGGACTCTTCGGCAAGCCGACCGTCGTCAACAACGTCGAGACGCTCGTGAACGTGCCGGCGATCCTGCAAGGCGACGCGCGCGAGACCCGGCTCTTCTGCGTGTCGGGCCACGTCGAGCGGCCGGGACTCTACGAGCTCGAGCTCGGGACGCCGCTCTCCGAGCTGCTCGACCGGGCCGGGTCGCGGCCGCCGAAGGCGGTGCTGCTCGGCGGCGCCGCGGGCTCGTTCCTCCGCCCCGACCAGCTCCAGCTGCCGCTCTCGTTCGAGGGCGCGCGCACCGCCGGGGCGACGCTCGGCTCGGGGGTCGTCATGGTCTTCGACGAGTCGGCCGACCTCGTCGACGCCGTCCTCCGCATCGCCGCCTTCTTCCGCGACGAGTCGTGCGGACAGTGCGTCCCGTGCCGGATCGGGACGGTGCGGCAGGAGGAGGCGCTGCAGCGGCTCGCGGAGGGGCGCGCGCACGGGGACGAGCTCGAGGTGATCGCCGATCTGACCCAGGTGCTGCGCGACGCCTCGATCTGCGGACTCGGCCAGACCGCCGCAAACGCCGTCTCGTCCGCCATGATCAACCTCGGAGTGCTGGCTTCCTGATGGCGATCGCCGACGTCGCAGCGCCGAAGCGCCTCGTCGAGCTCACGGTCGACGGCCTGCCCGTGCGCCTGACGGAGGATGCGACGATCCTCGATGCCTGCCGGCGCGCCGGGATCGAGACGCCGACGCTCTGCTACGGCGACACGCTGACCCCCGTGAACGTCTGCCGCGTCTGCGTCGTCGAGGTCGAGGGGTCGCGAGCGCTCGTGCCGTCGTGCTCGCGCCGCGTCGAGGAGGGCATGGTCGTGCACACGGACTCGCCGCGCGTGCGCACGAGCCGCCGTATGGTGCTCGAGCTGCTCGGCTCGTCCGTCGACCTCTCCACCGCTCCCGACGCCCAGCGCTACAGCGCGGACTACGGCGCGAAGCCGGAGCGTCTCGGCGGCGCGACCGTCGCGCAGCCGGTGAAGGTCGACAACGACCTCTACGTCCGCGACTACTCCAAGTGCATCCTCTGCTACAAGTGCGTCGAGGCCTGCGGCGAGGACCACCAGAACACGTTCGCGATCGCCGTCGCCGGGCGGGGTTTCGACGCACACATCTCGACCGAGCTCGACGTCCCGCTGCCGGACTCCGCGTGCGTGTACTGCGGCAACTGCATCGCGGTCTGCCCGACCGGCGCGCTGATGCCGACGTCCGAGTTCGAGCGGCGCGCCGCCGGCACGTGGGACGAGTCGGCGCAGACAGAGGTCGACACGATCTGTCCGTACTGCGGCGTCGGCTGCAACCTGACGTTGCACGTGCAGGACGGCGAGATCGTCAAGGTCACCTCACCCGACGACCATGACGTCACGCGCGGCAACCTGTGCGTCAAGGGCCGCTTCGGCTACCGGTACGTGCACCGCCGGTAAGTGGCGCGCGTGCAGGTCCTGTACTGGCAGGACGTCCCGTCGGTGATCAAGGCCGTCGGCGACGACGGCTACGAGGTGAAGCGCCAGCTGCCCGACTGGTACCAGCAGGAGATCGACAAGCGGGCGATGGTGCAGGGCCTCACCGACACCGACGACTATCTCGCGCAGTGGCACTGGAGCGAGCCGGAGGAGCGGCCGGGCTCGCCCGACGATGCGCTCGACGCACTCGAGCGCGAGCTCGATGCCCGCACGTAAGGTCGTCCCGCTCGCGCTCGCCGTGGCGGCGCTCGTCGCGCTGGCGGCGATCGCGAGCAACGGCAAGCCGCTCTCGGGCAGCGGCCGCGGCGCCGGTCCTTCGCCGACCTTCTTCGACTATCTGGCGACGACGCTCGTGCTCGCCGCCGTCGTGCTGCTCGCCGTCGCGGTCTACGTGCTCCTCATGCGCAACGTGCGAACGTCCGCACCGCAGCGCGGACGATGGCACATCGTCTCGACGCTCCTCGGCTTCGCGGCAGCGGCTGCGCTCGCAGTGCTGCTCGCCCACTCCCATTTCGAGCGACGGCTGCGCTCGCTCGAGCAGGGCCAGCCGCCGGCACGACAGAAGCCGGTGCACAGGGGGCTGCATTCGCAGGGGAGCGGGCGCGGCGCGCGTCTGCGGTGGGACGAGATCTCGGTCTTCCTCGTGCTCGTCGCCGGAACCGGCGTCGTGCTGCTGGCACGCCGCCGCACCCGCCGGCCGCCGCGTGTCTGGCGCTTCGACCGCGAGGTCGCACAGGCGCTCGACGAGTCGATCGACGACCTGCGCAGCGACCCGGACCTCCGGCGCGCGATCATCTCCGCGTACGCCCGCATGGAGGGCGCGCTCGGGCGGGCCGGCATCCCACGGGCGCGGTCGGAGGCGCCGTTCGAGTACATGACGCGCGCGCTCGAGGCGCTCGACGCGAGCGCCGCGTCGGCGCGGCGCTTGACTGCGCTCTTCGAGCGGGCAAAGTTCAGCCAGCATGAGCCGGAGCCCGAGATGAGAGACGAGGCGATCGCCGCGCTCGTCGCCGTCCGCGACGAGCTCGCCGCGGAGCCGGTGACCGCGTGAGCGACCACGCGAAGCGGCTCTGGCAGCCGTTCGTGCTCGTGACGGCCGGGTTCCTCGTCGCGGTCGGCCTGCAGCCGGTTGCAGCGTCGCGCATCGTCGCCGCGTACGTCCTGGCGCTGGCGGCGCTCGCGCTCGAGCTGCTGACGAGGGTGGTCGCCTCTCGCTCCGCCCACGGCGCGGAGTCGCCCTTCGAGCAGGCGCTCGCGCGCAGGGCGGAGGCCCCGACGCGGCCGGCCGAGCTGCAGCGCGTCGAGCGCGAGCTGACGCTCGGGATGTCGAGCAGCGGCCACCTCCACGCGCGACTCCTGCCGATGCTGCGCGAGATCGCGATCGCGCGGCTCGGCTACGACGCGCTGCGCAGCTCCGCGCGCGCCCGGGCGGCGCTCGGCGAGGAGACGTGGGAGCTGCTGCGGCCCGACCGGCCAGCGCCCGAGGACCGCCATGCGCCGGGCATCCGTCGAGAGCCGCTCGTCCGCTGCATCGAGTCGCTGGAGCGGCTCTGATGGAGCTGGACCTCCTACGCGAACGCGCGGGCGGCATCCTCGACGAGGTGGAGCGCGCCGTCGTCGGCAAACGCGACGTGCTCGAGCTCGTCCTGGCGGCGATCCTCTGCGACGGCCACGTCCTCCTCGAGGACTACCCCGGTCTCGCGAAGACGCTCGCCGCGCGCTCGTTCGCACAGGCGATGTCGCTGCGCTTCTCGCGCATCCAGTTCACGCCGGACCTGATGCCCTCGGACGTCACCGGCTCGTCGGTCTTCGACCAGCGGCGGGGCGAGTTCGACTTCCTGCCCGGCCCCATCTTCACGAACCTCCTCCTCGCCGACGAGATCAACCGCGCCCCGCCGAAGACGCAGGCCGCGCTCCTCGAGGCGATGCAGGAGCAGCAGGTGACGACCGAGGGCGAGACGCGCCTGCTCGAGGCGCCGTTCGTCGTGCTCGCGACGCAGAACCCGATCGAGTACGAGGGGACGTATCCGCTGCCGGAGGCGCAGCTCGACCGTTTTCTCATCCGCATCGGGATCGGCTATCCGAGTCGCGACCAGGAGCTCGAGCTGCTCGGCCGGCGCCTCGACCGCGGTGTCGACGAGCTGGAGCTGCGCGCAGTCGTCGACGCGCCGGCGCTCGTCGAGATGCAGCGCGCGCTCGAGCAGGTGCACGTCGCCGACTCGATCGAGGGCTACATCGTCGACCTCGTCACGGCGACGCGTGCGTCGCGGCGCCTCGCCGTCGGTGCAAGCCCGCGCGGCAGTCTCGCCCTTCTGAAGCTCGCGCGTGCGAAGGCCGCGCTCGACGGCCGCGACTTCGTCGTCCCCGAGGACGTGAAGGCGGTCGCGATCCCCGCGCTCGGGCATCGGCTGACGCTCCGCCCCGAGCTCTGGGTGCAGCGCGTGCGCGGCGAGGACATCGTCGCCGAGGTGCTCGAGACCGTCCCGACGCCGCCCGCCGAGGACTCGCTCCGCGCGGCGGGATGACGCGGTTCGACTCGCCGCGCGTCGTCTCCTATGCGGGTCTTGCGGCGCTCGGGCTGATCGCCGGTCTCGTCACCGGTCGCGTCGAGCTCGTCGCGCTCGCCGCGCCGTTCGCGCTGGCGGCCGTCGTCGGCGCGTCGCTTGCCCGGGATCCCGAGGTGACGGCGACGATCGAGGCCGATCGCGAGCGCGCGCTCGAGGGGGAGACGGTCGACCTGCGGATCGAGCTCGCGTCGGCGTCGCGCGCCGACCGCGTCGAGGTCCTGCTGCCGCTGCCCCGCGGACTCTCCGCGGACGGGGCGACGCAGGCGCTGCGCTTCGACCGCGCTCGGACGCTCGAGCTCACACTGCTCTGCGACCGATGGGGCGCGTTCTCGCTGGGGCCGCTGCTCGTCCGGGCACGCGACCGGCTGGGCTTCCACTCCTGGGAGGGACGCGCCGGACGAGCGCAGTCGCTGCGCGTCTATCCGAGCGTCGAGACGCTGCACGCGCTGCTCGCACCGCTCGAGACGCAGGCGTTCGTCGGCAACCAGATCTCGCGCGGGCGCGGAGACGGAATCGAGTTCGCCGACATCCGCGAATGGGAGCCCGGCGACCGGCTCCGCTCGATCAACTGGCGCGCGACCGCGCGGCGCGGGAGCATGCACGTGAACCAGCAGCATCCGGAGCGGAACACGGACGTCGTCCTCTTCCTCGACACGTTCACCGACGTGCACACCGGTGTGCACGGGACGCTCGACCTCACCGTACGGGCGGCGGTGTCGCTCGCGCACCGCTATCTCCAGCGGAAGGACCGCGTCGGCGTCGTGAGCTTCGGCGGCTACGCGTCGTGGCACCTCCCCGCCTCCGGCACGCGACAGCTGTACCGGATCGTCGACTCGCTGCTGCAGATGGACGTCGTGCTCAGCTTCGCCGTGAAAGGCATCGACATCCTGCCGCCGCGGACGCTGCCGCCGAAGGCGCTCGTGCTCGCACTGTCCCCGCTGCTCGACGCGCGGTCGGCGGGCGCGCTCCTCGACCTGCGCGCGCGCGGCTACGACCTCGTCGTCGTCGAGGTCTCGCCGCTCCCCTTCGTCCCGCCGGCGACGAGCGAGCTCGGCCGGCTCGCCGAGCGGCTCTGGCGGCTCTCGCGCGAGTCGCTGCGGGTGCGCTACGAGCAGGCGGGCGTGCCGGTCGTGGACTGGCAGGACGGCGAGGCGCTCGACGTCGCACTCGAGGAGGTGACGGCATTCAGGCGCTACGCAAGGCCCGCACGCGCGTGACCCTCGCCGCGTCGTCGCTCGCCGTCTATCTCGGCGTGCTCGCGTACGTCGCGGCGCGCCAGCCGGAGCTCGCGCCGATCGTGGCGACACTCGGCGGGGTCGGCGCGATCCTGCTCCTGCTGCTGCTCGTCCGGCGCGCCGACGACGTCCTGCCGTGGGTCGTCGTCCTGCTCGCGGTGCCGTACGTGCTGACGCTCGTCGTTCATCATCGCGCCGCCGACGATGCCGCGCCGCTCGTCGGCGCGGGCCTGCTGCTCTGCACCGAGCTCGCGGCGTGGTCGTGCGACGAGCACGTCGCGATCCGCGCCGAGCGGAGCCTCGTCGTGGCGCGGGCGGGAGCTCTCGCGCTGCTCGCGCTGGGCGGGCTCGGGATCGCCGCTCTGGCGTTCGCGCTCGCGGCCGCGCCGGTCGGCGGCGGGCTCGCCTGGACCGTGCTCGGCGCCGGCGCTGCGGTCGGCGTCCTCGTGCTCGTGCTCAGGTCGATGCGATGACGCGCTTCGCCTTCTACGGCACGTTCACGAGCGCCCAGCCCGGTCACGTCCACCTCGGCGACGCCGTCTTCCTCGAGCGCGCGCGGACCGCGCCCGCGTACCGTCTGTACCTCGTCGACGACCTGTGGCCGGCTCTTGCTCCGGCCGACGACGGCGTCTCGATCGCGTGCGAGCTCTACGAGTGCACCGAGGAGCGGCTCGCGCTGCTCGCGGAGCTCGAGCCGCCGGGCTGGTCGCGTGCGCCGCTCGCGCTCGAGGACGGAAGCGAGGCCGAGGCATTCCTCGGCGACCGCGCGCTCGTCGCCCGCGGCGTCGACGTGTCGGAGCACGGCGGCTGGGCGGCGTTCGTCGCGTCGCGCGGCTAGCCGCGGTCGCGCGCGCGCCGCTCGTCCGGGGTCGTGTCGTCGTGCGGCGCGCCGCCGGGACCGCCCATCGCGACGCCGTCGGACTCGAGCACCTCGTCCGGCGCAGCGTGCCGGTACGCCTCGTCCTGCACGCCGCCGCGCGGGTCGCCGGCGCGATCGAGCGCCTGCACGTCGCCCTGCTGCTTGTCCGCACGATGCTTCTCGCCACGCTTGCGCCAGCGTCCGAACACGAGAACCCTCTCCCCGGGCGGCGGCTACACTAACCCCCGCTCGACGGCGCATTCGTCTAGTGGCCTAGGACACCGCCCTCTCACGGCGGCGGCACGGGTTCGAATCCCGTATGCGCCTCTTCGCCGAAGCCCCCGCCTCCGGGGGCTTTCTCGTTTTCGGCCTGGTGGGAGAGCGGCGGGTCGCGCAGCGCGCGTCAGCGTGTCGACGTCAGCCAGTCGATGACTGCGCGTGCCGTCTCCGCGAGCGAGGCCGAGCCCGTGTCGAGCTCCAAGGCCTCGCGGTCGCCCCAGTCGATGGAGAACCCGGCGTAGTGTCTCGACAGGAACCCGGCGTCCTTCGAGACGCCCCGAGAGTCGTCGGCGCGCGCCCGTCGGAGAGCTGTCTCGAAGTCCACCTCGAGCCGGACGAGCCTCACCGCCGCCTCCTCCGGCGACGCACGCTCGAAGTCGGCCAGCTGCTCCTCGGTACAGAAGTCGCCTCCTTCCACGACCACCGAGCGGCCCTCACGCAGCAGCACGCCCGCCGTCCCGCCGGCGACGCGCCGCGCCTCCGCCCACAGCTGCCGGTCGCCCTTCGGTCGCCCTCTGGGATCGAGCATCTCGTAGACGAGGTCGAGATCGATCACCGCGCAAGACGAGCCGGCCGTCTCGTCCAGCAAGGCGGCGACCGCTCGGCCGAGCGCCGACTTGCCGCTGGCGATCGGCCCGCAGATCAGGATCACGAGCACAGCTTCATGGTGGCCCAAGCGCGCTCTCGTCATGTGACACACCGTCACTCGAGGATCCGACGCATGATCAGGAAGCCTTCGCGCTCCCCCACATATGTGAAGCCGGCTCGCTCGTAGAGACGCCTCGCCGCGGTGTTCCCCGGAACGACTCCGAGCTCGACGGCGTCGACGTCGTCGTCGTACCTCGCAACGAGCGCCGCAAGTGCACGTCCGCCGAGGCCCTGACCGCGAAAGCCCGGTCGGACCAACAGGGCGTGCAGATGAAGCTCTCGCGCGCGAACCTCCAGCCACACGAAGCCGACGACATCCGCTCCGAGCTCGACCTGCAGGAGCTCGCCGACCTCGTGAGGAAGTTGCCGGAATCGCTCCTCGGTCAGCCCCACCAGCGCGGCCGTCTCCTCGGCAGAAGCGGGCAGCGATGCCTGAAAGAGCGACCAGAACTCCTCGAACCGCGACGAATCAAGCGGTCGAAGTGCAACCTCGCCCTCTTCCGCGTTCACTTCT
>Ga0070741_10002366_pt1 | contig 51300 bp, 33 predicted proteins | sample Coa_R1_4_FD_66440 | JGI IMG/M metagenome (GOLD analysis project Ga0070741, IMG submission 66440) | Surface soil microbial communities from Centralia Pennsylvania, which are recovering from an underground coalmine fire - Coalmine... | ecosystem: Environmental > Terrestrial > Soil > Unclassified ... | reverse complement strand
GTTCGATTTTATCGAGGCTGCCCAAAACCCGGCGCGCCGTGGCCAGGATGGTCAGGCCGGTTTGGCGGGCCGCGGCTTTCCCTGCAGCCAGGTCTAAATCCAGTCCCACACGACCGACCATGAACGAACCGTCGGACTGGATCGGTCCGTGGCCAGAGGCGTATGCCAGCTGACCGCAAACGATCATCGACTTGTAGACGCCCACCGGTTTGGGTGCCGGTGGAAGTTGGAGATTTAGTTCCTTTAATCGGCCTTCGGCACTCATGCGCAGTGTTTTGTTATTTGTTCATTACGGTTTCGTGAGTGGCCAAGAATTTGGCTGAGCCACTGCGCAGTCAAGGTGTTTGTGCGAATTGAGCAAAGGGGTGTGTCGGAAAGCCGCGCTGTCCTGGAACCTGTAAGTAATAAGCGCACAGAAAGATCCGTCTTTCCCTGACAGACGTGGGCTTACTTCTGCGCTAAGGTTCCGCCATGAAGATTTTCTTTCGACGTCCATGCGGCGGCGAAGCCGTTAATCCAGTAATGAGGCAAGTCATGACTTACCCCAGGGTTCATTCGCGCAAAGCGTTCACCGTTGTCGAATTATTGGTAATCCTGGGCCTGGTTTTCTTAATTGTGGCGGCGTGGCTGCCGGCGCTGGCGGGTTCCAGAAGCAAGGCGCAGGGATTCCGGTGTTTGGATAACGCCAGGCAAATCGTCAATGCCGTCATGATGTACACCCACGATAATCACGATTTGTTGCCGCCTAATCCCGATGACGGAACAACTCTACCGGGCTATACCTGGTGTGCGGGAAACGCCGGAATTGGAAGTGGCGACCAATTCGATCCTGACCTGGTGATCGATCCAACACGAACGCTGATCGCGAAGTATTTGGGCACCAACGCCAGCGTCTTTCGCTGCACGGCCGACACCCGCGTTGGGAAGTATGATGGTGGTGCCTTCTATCCGAACTCACCGTTGATTGGAAAACAGGTGCCTGCCGCTCGCACGATATCCATGAACCATGCCGTCGGTACGATCGACCCTGGGTTCAGCTCTGGCGGCGGTCATTCCGGCATTCCCAATTTGCCGGTCAACGGCCCGTGGTTGACAGGAACACACGGAGTCAATAATGCCAATACGGGTCCTTACCGGACTTACGGAAAAATCAGCCAAATGGTCATGCCCGTGCCGGCACAGCTGAATATCATGACCGAAGAGTCCCCCTTCTCCATCAACGATGGAACCTGCGCGACGTGCGTTTCCACATTGAATCCCGAGTGGATTGATTATCCAAGCACCCTGCACAATAACGGATGCGTCCTCAGTTTCGCCGATGCCCACGTCGAGTTGCACAAATGGGTAAAGTCCAGCTTGTATTTTACCGTGCCTGTGGGAATAACCGTGGTTCCTCCTAATGATCCAGACTGGGTCTGGTTCACGCAAAGGACCTCCGCTCGATTGCGCTAAAGCTCATGAAATCAAGGTGGCCCATCTTTCTTTTAGTGTTTCTTGTGACCGGACGGCTCACCGCAGGTCCAGCCGCTTTGAAACAGCTTCATTCCTTTGGCCTAACCAACCTGGCAGCAGCCAACCCCTATTGCCGGCTGCTTCAGGCCGGCGACGGCCTGCTTTACGGAACCACTTCCGCCGGCGGTGCTTTTGGCCAGGGCACGATCTTTCGCATCAGTGCGGATGGCGGCCAATTCCAAGTTCTGCACAGTTTTGGGGCAGGAACGAACGATGGCGCCCGGCCTTTTGCGGCGCTCGTCGAGGGATCAGACGGTTTCCTCTACGGCACGACCGAAGAAGGCGGGCAGTATGGTTTTGGGACCCTCTTTCAATTGAGCAAGGGTGCAACAACGTTCTCTCTTTTAAAGAGTTTCTCCGGTGGATCGGACGGAGCATATCCGGAGGCCGCCCTGTTCGAGGCGAGCGATCACCTCCTGTACGGCACCGCTTCGGGTGGTGGAAGCAACGACTACGGCGTGGTGTTCCGCGTGGCCAAGGATGGGTCTGCCTTTACGACTTTAGTGCAATTCCAGGGCACCAATGGGGCGAATCCGGAGGCGGAGTTGATTGAAGCGAGCGACGGGTTGCTCTATGGCACGACCAGCGCAACCGATTCACTCACCAACGCGGGCACGGTTTTTCGACTGCAAAAAAACGGAACCGGATTCTCCATGCTTAAACGCTTCTTTTTCACTAGCTCCATCAGGACCAACGGCGCTTCACCGCTGGGCGGCCTCGTCGAAGGCACTAACGGGCTGCTGTTCGGGACCACTTCGGCTGGAGGCGCTAATAGCATGGGCGCGGTCTTTCAACTGAACAAGGATGGGACCGGCTATCGAACGATTTACTCGTTCAGTTCGAACAAAACGTTGGACGGACGAATCCCGCTGGGAGAATTGTTGCTGGCAAGCGACGGGGTGCTTTACGGCACCACTTACGATGGCGGCACCAACGGCAATGGCACGGTGTTCCGCATCGGCCAGGACGGTGGCGGTTACACGGAGCTTGCCGCTTTGGATGCAGCCAAAGGACCTGCCGGCGCGCTTGTCGAAGCCACCAATGGGCTGCTCTTTTGCACCTCGCAGTTCGGAGGTGATGCTAATGATGGCACGGTTTTCAGCCTGCAGAAAGATGGCTCGGGCCTGACAATCGTGAAAAGCTTTTCGGCCAGCGGCGGTGACGGCCGGACGCCCTACGCCGCCCCGACATCCGTCAGCAGCGGCCTTGTTTTCGGAACGACGCGCACCGGGGGTGACCTTGGTATTGGCAGTGTTTACAGCATGCGTTTTGATGGCGAGGGTTACAGCCAGGTTTCGAGCCTGGTACCCGTCGGCACGAACGCCAGTCCGGTCGGCGGCCTGCTTCAATTGAGCAATGGCCTGCTCTATGGCGTCACCCAGCTTGGCGGCAGTTCCAACCTTGGCGCCATCTTTGGTTTGGATCCCTCTGCGGATGACGTAGCCCTGGTTTATAGCTCGGCCGGCCCCGGCAGCGGAATTGAGCTGCGGGGAGATCTCATTCAAGCCAGCGACGGTCTGCTTTATGGCAACACCGTGAGCGGCGGCAGCAGTGGCGAAGGCACCGTTTTTCGCGTTAAGCCGGATGGCTCCGAGTATACTGTTCTAAAAAGCTTCGCTTTCGGCGCCACCGGGCCCGGGATTAATCCAATGGAACCGTTGCTCGAGGCGAGCGATGGAAATCTCTATGGCACCACGTATGGCGGCGGCGTGACCAACCGAGGCGTGCTCTTCAGCATTTCCAAAGACGGCAGCACCTACACCGTCCTAAAAAACTTTGGCGCACCGAGTGCCGACGGAGAAAGTCCGATGTCCCCTCTGATTGAAGATGCCGAAGGGACGCTCTATGGCACGACATACGGCGGTGGCTCAACTAACAACCGTGGAACGGTATTTCGCATCAACAAAGATGGAACCGCTTTTCAGGTCCTGACGGAATTTACTGCCGGCGCTCCGGACGGCAGTCATCCCTGCGGCCGGCTCGCCCAAGGATCCGATGGTGCTCTTTATGGGACAACCGAGCGGGGCGGCCTTAATGATCAAGGAGCTCTATTCAAAGTAAACCGGGATGGGAGTGATTACATGATGCTGGCCAGTTTCGGCGGCAGCATGGGGATCTACCCACGCGGAGGATTGGTCCGTGGCCCTGATGGCGCGCTGTACGGGACAACCGATCGGGGAGGTGATTTGGGGTTCGGGACTGTATTCCGCTACGGCCCGCGTTTTGGCGATATCGTCGACGTGCAGGTGGCCAATCAGATCCCTACAGTTACCGGCATTGGCCAGCCGGGCACGAACTATGTACTCCAACGCACGTTGCAGCTGGGCCCGCTCGCGTCCTGGACGCCGGTTTTCGCCACCAACGCCCCGGCCAAGGGAACCTTCAGCGTGGTCGACCCGACCGGCGGCCCACACGCTTTTTATCGGCTGAAACAGTGAATTGAGGTGCTCCCTGGGCTTTCTCCGGCCACTGGGATGACGAACCTCCTTGGCCTTGGACAACCGTGATGGGCTGGGCCTTCAGCCATGAACGCGATCAAGGTGACGATACGTGCCAGTCTCGCGTTCATCGGTGACCAGGCATTTAAGCAGTGCTAGCAGTTGGCGGCGGCCTCCTTTCAAGGTAATGCTCCTGTCGAGAGGACTTCTTGGACGGTTTTCGATCAAGATACAAATGTTGTTTGCTCCTTGCGAAAACCATCTCTCCGTTCCTTGAAGAAAGCGGCGGCGGACTTTATCCTTCCCGGATGTACCTTCAACGAGCGACTTTCTGGTCCATTTTTTGCCTGGTCCTGGCGCAAGCCTTATTAGCCGAAGCGAAAAACCTTACCTTCGATGTCCTCATTACCGCAGGGCATATTGTCGACGGCACCGGCTCGCCGTGGTATTCGGGGGATTTAGGGATTAAGGATGGGAAGATCGCCGCGCTCGGTAACCTGGCGGGCGCTTCTGCCCAAAGGACTATCGAAGCCCAGGGGAAAGTCGTTGCTCCTGGTTTCATCGATATGCTTGGACAATCTGAATTGTCAATTCTGATTGAACCATCGCTGCCTTCAAAAATCTACCAGGGCATCACCACCGAGATCACCGGTGAAGGCGGCTCAGTGGCGCCACTGAACAACAAGCTCATCGAGGCGGATCGGGACGGCTACGAGCATTACCATGTCACGCCGGATTGGCGGACGCTCCGCCAATATTTTACGCGACTCGAAACACAGGGCTTAGGAATTAACCTGGCGACTTACGTCGGCGCCACACAGGTGCGGCGCATGGTCCTGGGTGACATTGACTGCCAACCGACACCCAAGCAACTCGAGCAGATGCGCGCCCTCGTGGTTGATGCGATGCACGACGGCGCTGTTGGGGTCTCCACTTCGCTAATGTATGCCCCGGCGCCCTATGCGAAAACCGAGGAATTGATTGCACTAGCCAAGGAAGCTGCCCGCTTGGGCGGGATTTATGCCACGCACGTGCGCAACGAGAGCGGCGGTGTGATAAGCGCCATCGATGAAGCCGTGCGCATCGGGCGCGAAGCAAGAATTCCTGTCGAGATCTGGCACCTCAAGGTGGCCGGTAAACGCAATTGGGGGCGAATGCCAGAGGTAGTGGCCAGGATTAATGAGGCCCGGGATCAAGGAATCGATATCGGAGCAGATACTTATGCTTACCCGGCGTGGGCAAACGGCCTTTCCGCCTACATCCCCCCATGGGCACATGACGGAGGCGACGCAAAGTTGGTTGAACGCCTCAAAGATCCGGCCGTGAGAGCGCGCCTTCATAAAGAACTGCCCACTCCCTCCACGGATTGGGACAACGAATGGGATGGTGTTCCGGGACCAGAGGCCATTCTGGTCGGCCAGGTTCAAAACCCAAAGCTATTGCCGTTGACAGGCAAAACGCTGGCCGAAATTGCGAAGATGCAGAGCAAAAACCCAATGGATGCCTTGTTCGATCTGCTGATTGAAGACAAAGCGTTTACCCGCGGCGTATCCTTCGGCATGGATGAGCGCGATATTGTTCTGGCCCTGCAGCAACCCTGGGTTTCCATTGACAACGATTACGAAGGCACCTCTCCTGATGGTCCCTTGGCAAAAGATTTTGCCCACCCTCGAGCCTACGGCACGTTCCCTCGGATCCTGCGCAAATACGTACGGGAGCAAAAAACACTCAGTCTTGAAGAAACGATCCGGAAGTTCTCAGCTCTCCCGGCGCAACGGATGCGTCTGAGCGACCGCGGCGTGCTGAAGGTTGGCCTGTGGGCCGACGTCGTGGTTTTTGATCCTCAGACAATTACTGACCGCGCCACGTTCGAGCAGCCTCATCAGTTGTCCGAAGGTATGGACTACGTCCTCATCAACGGCGTGCCCGTGATCGCAGAAGGCAAAATGACCAAAGCCCTTCCCGGGAAAGTCCTCCGTGGCCCCGCTACTCGCCGTTAATGTGACGCCAAGCAGATGAGGGCCCACCGCAAGCCACGTCATTCGCCCGTAACTCTGCCACGCGGCAAGCGGTCAACTCCTCGCGCTCTAATCGACCTCCAGGACCAGAAGCCAGTCACCGTCCCCGTCGCCATTGTTGCCTGGCGGAATGAAGTACGATTGCCCGGAGTTAGGAAAGGGCGAGCCTTTGATTGGTGAAAACCTTCCGGCACTCGGATCGTACCACCGCGCGTTGACTTGCCCGCGAAGCTGGGACAAATCGATTTTGAGCGGGCGCAATGAGGGCATGTAAGCGATGGCCAGCCGTCCGTCCGATGTTCGTCCCGCGGTGACATAGTCGCTGGTCATCACGTAATGATTACCCTCGTGCGACGCGCCGTCGAAAGTCCCGTATCCGGCCACCACCAACTTGTGCTGTTGATCCGGGACCAAGTCGAACCAAGCGCGCGGTTCGAAGAGGGCTTTGACCCAGGCCATCTGGACTGCCCCGGTGGAATCCAGTGACCGCTTCCAATTATCGGTGAAAGGCCAGATGGGTCCACTGCCATAGACCTGTCCGGTGGCGCCTGCCAGAATCGACCAATATTCTTCGCGACGCAGCACCGCGGGCGTGGCGCGCTGCTCAAATTCGTAATCTGATTCGATCATGATCACCGGCAGGAAATTGGGCCGGTTGTATTCCTTCAGCACTTGGGCGTAAGTCGGATAGTAGGTATAGGCGCAACTCACGCTGATGAGTGGTTCCCATTTTGGATCGTCCAGCGAACCGCTCACCTCGTAGTTAAGTTCGACGGTTTGCAAATGCTCGGGATCCACTTCGTGGATACCTTGAGCGACCGCCAGGGCCGCCTTGTCGTTTTTGGCCTCGTGCCAGGTTTGAAAATCGTTGCCGCTCATCCAAACCAGGTTGGGAAAGCGCTTGTACCGCCGACCCAGGTAACGGCCGAACGCGCGGCATTTCTCCGGGCCGTTCGTCATCAGAATCTTGAGGTGGTCGATCGTCTCGGCCGGATCAAGCATTACCAATAGGCCGTGTTTCTGGGCCAGGGTCATCATCCGATCGCAACGGGCGAAGTAGGCTTCATTGGGAGCAGACAGATCGTCAGCGACCGAGAATGGAGGAATACCGTCATAGGTGGCGCCGTCTTTCCGACCGCCAGTGCCCGGGCGGCAAAGGAGATTAATCCAGACTGCATTGAATCCATGAGTTACCCGGTTGGAGAAGTACAGGTCGGCGTCCGCTTCGGTCAGTTTGACCATGAGGGCTTGGGGGGCGTCGCCGGCCAGCAGGAATGGCGCTTCCTTTGAGTCAACCAGGTACCGTCCGTTCGAGCTCTTCTTCAGCGGGTAGGCGGGCGGAGATTGGATTATGCCGGGCCCCGCAAGTCCCGGGTCCGCACTGCGCCCCCGGACCCCGAGGCACAGCGCGACAGCCAGGACTGCGGCGCCGGCGATGCGAGCGCTTTTAAGCTGAGTCCTCATGGTAACTCGAATAATCGCGACGCTGCTTTGTTTAATTGCCATCTGCCGCTACGCATAAGGATTTGTTCCAAACGATCAGGCTCAGTTGAGGATGAGGTCAAGATGAAAGAGGATTGGTGGAGCAGGATATCAAAACCCGAACTCGACAAACCCTAAATTCCAGACTTCCCTCTTCGCAGGAGCACATAATGGCTAGACGAACATTTCTGGCGCTTGGCAACTTGGCAGCTCTTGTCGGTTGCGACACCGGCAGCCAAAGTTGAGCATCAAGAGAATCTAAACTCATGAAAACGCCCGTCTACTCAATTTCTAGCAGAGCGCTACGCCCGTTCATGGCGGCGCTTCTGACAACAACGCTCCTCCCATTGGTCGTGCCCTCACGTGCGGTTTCACAAGCGCCCTCGCCTCGGCCATTGCGGGCTGGGATGATTGGCCTGGACACTTCTCATGTGCCGGCCTTTGCCAAACTGTTCAACGACGCGAAGGCCGGGAGCGAACTCGCCGGCATTCGCGTCGTAGCGGGTTATCCCGGCGGCACCGACCTGCCGGCCAGCCGTGATCGCGTCGGCAAATTTACCGAACAGTTGCGAGGCATGGGCGTCGAGATCGTGCCCACGATCCCGGCGTTGCTGGAAAAGGTGGATGTGGTGCTCCTGGAAAGTGTGGATGGCCGGATTCATCTGCCGGAGGCCATACTTGTGATCCGAGCCGGCAAACCCCTATTCATTGACAAGCCGGTGGCGGGGTCGCTCGCCGATGCCATTGCCATTTTCGATCTGGCGCAACAGCACAACGTGCCTTGCTTTTCGAGTTCATCGCTCCGGTTCGGAGGCGGCGTTCAGGAATTGAGGACCAACACTGCCCTGGGGGAAATTGTCGGGGCAATTACTTGGGGACCGTGCTCGTACCAGGAAGGGACGCCGGATATGTTCTACTATGGCATCCACGGCATTGAGGCGCTCTTCACGCTCATGGGCACCGGTTGCCAAACGGTTTCACGCGTGCAGGCTGACGACGCGGACGTCCTGACCGGAGTATGGCAGGGCGGGCGCGTGGGAACCTATCGCGGCATCAGGCGCCACAAGGAGGAATTCGGCGCGGTGGCTTTTGGTACAAAAGGCATTGTCCCGACCACCAGATCGGACCGTTACGAAGAATTGTGCCAGGAGATCGTCAGGTTCTTTAAGACGCGCCAACCCCCTGTCACGGCCGCAGAAACCATCGAGCTCTTCGCCTTCATGGAGGCGGCCGACGAAAGCAAACAGCAGGGCGGGAAGCCGGTAGCGCTGAAAGAGGTGTTGAGTAGGGCGCGCGCTCAAGCCGCCTTGAAACGATAACTCTTTACAACGGACACGCCAGGCAATCCATCAGCCAACACTTTCTTGAAGATAACAAAGGAGCATTACTTCGCCGACTGGCGAGCTTTGTTCATTTCAGCCCACCATTAAGTAATCCGGCGCAGCTCTAAGAACGTGTTTTAAGATACCGGCTTCGGGCGTGGGCGCCTGGGTTTGGAGTCCCGCCTTCAGGCGGTTTCGACACCGGGCCGCCTAAAGGCGGGACTCCTAACAGATTTCTAAAACTGGCTCGAAGGGCTCGAACACCCATGGTTCACTCGGGAGGCGGATTCTGCGATGCTTCAGGCGCTGCCTGGCGTAGGTTGGGGCGAACGCGTGCTTTGGCGTTTCCCACCGCCCACTGGGTACCGCCCAAGAGCAAATTCTTGAAAACGGGGTTGGTCCAAACGTCTTCGCGATGTCCCATATTGGTGTAGAAGACTCGGCCGCGCCCATAAGGACGGGCCCAGGTAGCCGGGTAAGGAGGACGCTGGTACATGTTGCCCTTCATTCCGTGGGTGTCCTGGACTAGAATAACATGAAGGTCCGGCGCAAAATTCTTCAGGGAGTACCACTCTTCAAGCGGATTGAAATTCTCCGGGAACCCCTCCACGCCGGGGAAATGCGGATCGGCCGGAATCATCCGGGATTGCTGCTGCGCTCCGTGAATGATGAATTCGCCTCCGAGCATGGCGATGTATGGATCCTTCTGCGCGTCAGGATCGTCCTGATAACGTGTGTCGGCGTGGGCGTAGTTTGGGCTATGAAACGTGTCCGAGGCACAATGCGTCCCGATGAAACCTTTGCCACCGTGAATCCCATCAAGAAACGCCTGCTTGCCTTCGGCTGTCATCGGGGGATTCTTGTCAGTCCCAGCCTCGGTTAATACCCCGGTTGTATGAAAATGAAACGCGTCGAATTGAGCCAAATACTTCGGCGCGAACAAGCTGCCATCCTTGGAAAAAGTGAATTCGATGTTTTGTTCCGGGCCCCATTGTTGCAGCAGTTTTTCGGCGAAGCTCAGCTCTCCATTGTGCCGCTGGATGACGCTGTGTTCGAACCCTGAAGATTTGGAGAAAAAGAGCACCTTTCGCTTTTTACCGGGAGCGGCAGCTCCGAACATCGTGGGGACGCACCCGAGACCAAGGGCTGTGAGGGCGGTGCGCGCAAGCATGTCACGCCGATTAATTCGTTTCACGCTTCAAAAATGAGACCTCTGCCACACGAGATCAAGCGCCAAGATCTCGGAAACATGTGTTAGGGTCCCCCCAGAGTTGGTCTTTGGTTAACCCTCCATCGCGTCGTTGCAGACCGGATGCCAGCGTTCGATCAGGTCGTGTTCTTCGGAGCAGCGTGTTCCCTGACCGCTGGTCGAAAGATGAACATGGATATGAGTAGCACCTTGCGCCATGGCGTCGGCCACGCTCACGTGCCCCTCAAGCCGCTGCTGTAAAGCCCGGGTCTGGGCAATATAGACCGGCACCCAGGTTCCGTCCTCGGATTGTCCGGCATAGATGTAGTTAGCCGGCACGGCCTGGAACTGTGTGTCGAAGGGGTGAATCTCGTAAGGATATTCGGCGCCCGACTGCCCAACCCAGTTGATCGAGGACGAGGACGCGATCTCCGGTGGTGTTTGACGATGAAACAAGTGACTTAAGAAGCTCATAATTGGCTGCTTTAGGTTCAGTGCGAAGACAGCTCACCAGGCGTGGCAAGGTAGGGGTCGCAACAACACGACCACGAACCAAGTTCCAGCCGCCCGGGCTAGAAAAACCGCCGCTCGGCTGAGGAATCTTGTCGGCCTCTTATCTCACGGACAGGGACGCTTGTCCATCAGATTCGTATCCGTCAGCCCACCTTATAATCAGAATGTGTTTTAAAATTCAATTTGGAGTCCCGCCTTTAGGCGGCTCGGCGCCAGAACCGCCTACAGGGGGACTCCAAACCCATGTGCCCAGGCCCCAGCCTATGTTTTAAACGCGCTCTCAGAGCGTTTGAGCAGTGCCACCGTAGAATTTGTCGCCCTTCGCCTCCGAGGTGCTGATTTCCACGTTTTCCCGCGCCGCCTGCTGGCTGCGACTTGCGGGGCGTGACGAAGCTGGACCGACCCGGTCTAAACCTCGAATCGATAGAATGACTTCATTCAAGAATAAGCGTGGGTTGTATGCCCAGCCCTAAGAGCATCCGCACAACCTGGCCGGTAAAAGGAACTGGCCCAAAGCCGTCTTGGTGCGGCTGGCGAGAGTATTTTCGGCGGCTTTCCATTACCGCGCGGCTGGCCTTCGCTGTCGCCGCGTTGCTTGCCGTGATTTACCTGTTCTTTGCCGAAGAGAATTGGCGTGGCCGGAGGGCTTGGGAGATTTGCAGACAAGAATTGCAGGCGAAAGCTGTGGAATTGGATTGGAAGAAGTTTGTGCCCCCACCCGTAGCGGCTGATGAAAACTTTGCCGAGACTCCTTTCCTGGCGCCTTTATTCGATTTCAATCCCAAGCCAAGAGGACCGGGACAAACGATTTGGCGTGATACGGTCGGGCATGACCGAGCTGCTAACTTTGCCGCCGTACTGGTGCCGATCGATAAGCAGGGAAAGATTTCATCGACGAGGTTGGACGGCAAAATGATCGATTTGGAAGGCTCGTTCGCCCTGTTGCAAAGCCAACCGAGCCGATCCGCGGGTTCGTCCCACGCGTTCGCGACTCGAGCGGAAGCAGCGGCAGCGGTTTTGGGAGCCCTGCAGGAGTATGAACCGGTTCTCGATGAGCTTCGCCTTGCCAGCCGCCGAACGCATTCCCGCTTCAACATTGATTATGAGGCCGAGGATCCCCTCAGCATTCTCCTGCCGCATTACCTGGTCCTTCAACGGGTCTGCACAGTCTTGGAAGTTCGCGCTTCGGCGGAATTGGCGTTGCAAAAGATTGGGCCGGCATTCGCGGACGTTCAACTCATGCTGTATCTGGTCGGTTCAACCCGGGGCGAGCCATTTCTTATGGCCGTGAGGTCACAAGGTTCGATGTTGAAACGAAGCGAACAGATTATTTGGGAAGGATTGGCGGGCCGACATTGGACTGAGGCGCAGTTGGAATGGATCGAAATGCAGCTAAAAAGCAATCGCGCGCTCGAGGAACTGGAACGCGATCTGCACGCAGAACGCGCCGCATTCGGGGAGAAAGTATTTCGCTATATCCGCGCTCATAAAAACGTGCTGCGCAATTGGATCGCTTCAACGGATGAAGCAACTCAGCTGATGTATTTGCTCGCGGGCCCGAGCGGCTGGTTTTATCAGGAACAGGTTTCGTACCACCGTCTGTACGACGCGCACGTGTTGGCCGGCTTGGAGGCTTGCGCCGGGCGAGTTCATCCGGGAATCATCGACGAAAAACAGAAGGCGCTGCAGTATCAACTCCAGCATTCCTCTTTCTGGCACCACCTGGGCTTCTCGACACTGTTGCTGGGCCCATTACCTAAAACCATCCACCGAGCGGCTGTCGACCAAAATTTCACGGACCAAACGATGATTGCCTGCGCGTTGGAGCGATATCGGCTCGAGAATGCAAAATATCCGCCAACTCTCGAGGCCCTGTCGCCACGATTTGTCGATCGGCTTCCATCGGACGTTTGTACTGGTCGCCCACTGAAATACCGCCTGCTTCAGGATGGCCGGTTCTTGTTATACGGTGTGGGTTGGAATGAATCGGACGATGGAGGAGTGATGGTCCTGGAGCAAGATGGGACCAACAACAATGCCGACAAGGGAGACTGGGTGTGGCCCCCATATCCGGAGCGATGAAACACACTCAGCGTCCAATTCTGATTGCGCTCGTTGCCCTGGTGCTGGTGTGGCTGCTCGCCTGGTCTGGGTACGTTATCGCCCGCCATTCCAAAATGACCGCGGAAAAAGTAAACCAATACCAGCTTGGCTGGAACCCGTCCCGCTCCGCGGCAGATCGACTTAAGTTCTTGAGAGGCCTGGCCGAAAGGTTAAATGCTCTGTCTCCGGACGAGCGTCAGAAGTGGCGCCTCGATCAGGACTGGTTCAGAGTGCTTACCGATGAGGAAAAGGCATACTTTATCGACGCTTTCCTGCCTGGGGAAATGCAAACCGCCCTGAAAATGTTCGAACATTGGCCCAAAGAGCAGCAACAACATGAAATCGACCAGGCCCTTAAGGAACTCCAGGCGAATGCCCAGAAGCCGATCGGAGAGCAACTCCAAGGTTTGAATGGCGACAAGCCGCCGCTCCTCACGCCGGAGTTAGATAAAAGAGTCCGCACGGTGGGTCTGAACACGCTCTTCAGCCAGGGATCGGCCGAAACGAAAGCACAATTGGCCCCCTTGCTGATCGAGATCCAGCGTCAGCTCGAAAGCGGACAACTGGACCTGAACAGGTTTTGAAAACGCTCGAACCATTCGGTCCCGGCAGACGTTGCGAATACCAGGCTCAACGCGGCTGGGCTTTTACTTTGCTCGAGTTGTTGCTGGTGATCGGCATCGTTTCGATCCTGGCCGCGCTCGTGTTGCCCGTGCTTAGTCGTGCCAAGGAATCCGCACGCTCAGCCAGATGCTTGAGCAATCTCCATCAGATCGGCATCGGCTTGCAGCTTTACGTGTCCGACAATAACAACCGGCTGCCGACCCTGGTTGACTGGTCCAGTTCATCAGAAACGAATGGTCCTGTGATCAATCGCGTGCTTTGGCAGTACGTCGGATCTTCGAACGTCTTTTGGTGCCCCTCGGACCGGCTGGGAGTTTTTGAACAGACCGGTTCAAGCTATTCCTGGAACTTTCTTCTCAACGGACAGAACGCCGATCAAATCAAACTCCTCGGCATAAATTTCAGCTTGGACCAGATTCCCCTGGTCTTTGACAAAGAAGAATTTCACCGCGCCCGTGGAGCAGCCAAAGCCAAAAACTACCTTTACGCGGATCACCATCTCAAGAACTTACTGGAACTGCAGACTCCTTCTCCGTGATCGAACTTCAAAATGTCTCTAAAGCCTTCGGCCAGCGGATGGCGGTTCAGAATCTGAGCCTCACGGTCCCGCCCGGCGAAATTTTCGGTTTATTGGGCCACAACGGCGCCGGCAAGAGCACTGCCATTGGAATGATGCTGGGCCAGGTTTGGCCAACCGAAGGGGAAGTTCGTATTTGCGGTTTTGATGTGGCTAATGACCGGCAGCGCGCGTTGCGGAAGGTCGGCGCAATTTTTGAGACGCCGGTATTTTACGACTATCTGAGCGGTTGGCGAAACCTTGAAATCTTCAGCCATTATGCGGCGCGCACTTCCAAACAGCGGCTGCAGGAGGTCGTGGACTGGGTCGGCTTGACCGGCCGGGAAAACTCAAAAGTCAAAACCTACTCCCATGGAATGCGCGCCCGCCTGGCGCTGGCACAGGCCCTTTTGCCGGAGCCAGACCTGCTGATCCTGGATGAACCCGGAGATGGTCTCGATCCCGAAGGAATTCATGAAATGCGACAAACCATACTGCGGCTGCGGGCCGAGATGGGGCTTACTATCCTGCTTTCATCTCACTTGCTGAGCGAGGTCGAGCAGCTCTGCACGCGCATTGCGGTTATGAACCAGGGGCGCAAAGTGTTCGATGGTCCACTCGCGAGCATTCATGAAGCGCAGAACTGGGTTCGACTTCGTGTCGACAATTTTAGCGCTGCGGTCAAAGTGCTGCGGCAGGACAATCTCATTATCGATGAACGCGACAGCCAATTCATCGCCCTGGCAGTCGACGCCAAGCCGGCACAGGTGGTCCGCTGCCTCGTTCGCAACGACATTTCTGTTTGTGAGATTACTCCTCGGCAACGGGATCTGGAGGGGTTTTATCTTTCCCTGATGAAAGAGGACCCGAGCGAGGATCAACCTCCCAATCGAGCCCCCTCCAACTCCGCGACTTAGCCCAATCCATGCTCTGGCTCCAACTGCGCAACGAACTCTGGAAGCTCTTCGGCAAGCAACGGACTTACATTGGCTCGGGAATGTTTTTTCTCGCCCAGAGCATCGGCATCCTCCTGTTCCAATTCGGGCAGGGCCCCTATCGGCAGCTCGTGGGGGACATCGAGAAATTCGGGCTTTCAGCGGACCATTTCGTTACCAACTTAACTGTATCAAGCTTTCTATTGGTCCCGATCGTTTATTTTCTGCTGCCTCTTTACGTTTCTCTCGTGGGGGGAGACCTGGTCGCCAAGGAATCCGAGGACGGCACCCTGCGTATGATCCTGTGCCGGCCGATTTCACGGTTACGGCTGCTTTTGTTGAAATGGCTGTCCGGCGCTGTCTTCTCTTGCATCCTGGTTTTATCCCTGGGCGTGTTCAGCATCCTGGTCGCGAGTGCTTTTTTCCCCTCCGGCGGTCTGTTTGTAGTTCTACCACTGGATCAGATCGTGAGCAGTTTTGATGGCGCCGCGGCTTGGGAGCGCTTTGCGACGGTCCATCTGTTCATGGGTTTCGAAGCAGTCACACTGATGAGCCTGGCCTTTATGTTTTCATGCTTCAATGTGAAGCCGGCGGCCGCGACCATCCTGGCCATCTCCGTCTTCTTCATCAGCATGATCCTGCATGACATGCCCTACTTTCGAGAGATGAGGGAGTGGTTCATGGTTCACCATCTCTACGTTTGGACCCACTTCTTCCGCCTGCACATACCGTGGTGGCGCGTGGGAGAATCTTTGAGCATCCTGGCGGGGTACAATCTTACTTTCCTGATCATCGGATGCGCCGCCTTCCAGCGTCGTGACATAAAATCCTAATTAAACGGAAATCTTAGAGCATTTCTTAAAACCTCGGCTTGGGCGTCGGTACCTGCGTTTGGAGTCCCGCCTTCAGACGGTTTTGGCGCCGGGCCGCCTAAAGGCGGGACTCCAAACCAAATTTTTAAAACACGCGTTTATGACCTTAAAAGCTAAAATCCTTTCGGTGTGTGTCGGCATTGCCGCCCTTCCCGTGATTAGCACGGCCATCGTTTTTAACCGGAACGACCGGTCTACTTCGAACGGAAGAGACGTTGCCAACACGCCCCTGGGTGCCCTCTTTCACAGAGCTTCCGCAGTTTCAGATATTAAACGGCGGATGGGAGAGCTTCGTGACGTTTACCCCGCCCTAGTGCAATTCGCGCAGGCGCATCAGGATGACCTTCCCAGGAGCATCGTCGAGCTGCGCCCATTGCTGCCGCAAAAGCTGGCCTATCTTGATGATCAGCATTGGGAATTGCCCGCGGTTGGAAAAATGAGCCCCTTGGTAAATGGTAATAACGCCCGCACCGTGATTTTGCTTCAGGAGAAGAGCCCCTTCCCGGAACGCCCAAAGATTATTCTCTATGGAGACGGCCACCTCGAATACCGTAAATGAATAAACCGCGCCATCCCCTGCCCCGCGCCTAGTTGCATTTTCCCACCCAAAGACTTCTGATTAATTGTTCCACCCGCCACCCAACGCGCGGTAGAGTTGGACCACCGCCAGGATTTGGTTGAGCCGGGTTTGAACCAGAGCGTTTTCAGTCGGGAAAAGCAGCTGCTGCTCCTGTAAGACCTCGTAATAGCTCGCATTGCCGGATTGGTATCGTTTCATAGCCATCTCCAGAGCGACTCGGTACGCGTTCACAGCCTGCGCTTGCTCCGCCTGCTCGTCCGCCAGTCGTTCGTAGGAAATCAGCGCGTCGGAAACCTCCTGAAAGGCCCGCAGCACCGCGTACCGATATTGCAGCGCGAATTGTTCGCGCGCCGCCTCGGCCTGTTGATATTGCGCCCGGAGCTGCCCGCCATGAAAGATCGGTCCGGTCAACCCTGCGGCGATGCCCCATGCGGTTGCGCCCCCCGAAGTGAACGCGGAAAGCTCGGGGCTCACCTGTCCGAGTAGTCCGGTGAGATTAAGCTGCGGAAAAAGCTCTGCCTTGGCCACACCAACCTGTGCGTTGGCCGAGCGCAATTGCTGTTCGGCCTGGCGGACGTCCGCCCGCCGCTCGAGCAGCGCGGAGGGCAAACCGGCCGGTATTTCAGGAGGCACTTGTGTCCCCAGGACGGAATTACTGTGCAGGATCGGACTGGGATTTTGGCCAAGCAGGACACTGATCTGGTCTTCGATCAAACTGATCTGGCGGCCGAGTTCCGGAATGGTTGCGGCGGCCGAATGCATCAGCGCTTCGGCCGACGAGGTTTCCAATTTAGAGGCAACGCCACCTTCGAGGCGTTGGCTGAACACCTTCAGGCTTTGCCCAAACGAGTTCGTCGATTTCCTGGCAATTTCCAATTCGTCCTCTACCGCCAGCAATTGAAAATACTCTTGTGCAACTTGAGCAATGACGGAAGTCAATACATCGCGCCGGGCCTCCTCGCTGGCGAACAGTTGAGCGCGCGCCGATTCGTTGAGCCGCCGAATACGTCCCCATAAATCAATTTCCCACGAGGCGTTGATATCCGCCGCAAAAGCGCCGCCGGTGATCCCCGTCGGTGAGGGGGTGTTCCCCGCCCCGACGTTCTTGCCCTTGCCGGCAACCGCCGCAAAATTCAGCTGTGGAAAGAATTGCCCGCGCGTCTCCCTGGTGATAGCGCGGGCCTGCTCAATCCGCGAAACCGCGATTCGCACATCATAATTATTGGTGAGCGCAATGCGAATTAACCCTTGCAAGGTTTCGTCGTGGAAAACCTCCCACCAGGGAAGATCAGCGAACGAATTGGTGGTGATGACGCTTTCGTTGCGAAAGCCGTGCGGCGCCGTGATGCTCGGTCGTTGGTAACCCGGCCCAACAGCGCACCCAGCCACAAAAAGCATCAGACAAAAGGATGCCAAGGCGTTGCGCATTGTTTCACCCGCGATTTTGCGAGCCAGCAGTGAAATAGGAGTCATCCGTTTGGCTCCGGCGGTTTTGGCGCTGGTTGCGGCGCCCGGCTGAAACGCGCGCTGAGTCTCTCGACTACGGTGAAAGTGACCGGGACGATGAAAGTGTCCACCAACGTCGCACCCAGCATTCCGCCAATGACCACCGTGCCAAGGGTCCTGCGAGAAATCGCGCCGGAGCCCCCCGCCAACCACAGGGGGACGCAGCCCAGGATGAATGCGAAGGAGGTCATCAGAATCGGGCGCAACCGGATTTGCGCCCCGGCCATCGCAGCCTCCTCGATGGGGCGCCCCCGCTCGTACTCCATTTTGGCAAACGCGATAATCAGGATGGCGTTTTTTGCGGCCAGACCGATCAACATGATCAGGCCAATCTGCGCGTAGACATTGTTTTGAAATCCGCGGGCATTCAGCGCGAGAAACGCGCCCAGGATTGCGGTCGGCGTGCCCAACAGAACGCTTACCGGTAGCGACCAGCTTTCAAATTGTGCGGCCAGGATCAGAAACACGCACAGGATAGAGAGGCTGAAGATGAGCGCGGGCGAAACACCTTCGGCTGCCTTCTTTTCTTGAAAGGACATTCCCAGATAATCAAAGCCCATTTCCCCGGGCATGGTTTGCGCATAGACCTCTTCCAGGGCTTTGGTGGCCTGGCTGGCGCTATACCCGGCGGCGGCTGAACCATTAATCTGCGCACAGGGATACTCGTTGTAGTGCATCACAAATTCCGGGCCGGTACGATATTGCACTTCCGTGAAGGCGGAGAGGGGAACACTCTGACCCTGATTATTTCGCACATAAAAAAGGCCAACATTTTCCGCGCGAGTTCGATAACTGTCCTCGGCTTCGATATAGACCTGCCATTGACGGCCGAACCGGTTGAAATAATTTACAAAATTCCCGCCCATGAATGTCTGCAGGGTCCGATAGACATCATTGAGCGGCACTCCCAGTTTCAAGACCTTATTGCGATCCACTTTGACAAACACTTGCGGCACATCCGGCAAATGCGTCGTGCTCACACCGGAGATTTCAGGGCGTTTTCGCGCGGCTTCCATGAACCGGTTGAGGTTTTCGGTGAGGAAAGCCGGATCCTGCCGGCCGGACCGGTCTTCCAGAATGAACGTGAATCCGCCTGAAGTGCCGATGCCGGGAATGGATGGTGGCGAAAACGCGAACGCCGTCGCCTCGGGTAATTTGGCCAATTCTCTGTTCAAGTGCTCTCGAATCGCGGTGTATTGCTCCTGCGGCTTTTTGCGTTCGCTCCACGGTTTGAGTGTCGCGAAAAAGAAGGCGTTGTAAGTAGCCTGCACCTGGCTCAATAAGCTGAAACCCTCGACGGTCGTGTAGTACTGCACGCCGGGAGTTTTTTTCAGAACGTCCTCGATGCGCGTACAAACCGCGTCGGTTCGTTCGAGGGAAGCCGCATAAGGAAGCTGCGCGATGATGAAGGCATAACCCTGGTCCTCTTCCGGCAAAAATGAAGAAGGCAGTCGCGCGCCCATTACGACCGCGACAACCGCGATGATGCCCAGCATCATCAGTGAAAAAGCGCTCTTGCGGATGAGCCCGGCGCTGATTTTGAGATAGCGTTTCCGCGATCGGTCAAACCCTCGGTTAAACCAGTTGTAAAACCCTTGCAGCGGTCCGGGCGACGCTGTGGTTCTGGGCCGCAATAATTTTGCGGCTAGTGCGGGACTCAAGGAGAGCGCACAGAACGCGGACAGAATCACCGAGATCACAATCGTGAGAGCAAATTGCTGGTAAAGCCGCCCGGTAATGCCGGCGATGAATATGGTCGGAACAAACACCGCCGCGAGGATCAGCGCCAGCGCTACGACCGGTCCGGCGACTTCGTGCATTGCCTTGAGTGCCGCGTCCTTCGGAGACAGTCCCTCTTCGATGTGTCGTTCCGTGGCCTCGACGACCACGATGGCATCGTCGACCACCAACCCGATGGCCAGCACAAGGCCGAACAGCGAAAGCGTGTTAATGGAAAAACCGAAAATCGGGAAAAACGCGAATGTTCCAATCAGCGAAACCGGAACTGCCACCAACGGGATCAACGACGCGCGCCAGCCTTGCAAAAAAACGAACACCACGATCGCGACCAAAACCAGGGCGATGCCCAGCGTCCACAGGATTTCGCGCGTGCCTTCCGACACGGCCTGGGTCGTGTCGAGCGAAATAGCGAAATCCAAATCCGGAGGGAACCGTGTCTTGAGCCGCGCCATCAGCCCTTTGACTGCCTCGGCGTCCTCCAGCGCATTGGAGCCCGGCAGTTGATAAATCGCCATCACCGCGGCCGGCCGGCTGTTCAACTTGCCGACGATGTTATAGAGTTGCGCCCCCAACTCCACCCGCGCGACGTCCCCCAACCGCACGATCGAGCCGTCGGGGTTCTCGCGAACCACAATGTCCCGGAACTCCTCTTCGGTCACGAGCCGGCTCTGCGCGGTGATGGCGTAGGTGAATTCCTGGCCTTTCGGAGTGGGAGGGCCCCCAACCAGCCCGGCTGGATTGACAGTGTTCTGCGCGTTAATCGCGGAAACAATATCGTTGACCGTGATATCGAGCTTCGCGAGTTGGTCCGGTTTGACCCAAAAACGCATCGCGTATTGTCCGGCCCCGAATACGCCCACGTTGGAAATGCCTTTCAACTGGGTGATTTGGTCCACCAGGTTGATGTAAGCGTAATTGGCCAGAAAGGTAGCGTCATGGGTCCCCTTCGGAGACACCAGCGCGACAAGCAGCATGGGAGTGGTCGGCGATTTTAACAGCGAGATGCCCAGACTGCGGACGTCTTGCGGCAATTGTGGTTCGGCCTGGTTTTCGCGCAGCTGAGCCAGCACCTGGTCGACGTTGGGGTCGGTCTTGACGTCAAAATTTACCCCCATTCGCATCACTCCGTTGTTGGCGCTGATGGAATACATGTAGTTCATGTTATCCACCCCAGCCATTTGTTCCTCAATCGGCGTGGCAATGGATTGCGCAACCGTTTGCGCGTCCCCGCCGACGAAGGTCGTTTGGATACGGATTTCCGGCGGGACGATTTGTGGGAACTGCGCCACGGGCAGATTGAGCATCGAAACCGCACCGATAATGACGATCAGAATAGCGATCACCATCGCCACGATTGGCCGGTTGATGAAAAAGCGATACATGCGGGATTAAGGCCGTTGCCCCTTTGCGCTTGGTTCCATGGCGATTGCAGATGGTGTGTTTTGATCCGTGAATGGGCTGGGATTCACGACGGCGCCTTCTTTGTTGGCTTTTTGGAGCCCCTCCACCACCACGCGGTCGCCGGGCTTGAGACCGGTCTCGATAACCCAATTCGAGCCGGTTCGCTCGCCGACTTTCACGGATTGAATGTGCGCCTTGTTTTGATCATCAACGACGATAACCTGGTAGGTTCCCTGCAATTGAGCCACCGCGCGCTGCGGCACTACCAGTGCATTGGTTTTGGTTTGCGTCTGCGCGCGCACCCGCCCGTATTGGCCGGGGCGCAGGATGAAATCCGGATTGGGAAAAAGGCCGGCGATCTGCAGCGTGCCGGTGGTGGGATTAACCTGACGATCGGCCATAAAGAATTTTCCCTTTTCCGGATAAATCGTGCCCTCCGAAAGAATCAGTTCCAAAGGCGATTCATTGCGCGATTTTTCCGGATCCGCCGCGAAACGTCGCCAGAAAGTAAGAAACGACTGCTCGCTGGCTTGAAAATAGACTTTGATCGGATTGATGGTTGAAACCGTTGTCAAGACGCTGCCGGACGGGCCGACCAGATCACCGGTCTGACCGAGCGCGACTCCCGCCAGGCCGTCGATAGGTGATGTGATTCGGGTGAAACCAAGATTCAATTGCGCCGTTTGTATGGCCGCTTCGTCCGCCTTAACCTGCGCCTCGGCTGCCAGGTTTGCCTGCCTGGCGTTATCCAACTGCTCCTGGCTAATCGCCTGCTCCTTGGCCAGTGGCGTGTAGCGCTTGACGTCCAATTCGGTCTTGTCCAATTGAGCCTTGTCCTGGGTGAGCTTTGCCTCCGCCTGGTCCAACGCCGCTTGAAACGGCCGCGGGTCAATTTGAAACAGGAGGTCGCCTTTTTTAACCTGGGTTCCCTCCACATAATTTTGCGTTAACAAATAGCCCGTCACTTGCGCGCGGATTTGCGCGTTGATGAAACCGTCGAGTGTGCCAATCCACTCCTCGAAAACCGGAACATTCGTCGGGGATACCGTGAGCACCCGAACTTCCGGTGGCGGAGGCGGTTTGGCATTTTTCTTTTCGCAGCCGCAAAAAATGAAAAAACAGAGGCACACCGGCACTAGTGTCCACCGCTGGAAATGCCGCATCAGGCTTACGCTCACCGACTCCGCCGCTCGGAAACAATCCACCTGGCAAAGCAACATTTTCGCGTGGCATCGGTTCAACCGCTCGCCAGGAATGGATTTGGAAGGCTCAGCGTTCATTTGATGCTATAATTTGGTCGCTACTTTCCTGCGGCTGGCTGCCGCACGAAACCCCGCCGAGAAAAAGTCGACCATTTCTGCCAGCACCTTGCTGGCATCGACTGGGTCGCAAGCTCCCCGCGTCTCAACTTCAATCGCGCGGGGATTGCAGAGGATGAACGCCAGTGCTCCCCAAACGAATTCCATACGCCACTGCAGGTCGGCTGCCAGGGCATTGGGCAGACTCGTCCGTAGGGCCTTGAGAAAAGCCGCCCGCACCTCTGAACGCTGCTGACGCAGGATTTTCTGCGTTTGAGCGTCCGGCTCGGTGACCATCCGGCCCATAAGCCGCGTGACAGCTTGCCGTTTGGCCGCCGGGGCGGCCAACAACCGTAACGGCGGCAACAGCATCGCCTCTAGTACCTTTTCCACCGGCAATGGACGGCCTTTGGCGTCGTGTTCGAATTGGTGCAGAACTTCGAGATGTTCCCGGCGCAGCGGACCGAACCGCCGCTTGAGCACGGCTTCCATCAGCCCGTTCTTGGAGCCAAAATGGTAGTAGACCATGGCTAAATTAACGCCGGCCAAACGGACGATGTCCCGCATCGAAGCCCCGTTATATCCGTCATCGGCGAAGGCAGTCTCGGCCGCATCCAAGATTTTGGTTTCTTGGCTCTCCTTCGCTCTTTTAGTCATATTAACGAACGTTCGTTATAAATGATCTTCATGCGGCTCCGCCTGCCCGTCAAGGCTTGAGTATCGAAGTGTCGGCTGCGTGCCGAAACATTTCAAAGAAAGAGTGTACCGAGTAAGCTCGCTGCCTGTTCATCCCGGTTTTAAGGGGTTTCATCCCACCTGCATGGGCAAATCGCCCCGTTTGGCAGCGTTCTTGCCGCAAGATAATTGCTGTCGCGGCGGAACCAAGCCCGACGAGCGATTCAGCGGTGCCGTTCTGGTAGATTTGATAATCTAATCCATCTTACTCTTCAAAGCACAAAAAATGTATACCTTTCAACAAGGCATGGTGAGACCTCTTGATTGGAATCGCGTTCTCTTTTCGGAGACGTGCGGTGCAGTTGACCGGATCCGCGAGCACGATGGACGGCCAGCCAGAGCTGGGCAAATCGCTCAGGATGGAAATCAAACGCACAATTAAGTACGACGCCGACCGAGTCGTAGGTTTCGGCAGGGAGATTATGAGCGTGGCGGGCTGTGATCAGCTTCCCAGCTGCATCCAGTGCGGCACCTGTTCGGGAACCTGCCCGTTGAGCATCTACATGGATTTTTCCCCTCGCCAAGTGATGGCATTGGTGCGTGCCGACTTTAAAAATGAAGTGTTGAGCAGCAACACCGTCTGGCTTTGCGCCTCCTGCTACAGCTGCACGGTCGAATGTCCACGCCAAATTCGCATTACCGACATCATGTATGCCCTGAAGCAGCGGGCGATCAAGGAACACGCCTACCCCAGGCACATGCCGATTCCCATCCTCGCCAAAGAATTTGCCAAGATGGTCCTCAGCAAGGGGCGCATTACCGAGACTCTGTTAGTCATGCAATTGTTCCTTCGCGCGAACTGGCGCGCGGTTCTGGGTTCCTGGCGTCTGGGCCTTGGATTAATCCGCACCGGCCGCTTCGTTCTCAAACCCGAGCGCATCAGCCGTCGCTCCGAGCTCGCGGCCATGCTGGCTACTGTTGGACGCGGCAACAGAAAGGACCACCTGTGAAATACTCCTATTTCCCAGGTTGTTCGTTGAAGGGCTTGGGCCGCGCCTACGAGGAATCACTCCTGCCGGTCATGCGCCACCTCGGCGTGGAGCTTCTCGAACTCGATGATTGGAATTGTTGCGGCGCGACCGCCTACATGTCGGTCGATGAGCAGGAAGCTTGTGTCCTGGCCGCTCGGAACCTGGCGATTGCTGAAAAGCAAGGTCCACAAGACCTCTTGACGCCGTGCAGCGCATGTTATTTGGTTCTCAATAAAGCCAAGCATAACGTCGAGGACTTCCCTCAGATTCGTGAGGGAGTGCACCGGGCCCTCAAAGCGGCAAACCTCACCTACCGTGGCACTACCTCGGTCCGTCATCCCCTGGACGTGCTCTTTCACGACATTGGGGTCGAGGCGATCAAACAGAAAGTGGTCCGACCCTTAAAAGGCTTAAAGGTCGCTCCGTATTACGGGTGCCAGGTCGTCCGTCCCTATGCGACGTTCGACGAAGCGTGGAATCCGACCACGATGGATCAAGTACTGACGGCGCTGGGCGTCGAAATTGTCCATTACCCGCTGAAAACAAAATGCTGCGGCGCCAGTCTCACTGGCACTATCCCAGAAGCCGGGTTGCGCATGTCTTACATTTTGCTCAAAGAAGCCGTGCGTCGCGGAGCGGACGTCATCGCCACCATCTGTCCGCTCTGCCAGTTCAATCTGGACGCATATCATGACCAAATCGCCAAGCGCTGGGGACCGGCTCGCATCGCCACAGTCTATTTCACCCAACTCATGGGTTTGGCCTTCGGCCTGGAACCAAAACAACTGGGCCTGCAACGAAACTTTGTCCCGATGAACCCGCTCTCCGAACCAGTGACCACGTGACAGATAGAATTCGAAATCCGAAACTCGAAATCCAAAACCAATTCAAAACGGACAAAACACAAAGTAACCGACCTGTGCCCGCAAACGGCAAACCGAAATACTACGATTTGGAAGAACCAAGCTAAGTGTTCGCTGAAGAAATGAATCCAACCCGGCTAACCATGCAACCCGCCTTCATTTTTCGTCACTGCTTATTGGCATTTCGGCTTTGTTTCGGATTTCGAGCTTCGGATTTCGGATTTATACCCCATGCGCGCTTCCTCTCTAGCTGAAGGCGATCAGATTCGCATCGGTTTCTACATCTGCCACTGTGGGCACAATATCGGTGCGGTGGTGGATTGCCCGGCGGTGGCGCAGTCCATTGCCAAACTTCCAGGGGTAGTCGTCTCCCGCGATTACAAATACATGTGCTCCGATCCTGGTCAGGAGCTTATCCAGCAAGACATCCGCGAGCACCGCCTCAACCGTATCGTGGTGGCTTCCTGTTCGCCGCTGTTGCACGAGCACACTTTCCGCGTCGCTACGGAACGGGGCGGATTGAACCCATTTTACTTCCAGATGGTTAATATCCGGGAACACGATTCCTGGGTGCACACCGATCCGGTGGCCGCGACCGCCAAAGCCAAAGCGCTGGCGCGCGCGGCTATCCAACGGGTCCGTTTTCACGACTCCCTCAAAACCACAAAGGTTCCCATCCATCCCGATGTGCTTGTAGTCGGCGGTGGGATCGCGGGCATCCATGCCGCTCTCACGCTGGGTAACGCCGGAAAGAAGGCTTTTCTCGTTGAACGCGAGCCGAGCATCGGCGGGCACATGGCCAAATTCGATAAGACCTTCCCCACACTGGATTGCGCCGCCTGCATTTTGACCCCAAAAATGTCCGCCGTCAGGTCTCACGAAAACATCACCCTCTGGACCTACTCGGAAGTAGTAAAGGTCGAGGGCTATGTGGGCAATTATACTGTGACGGTCCGGCGCAAGCCGCGGTATGTAATCGAAGATTTGTGCGTCGGCTGTCAGGAGTGCATTAAGTCTTGCGTCTACAAGGAACCCAAGTTTGCGGACGAGTTCAATGTCGGTCTGAGCAAACGCAAACCGATTTACATCCCCTTCCCACAAGCCGTGCCCCAGGTGGTGGTGATCGATCCCGAGCGCTGTCTGCAGGTCAAGACGGGCAAATGCAAGAAAACCTGCCTCGAAGCCTGTGCGGACCGACGGGCTATTGATTTTTCGCAGAAAGAGCAACTCGTCGAAATTAAAGTCGGAAATATTATTCTGGCCACAGGTTTCAAGTTGTTCGACGCCAAGCGCATTCCTCAATACGGCTACGGCCTTTATCCAAATGTCCTTACCTCTCTGGAACTCGAACGCCTGGTGACCAGCTCCGGCCCAACCGGCGGAGAGATCATTTTGCGCGACGGCAGCAAACCCAAAACCGCGGGCTTTATCCTGTGCGTCGGCTCGCGCGATTTAAAGACCAACCGGTGGTGCTCGCGCACCTGCTGCATGCATTCAATGAAGCTGGCGCAGCTCTTCCGCGAACATACCGATGCCGATGTCACCATCTTCTATATGGACATCCGCGCCCCGGGAAAGGGGTGTGAAGAGTTCTATGATAAATCGCTGCGAGAAGGGATTCGCTTTGTCCGCGGTCGTGTCGCCGAAGTAACCGATTGGGCCCTCGCGCCGGAAGAAGAGGGAAAGCTGGTGATTCGTGTCGAAGACACGCTGGCTGGATTTGTTCGTCGCATCCCGGTTGACATGATTGTCCTGGCGGTCGGGATGGAACCACAGTCCGATGCTCAGGAGGTTCGGCGCCTTTTCAACATGAGCTGCGGGTCCGAAGGCTGGTTTCTTGAGAAACACCCCAAGCTGGCTCCGGTGAGCACTTTCACCGACGGCGTCTTCATTGCCGGCTGTTGCCAGGGTCCAAAAGACATTCCCGACAGCATCGCCCAGGCGGGAGCCGCCGCTGCGGAAGCCATGGCCCTGATCGACAAAGGCTACATCGAACAAGAGCCGAACACGGCGTATGTCCTTGAGGAAGCCTGTTCTGGTTGTAAGTCCTGTCTTTCATTGTGTCCTTACACCGCGATCTCGCTGGACCAGGCTACACAGAAAGCCTGCATCAACGAGGCTTTGTGCAAGGGTTGCGGCACCTGTGTGGCCTCCTGTCCGTCAGGCTCCATCAGGCAACACCTCTTTGAGGACAACCAGATCTTCAGTGAGATCGAAGGCGTTCTGGCGAACTAACAGACCAGGAATCGGTAGCAAAAAACAAAACCGCGAAAAGAAGCCAAACATGAACGCTACCACCGCAACCTGGCAACCCCTGATCGCTGCGTTCTTTTGCAATTGGTGCACCTACACCGCGGCGGATCTCGCTGGTGTTTCACGCCTCAAATACGCGCCCAACGTCCGCGTTATTCGGCTCATGTGCTCCGGTCGGGTCGATCCTCAGTTCATCCTCGACGCCTTCGCCAAAGGTGCGGACGGCGTGCTCATCGGTGGCTGCCATCCGGGAGACTGCCATTACGTCGAGGGCAATTATAAGACCCTGCGCCGTTTTGCCATGCTCCAACGATTGCTCGGCGGCTTTGGCATTGAACCCGAGCGCTTGCGGCTGGAATGGATTTCAGCCAGCGAAGGCGACAAAGTCCGCACGGTCGTCAACGACATGGTGGAGAAGCTCAAAATCCTCGGCCCTCTGGGCCTGCCCGAACGATTCGCTGAGTGGGACCGGGAGATGATCGCGCTCGAAAGCAAAGTTCGCAGCGGTGACCCCACACCGGCAACCGCATAGAAATTGCGAAATGACTATCAAACCCAAGATTGGCTTCTACTGGTGCGCATCGTGCGGTGGGTGTGAAGAGGCCGTCGTTGACTTTGCCGAAGACACCCTCCGGGTGCTGGAGGCTGTCGATATTGTCTTATGGCCGTGCGCGATGGACTTCAAGAAAGCCGATCTTGAAGGGATGGCCGACCAATCCATCGTCGCAACCCTTCTCAACGGGGCCATCCGCACCTCCGAGCAAGAGGAGATGGCCCATTTGCTGCGCCGCAAAAGCCAGTACTTGATCGCCTTTGGCGCGTGCGCTCAGCTCGGCGGCATCCCTGGCCTGGCCAATCAATTCTCACGCGAAGAGATCCTGCGCTATGTGTTCGAAGAGGCCCCCACAACAGAGAACGAAACCAAGACACGACCGGTCCCGCACTCCGACCACGATGGCCATTCTCTAAGCCTGCCGACCATCAGAAATGTCGTCCGCTCGCTCGACCAGGTCGTCGAGGTGGACTATTACATACCCGGCTGCCCACCCACGCCGAAGATTACAAAAGCTGCGATCGCCGCGCTGCTTGAGGGCAATTTGCCCCCGAAGGGCAGCGTCCTTGCACCTGACATCGCCTTATGTGATCAGTGTCCGCGCAAAGGAACTAAACCTCCGGACTTGAGCTTCACCGAGTTCAAGCGTCCCCATCTGACCAGGTTAGATCCCGACACCTGCTTCCTGGCACAAGGCGTCGTGTGCCTGGGACCGGCTACCCGGAGCGGCTGCGAGGCGGCTTGCACCACAGGCGGAATGCCCTGCTCAGGTTGTTTCGGCCCGACCTCCCGGGCGCGCGACCAGGGCGCCAAGATCCTCTCTTGCCTGAGTGCCAACCTCGCCGCCAAAGAGGAAAAACAGATTTCTGATACTCTCGCGGGCATCCCGGATCCGGTCGGCACCTTCTACCGCTACGGTCTAGCCAAGAGCCTGCTGCGAAGGAAGGTGGAACCGCCGGCGCATCCAGTCATATGACTAACGCTCAACCAATTGCTCCGGCATCGCGCCGCCGCATTACGATCGATCCGATCACCCGGCTCGAAGGCCACGGCAAAATCGATATCTTCCTCGATGATCAGGGCGACGTTGAACGCGCTTACCTGCAAATTCCCGAGCTGCGTGGCTTTGAGGTCTTCAGCATCGGCCGGCCAGTTGAGGAAATGCCGCAGATCACCAGCCGCATCTGCGGCGTTTGCCCGACCGCCCATCACATGGCCGCCACCAAAGCCTTGGACGACCTCTATCAAGTGCAGCCCACCATCCCGGCTCGCAAGATCCGTGAGTTGATTTACAACGCTTTCATCCTCGAGGATCACGCTCTGCATGTCTATTTGCTCGGCGGTCCTGACTTCATTGTCGGCCCCGACGCTCCCAAGGAACAGCGCAACGTCGTCGGGGTCGTCCAGAAAGTCGGTGTCGAAGTCGGCAAAAAAGTGATCTCGATGCGGCGCCGCTTGCGCGAACTAATTGCCTATTTTGGCGGAAAAGTGATTCATCCTGTTTTCGGGTTGCCAGGTGGCGTCTCGAAAGGTCTCAAATCAGAGGATTTGCCTGGATTCCGGGAACTGGCAAAGGACTCGCTCGAGTTCGCGCTGTTCACTCTCCAGGTCTTCAAAGACATCGTTCTGCGAAACGCACAGTACGTAAACCTGATTTCTTCACCCGCCTATACGCACCGCACTTATTACATGGGCTTGGTTGACGCGAACAACAAAATCAATTTCTACGACGGCCTGATACGTATTGTCGATCCGTCAGGAAAGCAATATGCCAAATTCCCCGTGCAGCAGTACCGTGATTTTGTCGCCGAGCACGTCGAAACCTGGAGCTACGTTAAATTCTGCTTCTTGAAGCCACTGGGCTGGCACGGGTTCGAGGAGGGGCCACAAAGCAGCATCTACGCCGTCGCTCCACTCGCCCGGCTTAACGTCAGCGATGGACTGACAACTCCTCACGCGCAACAAGCCTACGAGGAGTTCTTCAACACGCTCGGTGGCAAACCCGTGCATCACACTCTGGCCAACCATTGGGCTCGCATCGTCGAGATGATTCACGCCGCCGAACGCATCGCCGAGTTGGTCAACGATCCCGAAATAACCAGTAGCGACATCCGGACTATTCCACAAGCCGTGCCCCGGATCGGCATTGGCGTGGTCGAGGCTCCGCGGGGAACACTCTTCCACCAGTACGAGACCGACGCCAACGGCCTGGTCACCAAAGCCAACCTCATTGTCGCGACGCAGAATAACGCTGCCCGCATTGCGATGAGCGTCGAAAAAGCGGCCAAAGAGCTCATTAAAAAAGGCCAGGTGAGCGACGGCCTGCTGAACAGGGTCGAAATGGCCTTCCGCGCGTATGATCCCTGTTTCGGCTGCGCCACGCACTCCCTGCCTGGTCACCTCCCGCTCTCGGTCAGTATTTATGACCGCCAGCGCAGTCTCATGCGTCAACTCAAGCAGGAGTGAACTTCAATTTCCAAACCACAACTTCGGCGACAAAGCCCGAGGCAGGAAATCTCCGACCGTGTTTTAAAACATCGGCTTGGGCGTGGGCACCTGGGTTTGGAGTCCCGGCTTCAGGCGGTTCTGGCGCCGGGCCGCCTAAAGGCGGGACTCCAAACCGAATTTTAAAACACGCTCCCTGCTTCTCCAATACCACCAACCCGGAGCCTCGTGCACTGCCCAAGCTGGATTCTGACGCCGTTTCGGATTACGTCGTTCATTCTGCGGAACTCGGGTGTAACTTGGCCGCTAATAACGGCAAAACCATCTTACTTGGACTGGGCAACGACCTCCTCACTGACGATGGCATTGGTCTGCGTGTTGCCCGCGAGATTCACCGCCACTTTGATGGCCATCCATCCATTTCCGTCGCGGAGAGTTCCGAAATGGGGTTGGCGCTTCTCGACCTGGTCGTCGGCTACGAGACCCTCATCATTGTTGATGCCATCCAGACCCAGGACAGCCCTCCGGGCTTCGTCCATGAGCTCAACGCAGAGGACTTAAAGACCCTCCCCGCAGTCTCCCCTCATTTCCTCGGCATCGGTGAACTGCTGGCACTGGGCCGTGAACTCGGCCTTTCCGTTCCGGTCCAGGTAAGAATCTTCGCCGTTGAAGTGCAGGATTGTTTCACCGTGGGCACGCAACTGACACCGACGCTAGAGGCCGCTCTTCCCGATATCGTCGAGCGGGTTCTAGTGAATTGCCGGCAAGCGTGAGTGGCTTCGTGCCCCGAGCGGTTCAGTTCCCCAGGCTGCTTATGCAGGGAGAGGTCGCATCTACCCCGTTGCGAAAGTGGGGCTAATAAGAAAGAACTCCCAGTCGCGGAACACGCGTGAAGGCTGCGTCCCGGCTAACCAGGCGCAAGCCCCATGTGCGCGCGGTCGCCGCAATCCAGTTATCATTTCCGCCCAACCGTGCGCCGACCTCGGCCAACTCGCGCTCGATCCGTTCGGCTTCCCAGGCTGCCTATCCTATCTTGGCGGCCATTCCGCGCCAGCAAGTTCCTCGGGCAATTGTTTCGGGTCCACCGGATAGATAAGCGAGAGGTCCATCTTGGATTTTGACCCTTGAAGAAATTCCAGTTCCTCAGGCGCCCCTATAATAAGCCAGAGCACGTCGGCGTCGGTGTCGTTAAACACCTGCCGCAACTGGTCGGGTCCGACCAGCACACCGCCGTAACGCGGCACAGTCAACGTCTTCTCGCCTACGCGCATGCGCCCGGTGCCTTCCAGCACGAAATACAATTCCTCTTGCCGGATGTGCTTGTGCAGCGTGTTGGCGCTCTTGGGTGGCAGCCGCCAGAGACGTGCGGCGAGATTTTCACTCCCGGTTCGCTCGAGATAATCTGCGTTCGGGATTTTCATTAGATTGGAGGGCCGCCAGAAGAGATCTTCCGGCTTGATCACGTGGTAACCCTGAATGGTTCTCATCATTTGCTGCCTGAAAATATACTTCAAACCCCCTCGCCGGCCAGTAGTCGGGTTTGGCAAATTCCCCGCCCCCGCCCGTAGGGCGCAAGTGGCCCGCCAACCGCTTTCAGCAACCTTTCAACTTTCATCCAACGCGGGATGACGTCAAAACTATGCGGGTGAGAATCAGTTCTTCGCAATTATTTAAAACCAGGTGTTTTTGTTTATGGCTGATTCTGTTGTTCCTAACGGTCATGCCTCACCTGGCTCCGGCGACGCAGGAGGCGGACGCCCAACTGCCCGCCGGCACAGCGCTGAACTGGGACAAGACGACCATTACCACCTTAAGCTCAAAGCGAGCGCAGGTGTCTTTGGACGGCATCTGGCGTTTCATGCCGGCAACTGAAGGAGTTGCGGAGCCCCAAAAGGTGGGGTGGGCCTATATCAAGGTTCCGGGCAGTTGGCAAAGTTCGCGCGGGAAATCCAGCGATTTTGTGGCCTTTGGCAGCGGTCCGCAGTGGGAGCACTACGACGGATCGCGGGTGGCGCGCGCCTGGTACGAGCGTCAGGTCACCATCCCCGTAGATTGGAAAGGCCGCGCGGTCAGCCTCTGGTTCGATCGCGTCTGCACGGATGCGATTGTTTATGTGAATGGCAAGGAATGCGGGAAAGTACCTTGGCCATGGGGCTCAGTAGACATCACCTCGGCGATAACACCCGGCCAAACGGTGGAGATTCGGGTTTTGGTGGCGGCCATTGCCGATTCAGAACAGGTAGGGACATTCTGGCAGAATGCGTTCGCGAACGTTACCTACACTGCGGCATCGCTGAGATCGCGCGGCCTGACAGGCACTATCTTTTTGGAAAGTCGTAGGTCGGAGGCGCGAGTGACCGATGTGTTCGTGCGCACTTCAACGCGGAACAAGGAAATCTCTCTGGACGTGGAACTGACCGGAGTCAATCAGGCCGGCCCGGTGCACGTCGTTGCGGACATGCTCAACGAAAAGGGCGACGTGGAAAAGAGTTTCGCCGTGGACACAAACGTCGTTGCGGAGCAGACCCAAAGCCTGTCTCTATCCTGGCCCTGGTCAGACCCGCGCCTCTGGGACGTCGGGTCGGAGCCCGATGGTCCCGCGGCCAACCTCTATACCCTTCGTCTGAAAGTCGCGGGCGCCGGCCTGGACGACGAATGCAATCAGCGGTTCGGATTCCGCGAGTTTTGGATTGAAGGCCGCCAATTCTATCTCAATGGGACGGTTATCCACCTGCGCCAGCCTTGCTTTAACAATGGCCCGCGCATGCAAGTCGGGGACATCTTCTCCGAAATGGGCCAGGAGAAGGTGGATACCCGCGGCGACCCGGGCGATTCGGGGCGAAACCTCGAGGAAGCCGATCGCAAAGGTTACCTGGTGGCGCAGTATATCCTGAATGCCAACAAGTACATGACAGATTCGAAAGGCCGGCTGATTTGGGAACAGAGCCGCCAACGCGCTTTGGACCGCGCCACCGTTTGGATGCGCCGCTACCGCAATCACCCTTCCGTGGTCATGTGGATCGCCGGCTTCAATTTCTTCAACAACGCCGTCGATGCGGATCCGCGCCACATCGGTCGTCGGGCTTGGGGACAGGGCGACGAACGTTGGCAGCGCCTGGTGGTTGCGGGTAATGAAATGTTCGACGGACTCAAAAAGCTCGATCCCACCCGGGTCTATTACAGTCACGCTGGAGCCTACGCGGGCGATGTCTACACGATGAACTGCTACCTGGATCTGATCCCTCTGCAAGAGCGCGAGGATTGGCTCAGCGCCTGGGCGGAGGCCGGGGAGATGCCGATTTCAATGGTCGAGTTCGGCACGCCGATGGACTGCACGTTCCGGCGCGGGCGCCACGGCTTTGAAAGCAACATCACCAGCGAACCGCTCCTCACGGAATACGCTGCTATTTATTTCGGCGCGGAAGCCTATGCCGCGGAGGAAGCAAAGTATCGGCGCTACCTCCACGATCTGTTCCGCAACGGGATGCTCTATCAGAGTTCCGAAAATCGGCTGGATGAATACGCGAACAACCACAAAATCCAGCAGCTCTACCGCGTAAATACCTGGCGCAGTTGGCGCACGGCCGGTTTGCCGGGCGGCTTGCGCACCTGGTCCTGGATGCAGGACGCTCTTCCAGAGGTTAACGGACCAACCTTGGCCTGGATCGCCGGCCTGGCGGGGACCTATACCGCCAAGGATCACCACTTCAGTCCCGGCGCGAAAATCCAGAAGCAGATTGTTTTGATCAACGATACGCGCCGGCCTCAGGACTTTACTGCTAGCTGGACCGCCACGGTGGGCGGCAAGGAAGTCGGCAAGGGCCGGACGCAAGGCAGCCTGGCCATCTCGGAGATCCGATTCATTCCTTTCGATCTAATTGCTCCGGCTGGAGAAACCGATCGCGATGGCCAGATCTCGCTTGAGGCAACGATTGGCCAAAACAGGCACGAGGACACTTTTGCCTTTCGCGTCTTTGGCGAGGATAAACGGGGCGGTGGCCGGATCGCCGTGGTTGATCCTCATGAATCGACCCGTCAGATGGTGGCGAGTCTGGGCTATCGAACCGGTTCCTGGAACGGTGCGGCGGCCCCACTGGTGATGGTTGGACGCAACGCGTTGAAGGACGATCCGGCGATTACATCCAAGCTGGAGTTGTACATTCGGGCCGGAGGCCGGGTGCTAATCTGTGCCCAGGACCCGGATTGGATGAGTCGTGCCCTCGGGTGGCGAGTGTGTCCCAAGGTGGCCCGGCGCGTCTTCCCCATCCCGTCTGCGATTCTGCATTCTGCATTGTCCACTTTGGATCCAAGTGACCTTCGCGACTGGACCGGCGCCAGCGCACTGACCGAGGCTTATCCGGAGTATGTGGGGAATTACCTTCGAGGCAACGAACGCGAACAACCCTACGCCGGTTGGCACTGGGGCAACCGCGGCGGTGTCAGCAGCGCCGCCATCGAGAAACCCCACCGCAGCGGCTGGCGTCCCTTGCTGGAGTGCGAATTTGACCTGGCTTACACGCCCCTGATGGAGCTGGACTATGGTCGAGGCCGGCTGATGGTTTGCACGCTGGACCTGGAAGATCACTTCGCTCAAGACCCAGCCACGCGGCGAATAGCCGGACGCATCCTCGATTACGCACTGCACGCTCCGCTCTCTCCACGGGTGAGTGACGTTTTGTATCTGGGCGGCGAGATGGGCTCAGCCTGGCTCAACAGAATTGGGGTGAGTTATCAGAAATCGGCCACGCTCGATACTGGCGCGGGACTGCTACTCATCGGGCCCGACGCTGCCCCCGACGCGGCGGCGCTGAATGCCTATCTCAAGAAAGGCGGAAAAGCGTTCTTTTTGCCGCGCACGGATGCAGAGGGATTGCTCGGAACCACCTTAAGACCTGCCGCAACGAATTTTGCCGGGTCGCTCTCCCCGCCCGAATGGCCCGAAGCCAGAGGCCTCAGCGCATCGGATCTTCGCTGGCGTAGTTACCTGGAAACTCCGTCCTGGCTGATGAGCGCCGGTGCAGAAATCGGGGCCGATGGCCTGCTTGGCCGCAAAATCATCGGCAAAGGCGTGGCCATCTTTTGCCAGGTCGACCCGGATGCTTTCCATGCCGACGAGAAGACCTACTTTCGCTACACGCGCTGGCGGGCGACTCGGGCGGTGGCCCAGTTGCTGGCCAACTTGGGGGCCAGTTTCAACGCGGACAATCGCATATTCCATCCGCTCGATACGTCGTCCACCGATTCAGACTTCTCAGTTGGACCGAACGGCGACCGTTCAGGTCCGCAAGCCACCGGTCCGCGCAACCGCTCGGCAACGACTCCGAATGCCCAGCCGCTGCAGCCTCAACCATTCGAATCTTATTGCCCCGATTACCGCACCGACTTCCCAATGGGTGACAATCCCTACCGCTACTATCGTTGGTAGGCACGGAGATCCTTGCCAGCGCTCCGGCCGACTCCTTTCCGCGGTGGGCCCTCTTTTGGTGGTAGAGGTGTAGGCTTTGGAAGGTGATACTTGGTTATTGGAGAAAGCCGGCCCTCACGCCCGGCCCTCTTCTCGAGGAGAGCGAGAACCGTCGGCCGCCGCTGAATTGATGTCGATGTTTGGTGAACGTGGCCGTGGAGAAATGTTCCGCAAGAGGAGTCAAAAAGGCGTACATTCTCTTGGCGTTCTTGGCGTCTTTGCGTGCGCTCGTTTGCGTTTCGCAACTGAGCAAAAATGGTCCGGATCTCAACATTTGACATTGTGCGAGGAAAGTTATGCGTGCGACTCGCCTCATGGACCGGGGAGCGACCGCCGTGAGGACATCTTTGAGGACGACGACCGCCTGCGGTTTCTAAGACCCTGGCCGAAGCTTGCGAGAAGACGCGCTGCTAATTTGGTCGCTGGACGAAGTGCCTGGTGGTTTACCTACACCGTTCGGTTCAACCGCCCGTTCCATTTCTTTTTCTATGCAAAAGGCCTGTTCGGCCCAACGGGTCGAACGAGCATAGCCCGGGGCTGAGGCCAAAGGCCGATGCCGCTGGATCCCTCCCACGAGAACCAGTGCGCCCTGCAAGGGCGCCCTTCAGGGCAGCACCGTCATGTTTATGACGTCCAAACCCAGGCCATCGGCCTGGCGGCCTCAGGCCTGGGCTATGTTCGGTCGGCCCATTGGGCCGAGACAGGACAGGCTGCGGAAGGGGCGACTGATATGCCTTCTTCAGGAGCGCGCGCTATTTAGCCTTCGCTTTGCGTTCCATTCGCTGGTTGCGCAGGATAAGGATAGATGGCCCCTGGTCGTGCCAGCGGTCACGCAGTTGCGCGGGAGCGCGGAATGGAACTTTGTAGGCGCCGCCCAGCACGATATCCAGGTCCCCGTCGCCGTCGAGGTCGCCCACATCCATGGTGAGCCACCGGCCGCGCGCGGAATCCGGAAAGGTATGCGCCTTGAAATTCAATTCGTTCGTGCCGCCCACATTTTCGAGGTAAACAAAGCTTTCTTCCGGCGATTTGTCGTAATCCGGAAAGAAGGAGATGGCGGCGATGTCCAGGTCCCCATCGCCGTCGAAATCTGCAGCGACGGCCTTGAAAGCTCCATTCAGCGGATAGAACCAGCTCTCCTTGAAATTCCACTTGCCATCATTGAGGTAAATGCGGATGCCATGGTACTTTTTGGGAGGACAAACGAAATCACCCAGGTCGCCATTGGCGGTCAGGATATCGGGAAAACCATCGCCATTGAAATCCGCGAACTCGAAGTAAACGTAGCCCCACACCGGCGGCTGCTGGATCAGCGGCCGCTCGATAAAATTCCCCGCGCCCTGGTTTTGATAAAGGAAAATGCCTTCGCGTCCTTGAGCCGTGAGAACGACGATCTCCGGCCGGCCATCATGATCCACATCGACGATTCGGGTGAGGAGCGAACCCGGCCGGTCGAGTAGAATGTGTTCAACGGGATTAAGGTCTTTCCGCGGGGCGTACCAGGACATCCGACCAACCAGATTCCCAAATGAACAAACGATCAAGTCCTCTTCCCCGGTTGTGTTCAAGTGCGCGACAGAAGTATGAACCGGCCGCACCAGGTTGGACAGTAGGTCGCTTTCCTTTTCAAAGGAGTTTCCCCGTTTTTTATAACGGGTAATCCGTCCGAGCGGCGCGTCGTTTGGCGGAACGTACCCAATCTGGGTCCCAATCCAGTCCTGAGGCTGTTTCAAAAGGTGGACCAGGGTGCTATCCACCGGGGTGCTCGATAATAACCGGCCGGACGAATCCAGAACGTCCAATGACTTCGTGATGGCGTTGCCGATGTAGAGCTGGCGAGCGTCGCGGTCGATATAGACCAGGCTGGCGAAACAGTTCGTCGGCTGGTACGAGGGATCTTCGACCTTGAAAAGAGTCAGGTCGGCCACGATGGGCGGACGCGGATCCTGTGGCAGTGCTTTTTCCGGCGCGGCGACCAGGTAGTAATCGTTCCAAATCGCGTCCCACACTCTCAACAAAGCGCGGGAGTTTTCCGACGCATCGTTTTCGATAGCCGTGAGGCCCATGATTTTCCGCATCAAAGGCTTGACCTGATCCCTCCAGGTCCCGCGATCCAACAAAAGCGGGTCCGGGAAAAGATGGCACTGCGCGCAAATGTTGGTTGCCAGAGATCGCGCGGTGGCAAAGCGGGCCAAGTCTGCCGGAGCGGCCAAAGTGGATGCCGGCAGCGATAAACTCAACCAAACACCGGCCAGGAACCATTTCACAGATGACGGCCTCACACCAAGCTGTCAGCGGCTGACGCGGGGGTACTCTGTTTGAGCCCGAACAGTCGCAATGAAATCTGTTTACGCATCAGTGATTCATCGTGCGGCCTTCGCGGGGTTCACGACAACCTGGCCATCAATCCCAACCTGGATTTCTCGCGAGCCTGCTGGAATATCCACACTAAACGTTGTGCCGCCCGGCCATCGCAGCCAAAGTTGCGCCGGGAGATCGCCTTCGTCAATCACTTGAACGGGACTGTCCTGAGACCAGTAGCCGCTGCCGCCGTGAATCTCCCGGACGGGCCCGAAATGATCGCCATGTTTTACGCGCATTTGAACGCCAATACCTCTTGGATTGCCCGCGGGCCCCTTGAGCCTGACCCGTAGATGCGGTTTGGCTACGACGTTTTTCAAAAGGACCGTTTCAGCGGCATTTTGCGAAACCACCAAATCAACCCGTCCGTCTTCGTCAAAATCCGCCGCGGCGGCTCCGCGTTGCTCGCCGTAAATAGCGATTCCGGATTCCGCCGCAGACACCGCCCGCAAGCCGCCGTGGCCGTCGCCTTTTAACAGCAGACCTCGCCCGGCATCATATCGCGAGGTTTCCGGCTCGACGGCAAAAAAGTTTTGGCTCAAGAACACGTCCTCGGCACCGTCACCGTCGAAATCAGCAACGACGACCGCAAAGGCCGGAGCGAACTGCGCCTCGGGCGGCAATAGACGCGGCTCGAGCCCGTTCGCGCGATTGAAGAAAACGGTCGATTCGAGCCAGTTCGCCTCAAGAAACGGAGCCGTATGTTGGCCGAGAATCTCATCGACTCCGCTGTCGGCGTAAGCCTGGTAGCTGGCGAACTGACCGCGAAGGAATGGCATGGAGCGCGCGACAATATCAAGGCGGCGTTCCGGAACATACTTTCCCATTGAGGGCTCGAAATAGGCCTCGAGCAGGCCCATTGTCCCCTCGCCGTCGAAGTCGGCGTAGTACAACCGGAGAGGTTTGGCGCGATGGTTTTGATATTTTGAATTGCTCCCCCAATTACTGGCGATAATGTCCAGCTTGCCATCGCCATCCAGATCCGCGGTAGTGACTCCATTCCACCAACCGGCAAGATCGTCGAGAGCTGCGGGCCCAGGAGCGAGAGCGGAAAGTTGCTGCCTGGTGGCGCGTGACATTTCTTCAGAGTCGGACGACGAGGGCAGAACCAGTTGGGGATTCCATGGAGAGAGCCGGCCGTGGTCGTTATGGAAAACGCGGATTGGGCCCCATTCACAAGCCAGGATCAATTCTGGAAATCCATCTCCATCCAAATCGCTCCACACGGCGCCACTGACCATTCCCACTTTCTCAAGTAAACCGCTGTTCAGCGCGTCGAGTTGGAAAGTTCCTTCTTTGAACCGATAAATGCGCGAACCGGCTGGCTCCGGGTACCGGCCGGGCTTAACTCGCCCACCGATAAACAAATCAAGGTTACCATCTCCGTCCATGTCTCCCGCCGCCATTGGTCCAATGCTTGCCTCGAGGCCGGCGCCAAGCCTTTCGAATTTGCCTGACTCGAGGTCCCCGACGAGAACAGTGCTGTTGGTGGTGGGCTGGCTTTCTTCGTAATTGGATGAACCAACCAGGACCGATCCTTTCCCGGACTTGCCCGGCCATTCGAGTACTGCGGTTTGGTCTCGATTTGCCAGTGCCTGGACCAAGGCGCTCTTGGTCAATTGAAACGCACCCCGGCCATCGTTCAGAAATACCGCCAGGCTGCCTCCTTTTCCCGAAGCGATCACCAGGTCGTCATGACCGGCTCCGGTCAGGTCGCACCAGCACACGCCTGGCCCAAGCTGACTCAAGCGTTTGGGAAGAGTGGGTTGCCTGGAAAAATCGTCAAAACTCGTTTCCCGATGCTTGTGGGAGAGCCGGAGGCTAACATCCTCGAACAAGGGCGCGGGGGGTTTTGTGGTTTCGGGCGCTCGGATCGGATCGGCTACGGCCTCATCGATCTCATAAATGTAATTGGCCACTACGTTCGTGAGTAAACTGCGCCGGCGGCTTGGCCAGTCCACTTCAACGGACAGCACATTGGTAAGCGAGCCGGCCGCAAAAGTGCGCCTGGCCTGATCGCAGGACAGATAGCGGCCGCCGCTAATAATTTCCTGGCGCTGGACTGGGACCGGTCCGCCGTAAACGAGGATCCTGGCACCGATACCCTGCGTATTGGGAGGCAATCCCTTTAACGAGATGGCGACCCGCGGCTTGGACGAATCGTTGCGATAGATACTGGCAACGCTGTTGAGGTTGTTGGCGATCACGTCCATATCTCCGTCATTGTCCAGATCGGCCAGGCACATGCCCTGCGAAATGACGGCGGTATCGAAGCCCCATTGCTTCCCGACTTCGGCGAACCTCAGTCCGCCCAGGTTTCGAAAGGCCATTTTAGGCGTCGCCAGGAGAGGAAAGAGCCTCCTTTGCTGCAGCATCGAAGCCATAGTGGGCCCCTGACTTGCGGCTACCTTTCTGGTGGCCTCCAAAGCGTCCAGGTTCATGTTGTCGCGCAGGAAGCCGTTGGCGACCAGCAAGTCTTCGTATCCATCCAGGTCGACATCTAAAAAGATGGGCGACCATGACCATTCCGAGGCTTCCAACCCGGCGTATTGCGCGATCTCGGCGTAGGTGCCATCGCCGCGGTTCAATTGGAGAGTATTGCGCGAATACTGCGGCCGATTCTCAATTAATCCGGGGGCAAGAAGTTCAGGGCGCATATTGGTTCGCTGGACCAGGCGGCGCCGGTGTTCGTGGCTGAGCATGTCGACGACAAACACATCGTCAAGGCCATCACGATTTATGTCCGCAACGTCCACTGCCATCGAGGATAGAGGCGTTTGGCGAATCCCCAGCCGGTTGATGGCCTGGAACCGGCCGCCACCGATATTTATCCAGATTCGGTCCGGTGTGGCAAAATCGTTGCAGACGTACAAATCCGGTTTCCCGTCGTTGTTCAGATCGCGAAACATGACGCCAAGTCCCCAATCCCGCGGCGCTTCCGTCAGCGGTTTTCCATCTTCATCGAGGAAAGCGCCGCCCGTAAACGGCACTCGCTCGAAGCGGCCGCCGCCGAGATTTCGGTACAGCGCATCGGCCTGGCCCAGCTCTTCTTTGGCGAATCTCATACCCCCCTTGTCGTTTTCTCCAATATCGAAACGGAAACGATTCGTCCATTCGGGGTCTGTTAAGGGTTTGCCGTTAATCGAGGCGACGGTCATCTGACCATTGATCGTTCTAAGGCTAAACCGCACATCGGGCTGATCGCCAATGGCGGTGACCCGATAATTGGCCACGTACAGGTCCAGCAAGCCGTCGCCGTCATAGTCGCCCAGGGCCATGGACATGCCGCCGAAGTCCTGGTTTAGCACCTCAGCGGCTTCAGTGAATTTTCCGTGGCCGTCGTTGAAAAACACATGGGTCCCGCCAGCAAGAGAATTGACGATTAAATCCAGGTCGCCATCACCATCAATGTCCACCAGGGCCGCGCCGGTCGCGTCCAGATTGGTGCAGGCGACACCTGCCTGTTGGGTGATGTCTTCAAATTTCCAGTTGCCAAGATTGCGGTAGAGGTGATTGCCGCTTTTGAGCCCGCAGAAGTACAGATCGCATAATCCGTCTCCGTCGACGTCGCCGGCCGCCACCCCTGAACCACTGGGCAATATCTGGCTGGTCAGCCCCCTTGTTTCGGACAGCCGATTGGTAAACAGAATCCCGGTTTTCGCGGGATCGAGCAGGGTAAATCCATCCTTGGTTGAGCTAATCGGTTCCACCTTTAACCGGCGAAAACCCGGTCCGGTCTCCCAATCGGCCGCATTTCCAACTGCTGCGGTTAGGACCAGCAGAAAAGTCAAAAGCTGAGCGCTACCAAACCCGGATATTTCGTGAGTTGCGGCCCGTCTTATTAGCACCGCGGCTTTGGGACGGTATAATGAGTGATCTTCCAGGGTGAGCTGTGTCAACCGCATTGGCCGGGCTGAACAAGACTGTTGAAACAGTTTACAGGTCGAGCTTGCCCTCAGGCGCCGGGCTAAAGCCGCGGTATTAATGAAATTCGCAAATGGCGTATGCTATACACAAGAGACCGGGCTTGCGCCCGGTCTCAAATCTCACGCGTTCTGTGCTAAAGCAATTAAGACTATTGCATCGCTCGGAAGAACATCGCGGAAGTATTCTTCGGAACTGTGTATGGAGAAGAGGCGCCAGTTACAGGCGCCCAATTGGCACCCGCTCCCAGGGTTGCACTCTGCTGTAAGCTGGAACCGGTGTAGGTAATGGTGAGCGCACCTCCCACTTGAGAAATCGTCAACGTGGGAGCCGGAGCGGAAGCAACATAGTCGCCGAAGTTGCGGAATTGCCCCACAAACAAGCGATCAAACGTGGGATCGAACGGAGAGTTCCAAACGTCGAAGGCAGAGCCCGACCAGATGTTTGCGGTTTCAACCGACAGCGACATTCCGACGTACATATCGGGTTGCTGGTCGGTTAGAGTGGTTGTCCCCTGGTCGACCCAAGTCACGCCGTCCACACTGCTGTAACCATGTAGGTTAGCTCCTTGCCGAGCCAGACGAAGCCAGACGTCGGGGAAGTTCGGAGCACCAGCAAGTCCGCTTCCCCAGCTACCGGTTGCGGCCCCCTTCGCTGGCCGAGTGTTTTGTTCGTGGCCATTGTTCGAAGCGCCATTGGCGATTTGTGTCGGATCAGGCCACGTGCCGGTATCCAGCAGATCTTGATTGCCGTTCACGTGTGTTTGGGCATAAGCGCTCGCCGTCGAGGTTGTAGTGTTGGTGTGGTCTGTAGATGGCTCGCCGACGTTGAGTGCATTGCGCGCCTGGAGGCCGCAGCGCGTCCACTCGCTGGCTGGTTCCACAAAGATAACCTGAACCTTCACGTCGAAGTCGTTGGTCTTTTTGACGTACGCCATGTCGACTTCATCGTAGTTGGCCCACTCCCCACGACCGCCGTTGAGGATGTCAAAGCCATCTTTACCAACTGGGATAACTTGTCCCGGCGCGGGCGGTGAGCCGATTTCCGCCCATTGCATCGCCAACGGCACTGTGAAGCTCACGTTGGTGGACTTCAAGACGTTGCCGGACAGGTCAATTACATTCTTGCCGGTGAGGACGTAGTTACTGCCCGGAGTCAGGCCCGTCGTTTCCAGGATCGCTGACTGGTAGCTGAGAGCCGAGTTGGTAGCCACCTTAAAGCCCGTGATAGTCCCGGCATTGAGAGAAAAGTTAGCGGGTATAAGGGTGGTCGGATCCACCTGCTCATCGAACGAAGCGGCGACCTCAACCACGCCATCATTGCGGGTTATGGCTCCAGCAATGAGAACGGGCGGATTAGTGTTGGGAAGCACGGTCAGCACCGCGGTGCTGCTAAAAAGGGTCGGGTAGGTTACGTTAACTTTGAATTGCCTCCCATCGTCCGCCGGCGAGCCCAACGGAGCGGTGTACTTGGCGCGGGTCTGATTGCTGATAATCGTAAAGGTGCTGGAACCCTTCGGCGCGGTCATCCATTGATAGGTGAGGGGAGGTTGAGCGCCGGAGGTATCACCGGTGAACCCGTCGGTAGTTGCGGCAACACTGAAGACGGGCCGGGCGCCACGATTGGCAACCACCGTAAGGTTTTGTGGCTGGCTGGTGATGTTGATTATGCCTCCATCCAGCACTCCGATTCCGTTGTTAGTAACGTATTGACCGACGGTGAGGACGGCATTCGAGCTGGTGATCGAGTTCAGATTGTTGCTGGCAGTGAAGGCAATCGTCGCCCCGTTATCAGTGGACAGAATGGGGGAAGGCGTATAACTGGTGTTGGTCTCCCCGGGGATGGCCACGCCGTTTTTGAGCCACTGCAGGTACTGCATGGGGCCTCGCACGGTCGCCGAGAAGGTAATGTTACTGGCGCCAAGAGCGCCGCGGCGGCTGGCCGGCTCGGTCATGAAGCTCAGAGGGATGGTATTGGCCACGACCGCACCTTTCGGGACTAACTGAATCCCAGTGACCCCCAGGCCAAGAGTACTGGACACCCACTGAGCGAGGATTCCAAGCTGGCCTCTGACATCGGTGCTCAGAGTGAACTTAACATAATTGGCCACATTCGTCGCTTGAGCCGCGGTGGTCGCAGTGCTTTGGATGAAGGTATTAGTATCGTAAAACTGTTGCTGCTCCAGGATGTAGTTGGTCGTGATGTTATAGAAATCCCATAGTTTTGCCACGACCCCGTTGCCGTCCACGTCGCAGTAAACATACACATCATATTGGCCGGGTGGCACATTATTAAACGTCAAGGTAAGAGGCGTATGCGACCCGTTGGCCTGTTTTATAGTGCCCTGCATGAGAAAGGCATTGGGAGTCGAGATGTCGGCCAGATTCACGTTATTGTCCCAGGAATCGTCGGCACTGAATGTCAAAGTAACGCCGGTGGGAGCACTATTAGTGTCCGAGATAGCCATGGTGGTTCCGTGGTCGGCCGTAAAGGTCGTCGGGTCGCAGTTAAAGTTTGCGTTATAGTAGTTATCTACTTGAAACCAATTGCCCTGGGGCACGACGCCGGCGACATCTCCGGGGCTCAGCCCCTGACAGGCGGGATCCCCGGTAAAAAATTGATCTCGACCGAGGAACTCCGCTGCGATTGGGGAAGTGAGTTGCGCGCCCGCCTCGATGGCGCAAAGAAACGAAGAAATGGCCACTAGACGGAGCATCGTTAAGCTTTTCATGGGGTTGGGTGCTTGGGCTGGGTTTGGGTTGGGCGAGTGTCGCGTTATGGGCTTGCTAAAAACACTGGCACGGACGTTGAACTGGGCTGATGGGAACGATTAAAAACCCTTTTATAAAACAATGCAATAGAAAAAGTGAAAAAAATGCATTTGAGCTCCGATTCCGAGCCGCTGGTACCTCAAAGGAGACCGGCTGTCCCACCCCAGCTTAGCGTGTTTTAATAATGACTTGGCGGCGAGAGGCCCGCGCTACGTAGCGCAGGCGTCCTCGCCTGCGGGTTCCGGCGGCGTCTCGCCGCGGGAATGGCGCCGCGACCCATTTTTAAGACACCCGGCTCAGCGCGTGTTTCTCAATTCTGAACGGGGCGTTTCGGGTCAGTCGTGAGAGACCCGGCCCTGGTAATCCACGCAGACCCGATCTGGATTGCGGATAAGTTGGAGCTGGGATTCGGTGACCTTTCCTCCGGGCCAGCGCACCCAAATCGAGGAGGGCACCTGCGGCATGCTCAAAATATTAATCGCGCTGTCTTGTGAAAGATAGCCGCTCCCCGCGTGGATTTCTCTGGTTGCGCCAGGCTTGGAACCGAAGACGAGACGAACCTGCGCTCCAATGCCCGAGGGGTTGCCTTTAGGGCCCGCGAGCCGGACGCGCAGGCCCGGTTTGGCCTTCCGGTTGTGGAAGAGCCTGGTTGGCCCCGCATTTTGGGTTACCGCAAGATCCACCCGGCCATCCTGATCGAAATCGGCGACCGCGGCACCGCGCTGCTCGCCATAGACGAGGATCCCTGACTCCTGGCCCGGCACCGCCGCGAACTTGCCATGGCCCAGGCCTTTCAGAAGCAAACCGCGACCGGCATCATACCTCGGGACCTCGGGTTGGGTGTCAAAGAAGTTCTGGCTTAGAAAAATATCTTCGAAGCCGTCTCCATCAAAGTCCGCGACGCTAAGACTGAAAGCGGGCGCAAACTGCGCCTCCATGGGCAAGGGCTCCAGTTCAAAGGTATCCCCTCGGTTCAGAAACAAAGCCGATTCCAAAAAGCCTGCTTCTAATCTGCGAGCAACAGCCTGGTGATCGCCTAGAATATCATCGAGGGTGGCCTCACTAAAAGCTCGTTGGGTGGGAAATCGAGCTAACAGGTCCGGCAATGCATTGGCGACCGAATTGCGCATCCGGCGAGGAGTATAGGCATTGAGCGCCGGGTCGTATTGCGCTTCGACAAGGTCCACGCCCTTTGCTCCGGCAAAATCTCCATAATACAAGCGAATCGGATGTTCCAGGCTGGCGCCGTACGAGGCGTTTAGCCCCCAATTGCCTGCGATGATACTTAGGCGGCCGCTCCCGTCGACATCGCCCGTCGTCACCCCGGTCCACCAGCCAGTCAGTTGGTTGAGAGTCGAGGGCTGGTGGTCCCCTGAGGGTATTTCCGGGCTTTGGGCTTGGGACTTTGCCAAGGGCAGATTCCAGGCAGAAAGCTTGCCGTGATCATTGTGAAACACCCGAATGGGGCCCCATTCACATGCCAGGATGAGTTCCGGATAGCCGTCCCCATCCAGGTCGCTCCACAGCGCGCCGCTGATTAAACCGATTTTCGCAAGAACCCGGCTGCTAGCCTCGTCCAATTCCCAACGCCCTGCTCGATTGCGATAAATGCCAGAGGAGGCAGATTCGGGATACCGGCCACCGATGACGCGTCCACCGACGAACAGCTCCAGTTCGCCATCGCCATCCATATCGGTTATGGCCAGTGGACCGACACTGGATTCGCCCGTCAAAATCACCCGGTCTGATGCTCCCGTCTTCGGATCGTAACTGGAGATCCCGCCCTTAACTGAGGGCCCGTCTTCGTAATTTGCCGATGCCACCAGGATGGAAGACCCGTTGCCTGGCCAAGTGACAATTCCGATTTGATCCTGCGTCGCGTTTTTTCCAAATCCTTCACCAGTCAGACGGGTGAATCCGCCACGGCCATCATTACGGTACACTGCGAGCTGACCTCCTTTGCCGCTGCCGATAACCAAATCTTCCCAGCCGTCGCCGTCGAGATCCGCCCACGCGATTCCCGGTCCGAGTTGGCTAAGTTTTCGAGGCAGCAGCGGTTGGCGGTCGAAATCGTTAAAACCATCCTCGTGATGTGTATGGGAAATCAAAGCGCTGGCGTCCTCAAACAGCGGTTCGCCGCGAACCACAACCGGGACCGCTGCCGAGCTCGCACCGGCTTCCGATACTTCGTAAAGTCGGTTGGCCTTCACGCCGCTCACCGTGCTTAGCCGGCCACTGCGCCATCTGATTTCCAGTGACATTCCCTCAGCGACTCTGCCGGGAGCGAACACAGCGAGAGTCTCCGATCCGGCCATGTACCGACCTCCGGAAATGACTTCCTTGCCTTGCATAGGCACCTCGGCGCCGAGCAGTTTTATGGTCGCGCCGATTCCTTCCGTGTTTGGCGGCAGCCCTTTCAAGCGGACGGCTAACCGAGGAGAGGAAGTTTCGTTGCGGTAAATTCCCGCAGCAGTCCCTAGATTATTGACCACCAGGTCCAGATCTCCGTCCCCGTCCAGATCTCCTGTCGCCAGGGCGTGATGGACGCCAAGGGAATCGGTTCCCCAAATCCCGGTCGTCTCCTCAAAGCGGTAGTGACCCAAATTCCGAAACGCAACGATGGGCATATCCAGTGGCGGATATAAGTGCGAGTTATCGATCTTGCTTTGGACAAAGGCATCCAAGCGCGCTTTAGGGTCGGCAATACGATTGAGCTGAGCTTGGGACCGAGAGTGAGCCCGGATTTGAGCCTCCGCATCGAGATCCTGCACGTCCCGGGTATGCCCGGCCGGGATCAGGAGATCTTCATACCCGTCCAGGTCCACATCAAGAAACAGCGGCGACCACGACCAATCCGAGGCCGAGAGGCCCGCAAAATCGGCAATTTCGGCGAAGCTGCCATCTCCGCGATTCTGAAAAAACGTATTGCGCATGATTTGCGGGCGATTCTCAATCGCGCCCAGCGGTGATTCCATGGGTGTTTGCGCAAACATCTGTCTTTTGCGCAACCGGCGATCCCGGCTGAGCATGTCCACGACAAAAATGTCCGTGTTGCCGGAACGATTCACATCCGCGCAATCGACCCCCATGGAACTGGCGCTGGTATGTCGAAAAGCCAATTTATTGGCGGCTTGAAACCGCCCGTGCCCGTCGTTGATCCAGATTCGGTCGGGGGTCCAATAATCGTTGCAGACGTACAGGTCCGGGGAGCCATCACCATTCAAATCGCGAAAAGTGGCTGTTAACCCCCAATCCAGCGGCGCGCCCGCCAACGGTTTGCCTTCTTCGTCGCGAAAGGTACCTTCACTCCAAGGCACGCGGGTAAAATGAGCATGACCATCGTTGAGGTACAAGACGTCCGGCTCCCCATATTCGAACAGCTTCCCATTCAGCAGAACGAGGCGGTTGGTCAGCGTGGGAGGGATGGACAACTTCCCATTGATCATCTGCAAATCAACTTTGCCGTGATCACGGATATCGTCCGTGCGATTGTTGACGACATACAGATCCAACGTCCCGTTGCCATCGACATCTGCCAGGGCCATGGTCACGCTTCCATAGGCCGTCGCGGTGCCGGCTTCGCGGGTGAAATCAGTGAAATGGCCGTGCCCGTCGTTAAGAAAGCAATAGACCCCGTTGCCGGTGGATGCGACCAGGAGGTCCAGAAAGCCATCCCCATTTAAGTCCGCGAAAACCGCACCGCGGCAGAAGCGATTCGAACAAACGATCCCCGAAGCGGCGGTGACATCCTTGAACTTCATTCCGCCGAGGTTTTTGTAGAGCGCGTTGCGCCCGTCGAGACTGCACAAATACAAATCGGGCAGGCCGTCATTATCAAAATCGCCCACCGCGACGCCGGACCCGTTGAACAACACCCGGTTGGCCTCGCCGGTGCGCTCATCTAAAGTGTTTGTGAAGTAGATGCCCGTCTGCTCCGGGGCAAGCAGTCGAAAACCAGTTCGGCCTTCGGCGGGCACATTCAACTCGGTCCACCTCGCCGATCCCTCTACGTGCCAGTTCGGCTCGGCCCCGCGGCAACAACCGAGCGCCGCCCAGACGCAAACAAGCTCAACCAAGGCTCGGGCGGCACGGCAAATCCACGCGGGGAAAAACGGGCGGGCCATTTCCCGCGCAGGCTACTGTGGAGCGAACCAGCTTGGCAATGGCGGACCTGATTTGAGATTGCCAATTTCCAATTTATTTCAAGTTTGCCACCCCCCTGCCCCGTCTGTACCGCAAACCACTTGAACAGTCTCATCCGTTCCCCCAGACTTCGAGTACGTCCATTATCCAAAATCCAGTTCGCAAGCCTTTGTTGCTCTGGCCTGGTGTTGCCGCATTGATCTTGCAATGGCTTGCCTGGTGGTTGATCCCGACCGTGTATCCCGCCGCAGGTGGATTCGGTGTGCTGGGCGGGCTCCTTGCCGGGTTATTGATTCTGGTATGGTGGCTGTTCTTCAGCCGCATTCGCTGGCCCGAACGCCTGGGCGCGCTGGTGCTCATCGTTTTCGCCCTCGGCGCAACCTCGCGCATCGTCCATAAATCGATTGCCGGAGGCATGATGGGCTTGATGCTATTCGTTTACGCCATTCCTCTGCTGAGCCTGGCCTTGGTCGGCTGGGCGGTGGCGAGCGGCCGACTGTCCCATAGCCCGCGACGTACCCTCCTGATTGCCGCAATCGTGCTCGCTTGCGTCCCGCTGACCGTGGTCCGCACCGATGGCATCACCGGCGATGGGGCCTCGCAATTCGCCTGGCGCTGGTCACCCACCCATGAACAACAGCTTTTGGCCCAAACCCCCGCCAAACCGGCCCCCCAAAAGACGGTGCTCACCAGTTCAACGCGCCCCGCGCCCAACCTGGGGGCGCAGTGGCCCGGCTTTCGCGGTCCTGATCGAGACGGTGTGGCCCGCGGAATCCACATCAATACTAATTGGTCCGTATCCCCGCCCGTCCTGCTTTGGAGCCGTCCAGTCGGACCGGGTTGGTCGTCCTTCGCGGTTCAAGGCGACCTGCTTTTTACCCAGGAGCAGCGCGGGGACGAAGAACTCGTCGCCTGTTATCAAGTCACTACCGGGGAACCCGTCTGGAAACACCGGGACCTGACCCGGTTCTGGGAGTCGAACGCCGGGGCCGGTCCGCGCGCGACGCCAACGCTTCACTTAGGTCGGCTTTACACCTTCGGTGGGACCGGAATCTTGAATGCGCTCGATGCGCGTGACGGCACAGTTCTTTGGACTCGCAACGTCGCCTCCGACGCAGGAAGAAAGATCCCCGGGTGGGGATTCGCGGCCTCGCCTTTGGTGTTCAACGACACCGTCGTCGTTGCCGCCGCCGGTTGGCTCGAAGCCTATGTTCTGGAGACCGGCGACCCGCGCTGGTCCGGCCCGGCCAACGGTTGGGGTTACAGTTCGCCGCACCTGGCTAAGATTGATGGCGTCGAGCAAGTGCTCCTGCTCAATGGCGCAGGAGCGATCAGTGTTTCGCCCGCCGACGGCCAGGTGCTGTGGGAATATGCCTGGCCGAGCGACGGCATTATCCAACCAGCGCTCATACCGGACGGCGACGTCCTGGTTGGCAGCGGCTCCGGCATGCCTGGATCCGGCACGGGCACGCGCCGCATTACCGTCGCTCACGGCACGAATGGCTGGGCCGTTACCGAGCGTTGGAAGTCCGTCGGCTTAAAGCCATATTATAACGACTTCGTCGTCCACAAAGGATTTGCCTTTGGATTTGACGGCAGCTTTCTCTCCTGCATCGACCTGCAGGACGGCCGGCGCAAGTGGAAAGGCGCACGCTATGGGCACGGCCAGATCCTTCTCTTATCCGACCAGGACATCCTCCTCGTTCTTTCCGAAGAGGGAGAGTTGGCGTTGGTCGAGGCAAAGCCCGAGAACTTCACTGAGCTCGCCCGGTTTCCGGCTCTCAAAGGCAAAACCTGGAATCACCCGGTGCTCGCCGGGGACCTTTTGCTCGTCCGCAACAGCCAGGAAATGGCCGCCTTCCGTCTGGCACGACAAGCCAACTCCTCCCGTTAACTAAGAATTCCAGAACGGTCCCAACTGGCCAATCTGCAATGCCCGAGGCAATTTGAAATCAGCTCAATCCGATCTCCCGCCGCACTCGAAATCTGTTCACCTCACCCACGTTCCCTTTTCTCCGTCGGCGCCCGGAGGAAAATGGTCTGTCCCAACACCACTCGACCGACGCGAGTGACCGAGCCGTAGATTCCCGCGGTGTTCTGGTTCGCACGAACCACCGCCTTCAGCACCTCGGGCGCAGAACTGGCCGAGTCCGGATCCAAGTTGACCATCGAGCAGCGAACATCGCGCATCGTGACGGTGATGGCGGGGGCGTCATCCCCCTCGCCGAACGAGAGGACGCCGCCCAACCATTCATCTTCCTGAAACGGAGCCGAGCGCCGTAAACGAACTACGACATTCGGGCGAAATCGGCGCACGTCCAAGCTCAGCCCTGAGAGTTGTCCGATCTCGCATACCGTATCGGAAGCGATCACCGAGATACTCGCTTCGTCGAAGATGCCATGTTTCAACTGCATCATCTGCACGGGGCCCCCATAACGACGACCGACCTCCGTGGCCAACTCCTCGCCGAAGACCGCCATCTCTACTCCATCCGGAGTGCGAATGTGCGTAGGAAGTTTCGCCGGAGCACCGTCTTCCCGGCGCTGTGGAGCAAACAGCAGCAACTCGGGAAGCCTGCTTGCCGACAGCCACGGGAACCCGCTACGGTCCTCCATCCGGCGGAATGCGAGCCTTCTGTCGCCATCCAGGCCGTGCCAACCTAATTGCGCGGCCTCAAGCCGTTCACTGGCCATGGACTTTACAGGATACCGGAAAATAGCCTCCACC
>Ga0070741_10002365_pt1 | contig 51313 bp, 42 predicted proteins | sample Coa_R1_4_FD_66440 | JGI IMG/M metagenome (GOLD analysis project Ga0070741, IMG submission 66440) | Surface soil microbial communities from Centralia Pennsylvania, which are recovering from an underground coalmine fire - Coalmine... | ecosystem: Environmental > Terrestrial > Soil > Unclassified ... | reverse complement strand
CGTACCGGAAGCTGATGGTCGCACCGCTGTCGATGCGCGACAGCGTCATCGGGCTGATCCGTCGGGAGGCGCGCGCACCGGCCGGGACCGGCCACATCATCATGAAGATGAACAGCCTCTCGGACCCCGAGATCATCGACGCCCTGTATGCCGCGTCGAACGACGGCGTGCGGGTCGAGCTCATCGTGCGCGGCATCTGCTGCCTGCGCGCCGGCGTGCCCGGGATGTCGGACAACGTGACCGTGCGCTCGATCGTCGGCGGGTTCCTGGAACACTCGCGCATCTACCACTTCGCCAACGGTGCCGACGGGCCCGAGGTCCTGCTCGGCTCGGCCGACATGATGCCGCGCAACCTCGACCGCCGCGTCGAGGTGCTGTTCCCGGTCACGGCACCGGACCTCGTCGAGCGGCTCGAGCGGATCCTCGCCCTCGATCTGGCCGATGACACCGAGGCGTGGGAGCTGCAGCCTGACGGCGCCTGGACGCGCGTGACGACGACGCGCGGGATCAGCGCGCAACGGTCCCTGCGTGCCGAGGCGCTGGCGCGCAGCGAGCCGGCGAGGGGCCGCGTGTGAGCGCGAACGCCGTCGAACGCGAGGTGAAGCTCGGGGCGTGGCCCGGCTTCCAGCTCCCGGAGCTGGACGAGGTCGTGCCCGGCGCGCGCGTCGAACTGCTCCCGGCCCTCCGGCTGGCCGCCACCTACTACGACACGCCGGACCTCCGCCTCGCCCGCTGGGGTGCGACGTTGCGGCACCGGGCGTCGTCGCCGGCGACGGACGAGCAGCCGTGGACGTTGAAGTTGCCGGCCTCGCCGGTGCCTGGGGCGTTGGCCCGCCGGGAGCTCGGGTTCCCGGGGCACGAGAGCCGCGTGCCGGCCGAGCTGGTCGCCCTCGTGCGCGGGCTGTCGCGGGGGGCGCCCCTGGTCCCCGTCGCCCGCCTGCGGACGGACCGGCGGCGGTGGGAGCTGCGCGACGTGCTCGGCGCCCGGCTGCTCGAGATCGACGACGACGAGGTGAGCGTGCTCGTGAGCGGCGCAGGAGGCCGCGGCCGGCGCCTGGCCGCACGCTTCCGCGAGCTCGAGGTCGAGCTGGCCGACGGCACCCTCGACGTGCTCGCCGCCGTCGTGGCCAAGCTGCGCGCTGCCGGCGCCGGCGAACCGGACCCGACGCCGAAGGTCGTGCGCGCCCTCGGCCCGCGTGCGGTCGAGCCCCCCGACGTGGTGGCGGCGCCGATCGGCCGGCGCAGCACGGCCGGCGACGTCGTGCGGGCGTGCATCGCGTCGTCCGTGGCGCGCCTGTTCCGCCATGACCCCGGTGTGCGCCTCGGCGGCGACATCGAAGACGTGCACCAGGCGCGTGTGGCGACCCGCCGGCTGCGCTCGGACCTCCGCACGTTCGGCCCGTTGGTCGACGCCGCGTGGGCGCGCGGGCTGCGCGACGAACTCGGGTGGCTGGCCGACCTCCTCGGTGCCGTGCGCGATGCCGACGTCCTCTACGAGCGGCTGCACGCGCAGTCCCGGGGCCTCCCGAAGGTGGACGCCGACGCGGCGGACGAACTGCTCGCCCGGCTGGTGCGCCAGCAGGTGGAGGCGACCGCGGCGCTGCACGCGGCGATGGGGGGCCACCGCTACGTGTCGTTGCTCGACCGGCTGGTCGATGCCGCCCGGGAGCCACGGTTCGCCGCAGACGCGCCGGAGGACGCCACCCTGGAGCGCGAGGAGGTGCCGGTCCCGGCGCCGGAGGAGGCCGTGGCCGAGGCCCGTGAGCCGCTGGTGGTGGTGTCGGCGACGGCAACGAGTACGTCGTTCACCGTGCCTGGGCCATACGCCCCCCTTGGCATCGGAGACGCCCCCGGAGCGGAGCCGCAGCCCGGCCCGAACGGGGCCGCCGGCGAGCAGGCGGACGGCGGGGAGCACACCGATGGCGCTGAGCACGCGCCCGGCGGGGAGCACGCGCACGGCGGCGAGCACGCGCCCGGCACGCCCAGCGACGCAGCCGAGCGCGCCGCGGGGCCTGCCGCCCCGGCACCGACCGCCCCGGCACCGGTGCGGCGGGGCCCGGCTGACGACCCTGCCGCCGACGTCTTGCCCGCGCTCGTGCGCCGCCCGTGGCGGCGGCTGGCGCGCACGATGAACGCGCTCGGCGCCTCCCCCGAGGACGAGGCGCTGCATGCCGCCCGCATCGACGCCAAGCGCTGCCGCTACGCGCTGGAGGCAGTCGCGCCCGCCCTCGGCAAGGAGGCGTCGTCGCTCGCCGGCGCCGTCGCCGACGTGCAGGGCGTGCTCGGTGACCTCCACGACGCGGTCGTCGCCGAGGCGTGGCTGCGCGAGGCGGCGGCCGGCGCGCCAACGGCGCAGGCGCTGGCGGCCGGCGAGCTCATCGCCGTGCAGCGGGCGGACGCGGAGGCGTGCCGGCGGGCGTGGGGACAGGCCTGGGACAAGGCATCACGGAGGCGGGGGCGGGGATGGCTGAAGCCGTAGAGGACGGTGGGACGGTCGAGGAGGAGGTCGTCCGCGCCGCGGGCGGTGCCGTGTGGCGGTGGGGGGCGAGCGACATCGAGGTCCTCCTCGTGCACCGGCCCAACTACGACGACTGGACGTTGCCGAAGGGAAAGGTGCTCCCCGGCGAGTACGACGAGGACGCCGCCATCCGCGAGGTCGCCGAGGAGACGGGGTACGAGTGCGAGCTCGGCGCCGAACTGCCGACGACCCACTACACGGACAATCGCGGCCGCCCCAAGGTCGTCCGCTACTGGGCGATGGAGGTCTACGGCGAGGGCGCCCCGTTCCGCGCCAACCGCGAGATCGACCGGCTGGCGTGGCTGCGGCCGGACAAGGCGCTCGAGCGCCTGACCTACGAACGTGATCGCGAAGTTCTCAACGCGCTGCTCGACGCCACCGGCTAGGGCGCGTGAGGCGGTGACGACCATCCTCCTCGTGCGCCACGCCCGGGCTGGGCGTCGGGACCGTTGGGTGGGCGACGACCGGTTGCGGCCGTTGAGCAAGAAGGGGCGGGCGCAGGCCGCGGCGCTGACGGGGCTGCTCATGCCCCACATCGGCGAGGCGCCGGTGCGCCTGCTGTCGAGCCCGTGGGTCCGCTGCATGGAGACGCTCGAGCCGCTGGCCGCGGCGATCGGCGCGACGGTCGAGGCCGACGAGACGCTCGCCGAACGGATGGGCGACAAGGCGTCCGACGCCTTCGCGTCGTGGGCAACCGAGGGCGGCACGGTGGTGCTGTGCACGCATGGCGACGTCGTGCTCGCCCTGCTCGACCACCTCGCGCACAGCGGGGTGCGCGTCCGCCCCAAGGGCATGCCGCCCAAAGCCTCGGTGTGGTGCTTCACCGGTGCCGGCGTGATCGAGTCGGCGCGCTACTTCCCGCCGCCGGCCTGATGCGCCTCGCCGCCCTCGACCTCGGCAGCAACTCTGTCCACTTACTGGTCGTCGAGGCCCACCCCGACGGCACGTTCGCGCCCTTGCTCGCCGAAAAGGAGATGCTGCGCCTCGGCGACGTCGTCACGCGGGCCGGCCGTGTCACGGCGACGGCGCTGGACGGGCTGCTCACCGCCGTGGGGCGCTTCGTCGCCCTGGCGCGCGCCAACGGTGCCGAGGAGATCGTGGCCAAGGCCACCGCAGCGCTCCGCGAGGCCGAGAACGGCGGCGACGTCGTCGACCGCATCGAGTCCACGACCGGCGTACGCGTCGAGGTCATCTCGGGTGTCGAGGAGGCCCGCCTCATTTTCGGCGCGGTACGCGGCAGCGTCGTCGTCGACCAGGGCCCGGTGGTCGGTATCGACCTCGGTGGCGGCAGCCTCGAGGTCATGGTCGGCAACGCCGACGGCCTGTTGTGGGCGACGAGCGTGCGCCTCGGTGTGGCCCGCCTGACCGCGGAGCTCGTGTCGAGCGACCCCGTCTCGGGACGCGACCGCCGCCGGTTGCGCCAGTTCATCATGTCGGTGCTCGCGCCCGTCGCCGCCGAGGTCGACGCCTACGCGCCGAAGGTGCTGATCGGCACCAGCGGCACGCTCATGGACCTCGCCGCCATGGCGGTCGCCGCGACCGGCGCGCCGGTGCCGGAGTCGGTCAACCAGCTCACGGTGACGCGCGAGCAGCTCGAGGTCGTGCACGAAGAGGTCATGCGCCGGCCCGTGGCGGCGCGCCGGCGCCTCCCCGGCCTCGACGCCCGCCGCGCCGACCTCATCCCCGCTGGGTCGATGGTGTTGATGACGGCCATGGAACTGTTCGCCATGGACGCCCTCACCGTCAGCGACTGGGCGCTGCGCGAGGGCATCGTGCTCGACACCATCGCCCGCCACGACATCGCCGACTGGAGCGACGACCCACGCGAGATCCGCCGATCGTCGGTCCTCAACCTGTGCCGCCGCTGCTCCTGGGACGAACGCCACGGCCGCCAGGTGTCACGGCTGGCGTTGTCGCTATTCGACCAGCTGCGCGACGTGCACGGCCTCGGGCCCGACGAGCGCGAGCTGCTCGGGTACGCCGCCCTGCTCCACGACATCGGCGAGCACGTGAGCGTCGAGGGCCACCACAAGCACACCGCCTACCTCATCCAGCACGGGCGCCTGCGCGGCTTCGACCCGCGCGAGGTGGCGCTCCTCGCCTGCGTCGGCCGGTTCCATCGACGGGGCGAGCCGAAGTCGTCGTACGCGTTGTTCGCGGAACTTGACACTGCCGATCGGGAGCTGGTCACCCGCCTTGTGGCCCTGCTGCGGCTGGCCGATGGCTTGGACCGTTCGCACCTGGGTACGGTCGATCGCGTGCACGTCGGCCGGGGCATGGGCGGAGAGGTGACGCTCGGGATCGAGGCACAGGGGGACGCCGACCTCCAGCTGTGGGGCGTGCGGCGTAAACGCGAGCTGTTCGAGCGGGTCTTCGGTGTGCCGGTCGTCGCCGCCGAGCTCCCCGAGCTCCCGTTGGCTGCCGCCGCCGATGGCTGAGCTCCGCCGCGCCTACCACGACCGCATCGCCGACCTGAAGGAGCGGTCGGGGGTGCTCATCGAGCGGACCGCCGACGCCGTCGACCGGCTCACGACGGCGCTGCTCGAGCGCGACGCCGACGCGCTCTCGCGCGTGGCCGCCGATGCTGCCGCCCTGGCCGACGAGCCCAAGCGGGTGGAGGACGACGTCCTCGACACCGTGGCGCGCGAGGCACCCGTGGCGCGCGACCTGCGGGTGGTGCTGGCCTCGCTGTTCATCTCCCAGGAGACGGCGCTGTGCCTCGGGCTCGTGCGCATGCTGGCGTCGCGTGCCGGGCCGGCCGACGAGGTGCTGACCCCTGTGCTGCGCGGCCTGGCCTACGAGATCGGCGAGGAGACGGTCGAGCTGCTCCACCTCGACGCGGCGGCGTGGGCCGTCCTCGACGAGGACCGGGCGCTGGCGGTCATCGACGGCGCGCAGCGGTCGCGGTCGTTGCAACGGCGGTTCCTCACCGAGCTGCTCGACCTCGACGACGTGCGCGTCGAGGCCGCGGTCGACCTCGGGATGATGGCGCGCGCCTACGAACGCCTCATCGACCACGCCGTGGAGATCGCCGGCCGGGTGGTGTTCGCGGCGACCGGGGCTCCGCCCGCTGCCGCGGCCCTCACGGGCGACCAGGCGTGAGGAGGCGCGCCAGCGGGCGGCCGCGCCCCGGTCAGGTTCCCCTTAGCCGAACCGGCCCGTGATGTAGTCGTCCGTGCGCTGGTCGTCGGGGCTGGTGAAGATCTTCTCGGTCGTCGCCATCTCGACCATGACGCCGGTGCGGCTGCCGCGGTCGGCGTCGACCTCGACGGTGAAGAACGCCGTGCGGTCCGACACACGCGCCGCCTGCTGCATGTTGTGGGTCACGACCACGATCGTGTAGTCGTTCTTGAGCTGGGTCATCAGCTCCTCGATGCGGATGGTCGCAATCGGGTCCAGGGCGGAGCACGGCTCGTCCATCAGGATCACGTCGGGCTTGACGGCGATGGCGCGGGCGATGCAGAGGCGCTGCTGCTGGCCGCCCGAGAGGCTGAACGCGCTCTGCTTGAGCTTGTCCTTGACCTCGTCCCACAGCGCGGCGCGCGTCAGGCACTCCTCGACGACGTCGTCCATCTTCACCTTCATGCCGTTGACCTTGGGGCCGAACGCGATGTTGTCGTAGATGGACTTCGGGAACGGGTTGGGCTTCTGGAAGACCATCCCGATGCGGCGGCGCACCTCGATCGGGCTCACGGCGGGCCCGTAGAGGTCCTCGCCGTGGTAGTTGATGCGGCCGCTGACGCGGGCGCCCGGGATGAGGTCGTTCATGCGGTTGAGGCAGCGCAGGAACGTGCTCTTGCCGCAGCCGGAGGGCCCGATCAGGGCGGTGACCTCGTTGCGCCCGATGGTCAGGCTGACGTCGCGGAGGGCCTGGAAGGCGCCGTAGTGGAAGTCGACGGCCTCGACGTGGAAGACCACCGACTCCGGCCGGTCGGGGAGGTCCGCCGCCTGGGCGACCGGCACGCGCGCCGTCGTCATCGGCTCGGCAATGGTGACGTCAGGTGCCATGTCGTTGCCCTCGCTCACGCTTCCTTCCATTGTGTCCCCACCGGGAGCCGGCCCTCAACGCCACCCCCACCGTTCAGAGGTCGTTTACCGTCCGTTCACCTATGCGCCATCGCGCGTACAGGGGGGCTCCTTACGTTCATCGTCGGCCACGTCCGCAAAGGAGACCTGACCTATGCCGCGTTCCCCCCATCTGCTGCGCATTCTCGCCCCCGCCGTGCTCGTCGCCCTGGTCGGCGGCGCCTGCTCGAGCTCGAAGTCCTCGTCGTCATCGACCACCGCCGCCTCGTCCGCGACCACCGCGGCCCCCGGCTCGACCGCGGCCCCCACGACGGCCGCGGCCAAGGTCAGCGGCACGCTGAACGGGTCCGGGTCGACGTTCCAGCTGGCCTACGACCAGGCCGCCATCCAGGCGTTCCAGCAGGCCAACTCCGGGGCGACGATCAACTACCAGGGGAAGGGCTCCGGCGCCGGCCAGACCGACCTGGCCAACCAGGTCGTCGACTTTGCCGGCAGCGACGTCGCCGCCTCGTCATCGACGACGTTCAAGGGTGGGTCGCTGCTCTACTTCCCGTTCGTCCTCGGGCCCATCACGGTCTCCTACAACCTCTCCGGCCACACGGGCATCAAGCTGTCCGGGGAGACCATCGCCAAGATCTTCGCCCTGAAGATCACCAACTGGAACGACCCCGCCATCGCCGCCGACGGCAACAGCGGCCTGCCCAACCAGGCGATCACCGTCGTGCACCGCTCCGACTCGTCGGGCACGACCGCCAACTTCACCGCCTACCTGAACGCGGCCGACAAGACCGACTGGACGCTCGGCACCGGCAAGACGGTCAACTGGGCGAGCAACACGGTCGCCGGCAACGGCAACAACGGCGTGGCCACGGCCATCAAGGGCAAGGCCGGCGCCATCGGCTACGTCGACTACTCCGACGCCAAGGCGGCCGGGCTCTCGTGGGCCATGGTCAAGAACGCCGCCGGCAACTTCGTGGACGCCACGCTCGACGGGGCGTCGGCGTCGGCGGGTGACGCGACGGTGAAGGACGACCTGACCTACAACCCGATCAACCAGAGCGGGGCGCAGGACTACCCGATCACGTCGCCGACCTACATCATCACCTACGCCAAGTACAGCGACGCCGGAAAGGTGGCGCTGCTCAAGGCCTTCCTCCACTTCATCCTGGGTACCGACGGCCAGAACCTGGCCAAGACCGTCGACTTCGCGCCCATCTCGTCCTCGCTCGACCAGAAGGCGACGGCGCAGATCGACCAGATCACCACCGGGTAACGTCGCCCCCCGGGAGGCGCAGATGGCGACCGTCATGACGAGACCTCCGGCGGCGGGCGGCACACCGCCCCCGCCCCGGCTCTCGGCCCGCCGCCCGGCGGTGGGTGACCGGGGGTTCCAGTACCTGGCGCTCGCCTGCGGCCTGCTCGTGCTGGTCGTCCTCGCCCTCATCGCCGTGGCGATGGTGTCGAAGTCGTGGCCGGTGTTCCGCGACCACGCCGGCACGTTCTTCTTCTCGAAGACGTGGGACCCGGCGCGGAACAAGTTCGGGTCGCTGGCCTTCGTCTACGGCACCCTGGTGACGTCGGCGATCGCCATCGTCGTCGGGGTGCCGGTCAGCATCGGCATCGCCCTCCTGCTCACCGAGGTGGCGCCGCAGTGGATGCGGACGCCGGTCGTGTACGTCATCGACCTGCTCGCGGCCGTGCCGTCGGTCGTTATCGGGCTGTGGGGCCTGCTCGTGCTGCGCAAGCCCCTCGACAACCGCTACGCCGACTTCAACAACTGGTTCAAGCACATCCCCGTGCTCAACACGCTGTTCAGCGGTGGCGGGCACCAGGGGACGTCGCTGATGACCGCCGGGCTGATCCTCGCGCTCATGATCACGCCGATCGTCACGTCGCTGAGCCGGGAGGTGTTCGCCACCGTGCCCGCCGCCCAGAAGGAGGGCGCCCTGGCCCTCGGTGCGACGCGGTGGGAGATGATCCGCTCGTCGGTGCTCGGCTACGGGCGCAGCGGCGTCGTCGGTGCCGTGATGCTCGGGCTCGGCCGGGCCATGGGCGAGACGATCGCCGTCGCCCTCCTCGTCGGGTCGAGCGCGCAGGTGACCGGCCACCTGTTCCGGCCGGGCGACACCATGGCGGGGGTGATCGCCAACCAGTTCGGTGAGGCGTCGGGCGAGTTCCGCGCCGCGCTGATCGGGCTCGGCGTGGTCCTGTTCGCCATCACCATCCTGGTCAACCTCGGGGCGCGTGCGGTGCTCAACCGCTCGGAGCGCCGGCTGGAGGGGGCGCTATGACGGGGGCGATGTGCATGCTCGCCGTCGGGCGGGTGCTCGCTCCCGTGGGGGTGGCGCGGTGAGCGTGTCCCTGCACGACGTGGCCGTGAGCCCCCGCCGGCGCGCCCGCAACGCGCTCGCGACTTCGGTCATGTGGGCGTCGCTCGCGCTGGCGGCGATCCCGCTCGGCTTCCTGATCTTCTACGTGGTCCGCAAGGGCCTGAAGGTGATGAGCTGGAAGTTCCTCACCAAGCCCATCCCCGTGATCGGGCGCACGGTCGGCCCCGGGATGGGCCCGGCGATCATCGGGACGTTGCTCATCACCGCGCTGGCCACGCTCATCGCCGTGCCCCTCGGCGTGCTCGGTGCCATCTACATCGTCGAGTACGGCGCGGACAACCGCCTGGCCCGCACGATCCGGTTCCTGGGCGACGTGATGGCCGGCGTGCCGTCGATCGTGATGGGGCTGTTCATCTACACGATCTGGGTGGTGCGGTTCCACCACTTCACCGGGTTCGCCGGCGCGCTGGCGCTGGCTTGCCTGATGCTGCCCATCGTGATCCGGTCGAGCGAGTCGATGCTGCGCCTCGTGCCGAGGGAACTGCGCGAGGCCAGCTTCGCCCTCGGCACCAGCCGGTCGCGCACGATCCTGACCGTCGTGCTCCCCGCCGCCGCGTCGGGGATCATCAGCGGCTGCCTGCTGGCCGTCGCCCGTGCCGCGGGGGAGACCGCGCCCCTGCTGTTCACCGTGGGCCTCGTCTCGCGGACCAACACCAACCTGTTCAAGGGGCAGAACACGGCGCTGTCGCTGCAGATCTTCTCCAACGCCAACCAGCCGTACGCCGGCGCCCAGGGCCGGGCGTGGGGGGCGGCGCTGACGCTGATGGTGATCGTGCTCGTGTTCAGCATCTCGGCGCGGGTCGTCTCCAGCAAGCTGACCCGTATCCCGCGGTGAACCCAGCGTTCGCGCGGCCGTCACCGTACGTTCGCGTGCGCGACGGCGGGGCGAAAGGTCGGCGGGCGACCGTCGGTCCCGTGCCGCTTACCATGAGGAGATGGCGCTGAGCGCACTCGTCGCGGTCGCGCTGGTGCTGGCCGTCGCCGCGTCGGTGGTCGCCATCAGGGCCGTGCGCGCCCGGTCCGCCCTGCGCCGGCAGGCCGCCGAGCTGCTGGGCCCGCTTGTCGGTGCCCCGCCCGAAGCCGACGCGGGCGCCGTGGTCACCCTCGCGGCCAGCCACATCGGTGCGCTGTCGGAGCGCTCGGCGCGCGCGGAGCACATCGCCGACCGGCTCACCGACGCCCTGTCCACGGTGCCCGAGGGCGTCGTGCTGTGCGACGAGCACGGTCAGGTGTGGTTCCGCAACGAGGTGGCGCAGCTGTTCGCCGGGGCCCGCCACGGCGAGGTGCTGGCCGACCTCACCGTGACCGAGCTCCTCGACGCCGCCCTGCGCGCCGCGCCCGAGGCGCAGTACCCGTCGCAGTACCTCGAGCTGTACGGGCCGCCGCGGCGCACGCTGCTCATCCGCGCCATCCCGCTCCGCGAGGAAGGCCAGCTCCTCGGTGCCGTCGCCGTGATCGAAGACGTGAGCGACCGGCGCCGCCTCGAGGCCGTGCGCCGCGACTTCGTGGCCAACGTCAGCCACGAGCTGAAGTCGCCCGTGGGCGCGCTCGGCATCCTGGCTGAAGCGATGCAGCTCGAGGACGAACCGGCGGTGTCGCGCCGGCTGGCGGAGCGCATGCAGACCGAGGCGTTCCGCGTGGCGAGGATCATCGATGACCTGCTCGACCTGAGCCGCATCGAGTCGGAGGAGACGCCGCAGCGCGAACCGCTGGCCGTGCACACCGTCGTCGCCCAGGCCGTCGAGCGAATCCGGCCCGTCGCCGAGCACCGCGGCGTGACGATCGACGTGAGCGAGGGGCCGCGGCGGCTGACCGTGGTGGGCGACCGGCGCCAGCTGGTGTCGGCCGTGCACAACCTGCTCGACAATGCCGTGAAGTACTCCGACGACGGCTCCGTCGTCGAGGTGCGCATCCGCTCGTCGGTCTCGGCCGAGCCGCCCGACGCCGCCTGGGCGGAGATCAGCATCGAGGACCACGGGATCGGGATCCCGAGCCGCGACCTCGAGCGGATCTTCGAGCGGTTCTACCGGGTGGACCGGGCGCGCGCCCGCGACACCGGCGGCACGGGGCTCGGGCTGGCGATCGTCCGCCACGTGGCCACCAACCACCGCGGCGAGGTCACGGTGTCGTCGCACGAAGGCCAGGGGTCGGTGTTCACGCTCCGCCTGCCGGCGGGGCCGGGGCCGGTGGTGCTCACCACCCCACATCAGGAAGCCGGGTAGGTGGGCTCGTGGAAGGCTCCGGGAAAGGGCGACATGGCTGAACCGCAGGCGACCGTGCTCATCGTCGAGGACGAGGAGTCCTTCGTCGAGGCACTCGTGGTCGGGCTCAAGCGCGAGGGGTTCCTCGTGAAGGTGGCGCGCGACGGGGCGGAGGCCCTGCGCGTGTTCGACGTGGTGCGCCCCGACCTCGTCCTGCTCGACGTGATGCTGCCCAAGGTGTCGGGCATCGACGTGTGCCGCGAGCTGCGCAGCCGCTCGCGCGTGCCCATCATCATGGTGACGGCGAAGGGGTCGGAGATCGACACCGTCGTCGGGCTCGAGGTGGGCGCCGACGACTACGTGACCAAGCCGTACCGGCTGCGCGAACTCGTGGCGCGCATGCGCGCCGTGCTGCGCCGCAGCCCGCCCGACGAGGAAGCCGTTACCGGCGACGCCCTCGAGGTCGGCGACGTGCGCCTCGACCCCGAGCGCCACGAGGTCACGGTGCGGGGCGACTCCGTCGCCCTGCCGCTGAAGGAGTTCGAGCTGCTCGAGATCCTGCTGGCCAACGCCGGCCGGGTGCTCACGCGCGAGACGCTGATCGACCGGGTGTGGGGGCCGCACTACGTGGGCGACACCAAGACGCTCGACGTGCACATCAAGCGCCTGCGCTCGAAGGTGGAGGAGAACCCGTCCGCTCCCCGCCGCATCACGACCATCCGGGGGCTCGGGTACAAGTACGAAGCGGTGACCCAGCCGTCTGGGCGGACCGCCACCGCCTGACGGCGTCCGCCTGACGGCGCCCGCCTGACGGCGCCCGCCTGACGGCGCCCGCCTGACGGCGCCCGCCTGGCTGGGGTCTCGGGCACCGCTGGCCGTCCCCCGTTGCGGCCCGTTCTGCCCCGGGGGGGTGCCTAACCTGTGCGGGGTGGCAGACCGGCCGTCGACCGGGTGGGTCCCCCTCCGCGAACCCGGCTGGCGGGCGCTGCGCCCCCCGAAGGGCGACCGCGAGCAGGCCTTCTACCGCCTGGCGGTCACGCACGCCCTCGCTGCGGCCGGCGACGCCATGGTTACCGTCTCGCTGGCCGGGAGCATCTTCTTCACCACCAGTCTGAACGGTGCCCGGCCGAAGCTGATCCTGTCGCTACTGCTCACCATGGCGCCGTTCGCCGTGGTCGCCCCGTTCCTCGGCCCGGCCATCGACCGCAGCCGCGGGGGCCGGCGGGCCATGATCGTCGCGTCGGCGGCAGGCCGGTCGGCGGTGTGCCTGTACATGGCCACCGTGGTGCACGGCCTGATGCTGTACCCGTGCGCCCTCGCCATCTTGATCCTGTCCAAGGGGTACTCGGTCGCCAAGAGCGCGCTCGTCCCGGCGACGGTCGACGGCCCGGCACAGTTCGTGAAGGCCGGCGGGCGGCTGGCGATCATCGCGACGGTCTCCGGTCTCGTCGGCGGCCTGCCGGCGGCGCTGGTGTGGAAGGTGTTCGACGCGGCGTGGTCGTTGCGGCTGGCCGCGGTCGTCTACGCCGTCATGGCGGTGATGGCGCTGCGCATCCGGCCGGCGCCGCCGGCGGAGATGGAGCCGGCCGACAACGTCGACGTCGCCGTGCGCAGCCGGGGGGTATCGCTGGCGTCGACGTGCATGATCGTGCTGCGGGCGTGCTCGGGGTTCCTCACCTTCGCGGTCGCGTTCATCTTCCGGCGGACGGGGGCGCCCGCCTACTGGTACGGGCTGGTGGGTGCGGGCGCGCTAGTGGGCGGGTTCCTCGGCAACGTGGTCGGGCCCAAGTTGCGCAACGTCTTCGCCGAGGAGCGCATCATCACGAGCGCGCTGGCGTTGGTGGCGGTGGTCGCCGTCCTCGTGGCCCGGGCCGACAACCGCGCCGGGCTGGCGTTCCTCGCGCTGGTGATGGGGCTGGCCGACGGCGTCGCCCAGCTGGCGTTCGACGCCATCGTGCAGCGGGACGGGTCGGAGGGGTCGCGGGCGCGGTCGTTCGCCCGCTTCGAGGCGAGCTTCCAGTTGGCGTGGGTCGGCGCGGCGCTGATCCCGGTCGCCGTGCGCGTGCCGCTGGCTGTGGCCGCCATCACGATGGCCGCCGCTGCCGGAGCGTCGGCGGTGACGTACGTCATCGGCCGCCACACGGTGCCGCGGACGGTCGCGCGAACACCGATGCCGATGCCGGCGGTCGCGGTCGTGCAGGCGTCGGGTGGTGGTGGGGATGCGGGGATGTGGGCGGCGGTCCGCCCCACGCCGGGCCCGGCGACCGGCGGTGGCGGGACCGCGCCGCCACCCGCCGGCGGAGCGGGGCCCGGGGGCGCGGGAGCGGGCCTCGCCGACACACCGCCGATGGGGACACCCGCCACGGCAGCCGTTCCCACGGAGGGACCGGTTTCGGGGGCGGCTCCCCCCGCAGCGGCACCGCCCTCACCCGGCGCGCGACCGGCCTCGCCCTCACCCTCGCCCCCACCCTCGCCCGCATCGGAGCCGCTGCCACCCGGGCCGCGCCGCAACCCCCGCCGGTCGCGCCGCCGGTGAGGGTCCTCGTCCTCGCCGACACCCACATCCGCCCCGGCCGGGCGCGCCGGCTCCCCGACGCCGTCTACGACGAGCTCGAGCGCGCCGACGCCGTCATCCACGCCGGCGACTTCATTGACGCGTCGCTCGTCGACGAACTGCGCGGGTTCGCCCCGCTATACGCGGTGCTCGGCAACAACGACCGGTTCGAGGGCCTCCCCGACGCGACGGTCGCGCAGCTCGGCGGCGTCCCCGTCGCGGTCGTGCACGACAGCGGCCCACGCGCCGGGCGCGACGGGCGCATGGCCCGCCGGTTCCCCGGGGCGCGCGTCGTCGTGTACGGCCACAGCCACGCGCCGGACTGCCATGCCGGCCTCGACGGGCAGCTGGTGTTCAACCCGGGCTCGCCAACCGAGCGCCGGGCGCAACCGCGCCACACCTACGGCGTGCTCACCATCGCGGACGGCGCGGTCAACGCGGAGATCGTGCCCGTCGACTGACGCGCGCCCAGACCCGCGTCATGCGAGGAGGTGGTGGGCGATGCCGCCGGCGGCACCGGCGGCGACCAGCCACGCGGCGTTGGGCTTCCAGTACGCCGCCACCGCCAGTGCGGCCAGCCCGATGACCGCCGTCAGCGGGTCGCGCACCGCCGTGCGCCCGAGGTCGATGGTGACGCCGGCCATCAGCCCGAGGGCGGCGACGGTGACCCCATCGAGCGCCGCCCCGAACCACGGCGAACGCCGCAGCCGCCCGATGTGGGGCTCGACGGCGGCGACCATGACGAAGGACGGCACGAAGATCCCTGCCGTGGCGACAAGGGCGGCGGGCACGCCGCCCAGCAGGTACCCGACGAACGTCGCCGTCGTGAACACCGGCCCGGGCGTGACCTGCCCCGCCGCCACGGCGTCGAGCACCTGGCGCTGCGTCAACCAGTGCAGGTGGCCCACGAGGTCGGCGCGCAGGAAGGCGAGCAGCACGTAGCCGCTCCCGAACACGATCACGCCCAGCTTCGCGAACTCCCCCAGCACGGCGGCGAGCCCCGGCCGCGCCGGCCGCGCCCCCACCGCCGCAGCGATGGCGAGCGGGAGTGGCGCGCTGGCGTGGAGGCGCCGCCGGTTATCGATGAGCACGACCGCCAGCGCGCTGGCGGCCAGCAGCGCGAGCACGTTGACGCGCAGGAGGTACCCGGCGACCGTCCCCGCGCCGATCACGACGTACCACCGCCGCTTCACCGCCGTGCGCGCCAGCTGCCACAGCGCGACCACGACGATGGCCACGACCACGGGGCGCACGCCGTAGAGGACGCCGCCGCCCGTCGGCGTCGCCCCGTAACGGCGGTAGGCCCACGCCAGGCCGAGCACGATCACCATCGCCGGCGCGATGAAGCACACCCCGCCGACGACGAGCCCGAGCCACCCGGCGCGCCGGCGGCTGAGCACGATGGCGAGCTGCGTCGAGCTCGGCCCCGGCAGCACGCTCACGGCGCCGAACAGGTCGAGGAACTCGGCGTCGGTCACCCACCCGCGCCGCGCCACGGTCTCGTCGCGCAGCATGGCCACGTGCACCGCCGGCCCGCCGAACGCGATGCACCCGAGCTTGGCCATCAGGCCGGCGACCTCGCGGAGCCGCGCCCGCCGCCCGGTCACGCCGGGAGGCTACTCAGGCGTGATGTCGGCGATATCGATGCGCTCGAGCCACAGGCCCGGCGCGTCGACCTCGGCCGGTGTCGGCAGCTCGCGCTCGCTGCGCCACAGGCGCCCCAGGCCGTCCTCGCCGGCGCGCTCGAGCACGCCCTTCACGAACCGGTCACCACGGTCGTACGCGGCCTGCGACAGCTCGAGGCCGAACAGCTCCCTGATGAGCTCGTCGGCGTCGGACGGCGTGACCCGCCGCCGGCGTAACGCCTCCGTGAGCGGCCCGTAGCTCCCGATGAGGCGGTGCCCGACGACGTCGACGACGTGGTCGACGTAGCCCTCGATGGCGCACACCACCGCGGCGAGGCGGGTCTCGACGTCGCGCTGACCGGGCGTCGTCACCGCGCCGAGGAACGCCTCGGGGTTGCTGAACAGCTGCGGGAACGATGACGGGTCGCCGAGGTCGAGCTGTTCCAACTGCGTGCCCAACGCGCTGGGGTCGACCCGGAACCCGCGCACGAATTCCTCGAGCAGGTCCAGCACGCGGTCGCGCACGTGCGGGCGCTGCAGCACGGCGTGGTGGGCGAGCTCGGACACGCACACCCACATGCGCACGTCGTCCTCGGGCAGGCTCCAGTCCGCCGCGAACGACGTGACGGTGGCCGGGACCACCATGATCTCCTGCGACGGCGGGCGCGGGATCGGCAGTTCGTACTGGCCCATCGCCTGGCGCGCCAGGTGCCCGCACATGGTGCCGGCCTGCGCGCCGAGGAAGAACGGCCCGAGCACCTGCGGCAGGCTCCCGAGCAACCCGGCTTCGACGTCTTCGGTCGACACCGGCGGTGGGCCGCTCGTCAGCGCGCCGGCGAGGCCCTCGAACAGGGTGCGGTAGTGGTCGAGCGTGTAGTACGCCCACTCGGCCCGCGTGACGGCGCGCACCGTCACCAGCCCACCGGTCGTGAGGCCGGTCATGTCGCTCACGTGCATGTCCGCGATGCGCATGAGCTCCTCCATGCGCACGCGCGCCAGCGGGTCCACGTTGGGCTCGAGTTCACCGCCGGTCGACGCGACCAGCGCGGCCTGGCGCGCGATCTGCCAGTTCAGCGGCCCATCGGTCATGAACATCTTCATGAGGTCACCGAGGAACCCGAACGGGTTGCCGCCTGGCCCCGGGTCGCTCATGGAAGCCATGGTATGCCCGTGGCGTCTGTGGCCGTTACGGGGGCGGGAACACCGATGAGGGCCCGCGTTGTGGCCGCACTTGGGCGCGACCACACGGTCACGGACCGCCTGGCCGGCGCCGACGTCGTCGTCCACCTGTCGCCGGAGACCACGCGCGAGGTGCTCGCGGCCATGGGGAACATGACCGCGGGCCGTGTGGTCCTGCTTTCGTCGGCCACCGTGTACGGGGCGTGGGCCGACAATCCCGTGCCCATCACGGAGGACGCGGCCATCCGTCCCAACCCGGGCGTCGAGGAAGCGGCGCGCTGCGCCGAAGCCGAGCGGCTGGTCGGCGAGTGGGCGGCGGAGCACCCAGGGGCCAAGGTCGCCGTCCTCCGCCCGGCCACCGTGGTTGCACCCGGTGCCGGGAACTGGCTCGCCGACGCGCTCACCGGCCGCTACGGCGCAGCGGCGACGGCGCCCGAGCCCGACCGCCAGTTCGTGCACGTCGACGATGTGGTCTCGGCCATCGCCCTGGCCGTGGAAGCGGGGCTTGACGGTGTGTACAACGTGGCACCGAGCGGGGCGGTGGCGGCGGACGTGGTCCGCGAGCTCGGCGCCTGGCACCTCACCGTCCCGTTGCCGCGCCGGCTGTCCTCGGCCGCGTCGCGGTGGGGCCTTTCACCCGTGCCGGCGGCGGCGCTGCCGCTGATCGAGCATTCCTGGGTGGTGGCCAGCGACCGCATCCACGCCGCGGGCTGGGCCCCGCGCTACACCAGCGAGCAGGCAGTCGTCGCCGCGCGCTCGCCCGGGTGGTGGCGCGAGATGGCGCCCGGCCGCCGCCAGAGCGCGGCGCTCGTCGGTGCCGGCGTCGTCGCCGTGTCCGCGGCGGCGGGCGTGGCGGCCGCAGTGGCGCGGGCGCGCCGGAGGCTCAGCCTGGGCGGGGGGCGATCACGGCGGTGAGCCGCTCGGGCATGTTCTGACGGACGACGTCGAGCTCGACGCGCGTCCCGGGCGCCAGGGCGTGCACGGCCATGATCAAGTTGGCCATCGACGTCACCTCGTGCCCGTCGAGGCCGACGACGACGTCGCCGGCGTGCAGGCCGGACGCGGCCGCCGGGCTGCCGGTGTCGACGCGGGTGACGTGGGCGCCGCCCCGCACGCCCATCGCCTGCGCGTCGGTCGTTGGGACGTCGCCGCCCTGCACCCCGAGCCACACGGGCACCACGTGCCCTGACGCGAGCAGCTGGGCGGCGACCTGGCGGGCCAGATCGACCGGGGTGGCCCACACCGTCGACTGGCCGGCGGGGCCGATGGCGGTCGTGATGGCGACGACGGTGCCGTCATCGCTGACCACCGGGGCGCCGACGGTCTGGGCCGGGGCCACGGTGTCGATGCGCACCAAGTCCGACAGGTGGTTGCCGCCGGCCCCGACGATCTCCTGGCCCATGGCGCCGACCGATGCCGCGTCACCCGGGACATTGCCCGTCCCGCCGGGAGGGCGCACGGTGAGGAGCGCGTCGCCCACGTCGAGGTCGATGGCCGACCCCATCGGTGCCGGCGCGTAGCCGTCGCCGGTCAGCTTCACCACGGCCACATCGCTGTTGGGGTCGGACGCGACGATGTGCGCGGTGGCGCGGCGCGTGCCGCCGACGGTGGCGGTGAGCGATTGGGCTCCGGCGACGGCGTGCGCCGCCGTGAGGACCATGCCGTCGCTCCGGAACACGACGCCATTGGCCACGCGGTTGCCGTGCGCATCGTGGGCGATGAGCACGACGCACGAGGGCTGCACGCGCGCCGCCCCGCTCACGAACGTGGCCGGGCCCGCCGACGCCAGCGTCACCACCGGCCCGGTATCGACGTCGCGCTCGAGGGCCGGGACCGCGACGCGGTGCGTCGCACCGCCGACGGTGTAGGCGGCCACGGTCGCGATCAGCGCGCCGACCACGCCCGACACGAGCACCACCGGCCACAGCCGGGCCTCGAACAGGCGCGCGGGGGAGCCCGCGAACGAGTGCCCCGTCGACGCCAATTGCGGCCCGCCCACGACGGCCAGCTCCGATGGGTGCCGCCACAACCGGTCGTCGGGGGGGAGCAACAGGCCGGACGAGCGGTCTTCTTCCGGCTCGTCGTCGGGCTCCACGCACGTCGAGGATACTGACGGCCCTTCCACCTCCGGGGGTCGCGGCAGGCGGCGTACGCTGGTGGGATGGACCTTGCCCCGCCCCGGGACGGTACGGACGACTGGGTGGGCATCAGCGCCGACCCGTTGCCGGTCGCCGAGGCGATGCAGTGGGCGGTGGTGCCGCACTGCGGCGGGGTTGTGACGTTCGTCGGCACGGTGCGCGATCACGCCGAGGGCCGCGACGGCGTGAAGGCGCTCGAGTACGAGGCCTACGAGGGGCCGGCGACGGAGCGCCTGCGCGCGCTCGCGGACGAGGCGCGCCGCCGTTGGGCCGGCGTTGGGCGTGTCGCGTTGCTCCACCGGGTCGGGCGACTCGAGCTCGAGGACGCGGCCGTCGTCGTGGTGGCCAGCGCGCCGCACCGCGACGAGGCGTTCGAGGCGGCCAAGTGGCTGATCGACACCCTCAAGGCGACGGTGCCCATCTGGAAAAAGGAAGAATGGGCGGGCGGCAGTGATTGGGGCACTGATGCCCGACCCGTTGCCGACCTTCCCGCCCCACCCTCGAAGCTCCGGAGTGCTTGAACGTGGCAAACCTGCTGTACCTGGTCGGCGCCCTCCTCGCCATCGTCGTGATCCTCAGCGGCCTCTACCTCCGCAACCGCAAGCCCAAGACGATGGAGTACGGGATCGAGTCGTTCCAACGCGAGCTGCGCGCCCTCGCACCCGACGCGGGCGAGCGGGAGCGCCGTCCTGGCTAGAGATCTCGCCATCGACCTCGGCACGGCCAACACCCTCGTCTACGCCAAAGGCGAGGGGATCGTGCTGAACGAGCCGACCGTCATCGCGCTCAACGAGCGCACCCAGGACGTGCTCGCCATGGGCAAGGACGCATGGCAGATGATCGGGCGCACGCCCGCCTACATCGTGGCGGTGCGCCCGTTGCGCGGTGGCGCCATCACCGACTTCGACATCACGCAGCGCATGATCCGGCTGCTGCTCAAGCGCTCGGGCGTCAACCGGTGGAACAGGCCCCGCGTGCTGATCTGCGTGCCCTCGGCCATCACCGAGGTCGAGCGGCGCGCCGTCGAGGAGGCGGCCCGGCGGGCCGGCGCGGCGGGCGCCTACCTCATCGAGCAGCCCATGGCTGCGGCGATCGGGGCGGGCCTGCCCATCCACGAGCCCCTCGGCAACATGATCGTGGACGTCGGCGGCGGCACGACGGAGACGGCGGTGATCTCGCTCGGCGGGATCGTGGCCCTCCAGGCCATCCGGGTCGGCAGCTTCGACATCGACGCGAGCATCCAGGCCTTCGTGCGCCGCGAGTACGGCATCGCCATCGGCGAGCGCACGGCCGAGGAGATCAAGATCACGATCGGGAGCGCCTACCCGACCGAGAACGAGATCAAGGTCGAGGTGCGCGGCCGGGACCTCATGACCGGGTTGCCCAAGACGGTCATCCTGTCTCCCGAAGAAGTCCGTGACGCCATCGAGGAACAGGTCGGGGCCATCGTCGACTCCGTCATCAAGTGCCTGGGCGAGGCCCCGCCCGAGCTGGCGCAGGACCTCATCAGCCAGGGCATCCACCTCGTGGGCGGCGGCGGGCTGCTGCGCGGGCTCGACCGTCGGCTGCAGGAGGAGACGGCGATCCCCGTGCACCTCGTCGACGCGCCGCTCGAATGCGTCGTCCTCGGCGCCGGGCGGTGCCTGGAGGCGTTCGAGTCCCTCAAAGTCATGTTCATGGGGAACGACCGTTGACGGTTTGAACGATTAGGGGGGTGATCGCGGCCTCGCGAGCCGAAAATCACCCCCCGAACTGCGCGCTTCGTACGTCAGTCGTCGCGTAAGAGGAGCTCCGCCGCGTCGCGAACCTGCCAGTCGCGGTCGTCGCGCGCCCGCTCGAGTGCCTCGGTGACCTCCGGCCCGTCGAACGGGGCGAGGGCGAGGACGGCGCGGCGGCGGACGGCGGGGCGGTCGCGCGTGGCGGTGAGGATGGCGGGGAGGCCGGCCGGGTCGCCCAAGGCACCGAGGGCGGCGACGGCGGCCTCGCGCACCAGCGGGTCCTCGTGGTTGGTCGCGGTGGCGGCGAGCCGGGCCACGGTGCCGTCGGGGAGCCCGCCGCCCTCGCCCCGTTCGCCGAGCGCCCACGCCGCCACCTCCGCGACGCTCGCGTCCGGGTCGTCGAGGAGCGACACCAGCGCCGGGAGCACGCCGGCGCCCCCGGCCCCCGTGGCGCACACCTCTACGGCACGGCGGCGCACGGTGGGATCCGGGTCGGCGAGGGCGGCGAGGGCGTCGGCCTCGGTGAGCGAGCCGGCGCGGGCGGCGGCCGCGACGGCGACGGCGCGGGTCCCGGGGTCGGCGTCCCGCAGGGCGCCGCGGAGCGCTGCGGCGTCGCCCCGGTGGCCGGCGACCGCAGCGGCCCGCCGGCGCGACGCGGCGGGACGGCGCCCCGCCCCGCCCTCCTCCACCTACGAGTCCACCTACTGGCCGGCGCTCTTGGAGATGGCGTGGTTGGCGGCGACGCTGATGGCGGTGACGATGAGGTCGAGCACCGCCGCCACCGCCACGGCGATCACGGCGACGATGACGATCAGCACAACGAGCGACCAAAGCCGCCGCCAGGTCTTGAAGCCGGGCTCGAGCTTGCCGATGCGCCGGATGTTGAGAACATCCGCCCGCCGATCGAGCTGCCGGGGTGACAGCGTCCCGAGGCGGACCGGGGCGAGGGCCAGCTGCTGGCGCCGCGCCCTCCACCCGCCGCTAGAGATGGCCTTCGCGCCCGCGCCGATGCGCTTGGCGCCGGCCGCGGCGAGGTCGCCGAGGACCGTGGCGCCCGCTGCCGGGCCGACGCGGTCGATGGGAGCGCTGTCGCCGTTGCCGTTGCCGTTGACCGGGACGTCGGCCGCCTTCGCGCCGACCGCCACGGGTTCGCCGGGGGCCTCGGCGGCGGGCGGGTCGCCTTCCTCGGGCCAGGCCGGCGCCGGCGCGGCGGAGCGGACGGGCTCGGGTTCCGCCACAAGAGAGGGCTGGCGGTCGGCGGCCTCGCGGGAGCGTTCGGCGCGGTCAGCGCTGTCGGCGAGGTCGACGCCGCCGGTCGGGGTGGCGCCAGCTGCACCATCGGCCTCGGCGGCCTCGACGTCGGTGTCGGTTTCGGTGTCAGTGTCGGCCCCAGGCTTCGGCGGCGGGGGGCCCGGTACGCCGCCCCGCGCGGCCGTGGGGACGGCCCCCGTACCGCCCCTCCGGGCGACGGGCGAGGCGGGGCGGCCGGGGAGGGCGCCGCTGCCGTCTTTGCGGCTGGGGGACGCGCCGGCGCGGTTGGGCCCTCGACGGGGCGCACTGCGGGAGGCGGCGGGGGGCGGCGGTGCCGGCGGCTTGCGGCGCGGCGCACGGCCGGGAGGCTTCGGCGTCCCGTCGTCGGGAGGCGTCGCCTCCTCAGGCTCGTCGCTCATCGGGCGCTCTCATACCCGGTCAGGACCGGCCGCAATGACCTGGCACGCTGGGGGCGCCGAACAGGGAGCACGTGACGCGTGAAGACAGGCGAAGGGATGCAAGTCCAGCAGGAGACGGCGGATCGGGGCATCGTACCGCCGAGCCCGCTCGCCTGGCAGCCCATCCCGGCGCGCCGCCGGCCGGCGTGGACGTGGCTGGTCGTGCTCATGGTCCTACTGATCGGCGCGTTCGTCGTGCTGCACCTGATCACGGTCCCGTACGTCGCGTACGTGCCCGGCAGCGCCCTGCCCGCCAACGGTCCTCACGGTGCGGTGACGGTCTCGGGCCAGCGCGAGGGGGCCGGCAACATCTACCTGGTCACCATCGCTGAGCAATCGCGCGTCACCGAGTGGGACCGGCTGACGGCGTCGTGGCTGCACAAGGACTGGGCGATCCTGCCGACCAAGGCGGTCACGGGCGGGCTGTCCACGGCCCAGTACAACCAGGAGAACGCGCAGGCGATGAGCGACTCCCAGGAGTACGCCAAGGTCGCCGCGCTGCGCCGGCTCGGCTACACGGTGCCCGAGCGCGGCGACGGTGCGCTGGTGATCCAGGTCAACACCGGCGAACCGGCAACGGGCAAGTTCCAGCCCGGCGACGTCATCACCGAGGCCGGCGGCAAGCCGGTGTCGGTGGCGGCCGACGTGGGCGCGGCGATCCGCGCGTCAGGCACGGGCAAGCAGATCACGTTCACGGTGCGGCGCAAGTCGGGGACGGCGGACATCGCCGTGGCGCCGGTGGCGTGCGGTGCGACGGCCTGCCCTGGTGACGCGCAGCGCCCGGTCATCGGCGTGGGGGTGCAGACCGACAACCAGTCGTTCGTGTTCCCGAAGACCGTCAACCTCTCGATCGCCACGCAGGGCATCGGCGGGCCGTCGGCGGGCCTGGCCTTCACGCTCGGCGCGATCGACGCCCTCACCACGCACCAGCTCACCGGCGGCCACGCAGTGGTGGCGACGGGGACCATCGACCCGACGGGCGCCGTCGGCGAGGTCGGTGGCGTGACCCAAAAGACGATCACCGTGTACCGCGAGGGCGCGAAGTACTTCCTCGTCCCGGTGGCTGAGGCTCCTGAGGCGCGCAAGGCCGCGGCAGGCCACCACCTCACCATCGTCCCGGTGTCCACGCTCGACCAGGCGTTGTCGTTCCTGCGCACGATCGGCGGCAACGTTTCGGGGGTCCCGGCGAACGGGACGTTGTAGTCCCCCGGCGCACGGGGGCGGCGCCGTACGCTTTCACGGTGGCTGACTCCAAACCGAGGCCGAGCCCGGCGGGTTCGCCTGCCGGGCGGCGGACGTTCTCCACGGCGTTCCGTGGGTTCGACCAGGAGGAGGTGAGGGCCTACCTCGAGGACCTTGCCAAGGAGTTCCACGAGCTGCGTGACCGCATCACCCAGCTCGAGAGCGAGCTGGAAGCAGCGCGACGCAGTGGTGGGAGCCAGCCCACCGGCGTGACGGTCGAGCGGCCGAAGGTCGATGTCGTCGCCATCACCAACGCGCTAGGCGAGGAGACGGCGCGCGTGCTGCGCACGGCGCAGGAGGCCGCCGACGACCTGCGGGCGCGCGCCGAGGACGGCGCGGCGAAGGCGCTTTCGGAGGCGCACGAGGAAGCGGCGCGCGTGCGCGCCGAGGCCGACGCACTGCTCGCCCGCCGGACCGCGGAAGCGGAGGAGGCGGCGAACAGGTTGCGCGCCGACGCGGAAGAGGCAGCGACGTCAATGCGCGCCGAGGCCAAGGACGAAGCCGAGCGCACGATCGCCGAGGCGATCGAACAGGGGCGCGACATGCTCTCGCAGGCCCAGGCGGCGCGCGAGCGGGTGCTCGCCGACCTCGGGCGCCGGCGCAAGGTGGGGCTGGCCCAGATCGAGCGCCTGCGCGGCGGCCGCGAGCAACTGAGCGCCACGCTCACGTCGGCGCGCAGCGACATCGACCGCATGATTGCCGCGCTGGCGGAGGCGGACGAGGAGGCGCGCCGGCTGGAGGAGGCCATCGCGCCGCACGTCACGAAGGACGCCGAGGCCGAGGAGGGGGCGGGGACGGAGGCGCCACCGGCGATGCCGGACGCCGAGGCGGCAGCGACAGAGGCCGCGGGCGTGGCGGGCGCGGCGCCCGCCGCGGTGACTGAGGAGGTGGGGGCGGCTGGCGCCGGTGCGGCCGCCCCCGTGGCGCACGACACCGGCACCCCCGCCGCCACCGGCACCCCCGCCAGCGGCACCCCGGCCGCCAGCGGCGCTCCCGCCCGGGACGCGGCGGACGAGCGGCCGAGCCCCGCCTCCACCAACGGCACGGCCGCGCCCGCAGCCGAGGCCGTGCCCGAGGTCGCAGGCGACGACGCGGGAGCGGCGACGAGCGCGCCAACGGCAGGTTCCCCTCCTGCGCGCCCGCCGTACAAGCACGACCGGGTGCCCGCCGCCGTGCTCCCCGAGGACGCCGTCGGCGGCGCCGAGGAGCGGCCGAAGGTCGACGACCTGTTCGCGCGCATCCGCGCCGAGCGGGCGGGCAAGGGGCCCGAGCCCGAGGCGGCGCCCGCGGCCCACGCCGAGGCGGAGGCTGTCGAAGAGGAGGCGGACGCCGCGCCCGCGGGCGAGGACCACGCGCTCGAAGCGCCGCGCTCCGACGAGGACGAGTCGATGCTGCAGCGGCGCGACGCGATGCTCGACGCGCCGCTGGCATCGACCCTGCGCGCCGTGAAGCGCGGCCTGGCCGACGAGCAGAACATGGCGCTCGAGCGCCTGCGCAAGACCCGCACCCCGACGCTCGACGCGCTGCTCGACGACGAGGACACGCACAAGGCGCGGGCGTCGCGGTGGGCGGCGGCCGGGTTGGCGGCGTGCGCACGCGCCGGCTCGTCGCTCGCCGGCAAGCCCGAGGCGGCGCTGCCCGAGGAGGCGTTGGCGCCCGCCGTGGCGCGCCTGGCCGAGGAGCTCGTGATGCCGGTGCGCCAACGGGTGGCCGGGGTGATCGACGAGGGCGGTGCCGACATGGCCGACCGCGTCAACAGCATCTACCGCGAGGCCCGCGCGCGCGTCGAGCGCGTCATCGGCGACGCGGTCACCGAGACGGTGTCGAGCGCCTTCGTCGCTGCCAGCGAGGACGGCACGGCGGTCCGGTGGGTCGTCGACGACCCCGAGGGGCCGTGCCCGGATTGCGATGACAACGCCCTTGCGGGGGCGCTGCCCGTGGGGCAGCCGTTCCCGACTGGGCAGGTCGCACCGCCCGCCCATCCCGGGTGCCGGTGCGTCCTCGCCCCGGCCCCCGCCTAGAGTCCACCCCCGTGCGTGCCCCCTCGGACCGGCCACCGCGCCGGCCCCGCCAGCCGGGCTCCCGCCGCATCCCCCGCGGCCGCGCCGCGCTGGTCATCGCGGTCGTCGTCATCATCGTGCTGTTGCTGTCGCTGCGGGCGATCGCCGGGTTCTGGACCGACTACCTGTGGTTCCACCAGCTCGGGTTCGGGAGCGTCTTCACCGGCATCCTGTGGGCCAAGATCGCCCTGGCGCTGATCTTCATGGCGGTCGTGTTCGCCTTCATGCTGGTCAACGTCATCCTCGCTGACCGGTTCGCCCCCAAGCTGTCCCTGCAGCCCCAGGACGAGATCTCGCTGCGCTACCGCGAGGCGGTGGGCCGCCACGAGGGCAAGGTGCGCGTGGCCGTGGCCGTGCTGTTCGCGCTGATCCTCGGCGTCGGGCAGTCGTCGCAGTGGAACAACTGGCTGCTGTTCACCAACTCGCAGAGCTTCAGGGACGCGACGGGCAAGGTCATCAAGGACCCGCAGTTCCACCGCGACATCGGGTTCTACGTGTTCCGACTGCCGTTCGAGCAGAGCCTGGTGAGCTGGGCGTTCGGCATGGTGCTGGTGGTCACGTTCGTGACCGCCGTGTTCCATTACCTCAACGGCGGGATCCGGCTGCAGGCGCCGGGGCCCGGCCAGCGTGTCGGCCCGCAGGTCAAGGGCCACATCTCGGTGCTGCTCGGCCTGCTGGCGCTGATCAAGGGCGCGGGCTACTACCTCCAGCAGTACGGGCTCGTCGGCTCCACGCGGGGGTTCGTCAAGGGCGCCCTGTACACCGACGTGCACGCCCAGCTCCCGGCGTTCCGGCTGCTCATGGTGATCTCGCTGATCGCCTTCGCCCTGTTGATGGTCAACATCTACATGCGCGGCTGGACGCTGCCCGCGCTCGGGGTCGGGCTGTGGTTCCTGGTGTCGATCGCCGCGGGCGCCATCTACCCGGCGCTCGTGCAGCGCTACACGGTCAAGCCCCAGGAGAACCGCAAGGAAGCGCCCTACATCCAGCGCAACATCAACGGGACGCGCGCCGCGTACGGGCTCACCGACATCACCTCGGCCACGTTCAAGGCCAGCAACGACCTGACGGCGAGCGACATCCAGAGCAACGCCACGACGGTCCGCAACATCCGCCTGTGGGACCCCAACGGCCAGATCACGCCGGCCACGTTCTCGCAGCTGCAGTCCCTGCGCGCCTACTACCAGTTCCCCGACACCGACGTCGACCGCTACCCGCTGTCGGGCGGGCTGACCCAGAGCCTGCTCTCCGTCCGCGAGCTCAACCAGGCCAACCTCCCCGGGGGCAAGTCCTGGGTGAACGAGCACCTGCAGTACACGCACGGCTACGGCGCCGTCATGGCGCCGGCCAACGCGGTGACGACATCGGGCACGCCGGTGTTCAACATCTCCAACATCCCCATGGTCAACAGCGGCGGGGCGCCGCAGATCACCACGCCGCAGATCTACTTCGGCGAGCAGACGCCGAACTTCTCGATCGTGGACTCGCGCCAGCCCGAGCTCGACTACGACACCACCGGCGCCCCGGTGACCAGCCACTACAGCGGCAAGGGCGGGGTGCAGGTCGGGTCGATGCTGCGGCGGGCCGCGTTCTGGCTGCGGTTCAACGACTTCAACATCCTCATCTCCGGCAACATCACGAGCACGAGCCGGATCATGTACATCCGCGACGTCTCGGCCCGCGTGCGCAAGGTGGCGCCGTTCCTCAAGCTCGACAGCGACCCCTACGCGACCGTCGTGAACGGCCACGTCGTGTGGGTGCAGGACGCCTACACGACGTCGGACCGCTACCCGTACGCGCAGGACTACAGCAACCCCGGGCGGCTCCCGGGCAACAGCGGGCTCAACGGGTCGTTCGACTACGTGCGCAACTCGGTGAAGGTCACCGTCGACGCCTACGACGGCACGGTCAAGCTCTACGTGATGGACCCGACCGACCCCATCGTCAACGCGTGGAAGTCGGCGTTCCCGAAGCTGTTCTCCCCCAAGTCGGCGATGCCGCAGGGGCTGGTCGACCACCTCCGGTTCCCCGAGGACCTGTTCCGCGTGCAGACCGACATGTGGGGCCGCTACCACCTGAGCGACTCGCAGGCCTTCTACCAGGCGGGCGACGCGTGGAACCCGGCGCAGGACCCCGGCGTCGGCACCCAGACGGCCACGCCGACCACGCAGGCACCGGTGCTCTTGCCCAATGGGCGCGTCGGGTTCCCCACGGGCATCAAGGAGCAGGACCCCTTCTACCTGCTCATGACCCTGCCCGGCGAGGACCAGGAGTCGTTCCTCCTGCTGCAGCCCATGGTGGCCCTCAGTCAGTCGACCTCGACGCAGCAGAACATGACCGCGTTCATGGTGGTCAAGAGCGACCCCGGCAGTTACGGGAAGATCTCCGTGTACACGATGCCGTCGGGCCAGCGCACCCCCGCGCCCGCGCAGATCGACAGCCTGATCCAGCAGGACACGGCCGTGTCGAAGGACATCACGTTGCTCAACACCACCGGGTCGGAGGTCCTGCTCGGCAACGTCCTGACCGTGCCGATCCGCGACTCGCTGCTCTACGTCCGCCCGCTGTACGTGAGCTCGAAGTCGAGCGGGCAGGCCCTGCCCGAGCTCAAGCGGGTGATCGTCGTCTACAACAACAACGTCTATTACGAGAACACGCTGCAGGAGGCCCTGCAGGACGCCTTCCCCGGCCTGGGGCAGGTGACCCAGGAGCAGAACGTCGGCCAGCAGGGGCCGACGGGCACGCCCGCGACCACTCCGTCGACGACGCCCGGGTCGACCACGACGACGACGCCGGGCACGACCGGGCCGGGCTCGAGCACCACCACGACCCCGGGGAACGTGACCGTGGGGTCGCTGCTCAAGCAGGCGCAGGACCTGTTCACCGCGGCCAACGCGGCGCTGGCGAAGGACCCGCCCGACTTCGCCACCTACCAGAAGGACATCGAGCAGGTACAAGCCCTGATCTCGCGGGCGGCGGCCCTCTCCGGGAGCGCGTCCACTGGGGCGACCACGACGATCGCCCCCGCCACCACCACCGCACCGGCCACGACCAGCACCTCCGCCGCCCCGTAGCGCCATGACCAAGGGGCGGGTGGAGGCCTTCAGCGACGGCGTGTTCGCCGTCGCCATCACGCTCCTCGTGCTCGACCTGCGTGTCCCGTCGCCAGGGGGGCGCAGCGTGGCCCACCAGTTGGCGGGGCAGTGGCCCGAGTACGTCGCCTATGGGGTGAGCTTCCTCGTCATCGGCATCATCTGGGTCAACCACCACGTGCTGATCGGGAAGCTGGCCCGCGTCGACCGGCCGGTGCTGTTCCTCAACCTACTGTTGCTGTTCTTCGTGGTGCTGATCCCGTTCCCGACCGCGGTCGTTGCCCAGCACCTGCGCGGCACGTCGTGGGACGCCAAGGTCTCGGTCGCCTTCTACAACCTGGTGATGGAGGCGATGGCGCTCGCGTTCAGCGCCATCTACGCGTGGGCCGGCCGCCACCACGACCTGCTCGACCCCGCGGTCGACCCGGCGCGCCACGTCTCGGCCCTGCGCCAGTTCGGCCTCGGCACGGTCGCCTACCTGCCGCTCGTGGCGGTGGCGTTCGTCAGCCCGGTCGTGGCGTTCGCCGGCGACTTCGTCCTGGCCGGGTTCTATGTTTTCGACAGGACCGCGGCGAGCGAGGGAGCAGTGGAGTGACCGGTGCGGTGGGTTCCCCGGCATGGGAGGCGGTGGCCGCGCACCACCGGTCCGTCGCGGGAGCGCACCTGCGGGAGCTGTTCGCGTCCGACCCGTCGCGCGGCACGCGCCTGGTGGCGACGGCGGGCGACCTGTACCTCGACTACTCCAAGCACCCGGTCACCGACGAGACCGTGCAGCTGCTGCTCGCCGTGGTCGAGGCGGCGGGCATGCGCGAGCGGATCGACGAGATGTGGTCCGGCGCCCACATCAACACGACCGAGGACCGCCCCGTCCTCCACGTCGCCCTGCGCATGCCGCGGGGCACGCACCTGGTGGTGGACGGCCAGGACGTGGTCCGCGACGTCCACGCCGTGCTCGACAAGATGGCGACGTTCTCGGCGCGGGTCCGCGACGGGTCGTGGGCGGGCGCCACGGGCAGGCGCATCCGCAACGTGGTCAACATCGGCATCGGCGGGTCCGACCTCGGGCCGGCGATGGCCTACGAGGCCCTGCGGGCCTTCACCGACCGGGCGCTGACCGTGCGGTTCGTGTCCAACGTGGACGGCAACGACTTCTGGGAGGCGACGGCCGATCTCGACCCGGCCGAGACGCTGTTCATCGTGTCGTCCAAGACGTTCACGACGGTGGAGACGCTGACCAACGCCGCGTCGGCGCGGGCGTGGGTCACCGCTGCCCTGGGCGACGCGGCGGTGCCGCACCACTTCGTGGCCGTGTCGACCAACACCGAGAAGGTGCGGGAGTTCGGGATCGACACCGACAACATGTTCGGGTTCTGGGACTGGGTCGGGGGCCGGTACTCCTACGACTCGGCGATCGGGCTGTCGCTGATGATCGCGGTGGGGCCGGCCGCCTTCACGGCCATGCTCGACGGGTTCCACACCATCGACGAGCACTTCCGCGCCACGCCGTTCGAGCGAAACGTGCCCGTGCTCATGGCCGCGCTCGGCGTCTGGTACCGCGACTTCTTCGGCGCCCAGAGCCACGCCGTGCTGCCCTACAACAACTACCTGGCGAAGTTCCCCGCCTACCTGCAGCAGCTCGAGATGGAGTCCAACGGCAAGTCGGTGACGCTGTCGGGCGAGCCGGTGGGCACCGACACGGGGCCGATCGTGTGGGGGACACCGGGGACCAACGGGCAGCACGCCTACTACCAGCTGCTGCACCAGGGGACCACGCTCGTGCCCGCCGACTTCATCGGCTTCACCGAGCCGGCGCACGACGTCGAGGGCCACCACGACCTGCTGATGGCCAACCTGTTCGCCCAGACCGAGGCCCTGGCCTTTGGGAAGACGCCCGAGCAGGTGGCTGCCGAGGGCGTGGCGCCGCAGCAGGTCGCCCACCGCACGTTCGCCGGCAACCGGCCGAGCTCGACGGTCCTCGCCCCGGCGCTGACGCCGTCGGTGCTCGGCCAGCTCGTCGCCCTGTACGAGCACAAGGTGTTCGTCCAGGGGACGGTGTGGGGGATCAACTCCTTCGACCAGTGGGGCGTCGAGCTCGGCAAACAGCTGGCCCAGCGGATCGTGCCGGAGCTGACGTCGCCGTCGCCGGCGGACCTCCATCACGACTCGTCGACCAACGCCCTCATCCGCCGGTACCGCGCCGCGCGCGGCCGGGAGTGATGCGGGCGGGAGTCACGCGGCCGGGAGCGGCGCGGGCGGGACGGGGGTGACGCGGCTCGCCTTCCGGCCCCGCCGTGGGACCGGCGAGCCGGAGCCGGGCGACTGGCCGCTCGGCCTCGAACCCGTGCGCGACGGCGTCCTCTACGTCCCCGAGACGGCCGAGCGAGGCGCGCCGGTCATGCTGCTCTTCCACGGTGCCGGCGGCTCGGGGCGGCGCGAGCTGCGGGCCGTCGTCGGCGCGGCCGACCGCTACGGCGTGGTCGTCGTCGCGCCCGACTCGCGCGCGGTGACGTGGGACGTGATCGTGCTCGGCGGGTTCGCGTCCGACGTGCCCTCCGTCGACCGCGCCCTGGACGCCGTCGCCGACCGCACCGACGCCGACCTCACGAACCTGGCCGTGGCCGGCATCTCCGACGGGGCGTCGTACGCGCTGTCGCTCGGGTTGGCCAACGGCGACCTCTTCTCCGCCGTGATCGCGTTCTCCCCTGGTTTCGTCCACCGCGTGGCGACGGTGGGCACGCCGCGTGTGTTCGTCTCCCACGGCGTCGCCGACACGGTGCTGCCGATCGACCGGTGCGGCCGCGCCGTCGTCGCGCTGCTGCGCGAGGGCGGCTACGACGTCACGTTCCGCGAATTCGACGGCGGCCACACGGTCCCGCCCGCGGTCGCCGACGAGGCCGTCCGGTGGTGGCTCCAGCCGGCCGGCTGACCGCAAGCCCAGGGGTGCGCGACCCCAGAAGGAGCGCGTGCCACCATAAAGGCAGGTGAAACGGGGTCGGCTGGTCGCGGGTGTGGCAGGGACGGTGGCGGCAGCAGCGGCCGTCGGGGCGGTCGGCATCGAGATCGCCCGGCGCTCGCGCCAGCCGGTGCCGCAGGAGGACATCGGCGGCGAGCCGTTCTCGGTCACGACCACCGACGGCGCCGTGCTCGCCGCGACCGACGCCGGGCGCGGGCCGCTCGTCGTGCTCTCGCACTGCTACACGGGCAGCCGCGCCGTGTGGATGCCCGTCGCCGCCCGCCTCGTGGCTACCGGCCACCGCGTCGTGCTGTACGACCAGCGGGGCCACGGCGACTCGACCGTCGGCAGCGAGGGGCTCACCATCGAGCGCATCGGCGAGGACCTGCGCGAAGTGCTCGAGCAGATCGACGCCGGCGCGGCCGTGCTCGCCGGCCACTCCATGGGCGGCATGGCGGTGCTGGCCCTCGCCGCCAGCCACCCGGAGATCGTCAACGCCCGCGCCCGCGCTCTCGTGCTGGTGTCGACCGCGGCCGCGGGGCTCAGCACCATCGTGCCCGCGGGGCCGGTGGCCGCCGTGCTCGCCAGCCCGGTGGCCACCATGGTCACCGGGGGGCCGTTGGGCCCCTTCGTCGGGCGCGCCGTCCACGGCCCGGGCATGACGTGGGCGCAGCTGGTGAGCGGCTCGAAGCTGTACTCCCAGACGGCGCCCGCCACCCGGGCCGGCTTCCTGCGCAGCATGGCCAAGATGGACCTGCGGGCGGCGCTCGGGCGCTGCCGCGTGCCCGCCGTCGTCGTCGTCGGTGAGCACGACCGCCTGACCCCGCCCAAACTGGGCGCCGAGATCGTCGCCCACCTGCGCGACGCCGACCTGATCGTCGTCCCCAAGGCCGGCCACATGCTCCCGTGGGAGGCGCCCGACCGGGTGGCGGAGATCATCTCGGCCATGGCCGTCGTCGCGCCCACGAGCCTCACGACGCCGTAGCACCCGAAAACGCCCTATAACAGCGGGGTGCAGTACGACTTCGACCCCTTCGACGGCGAACAGGCGCAGGGCGCGTGGGCGCTGTTGGAGCAGATGCGCGCCGACGCGCCGGTCGTCGAGATCTCCCGCGGCATGCGCTACGTCACCCGCTACGAGACGTGCCGCGAGGTCCTGCGGGACCCGGTGACGTTCGAGAACGGGTGCTCGATGAAGGAACCGGGCGTCGTCGTCCCGCTGCTCGACCGTACGCTCGGGGAGATGGACGGCCCCCAGCACCAGGCGGTGCGGCGGGTGATGGTGAGCGCGCTCACGCCGCGCCAGGTCCACGCCGCTGAACCGTTCATGCGGTCGACGGCCGAAGCGCTGCTCGACGCCAAGCCGCGCGACCTGGTGCCGGGCTTCACGGTCCCCCTGCCCAACCGGGTGACCGTGCACATGCTCGGGTTCCCACAATCCGACGCCGACGACATCGCCAAGTGGGCGAAGGAGCTGATGGAGAGCGGGTTCCCGAAGACCAACCGCTCGGCACGGGGTGAAGGGTTCAAGGCCGCGTTCCCGGAGTTCGCCGGCTACATCGACGACCGCATCGCGGCGCGCCGTGCCGAGCTCGCCGCCGGGCGCGACGACCACCCCGACGAGGTGCTCACCCGGCTGATCAAGATGGACGAGCTCGACGGGCGCCAGGTGCGCGCCCTCGTGCGCAACCTGATCACCGGCGGGCTCACGACCACGAGCCAGCTGCTCGGCAACGTCATCCACGTCCTGATCACCGACGAGCAGCGGCAGGCCGCGGCCCGCGCCGAGCTGTCGTCGGCCATCGAGGAGAGCCTGCGGTTGCAGCCGCCGGTGATGTTCGTGGGCCGGGAGGCGGCCGTCGACGCGACGGTCGAGGGGTGCCCCGTGCCGAAGGGGGCGAAGGTGCTCGTGGGCGCCGCGTCGGCCAACCGCGATGCGGACGTGTTCGACGCGCCCGACGAGTTCCGCGTCGGGCGGCCCAACGCCGACACCCACCTCACCTTCGGCTACGGCGTGCACGTGTGCCCGGGCGCATCGCTCGCCCGCGCCGTGGCGCGCGTCGGGCTGGGCGTGCTGCTCGAGCGCTACCCGCAGGGAACACTGCGGGCCGCGCCCGGCTACGTGTATGAGAACGTCCCCACGCACTTCGAGTGCGGCCCGAGGAGGCTCCCCATTGCCTGAGCTCGACGGCAAGGTGGCGATCGTCACCGGCGCGGCGTCCGGGATCGGCGCGGCGACGGCGGCGATGCTCGCGGGCCACGGCGCGCGCGTCGTCGGGGTGGACGTGACCGAATCGCCGGCCACGGCGATCGTCGCCGACCTGTCCGACGTCGACGTGTGCGGGCTCGTCGTCGAGGAGGCGGTGGCGCGCCAGGGCCGCGTCGACATCCTGGTCAACGCCGCGGGCATCAGCGCGGGAGCCGGGCTGCTCGACACGACCGTCGACGTGTGGGAGCACGTGCTCGCCGTCAACCTGCGCGCGCCCCTCCTGCTCATGCAGCACGCGGCGCGCCACATGATCGCCCAAGGCGACGGCGGGCGGATCGTGAACGTGAGCTCGGGCTCGGCGTTCCGCGCCCTGCCGTCGACGCCGGCCTACGGCGCGTCGAAGGCGGCGCTGCTGTCGCTCACCCGCATGGGCGCCGGCGAGCTCGGCCCCCACGGCATCAACGTCAACGCCGTCGCGCCCGGGATCACGGCCACGCCGATGGCGCTGCGGACCATCGGTGCACGGGCCGAGGGCGGGCTCGACTCCCTCGTGAGTGAGGGGCCGATGGCCAACCTCCTGCACCGGGTGTCGACGGCCGAGGACGTGGCGGCCGTCATCGTGTTCCTGTGCCTGCCGGCGAGCCGCCAGATGACGGGCCAGACGCTGCACACGAGCGCCGGGTCGATCGTCTGAGCGGGGGCCCCGGCGCCGGGCCCATCGTGTGAGCGGCGCGTAGGCTCGCGGTCATGACGATCCTCGGGCAGCGCACGGGGCTCGACGAGCTCATGTGCTTCGGCTCCGACACCATCCCGCGGGGCCGGTTCACGTCGAAGGAGTTCCTCGCCCTCGAGTACGAGCGGCTGTGGCCGAACGTGTGGCAGATCGCCGGCCGCGTCGAGGAGCTGCGGGAGCCGGGCGACTTCGTCGAGTACTCGATCGGCGAGCGGTCCGTGATCGTGGTGCGCGCCGCCGACGGCGCCATCCGCGCCTTCCACAACACGTGCCCGCACCGCGGCACCCGCCTCGGGGAAGGGTGCGGGCGGTTCGGTGCCGAGATCCGCTGCCCCTTCCACGGCTGGCGGTGGGACCTGGCCGGCAACAACACGTTCGTGCTCGACCCCCACGAGTTCCCAGCGATGACCGCCGAGGAACTGCACCTCATCGAGGTGCACGTGGGGGAGTGGGGCGGGTTCGTATTCGTGCACTTCGGCGGCTCGGGTGAGCCCGAGCCGCTGCTCGAGTTCCTCGACCCGATCCCGCGGATCATCGATCCCTACCACCCCGAGCGCATGCGCTACACGGGCATCAAGAAGACCATCCTCCCGGCCAACTGGAAGGTGGTCGTCGACGCCTTCAACGAGGGCTACCACATCGCGGCCACGCACCCGGAGCTGCTGCAGTGGAAGGACGACGCCGCCCTCGAGTACGAGGTGTTCCGCACGCACACGCGCTACGGCGGCGCGGGCGAGCCCAAGCCCAGCCCCCGCCTCGGGCTCGACCCCGAGGACGTCGACCAGCAGCAGCTGCTGGCGCTCAAGATCAAAGACCTCATCGACAATCTCCCCGGCTACTTCGGGCCCGACGACCTCAAGGCCCTCGACGAGGTCACGCGCACGCCGCTGCCGCCGGGCGTGTCGGCCGGCGCCTACTACCTCAAGCGTCGGCGCGACGGGGCCGTGGCGCGCGGGCTCGACTGGTCGCACCTGAGCGACGACCAGGTGCTCGGGGGCGACGACGTGCTCGTGTTCCCGAACTTCCTCGGGCCGGCCGTCGGTGGCGGGTGGTTCGTGTACCGCGTGCGCCCCAACGGCGACGACCCGCACACGTGCCTCTTCGAGCTGTGGACGCTGTCGGAGGAACCGGTGGGCGCGGCGCCGCAGCCGTTGCCGGCGCGCGAGTGGTACCCCGACCCGTGGGCGCACGACTGGGGCCTCGTCGTCAACCAGGACCTGGCCAACTTCGACCGCATCCAGCGCGGCCTGCGCGTGCCCGAGGGCCAGGGCCTGCGCTGGAACCGGCGCCAGGAGATGGGCGTGCGACGCTTCCACGAGGTGCTCGACCGCTACCTCTTCAACGCGCCGACGTAGTGGTCACGGTCCGGGTCGAGCCGGCCGGCATCGAGCTCGACGTGGCGCCCGGTGAAACGGTGATGGCGGCGGCCACCCGCAACGGCTACGTGTGGCCGACCGTGTGCGGCGGGCGCGCCGAGTGCGGCGTGTGCGTGCTCAAGGTGCTGGCGTCGAACGGGCTGCCGCTGCCCGAACCGCTCGAGGCGGCGCGCCTCGGCGCCCTGCCGCTCGCCGCTGGCGCGGAGTGGCGGCTGGCCTGCCAGCTGCGGCCCGGGACAGATGGGCTCGTCGTGCGCAAAGCTGGCGTGAGGAGGGGAACATGACACGGACCGACAACAGTGCGGTCCCCGATTACGGCGCCATGCTGCGGCTCGACGGGAGGCGCATCGTCGTCGTGGGCGCGGGGAACGGCATCGGGCGGCAGGCGTCGCACGCCATGGCCATGATGGGGGCGCGCCTGTGCTGCGTCGACATCGAGCCTGACCTCGCCGCCGAAGTGGCGGAAGAAGTCGGAGGCACCGCGGTGGTCGGGGACATGCGCCAGCGCGCCGACGCGACGCGGGTGTTCGACGCGGCGGTGGCGGCGCTGGGGGGTATCGACGGCGTGGTCGGGATCCCCGGCACGTCGCACTGGGAGCCGATCACCGAGATCCCCGACGCCGACTGGGACGCCCAGCACGACCTGATCCTGCGCTACGCCTACCTGGCCATCCAGCTCGGCGCCCGCGCCATGCAGGGCGGGCCCGGGTCGATGGTGTTCGTGGCGTCGGTGAGCGGGCTGTTCGCCGCGCCGCGGCATGCGGCATACGGCGCGTTCAAGGCGGGGATGATGGCGCTGGTGAAGTCGGCGGCCCAGGAGCTCGGCCCGGGCATCCGCGTCAACGCGGTGGCGCCCGGCGCCGTGCGTACGCCGCGGTGGGCGCACCTCGTGCAGGACCCGGCGCGCACGGCCGTGGTCCCGTTGCAGAAGATGGCCGAGACGTCGGACATCGCCGCGGCCATCCTGTTCCTCATGTCGCCGCTGGCCGGCCACATCACCGGGCACACCATCGTCGTGGACGGCGGGACGTCGATCCGCAGCCCGTTCGCCCTGCCGGGGGGTGCGCCGTGAAGCCGTCGCAGCTGCCCAAGGTGTCGGCCGACGCCCCCGTCAACGAGCCCCACGACCTGTGGGCGTCGCGCGCGCCCGACGCCGTGCGCGACCAGGTGCCCCAGCGCATCCGCCAGTCGTCGTCGGGCGCGTAGTCGCTCGTCGCGGCGCCCTAGCCCGCCGGGGCTCAGCAGAAGCGCTGCATCACCCGGGGCAGGGCGCGCAGGCGCGCCAACAAGCCGCGGGAGCGGCCGGAGCCGAGCAAGCGGTGGGCCCGACGCGCGCGGGCGTTACGGCGCGACGTCATCGGGCGGGCCGAGCAGGTACCCCTGCCCGAGCGACACGTCGAGGTCCTGCAGGGTGGCGCGCTCGTGCTCGGACTCGATGCCCTCGGCGACCAGCTCGCACCCCGTCGTGCGCGCGAAGTGCGACAACCCCGCCACCAGCGCCTGGCGGGTGGGGTCGGCGTGGATGTCGCTGACCCACGCCCGGTCGAGCTTGACGTACTCGGGCTCGAGCATGAGCACGTGGCGCAACGTCGAGAACCCCGCCCCGGCGTCGTCCACCGACAGCTGCACCTGTGGGCTGAGGGCGGCCAGGCTGGCGTGGATGCCTTCATAGTCCTCGATGACGTCATGCTCGGTCAGCTCGAGCACGACGGTGCGGTCCTCGATCAGCTCGCGCAGTGCCTCGCCCAGCTCCTCGCGGCGCGCCAGCAGCAGCTCGGGGCTGAGGTTGAGGGTCACGAACCGCCCGGCGGGCAGAGCGTGCGCCGCGGCCACCGCGCTGGCGAGGGTGGCGAGCTCGAGCTCGGTGCCCAGCCCCAGCGCGCTCGCATCCATGAACCACTGGTCGGGCCGCCCGCCCTCGTCGAAGCGCGTCAGCGCCTCGTAGCCCACGACCTCCGACTTGTAGAGGGCGACCATGGGCTGGAACACCGTGCGGAACGCGCTCGTCTTGATGGTGCGCACGACCTCCTCGCGCCGCTCGTGCGCCCCCCGCCACGGTGACGCGGGCACGGGGACGTCGCTCTCGACGACGATGGCGTCAACGCCTGCGGCGTCGAGCACAGCGGCCACGAACTCGCCGTGGGCGCGGTCGTGGTCGATGACGATGACAGGAGCCGGTCGCACGAGCCTATGTAGTCTCTCCCCCCGGATGGCGGGGGTGGTGGACCTGCGCGCGCGTCAGCCGTTGCGGGGCAGGTCCTTCCAGGCCGTCACGCGGTCGTTGTTGGGCTCCTTCGGCAGTCCGAGCACGCGCTCGCCGAGGATGTTCTTCTGCACCTGGTCGGTGCCGCCGTAGATCGACGGGCCCGGCGAGAACAGCGCCATCTCGGTGACGAGGGCGGCTGCGGGTTCGCCGGTCGCGTCGTCCAACGCCTTGCGCTGCGCCGAACCGTAGGCATGCAACGTGCCCAGCGGCCCGAGGATGGCGAGGCCGAGCTCGCGCTGCAGCCGCAGGATCTCGCTCATCGACAGCTTGCCGATGTTGCCCGCACCGGGGATGTCGGTGCCGCCTTTGATCCGCAGCGTCATGTAGCGCCCGATCTCCGTCAGCGTGAACAGCTTGGCCAGCCCCTGGCGCACGACCGGGTCCGTGTGCTTGCCGAAGTGCTTGGCCAGGTCGGCGATGAACCCGCCCTGCGACGACGCCACGCTCGCCGGCGCGCCGCCTTCGCCCGCGACGCGGCGGCCGGTGAAGTCGCCGGCGCGGCGGTCGAGGTCGCCCGACACCGTGCCCGGCGTCGCCGCGCTGCCGGACTCGCCGCCACCGCCCGCACCGAGGCCGGCGCGCTCGAAGGCGAGCGTCGTGTTGGCGACGGCCCAGCCGTTGTTGACGCCGCCGATGCACGCGTCGTCGCGCACGCGCGCGTCGGTGATGAACACCTCGTTGAACAATGCCCGGCCCGTCATCTCGCGCAGCGGCCGCACCTCGACGCCGGGCTGCAGCATGTCGAACGCGAAGTAGCTGATGCCCTGGTGCTTGGGCACGTCGGGATCAGTGCGCGCCAGCAGCATGCCGAGGTCGGCGTGCTGGCCGCCCGACGTCCACACCTTCTGGCCGTTGACCGCCCACTCATCGCCGTCGCGCACGGCGCGCGTGCCGAGGCCGGCGAGGTCGGACCCGGCGCCCGGCTCGCTGAACAGCTGGCACCATCCCTTCGCCCCGGTCACGATGTCGCGCAGGTAGCGCTCCTTCTGCTCGTCGCTGCCGTGCGTCGCGATGGTGGGCCCGGCGAGCAGCAGCCCGAGGCCGCCCGGCGCGCCGAGGGCGCCGAAGTCGCGGATGATGCGCGACACCTGCACGCCTTCGGCGCGCGAGAGGCCCTTGCCGTACCATTCGACCGGCCACGTCGGGGCTGCCCACCCGGACTCGCCGAGGCGCTGCCACCACTCGCGCACCGTGAGGTCAGGTTCCCAGTTCTCCTCGAGCCACGCCTTCAGTTCGGTCTCGAAGTCCGTCATGCACCTAGTGGACCCCTTCCTTGACTAGCCGGTCAAGTAGGGCGACCGGGGGCGCGACGGTCGTGCTGTTCACCCGCGACCTGCGCCTCGCCGACCACCCGGCGCTGGCCGCGGCGTGCCGGTCGGGGCCGGTGGTGCCCCTGTTCGTGCTCGACCCGGCCATCGTCCGGAGGGCGGCGCCGAACCGCACGCGCTTCCTGCTCGAGTCGCTCGCCGACCTGCGCGACGGCCTGCGCCGGCGGGGTGGCGAGCTGGTCGTTCGCCGGGGGGCCACCGTGGCCGAGGCGATGGCGGTGGCCCGGGCGGTGGGGGCGGCGGAGGTGGTGGTGAGCGCGGACGTGAGCGCGTTCGCCCAGCGGCGGGAGGCCGACCTGGCCGCGGCGTGCGCGGCGGCGGGGATGGGCTTTCGCGCCTTCCCCGGGGTGACGGTGGTGCCGCCGGGCGACCTGCTGCCGACCGGAGGCGGGGGGCACTTCCGCGTGTTCACCCCCTACTGGCGGCGGTGGTCGGCGGCGCCGTGGCGCCCGCCGTGCGCCGCACCGCGCCGGGTCGTCGTCCCCGACGGCGTCGACGCCGGGCGCATCCCCACGCTGCGCGAGCTGGTGCGCGAGCTGGAGCGGGAGCTGGTGCGCCGGCCGGTGTCGCCCGACGTCGTGCCCGGCGGCGAGCGGGCGGGGCGCGACCGCCTCAACGCCTACCTGCGCGAGGGGCCACAGAGCGTGTGGGAGACGTCGCGGCTGAGCGCCTACCTGCGGTTCGGGTGCGTGTCCCCGCTGGAAGCGGCGGTGCGGGCCGGGGATCGGGGCCACGACGAGTTCGTGCGCCAGCTGTGCTGGCGGGACTTCTTCCACCAGGTCACCGCAGACGTGCCGTCCGTCCGGACGGCGGACTACCGCCCGCAGCGGGCGCGGGCGTGGCGCACCGACCCGGGGGCCCTGCAGGCGTGGGCCGAGGGCCGCACCGGGGTGCCGCTCGTGGACGCGGGGATGCGCCAGCTCCGCCACGAGGGGTGGATGCCCGGCCGGGCGCGGATGGTCGCCGCGTCGTACCTGACCAAGGCGCTCGGCATCGACTGGCGGGCGGGCGCCGCCCACTTCGACGCGTGGCTGGTCGACGGGGACGTGGCGTGCAATTACGGCAACTGGCAGTGGGTGGCCGGGACCGGCAACGACACGCGGCCCAACCGCGTGCTCAACCCCGTGGTGCAGGCGCGCCGGTTCGACCCCGGCGGCCGGTACGTCGCGGCGTGGACCTGACAAACTCGGGCATGGAGTTCGACCCGCTGGCACCCGACGTCCAGGCCGACCCGTACCCCACCTACGCGTGGTTCCGCGAGCACGAGCCGGTGGCCTACAACAAGGCGCTCGACGCGTGGTTCCTGTTCCGGTTCGACGACGTGCTGCGCGCGCTGCACGACGCGGGTGTGTTCATCTCCGGCGAGGGCGTGAGCCTGGCCGCGGGCGACCCGGCCAAGGTGGGGCGCACGCTGATCGGCAGTGACGACCCCGTGCACCACCAGCTGCGTTCGACGATCAGCGCGTACTTCACGCCGCGCGCCGTCGGGCGCTTCGAGCCGCGCGTGCGCGAGCTGGTGGACGCCCACGTGGACGCGTTCGCCGACAAGGGGTCGTGCGAGCTGATGGCCGAGTTCGCCATCCCCGTGCCGATCATCGTGGTTGGCGACCTGCTCGGCGTGCGCCCCGAGGACCGCCACCAGTTCCGCCTGTGGGCCGACGACCTCGTGCACCAGGACCCGACGCGGCCCGAGACGATCACCGCGGCGCAGGAGGCGGGCGCGGCCATCGCCGCCTACTTCGGCGAGGTCATCGAGTCGCGCCGGCGCCAGCCGGCCGACGACCTGATCAGCGCCCTATTGACCACAACAGTCGACGGCGAGCCCCTGCCCTACGCCGACCTGATCGGGTTCGCCTTCCTGCTCATCGCCGCGGGCACGGAGACGACGACCAACCTGGTGGGCAACGCCGCCTTGGCGTTCGACGCCCACCCCGACCAGCGCGCGGCGGTGGTGCGCGACCCATCGCTCATCCCCGGCGCGGTCGAGGAGGTGCTGCGGTGGGACGCGCCCGTGCAGGGCCTGGCGCGCGTGGCGGCCGAGGATGTGACCATCGCCGGCACCGAACTCCCCGCCGGCTCACGCGTGCAGCTGCGCTACGGGTCGGCCAACCGCGACGAGGCCGAGTTCCCCGACGCCGAGCGCTTCGACGTCCGCCGGCGCATCACCCGCCACGTCGGGCTCGGGCACGGCGTGCACTACTGCCTGGGCGCGTCGCTGTCGCGCCTCGAGGGGCGCATCATGCTGGAGTCGCTGCTGCGGCGCGTGCCGGAGTGGGGGGTCGAGCACGTCGACCGCCACCCCTCCCTCGAGGTGCGCGGCCCGGCGCACCTCGAGCTGTCCTTCTAGGTCACTTGCAGTGCGACGTGACGTAGGCGTCGACGTGCTGGGCGGCGGCCTGTAGCTGCGCCTGCTGGCCCTGGAGCGGGGCCAGGGCGGCCGCGATCTTCTGCGGGTCGCTGCCCGCCGACGACATGGCGGTGACGAACTTGCCGTAGTAGTCCACGAGGGTGCCGACGTCGGCCTTGATCTCCGACGGCGCCTCGTCCTTGAACTTCTTCAACAGGTCGAGATTGCGCTGGAGGGCGTCGGTCGAGCTCGGGTTGGCCGATGCCCCGGCGATGTCGGCCGACGAGGCCGCCTTGCCGTCGGCGCAGAAGTTGCCGGTGAAGTTGACGCTGCTCGCCTTGGCGCCGCTCGATTTCACCGCGCTCGACGACTTCGAGCTGCTGCTGCAGGCCACGAGCCCCAGCGTGCACGTCAGTACTGCCACGACACCGACCACCCGTCGCATACCGCCCCCCTGATTGTCGCTGCCGGTGATGGTAGCGGGGCGAGGCGTGCGCCTACCGGGCAAACCACCCCAACGCGCCGGCGGGCCATGAGAACTGGGCATTCCACAGATCCCCACGCACAGTGGTCGCCGTTAGCGTCGCCGCGTGAGCAGGCACGGGCGGGTGCGGTGGGCGGCGGCGCGGCTGGCGGTGGCCGCCCTCATGGTCGGGCCGGTGCTGCCCCTGCTGGCGGCCACGCCGGTGTCGGCCGCCATCACCCCGCTGCCGGCATGGGCGCCGGTCGGCGCCGTCCCGGCCGCGCGCGCCGACGCGCCCGGCGCCTACGACGCCAAGACCGGCCAGTTCATCGTGTTCGGCGGCACCCAGGGCGACAGCACGCTCTCCGACACGTGGGCCTTCGACGGGCGCATCTGGGCCGACGTGTCCGGCGCCGGGCCGGGCGCGTCGGACGCCGGGCCGATGGCCTACGACCCCGCGCTCGGTAAGGTCGTGATGCTGTCGGGCACGGGCACGGCGTGGGCGTTCGACGGTGCCGCCTGGGCGGCGCTGCCCGGCAGCGGCCCGACGTCCCAGGTGCCCGGCTCGAGCGTGATGGCGTTCGACGCGGCGATCGGCCGGCTGGTCCTCTACGGCACGAACACGTGGACCTTCGACGGCACGACGTGGACGGCGCTGTCGCCCGCCACCAGCCCGACCGCGGGCACACCTGCGGGCATGGCCTACGACCGCGACCACCAGCGGGTGCTGCTCGTGGTCAACGCCGAGACGTGGTCGTTCGACGGGGCCACCTGGGCGCAGCTGCACCCGGCGCACGCGCCGCCCGCGGCCACCGACGGCACGCTCGACTACGACGCCGTGGGCCACCGCGCCGTGCTGTTCGGCGGTTCGACCTCGGAGAACCAGACCTGGGCCTTCGACGGCACCGACTGGCAGCAGCTCACGACGGCGGCCGCGCCGTCGGCGCGCCAGGGCCTGAGCGCGGCGTACGACGCGGCGCTCGGCGCCGTGGTGGTGTTCGGCGGCGGCTACCCCACCCAGCTGGCCGACACGTGGGTGCTCACCGGCTCCGCGTGGGCGCAGGTCGGCGGCGCCGACCAGCTGCGCACGGCCTACGACGCCGCGCTCGGTACCGCGTTCGGTGTCGGCATTGACGGGTCGACGTGGGCGTGGGACGGCGCGGCCTGGGAGATGCGCGGCGGCCCGGGCACCACCGCGCCCCCCGACGCCCTCACCTACGACGGCACCCACCACCAACTTATCGAGTACGGCACCGACGCGTCGACGACGGTGTCGGACGGCACGACGTGGTCGAAGCAGTCGCCCGCCCACCACCCGAACGCGTTGAACGGCGTGTCCCTCGCCTACGACTCGACCCACTCGCAGGTCCTGCTGTTCGGCGGCAACAGCGCGCTCACGGCATTGGACGAGACGTGGCTGTGGGACGGGGCGGACTGGTCCCAGCAGAGCCCGGCGCACACGCCACCGGCCCGGGAGAGCGCACCGATCGTGGACGACCCGCTGCACGGTGACGCGGTGCTCGGCAACGGCAGGAGCGACTCCTCGGGCGGCACCTGGTCATGGACCGGCGCGGATTGGACGGACCGGGCCACGGCCACGCCCGTGTTCGACTACGTGGCCAGCGCCGACAACGATCCCGACCTCGGGGGCCCCGTCGTCAGCGCGGCCACGCTGTCGGGCACGTCGCAGACGTGGGCGTGGGACGGCAGCGCGTGGCAGCAGCAGTCGCCGACGGTGGCCATCTCGTTCGGCGTGTCGCAGGTGTACGACGCGTCGCGCCACCAGCTCGTCCTCACCGCCGCCACCAGCACGAGCGACATGAACTGGGTGGCGTCCACGGCGTCCTACCACGTCGCGGTCGCCGTCGCCGACACGGTCCTCACCTCTGACGGCGTGTCGGCAACAACGGCGACGGCCACGGTGACCGACGCGTCGAACACACCGGTGAGCGGGCTCCCGGTCATGTTCCGCGCGTCGGGCGGCCAGCCGCTGAGCGCGGTGACCGACCACCACGACGGCACCTACACCGTGACCATGACGTCGACGACCGACCGCGGCCCGTTCAGCGTGGCCGCGTTCACCGGGACGGCGAGCGGTTCGGCCGCGTTCAGCCAGGGCCGCACGCTGTCGTTCTCGCCCTCGACCGTCGCCTTCGGCAACAGCCCGCTCTTACTCACCGGGCAGCTGCCGTACGCGCAGGTGGTCACCGTCACCAATAACGCCACGTCATCCGTCACCCTCGGCGCCGTGGGGTGGTCGAGCGGCCCGGGGGCCACGTCGGGCGCGTTCTCGTTCGGCACCGACGGCTGCAGCGGCACCGTGCTCGCCCCGTCGGGGAGCTGCCAGGTCACGGTGTCGTTCGCACCGACGACGGTGGGGCCGCAGGGGGCCACGCTCGTGTTCGCCGACAACGCACCGGACTCGCCCGAGCAACTGGTGGTCAGCGGCACGGGCACGTCGGTGGTGACGCTCGAGTTCTCGCCGAGCCCGCTGGCGTTCGGCAACGTCGGCGTGGGCGTGGCGACGCCGCTGCCGGTCACGGTCACCAACGTGGGCGCCCAGCAGGTGGCCGTCAGCGCCGTCGGGTGGAACGGCGCCAACGGCGACTTCGCCATCACCGGCGACGGCTGCAGCGGGCAGGTCCTCGCCGTCAACGGCCAGTGCACGGTGACGGTCACGTTCACGCCGGGCGCCCCGGGCGCGCAGGGCGCGGTGCTGCAGTTCACCCACGGCGGCCCCGACTCGCCCCAGTCGCTGTCGGTCACGGGGACGGGGGTGTCGGGCGCGCCCTCGCTGATGCCGCCGAGCGCCAACTTCGGCCAGGTGGCGGTGGGCTCGTCGTCGGCGGGCACCGTGTTCACGTTCGCCAACCCGGCCAACGGCACACCCGTGACCGTCACCGGCGTGGGGCTGAGCGGCAAGACGCCGGCGCAGTTCGGCCTCACCGACGGGTGCAGCGGCGTGACCGTCGCGCCCGGTGGCAACTGCACGGTGACGGTCACGTTCGCGCCCGTGTCGGTGTGCAGCGCGTCGTCGGCCACGCTGACGGTGACCACGGCGAGCATCGCGCCGTCGTCGTCGGTGTCGGGCACGGCGACGCTGCCGTCGTCGCCGGCCGCCGGTTCGCTCACCACCTACTGCACGACGCCGGTGGCCCAGCCGCAGGACTTCTCGCCGGGCCCCGACGGCAACATGTGGTTCGACGAATGGGGCTCCGCGTTCGCCCCCGGCGCGGTGGCGTCGATCGCCACCGACGGGACGCTGACCGAGCGCAGCAACGTGGTGCCGGCCGGCGGCCGGTGGCTCGGCTTCAACCTGACGCTCGGCGCCGACGGCAACGTGTGGGACCACTTCAGCCAGGTCGGGTTCTACGCCCAGATGGAGAAGCTCGACGCGACGGGCGCGTTCACGCAGTACATCCCCCCGGCGACCGGCCCGCCGCTGCTCCCCGAGCGCGTCGCGTCCTACAACGACCTCGTCGGCCCCGACTCCATGATCTGGACGGGCGAGAGCGACTACGCGTGCGCCGGCGAGCCGGTGATCTCGCGCTTCGACAGCAACGGCGTGCCCCAGCACACGCTGCTCGACAACGCCTGGGCGTTCGCCAACATCCCCAACAACGCTGGCACCCCGTGCCTGGGTGCCAGCTCGCTCGCCGCCGCGCCGGACGGGACGGTGTGGGCAGTGTCGGTCAACAACAGCCCGGGCGTGGGCGGGCTCGTCCACTTCGACAGCAAGGGCGACATCATCGGCTTCATCCCCATGCGCGGCCTGGCCGGCATCACCATCGGCCAGGACGGGAGCCTGTGGGTGACGGCGGGCGGGTCCCCGGGGTCGACGGCGTGCTCGCTCGAGCAGCTGACCACCAACGGCGCCACCGCCAGCGTGGCCCGGACCATCACCCCGGCCAACGGGATCCTGGACTGCGCCAACCCGGCGTTCGGGCCCGACGGCCGCCTGTGGCTGCTGGGCCTCGACACGTCGCAGGCCCAGTTCCGCCAGGCCCTGTTCGGGATGACGACCGGCGGGTCGGTGACGACGTACCCGCTCCCCGGCATCGTGCCCATCTCCAGTGACCCGGTCGTGGCCGGGACCGACGAGGGGCTGTGGTTCCGCACCGGCCCGAGCACCGTCGGCCGCTTCGACCTCGGCGGCGGGCCGGCGCGGGGGTTCGTGTGGCCGGGCACGCTCGGGTTCGACTCCACACCCCCGGGCGTGCAGAGCGCGTCGAAGTCGGTGACGCTGCGCAGCACGGGGACGTCCGCGTTGCACGTGTCGGGCGTCTCGTTCAGCGGGCCCGGCTACGTGGTCACGTCCGACGGGTGCACGGGCGCCGTCATCACCCCCGGCGGCACGTGCACCGTGGCCGTCGCGTCGGTGCCGACGGGCACGCACTCGCAGTCGGCGACGCTCGTGTTCAGCGACGACGACGCTTTCCCGGGGACGCAGCGGGTGGCATTGGCCACGTTCATCACCCCGCCGCCGCCCACGGTGACGCCGGCCAAGGTCGTGTTCGCCCCGGGCGCCGTGGGGACGACGAGCGCGGCGAAGACGGTCACGCTGACCAACGTCGCCGACACCCCGCTCACCATGAGCGACGTGCTCGTCGCCGGGGCCAACGCCAACGACTTCGTGCTCGTGTCGACCACGTGCACCGGCGTCATCGCGCCGGGCGGCGCGTGCGACGCCAAGGTGGCGTTCCGGCCGTCGGTGCCGGCGGCGGAGACGGCCGTGCTGCAGTTCTCCGACAGCGCCATCGGCGCGGTGCAGGGCGCGGCGCTGAGCGGGAGCGGGACACCGGCGCCCGGGCAGGGCTCGTGCAGCTGCGGCGTGTCGGGGCCGTTCGTCGCCCCCGCCGTCGTCCAGCCGGCCACGGCGTCGTCGTCGCCGCACGGCACGTACACGCTCAGCGTCATCGGCTCGTTCCCGGGCGTCGGCACCGGCGGCCCCACCGAGATCGACATCTCCAAGGGCGCGTCGCTGGTCGCCAAGATCAACGCGTCGGCCACCGCCACGTGGCCGTACGACGCGACGTCGTGGGGGTTCAGCCCCGACGACGACCGGTTCGTGCTGCACTTCGTCGACAGCACGGGCACCGACCAGGTGCAGCTCTACGACCTGGCGTCGGCCACGCCGGCGGTGCCCGAGCGCACGTTCAGCGCGTTCGGCGTCACCCAGGCCGTGGCCTTCAGCCCGCTCGGCGGCTACCTGCTCGTGGTGACGCCGCTCGCCTCCGCCACCCAGGCCCAGGTGACGATCGCCCACACGACGGGCGGCGCCACCACCGACTACCAGACCAGCTTCACGTTCGGCGTCCCGCCCATGGACGAGAGCACGGGCGACATCGGCGCCGGCGGGTGGGGGTTCGCGCCCGACGACCACAGCTTCGTGTTCAGCTACCTCGACGCGACGAGCGGCCACTTCCCGGCCTACGTGCTCGTCAACCTGCAGACGGCCACGCAGGTGTGGACGACCGGCGGCGCCAACGTGGGCCAGAACTTCGTGCAGTTCAGCCCGTGCGGCGACGCCCTCGCCTACGTGTCGCGCGACAACACCAACACCACCAGCCCGCCCGTGTCGATGCAGATGGTGTCGACCGCGGACGGGAGCAGCTTCGGCAACGTCACCGGCCTCAACATCGGCAACATCGTCGTGGCGACCATCCTCCCGTACTGGGTGATTGGCGACCTGTCGTCGGGGCTGACGCCGACGACCGCGGCGTTCGCCCGGCTGATCCCCGGCTGCAACGCCACGTCGTCGACGTCGACGTCGACGACCGGCGGGGGCGGCACCGTCGCCGGGCCCATGCTCGTGCGCCGGTTCGCACCGGTGGCGCCGCCATCGGTCCCGTCGACCGCGCTGGTGCTGCCCGGCGGGCACGGCGAGCTCGACATCCCCGACAACGTGACGCCGCTCACCACGCGGTTCACCTACACCGAGGTGCCGCTGCCCCAGCCGGCGACCGGCTTCGCGCAGGTCGGCCCCGCGTTCCACCTCGACGCGGCCGACGTGCTCACGGGCGCGCCCGTGGCCGCCTTCACCGGACCGATCGTCCCGCTGCTGACGCCCACGGCGGCGGAGCTGTCCGCCGTGGGGCTCACCGACGCGTCGACGGTGTCGCTGTACCGGTGGTCGGGCACGGCGTGGGTGCTGTCGCCGACCATCACCGGCCCGGGCGACTACGCGCTGTTGGCCGCGCCCCCGCTCGACGCGCCGCTGAGCATCGTGCCCGCGCCGCTCACCGCCGCGGCGGGGACGGCGTTCACCGCGGCGGCGGCCACGTTCCACGCGGTCGACGGCTTCGACACGCCGGGCGACTACGCGGCGAGCATCGACTGGGGCGACGGCAGCGAAAGCACGGCGGCGGTGACGTCGTCGGCGGGGCTGTTCACCGTCACCGGCGGGCACACGTACGCGGCGGGCGGCTCCTACACGTTCACGGTCGCCGTCACCGATGACGGCAACGACCAGACGGCGTCGGCGTCGGCCACGGTCAGCGGGGTCGTCGCCGTGCCCACCCACTTCCAGGTGTCGGCGCCGCCGTCGGCGACCGCGGGCCAGCAGTTCGCGGCGACGGTCGCGGCGCTCGACGCGTCCGACCACGTCGTCACCGGCTACACGGGCACCGTGCACCTCAGCTCGACCGACGCGGGGGCGACGCTCCCCGCCGACTTCGCCCTGTCCGCGGGCCAAGGCACGGGGAACCTGACCCTCGTCACGGCGGGCGCGCAGACCGTCTCCGCCTCCGACGTGGCCACGCACACGATCTCGGGGAATGCCCCCGTGACCGTCGTGGCCGCCGCGGCGTCGGCGCCGCTGTCGACGGTCACGGCGTCACCGGCGACGGTGCCAGCCGACGGCGTGTCGGCGTCGATGGTGACCGTCACGCTGGTCGACGCCTTCGGCAACGCCGCGGGCGGCCGCAGCGTCAGCGTGGCGTCGACGGGCGCGGGCGCCGTGTCGCCCCCATCGGTCGCCACCGACGCGCACGGCCAGGCGTCGTTCACTGTGACCGACAAGACGGCCGAGACCGTCACGCTGACGGCGACCGACACGACCGACGGCGTGGCCGTGGGCCAGGCGCCGACGGTCGTGTTCACACCGGTCGTTACCGGCGGGGCCGACGTGTCGGTTGCCCTGTCCGCCAGCCGCTTCGGCGCCGGCGACCCGGCGTACTACCTCGTCACCGTGCAGGACACGGGGACGGTGGCGACGTCGGGCGTGCTGACGGTGACCGACCAGCTGCCGGCCGGGACCGCGTTCCTCGGTGCGCTCGGGATCGGGTGGAAGTGCGCGGCCAAGTCCCAGGTGGTGACCTGCACGACGTCCGCGCACCTGGCGCCGAAAGCGCGCTCGAGCGTGGCCGTCATCGTCGCCGTCCGGGCGCGTGCCGGGACGGTGCTCAAGGACACGGCGACGGTCGCGATGGCCGGGCCGGACCCGACGCCGGCGGACAACACGGCGTCGGTCAGCGTGGTGGTGCGCCGGGACTGAGGGCGCGCGACAGTGGCGGCCTTGGACCTGCCGCCGCGTGCCGCGCGCATCATCGAACGGGTGCGCGCCATCCCGCCCGGGTTCGTGCGGACCTACGGCGACATCGACCCGAAGGCGCCGCGCCTGGTCGGGCACGTGCTGTCGGCGACGGAGGGGCTGCCATGGCACCGCGTGGTGCGCGCCGACGGGACCGTGGCCAAGGGGGCCGAGCAGCGCCGGCGGCTGCGGCGCGAGGGCGTGCCGTTCCGGGGGGACCGGGTCGACCTGGCCAAGGCGCGGATCGCCGAGTAGCGCTCCGGTTGTCGCGCTGGCGCTAGCCCTCGGGGGGCTGGCGGAGGCGGGCAGCCAGCTCCGTGCGCGTCCGCACGCCGAGCTTGCGGTAGATGCGCCCGAGGTGGAACTCGACCGTGCGCGGGCTGAGGAACAGCCGGGCTGCCGCCTCCCGGTTGGTGGCGCCGTCGGCGATGGCCCATGCGATGCGCATCTCCTGGGACGTGAGCCGGTGCACGTCCCCCGTCCCGTCCTGCGCCGGCCGGCCGCCGATGGCGCGCAGCTCGGCGTCGGTGCGCGCCGCCCACGGGGCGGCCCCGAGCAGGGAGAACTGGGCCAGCGCACGCTCCAACGGCGGACGCGCGTCGGACGGCCGCCGGGCACGACGCAGCGCCTGCCCGAGCGCCAGCCGGGCGCGCGCCTGGTCGAACACGTACGGCGTGGCGTCCGCCACCTCGACCGCGTCCTCGAGGGCGGCAAGCCCGTCGCCCGTCGCGCGGAGCGCGCGGCAGCGCGCCGCCGCGACGGCGGCCCACGCGCTGCATGTGGCCGCCGCCTCGCGCTCGAGGGTGCGCAGCTGCGCCTCGGCCTCCTCGGCGCGGCCGATGGCTAGCAGGGCCTCGACATAGTCGGCCCGCCAGCGCAGCTGGTTGGGGTCCCCGTCACCGTGGCGCTCGGCGGCCTCGGCAACGCGGCTGAGCTGCGGCGCCGCCGCCCCCGGGTTGCCGAGGCCGAGCTCGAGCAGCCCGACGGCCGCTGCGCCGTAGCCGGAGAGGGCGTGCAGCTCGAACTCGGCCGCCAGCTCGACGCCGCGCGCAGCGTGCGCCCGGCACGCGTCCTCGGGGCCCCGCACCGCTTCCACCTGGGCCAGGACCATCAGGCAGTAGGCCTGGCCCAGGCCCTGCTGGCCCGTCTGCTGGGCCAGCTCGACCGCCTCGGAGGCGCTGGCCCACGCCCGGTCAAACGCGCCGGCGCGCTGGTCGATCTCGGCGCGCATGGCCAGCGGGTAGGGCAGCTCGCCGGCGCGGCCCTGGGCGCGCGCGTCGGCGATCCAGGGGTCGAGGGTGCGCGCCGCGTGCGCATGCTCCTCTGCCCAGCACAGGCTCTGGGCGCACAGCAAGCGCGTCCACTGGGCCAGCGGGTCATTCGTCTCACCCAGGCGGTCGACGACCTCGACGAGCACCGGCGCGGCGCTCAGGCGCCCGCCCGTGACGACCCCGACGGCCGCGTCGAGGGCGCGCGCGGCGTCATGCACGGGGCCGGCGTCGCCGCAGCGGTTGAGTGCGGCGGCCGACGCGGCGCGGGCGCGGCGCATGTCGCCTTCGGTGATGGCCGACCCGCCGGCGAGCACGTTGAGCATGGCGCCGAGCGAGGGGTCCACGGCGGCGGCCATGCCCGCCTCCGCCATCAGCGCGTCGTAC
>Ga0070741_10002364_pt1 | contig 51318 bp, 55 predicted proteins | sample Coa_R1_4_FD_66440 | JGI IMG/M metagenome (GOLD analysis project Ga0070741, IMG submission 66440) | Surface soil microbial communities from Centralia Pennsylvania, which are recovering from an underground coalmine fire - Coalmine... | ecosystem: Environmental > Terrestrial > Soil > Unclassified ... | reverse complement strand
AACATCAAGCGCTTGCGCTCGATGCTGCCTTTTGTGTCGCCCATCATCGCCGCCGGGCCGCTCGACTCCGAAATCGCCGACGGGGTCATTGAGTCGATCGCCGACACCGTGCCCAGCCTACGGCGCGACCGGGAGGCGCTTGTCGCCTTCTGCGAACGGACCGAAGGGGATACCCGGATCGACCTCGGTGACGGACGTCTCGAGCGGCCGTCTGAGATCGTGGGCGCACTGTCCTACCCCTACGGCGAGGTCGGGTACCTGCTCGGTCTTGTCGTCGGCATGCAGCTCGGCGACGCGTTCAAGTTGACCGGCGGTGCGCGATGAGCACGACGACACGTCCTACGATCGACGAGTCGACGCTTGAGAACCACATCATCAGTCTGAAAGCACGCTCGAAGGCGCTCTGGAGCGTCGTCGACATGCTCGAACTCGAAGACGAGCGTCCGGAATGGTCCCACGACGCGATCCGAGGGATCGCCGAATCGTTGCTCGCGGACGTCGAGTCGCTCGCGGCATCGTTCTACGGGACAAACGCGAAAGGCGGTGCGCGGTGAGCCGCCGCCTACGCATTCAGGGATTCGAGGGCACGCTCGCCGACGCCGAAACTGCGGAGCGTATCGAGCGACTCGAGGCGGAGCGCGCTCAACTGAACGAGCAACAGAAGCGCGAGGAAACAAAGCGGCTGATCGCGCTCGGCTACGACCCGAAGTGGTCGATCGAGGAAAAGCTCCGCAGGGTCAAACTGCTTGATCCGGAGTGGGTCAAGCATCTCGAGTATTTCGTTGATTGGAAACTCCGCATCGCGTGGCCGAATCCGACCGCGGCGGCGCGGCGCGAGCGCGCGAAGAGTCGCATCTGAAAGGCCGATCATGAGCCTCCGAAAATTCTGTAGCCGAACGGCGCCGGCGCTATTGCAGGACGGCCGTTCGAATCCGATGCGGTGCGCGTCGTCGCCGAACTGTGAGCATCACTGGTTTTACGACTTTCGCATCAATCGGAAGCGGTATCGGAGCACAACCGAGACCGCGAACAAGCAGGACGCGAAGAAGATCGAAGCGAAGGAACGCTCGCGGATCCTCGATGGGCGTCATAGCATCCGGCAGCAGCCCGACATCACGTTTCGGGCGTTCGCGGCGACGTACATAAGCGACTACGCCGAACAGCAAAAGCGGAGCGTCGATCGCGACCGCGAAATCATCAAGGCTCTCGATCGCGCGTTCGGCTCGCTGATCCTGCACGAGATCACGGCGCATCGGATCGAGCAGTTCAAACGCGAACGGCTGTCGGGGAAGTGGCGGGGCCACAAGACGACGAGTGCCCCAAAACCGATCCGGCCGGGTACCGTCAATCGGGAACTCGACACGCTGCGCTCGATCCTGTCCAAGGCGGTCGAATGGGGCAAGCTGCTCGAGCACCCGATGCGGACGGTCAAGCGCCTGAAGGTAGACAACCGGCGCACGCGGATTCTCACCGACGACGAACAGGCGCGGCTGCTGGCGGCGTGCCCGCGGAAGCTCGGGCGACTAGTGACGCTCGCGTTGATCACTGGCGCTCGGGTCGGCGAGCTGCTCGACCTGCGGTGGGAGCACATCCAGGACGGCTACCTGACGTTCCTGGAGACCAAGAACGGGCGCGCGCGGCGGCTGCCCATCAGCCCGGCCATGCAAGCCGTCCTCGATGCCATCGTCAAGGGCACGTCGCCCTTTGTGTTCACCAACGCCCGCACGCACACGGCGTACACGGTCAACGGGGTGGCGCACGTGTTCAAGCGGGCCGTCGAGCGGGCCGGCATCACGTCGGGCGACGTCACCCTTCACACGTTGCGACATACGGCCCTGAGTCAGATGATTGCGGCCGGCTACGACGATTACACGGTCATGGCCTTGTCGGGGCACTCGTCGACCCGGATGCTGGCGCGGTACACGCACCCGACCGAGCAACGGAAGATCGGCGCGCTCGACGCATTTGCGCCGTCGATGGGCAGAATGTGGGCAGATCGTGAATCGGCCGGATGGAAAAAAACTGGTGGACGGCAGGAGGCTCGAACTCCCGACCTCCGCGTTGCGAACGCGGCGCTCTCCCAACTGAGCTAGCCGCCCACGAGCCGAACCCTAAGTGTAGCACGACCGGTCCGCGGGTTTGTTAGACTCGACCGGATATGGTCGACGTGAAACGCATCGGCGTGCTGACCGGCGGCGGCGACGCGCCCGGCCTCAATGCCGTCATCCGCGCCGTCGTCAAGACGGCCACCAACGCCGGCATCGAAGTCGTCGGCCTCGAGGACAGCTTCGACGGTCTCATCGAGCCCGATCGATCGCGCATCCTCACGCCGCGCGACGTCACCGGCATCCTGCGCCTCGGCGGCACGATCCTCGGCACGACGAACCGCGGCAATCCGTTCGCTTACCCGATTCGCACGTCGGAGGGAACGCGCGACTACTCCGACCGCTGCGTCGAGATGTTCCACAAGATGGACCTCAACGCGCTCGTCGTCATCGGGGGCGACGGCACGCTCGCCATCGCGCACAAATTCCACGAGCGCGGCGTCCCGATCGTCGGCGTGCCGAAGACGATCGACAACGACATCGCCGGCACCGCGAACTGCTTCGGGTTCGACACGGCGGTCGCGTTCGCGACCGACGCGATCGATCGCCTCCACACGACGGCGGAGGCGCATCACCGCATCATGGTCGTCGAGGTGATGGGGCGCTACGCCGGCTGGATCGCGCTCTACGCCGGCGTCGCCGGCGGCGCCGACGCGATCCTGATTCCCGAGATCCCGTTCGACATCCAACTGGTCGCCGAGCGCCTTCGCGCGCGCGACCGCTGGGGCGCGAAGTTCAGCATCGTCGTCGTCGCGGAGGGGGCGTTCCCGAAAGGCGGGGCGATCACGCTCGTCGAAGCGGCGCGCAGCGGGCACGTCGAGCGGCTGGGCGGCATCGGCGCGCAGGTCTGCGCCGCGCTCGCGGCGGAGACGGGGAAAGAGACGCGGTCGGTGGTGCTCGGGCACCTGCAGCGCGGCGGCGCGCCCACGAGCTTCGATCGCGCGCTCGCGACGCGCTTCGGCGGCAAAGCCGTGGAACTGGTCCGCCGCGGCGAATTCGGGACGATGGTCGCGTACGTCCCGCCGGACATCGGCGCGCTGCCGCTCGCGGACGTGGTCGGCAAGATGCGAATCGTGCCGGCGGATCACGATCTGCTGCTGACCGCGAAGGCGCTCGGCGTCAGTTTTGGCGATTAAAGCGCGAAATGAAAAATGAAAAATGAAAAATGAAAGTGAGAACCTGAGTCTTCATTCCTTTTCATTTTTCATTTTTCATTTTTAATTACATCGAGGTACTTGAGCGCGCCGCCGGTGTTGAACAGCACCACCGTATCGCGCGGCTTGATCGCGCCGGTTTCGGCCAGGTACTGGATCGCGACGAGCGCGGCGCCGCCTTCGGGCGCGGCGCTGATCCCCTGGTGCTTGCCGATCGCGAGCATCCCCTCGACCATGGCGCTGTCGGGCACCGCGACCGCCGTGCCGCCGCTCTCGCGGACGGCGCGCAAGATGAGGAAGTCGCCGATCGCGCGCGGCACGCGCAGGCCGTCGGCGATCGTCGTCGCCCCCTCCCACGGCTGCGCCTTCTCGGCGCCCTGCTGAAACGCGCGGACGATCGGCGCGCAGTGCTCGGCCTGGACCGACACCATCTTGGGCCGCCGGCCTGGCGTCAGCCAGCCGATGCGCTCCATCTCGTCGAACGCTTTCCACATGCCGACCATGCCGGTGCCGCCGCCCGTCGGATAGATGATCCAGTCGGGCAGCGTCCAGTCCATCTGCTCGGCGACCTCGTAGCCCATCGTCTTCTTGCCTTCGATGCGGTACGGCTCCTTCAGCGTCGACACGTCGTACCAGCCGAGCGGTCCGCCTTTTTCCGCGGCCATGCGTCCGGCGTCGGTGATCAAGCCGTCGACGAGCGTGACGTTCGCGCCGTAGAGGCGGCACTCGTCGATGAACGGCTGCTTCGCGTCCTTCGGGATGAAGACCTCGCACGCGAGCCCCGCGGCGGCGGAGTAGGCGGCGGCCGCGTTGCCGGCGTTGCCCGCGGTCGGCAGCGCGATCGTCGACGCGCCGATGTACTTCGCGCGCGTGATGGCGGCCGACTGGCCGCGCGCCTTGAACGAGTTGGTCGGATTGAGCGATTCGTCCTTGATGTAGAGGCGATCGAGGCCGATCGCCGCCCCGAGCGAGCGCGCGTGGACGAGCGGCGTGAACCCTTCGCCGAGCGTCACCGGCGACTCGCCGTGGAAGATCGGCATCAGCTCGCGATACCGCCACATGGTCGGTTCGCGCCCGGTGAGCGTGTCGCGCGACCACCCCTTCGCGCGCTCGAGATCGTAACGGGCGAGGAGCGGCGCGCCGCAGGAACACAGAAAGTGGCGCCCGCTCCGCGGATCGCGCGTCGGCGCGCCGCAGGGGACCGAACACTCGAGATGGCTGAAGAACGACATGTCACTTCCCGAGCAGCTCGGTGTCCTTCTTGTTCTGCAGTTCGTCGATCTGCTTGATGAAGTGGTCGGTCTGCTTCTGCACCTCGTCGAGCCCCTTGCGCTCGTCGTCTTCCGAGATCTTGTGGTCCTTCAGCAGCTTTTTCAGGCGCTCGTTCGATTCGCGCCGCACGGTGCGCACGCTGTTGCGCCCTTCCTCGGCGAGCTTGTGCACGTGGCGCGAGAGCTCCTTGCGGCGCTCTTCGGTCAGCGGCGGAATCGGGATGCGCACGACCTTGCCGTCGTTGGCCGGATTGAGCCCGAGGTCCGACGCGCGAATCGCTTTTTCGATCGCGCCGAGCTGCGACGGATCGAACGGCTGCGCGACGATCAGCGTCGGCTCGGGGACCGAGAGGCTCGCGATCTGGTTGAGCGGCATCTTCGATCCGTACGCGTCGACGTGCACCGAATCGAGAATCGTCGTCGTCGCGCGGCCGGTCCGGACCCCCGCGAGTTCGTGGCGGACGTGTTCGGTGGCGGCGCTCATGCGCTTCGTGCTTTCGGCGAACAGCCCCTTTAGGTCGCTCACTTCCATGTCGTCGCTCCATGAATATGAGGATGTGAGGATTGGAGGATTTGAGGATCGATTGACGGATCGATCGCTCAACAAATCCTCAAATCCTCCAATCCTCACATCCTCAAATTGACCGTGGCTCACGCGGTGACGAGTGAGCCGATCGGTTCGCCGGCGATGGCGCGCTTGATGTTGCCCGGGGTCCGCAGATTGAAGACGACGATCGGCAGCCGGTTGTCCATGCAGAGCGAGATCGCCGTCGCGTCCATCACTTTGAGTCCCTGCTCGAGCACCTGCAGGTACGAGATGCGGTCGAACCGCGTCGCGCCGGGCTTGACCATCGGGTCGGCGTCGTAGATGCCGTCCACCTTCGTCGCCTTCAGGATGACGTCCGCCTTGATCTCCATCGCGCGCAGCGCCGCGGCCGTGTCGGTGGAGAAGTAGGGATTCCCGGTCCCCGCGCCGAAGACGACGACGCGTCCCTTTTCGAGATGGCGGATGGCGCGGCGGCGGATGAACGGCTCGGCGACCGCACGCATCTCGATCGCCGTGACGACGCGCGTCAGCACCCCGTGCTGCTCGAGCGCGTCCTGCAGCGCGAGCGCGTTGATCACCGTCGCGAGCATCCCCATGTAGTCCGCGGTCGCGCGGTCCATGCCGCGCGCGCTCGCCGCCACGCCGCGGAAGATGTTGCCGCCGCCGATGACGATCGCCGTCTCCACGCCCATCGACTGGATCTCCGCGATGTCGCGCGCGATCTGCGTCGCGACGGCGGGATCGATGCCGTAGGTCTGTTCGCCCATCAGGGCTTCGCCGGAGAGTTTCAGGAGGATGCGTTTGTAGGCGGGTTGCGGCGAGGCGGTCACGAATGGCGATTATAGCGAGGGCCGATGGCGGATAGCTAATGAGCCGTCCGCCATCCGCCCTCGGGCAGGGTCAGGCGTTGGTCTCTCCGACCTTCAGACGAGCGAAGCGGGTGACCGACACGTGTGCGCCCAACGCCGTGTTGGCGGCGGCAATCACGTCCTTGACGGTCTGCTTCGGGTCGCGAATCGACGCCTGGTCCGGCAGCACCATCTGCGCGTAGAACGCCCCGAGCTTGCCCTCGACGATCTTGTCGATCACGTTCGCCGGCTTGCCCGAGTGCTCCATCTGCGCGCGGTAGATGCTCTTCTCCTTTTCGAGGACGTCGGCCGGCACCGCCTCGCGGGTGACGTAGGCTGGGCTCGCGGCCGCGATCTGCATCGCGATCTCCTTCACGAGCGTCGCGAACTCGTCGCGCTTCGCGAGGTCCGGCGTGACACCGCCGAACTCCACCTGGACGCCGATCTTGCCGCCCATGTGGATGTACTGCCCGACGTAGCCCTTGCCGGCGTAGCGGACGAAGCGGGGGACCGCCATGTTCTCGCCCAGCTTGCCGATCGTCTGCGCGACGCGCTTCTTGACGACGCCATCCGGGTTGTCGAGCCACGCCTGCGTCGCGGCGTCGCCGGCCGTGTCGATCTCGGTGAGCACGTCCTCGATGAGCTGCTTGAAGTCGTCGGTGCGCGCGACGAAGTCCGACTCGCAATTGACCTCGACGAGCGTGCCGGTCTGGCGATCCGGCGACAGCCGATTGCCGATCAGCCCCTCGTTGGCCGCGCGCCCGGCTTTCTTCGCCGCGCTCGCCAGCCCTTTCTTGCGGAGGATCGTCGTCGCTTCCTCGAAGTTGCCGTTCGCCTCGGTGAGCGCCGTCTTGCAGTCCATCATGCCCGCGCCGGTCTGGTCGCGGAGTTGCTTCACCATCTCTGCCGAAATCGCCATCGTTGTTCTCCGACGTCCGGCCCGGGCCGGACACTGCGTGCGTACGAAAAAAAAGCGCCGGGCAGGGGCCCGGCGCTTCGGTCTAAGCCCTACTCCCTATTCCCTGATCACTAGGCATTCGCGGGCTGCGGCTCGCGTCGGCGCTGCGGGCGCGCGGCGCGGCGCGGGTCGGTTTCCGCGGCGGCGGCGTCCTCTTCGGCCTGGCGCGCGGCTTCGGCGTCCACCGACTGCTTCATGTCGCGGCCGGCGACGACGGCCTCGGCCATGCGCGACGCGATCAGCCGAATCGACCGCAACGCGTCGTCGTTGCCCGGGACGACGAAGTCGACTTCGTCGGGATCGCAGTTGGTGTCGACGATCCCGATGACCGGAATCTTCAGCTTGCGCGCTTCGTCGACTGCGATCTTTTCCTTCTTGGTGTCGACGACGAACACCGCGTCGGGCAGGCGCGACATGCCGCGGATGCCTTCGAGGTTCTTCTGGAGCTTGCGGCGCTCTTTTTCGTTGCGCGCGATCTCCTTCTTCGAGAGGGTATCGAACCGTCCGTCGGTCGCCATCGCTTCGAGGTCGCGGAGCCGTCCGAGACTGCGCTGGATGGTCGCGAAGTTCGTGAGGAGCCCGCCGAGCCACCGTTCGTTGACGAAGAACATGCCGCAGCGCTGCGCTTCTTCGGCGATCACGTCCTGTGCCTGTCGTTTCGTGCCGACGAAGAGGACGGTGCGTCCCTCCGCCGCCAGGTTCGTCACGAACTCTTCGGCCTCGCGCAGCAGCTTCACCGTTCGACCGAGGTCGATGATGTAGATGCCGTTGCGCTCGCCGAAGATGTACTCCTTCATCTTCGGATTCCAGCGCTTGGTCTGGTGTCCGAAATGAACTCCCGCTTCCAGCAGATCCTGCAACGCAATCGCGGCCAATGGTCCTCCCTAACGTTTGCTGAACTGGAAGCGCTTGCGCGCTCCCGCCATGCCGTACTTCTTGCGCTCCTTGGCGCGGGCATCACGCGTCAGGAGGCCTTCCGTCTTGAGCTGCTTGCGCAGCTCGCCGTTGTACTCCACGAGCGCGCGTGCGATGCCGAGTCGCATCGCGCCCGCCTGTCCCGAAACCCCGCCGCCATCGACCGTCGCGAGGATGTCGAACTTGTCGGCGGTTTCGGTGAGGAGCAGCGGCTGGCGGATCTGGGTCCGCAGCGCTTCGGTCGGGAAGAACTGCTCGAACTTCTTGTCGTTGATGGTGACGGCGCCGGAGCCGGGCCGAAGGAACACGCGGGCGGTGGACGTCTTGCGTCGACCGGTTCCGTAATACTGCACTGCTGCCACGATTACGCGACCTCTCGCTTAGCGGGTTTCTGCGCCGTATGCGGGTGATCCGGACCGGCATACACCTTCAGCTTCCGATACATCGCCTGCCCGAGCTTCGTCTTCGGCAGCATGCCGTGCACGGCATCTTCGACCAGCTTGATCGGCTTGCGCTGCCGCACCAAGCGCGCGCGCTCTTCGCGCAGGCCGCCCTCGTAGCCCGAATGCTGACGGTAGATCTTCTGATCTTCCTTGCGGCCGGTGAGCTTCACCTTCGCCGCGTTCACCACCACCACGTGATCGCCGGTGTCGACAAACGGCGTGTAGCTCGCCTTGTGCTTGCCCTGGAGCAGGCGAGCGGCGAGCGTCGCGATCCGCCCGAGCACCTGACCATCCGCATCGATGATGTGCCAGCGACTCTCCGCCGACGCCTTGGTCGCGCTGGCCATGAACGTAGACATCCCGAATCTCTCTTTCCCGATCGAAACCGAAGCTTCGTGTATTGGGGTTTGCCGTCCGGACGCAGACCCCTCGGAACCGGGCCACTGTCGGACAGGTCCAGGCAACGGTAAACCCAAATCATACGCACGTTTCTGGGCACTGTCAAGCTGGCGCCGCCTCGCCCCAGCCACGCTGATGCATGGTCGAGGTTTAGCCGATAACAGACACGGCGAAGGAACCGGTTGCGATTTTGTGATCGCGTGACGAAAGCGTAATCCGCTGCGGGCTCAACCGTTTCCGGCGATCTTAGTTTTCGCGCGGAAATGGCGGGTTTCGATAGTGCCGGTTCCCGCCGAGGTTGGTATTCGCTTTGCGGATCCGCCGGATTCGCAGGCATTTCAAGGACAGCATTGTGTTTGGCTTGAAGAACACCAAACCGATCGTGGGGCTCGACATCGGATCGAGCGCCGTCAAGGCCGTCGAGCTCAAGGCCGCCGGCAAAGGCTACAAAGTCGGCGCGTTCGCCGTCGAGCCGGTGCCGCCCGACAGCATCGTCGACGGCGCGATCATCGACGGCGCGGCCGTGGCCGACGCCATCAAGCGCCTGTTCGAGAACAAGGCCTTCAAGTCGAAGGAGGTCGCCGCGTCGCTGTCCGGCAACGCGGTCATCGTCAAGAAGATCAACCTGCCGGTGATGACCGAGTCGGAGCTCTCCGAGTCGATCTACTGGGAGGCCGAGCAGTACATCCCGTTCGACATCCAGGACGTCAACATCGACTACCAGATCCTGAACCCCGGCACCAAGGAAGACTCGCAGGGGACGATGGAAGTGCTGCTCGTCGCCGCGAAGAAGGAGAAGATCGCCGACTACACCGGCGTCATCTCGCAGGCGGGGCGCACGCCGGTCGTCGTTGACGTCGACGCGTTCGCGCTGCAGAACGCGTATGAAGTGAACTACGGCCTCGAGCCCGAGCACGTCGTCGTCCTGCTGAACGCGGGCGCGAGCGCGATCAACATCAACATCCTCACCGGCGATCAGTCGGTCTTCACGCGCGACATCTCGATCGGCGGTAACGCCTACACCGAGGCGGTCCAGAAAGAACTGAACCTGCCGTTCGAACAGGCCGAGCAGCTGAAGAAAGGGGTCGACGTCGAAGGCGCGACCTTCGAGGACGCGAAGCCGGTGCTGCAGAACATGACCGAGAGCGTGATGCTCGAGGTGCAGAAGACGTTCGACTTCTTCAAGGCCTCGGCCACTTCCGATCGCATCGATCGCATCGTCCTCAGCGGCGGCGCGTCGCGCGTGCACGGCTTCGCCGAAGCGCTCCAGGAGCGGTTCGCGACGACGGTGGAGTCGTTCGATCCGTTCAAGAAGATCCCGTTCGACGCGCAGAAATTCGGCATCAACGATCCGGAGAATCTGCTTCCGTCGGTGGCGGTCGCCGTGGGCCTCGCGCTCAGAAAGTCGGGCGACCGATGATTCGCATCAACCTCATCGCCGCCGAGAAGCAGGCGAAGAAGAAACCCGCGGCGCTGCAAAGCGGCCAGAAGATGGTGATCGGCTGCACGCTGATCCTGGTGCTGTCGCTCGGCTTCATCGGCTGGCGCTTCTGGGCGCTGTCGCGCGAAAGCGCCGCCGTCGACGCCGAGATCGCGTCGGCGCAGCAGGAAGTGGCGCGGCTGCGGTCGATCATCCAACAGGTGCAGCAGTTCGAGCAGCGCAAGGCGCAGCTCCAGCAGCGGGTGTCGCTGATCGAGCAGCTCCGCAAGAGCCAGACCGGCCCCGTCCACATGCTCGATCAGGTGAGCCGCGCGATGCCGCAGATGCTGTGGCTCACCGAGATGAAGCAGACGGGCAACGACGTCCAAATCGACGGCAAATGCACGTCGCCGACCGCGGTCTCCGAGTTCGTGTCGAATCTCGAAGCGTCGGGCTATTTCCACCGCTCGATCGAGATTCTCAGCACGCAGCTCGATTCGACGCCGGCGGGACCGGGCGGCGCCGCCGTCGAATTGATCAAGTTCAGCATCAAGGCGACGTTCCAGACGCCGGAGAGCAAACCGGCGACACCGGGGGCGCCGACGCCCGCGCCGGCGGCGCCGGCCAGGACTGGTGGGTAACGCGGCTCTAGCCGATACGGCTCAGTAGGTCAGATGGATATCAGTCTCACGAAGCTGCCGTGGTATGCACAGCTCGGCGCGTTTTTCGCGCTCGGCGTCGCGGGCTGCGGCGTTTTCTACTACTACTACGAAATGCCCGTGCACGTGGACATCGAGTCGCGCCGCGGCCAGATCACGTCGCTGCGCGCCGACATCAACAAAGGGTTGTCGACCGCGCGCAAGCTGCCGGAATTCCAGGCGCAGGTCGCGGATCTCCAAACGCGCCTCGAGAGCCTGCGCGCCGTCCTGCCCGACGAGAAGGACGCGGCCGACCTGCTGAACCGCATGCAGAACGTCGCGGCGCAGTCCAGCCTGACCATCAAGACCTTCAAACCTGGCGCGATCGTCACCAAACAACTGCACGCCGAGTGGCCGATCGAGCTCGAGCTCGAAGGCACGTATCACAACCTGGCGATCTTCTTCGATCGCGTCGGCAAGTTCACGCGCATCGTCAACGTGACGGGCGTCGACATCAAGGGCAAGGACAAGAGCGACGCGAACACGACGATCACCGCGCACTGCGTCGCGACGACGTTCGTGCTCCTCGACAAGCCGACGCCGCCCAAGCCGGGAGCGCCCGGCGCCGCGGCGCCGAAGCCGGCCGGGAGAGGAGCCTAGATGCGCGCGCTCGCTCCGCTGGCCGCCGCGATCGCGGCCGCGGCGATGACGGCGTGTTCGTCGCCCGCCTCGCCGCCGCCGGCGCCGAAGCCGGCGGCGCAGCCGCAGCAGGCTGCGAAGCCCGCCGCCGCCCGCGGCGCGCAACCGGCGCAGCCGGCCGGCCCCGGCGCGCAACCGGCCGCCGCCGCGAAGCCCGGAGCTGCCACGCCCGCCGCCGGCGCGGCGAACGCGACCGCCAAGCCCGGCGCACCAGCGACACCCGCGCCCGGCGCACCGGCGACACCTGCGCCCGCGGCACCCGCGTCCGCGCCGACAGCGGCGCTCGCAGCGCCCGCGGCCCCAGCAACGCCCGCGAAACCCGCGACGCCGGCGCCGTCGATGCCGTCGGTCGCGGCGCAGCCCGATTCGACCTTCGTGTACCAGCGCGAGGGGCGGCGCGATCCGTTTTTGAGTTTGGTGGGCACCGGCACCGAGCCGCGCCCGACGTCGCGCCGCGGCGACGGGGCGGCCGGCATGACGGTCGCCGAGATTTCGGTGAGCGGCATCGTGCAGAGCCGCGGCGAGCTCGTGGCGATGGTCCACGGGCCGGACAACCGCACGTACCTGGTGCACCAGGGCGACAAGTTCGCCGACGGCACCATCAAGCAGATCACGCCGCAGGGGCTCGTGATCGTTCAGGAAGTCAACGATCCGCTGTCGCTCATCAAACAGCGGGAGATTCGCAAATTGCTGCGATCGCTCGAGGACGGCAAGGAATGACTCCTATCAAAGGACTGGCCTCGCTCGTCTGCGTCGCCGTGGCGGGCGCGATCGTGGCCGCCGCGGGCGCGGACGCCGGGTCGCCGGCCGCCACGGCACGATTGAAGACGATCAGCGCGAAAGTGAACGCGAAGGGCGCGTCGCTCGTGATCGAGGCGAGCGAGCCGGTCGCCTACATCGCGACGCGGCCCGATCCGCTGACGCTGCAGCTCGACTTCCGCAACGCGACGGTCGATGCGTCCGCCGCGAAGGCGCTCGTCAACGACGCGAAGGGACCGATCGCGTCGGTGTCGATCGTGCCGCCCGACGCCGCCGGCGCCGCGCGGATCCTCGTCGCGCTCTCGCAGCCGGTCGCACACCGCGTGCGCAGCGAACGCAACAGCGTCATCGTTGATTTCGACAAGCCGAAGGCCGCGTCGAATCAGGATGCCCGAATCGCGCCGGCCGTCGACGCGAAGCCGGCCGACGCGATGATGGCGCTCGCGAAGACCGAGGCGCCCGCCGTGGCGCGGCAGGCCGCGCCCGCCGTGGCGCTGCAGGCCGCGCCCGCGCGCACGCAGCCGCCGACGCCGCCGCCCGCGCCGGCCGCGACGCAGCCGCCCACCACGACGCCGGTCGACAGCGGCTCGAAGAAGTACAGCGGCCATCCGATCAGCCTCGACTTCCAGGGCGCCGATCTGCGCGCCGTGCTGCGCACGTTCGCCGAGATCAGCGGCCTGAACATCGTCATCGATCCGGCGGTGACCGGCACGGTCGACGTCGCGCTGCGCGACGTGCCGTGGGACCAGGCGCTCGACATCATCCTGCGCGCCAACAAGCTCGGCTACATCGTCGACGGGACGATCGTGCGCATCGCGCCGCTGTCGGTCCTCGCCGACGAACAGTCGCAGCAGCGCAAGCTCGCGGAAGAGCAGGCGCTCGCCGGCGAACTGCGCGTCCTCACCAAGACGCTCAGCTACGCGAAAGGCGAGGAGATGGTGTCGCTCCTCACCAAGAGCGCGCTGTCGCAGCGCGGCACCGTGCAGATCGATCCGCGCACGAACACGCTGATCATCACCGACCTGCCGGACCGGCTGACGACGGCGAGCGACCTCATCGCGACGCTCGATCGGCCGCAGCCGCAGGTCGAGATCGAAGCGCGGATCGTGCAGACGAGCAAGAGCTTCGAACGGTCGCTCGGCGTGCAGTGGGGCTTCAACGGCCGCGTCGATCCGGCGCTCGGCAACACGACCAACCTCGCGTTTCCGAACAGCGGCTCGCTCGGCGGCGCCGTCGGCACCACGGTCGGCACCGGCACGAACGCGGCGCCCGGCGCCGTGAACCTCGGCGTCAACGGCGCGACGAGCGGCGTCGGCCTCGCGCTCGGATCGGTCAACGGAGCGTTCAGCCTGGACGTCGCCCTGTCTGCGCTCGAATCGTCGGGCAACGGCCGCATCCTCTCCACGCCGCGCGTGACGACGCAGAACAACGTCGCCGCCGAGATGACGCAGGGGCAGCAGATTCCGATTCAGACGGTCGCGAACCAGACCGTCACCGTGACCTTCAAGGACGCGGCGCTGACGCTCAAAGTGACACCGCAAATCACCGCGGCGAGCACCGTGATCATGAGCATCTCGCTCGAGAACAGCTCGCCCGACTTCTCGAAGGCCATCAACGGCATTCCGCCGATCAACACGCAGCGCGCCAACACGACGCTGCTCGTGCACGACGGCGAGACGACGGTGATCGGCGGCGTCTACCTGAGTCAGGAACAGGCGACGACGGATCGGACGCCCGGCCTCGGCCAGATCCCGCTTCTCAAGTGGCTGTTCAAGCGCGACACGATCAACGACCAGAACAACGAACTGTTGATCTTCATCACGCCGCGGATTCTCAAGAGCTAGCGATGGGGCAGAGAGCTATGCGCACGTTGAAAACACTCGCAGCGCTCGGCGCGGTACTCGCGGCGGCGACGTCGTGCGGCGACGTCGTCCGCAACGGCCGCGCGCCGGTGCAACTCGTCATCAACTCGATTCAGGCGGCGCCGGGCGGCGGCCACGGCGCGAACCAGTTCGTCGGCTTCCTGCTCTCGGATGTCCTCGTGCTGCTGACGTCGCCGGCGCCGTGCACCGCGGACAATCCGTGCCCGACGATCTACGACGACAGCGGCCAGGCGCAGTTGACGATCGTGCCGAAGGATCTGGGCTCGGGCAGCACGCCGATCGCGCCGTCGCAGAGCAACGCCGTGACGATCACGCGCGTGCACATCAAGTACACGCGCGCCGACGGCCGCAACGTGCAGGGCGTCGACGTGCCCTACGAATTCGACGCCGCCGCGACCGCCACCGTGAATTCGGCGACCACCGCGGTGCCGATCGTCTTCGAGCTCGTGCGTCATGCGGCGAAGGAAGAGCCGCCGCTCATGCAACTCGAGACGAGCCCGTCGATCATCAACACGATCGCCGAGATCACGTTCTACGGCACCGACCTCGTCGGCAACGCGGTGCAGGCGACCGGCACGATTCAGGTGAACTTCGGCAACTTTGGGGATTCATAGGCCATGAAGGCGTTCACATCTTTCGGGGCGGCGATCGCCGCGATCGCGCTCGCGACGCCGGCGTGCACGGTGCATCAGACCGAGGCGCCGCCGCTCAGCGGTCCGTCGGGCCTCGCGCTGTCGATGGCGGTCACCTCGAGTCCGCAGGCCATCACGCAGAACGGCGCGGACGCCGCCGTGGTGACGGCGAAGGTGTACTTCACCGATCCGACGACGGGGAACACCGCGCCGAAAGCAAATCTGCCGATCCGCTTCGACATGCGCGTCGGCGGCGTCACGCAGGATTACGGAACGCTCTCGGCACGGACCGCGGTCACCGGCTCGGACGGCATCGCGCGCACCACGTACACCGCGCCGCCGATGCCGTCGGGCGGAACAACCGGCAACGGCTGCAACGGCGTGCCGGGCCTCTGCGTCGACGTCGTCGCGACCGTGACCGACAGCACCGCCGCGAGCAGCGGCGGCCAGACCGCGTCGGGCGCGGCGACGATTGCGTTGACGCCCCCGGGCGTGATCCTTCCGCCCGGCGGAACGCCCACGGCGGCGTTCGTCGTCACGCCGACGCCGGTGACCGTGAACGCGAGCGCGATCTTCGATGCCTCGTCCACGCAGGTCGGCAGCGGCGCGTCGAAGATCACGAGCTACGCCTGGACGTTCGGCGACGGCGGTACGGGCACGGGCGTCACGACGACGCACACCTACAGCGTGGCGGGAACCTTCAGCGTCACACTGACGGTCACCAACGATCGCGGTCTGTCGGCGTCGATGACGCAGACGGTCAGCGTGGCGCTGCCGACCGCGCCGTCAGCGAAGTTCGTGTTCTCGCCGAGCAGCCCGGTGGTCAGCCAGACGGTGTTCTTCACCGCCGACCAGTCGACGTCGGCGACGGGCCACAACATCACCCAGTTCAGTTGGAACTACGGCGACGGCGCCACCGACAGCGGCATCGCCGTGAGCCACGCGTACACGCAGCCGGGCAGCTACACGGTGACGCTCGTCATTCTCGACGACAGCGGTCAGCGCGCGACGACGACGTCGACGGTGATCGTGGGAACCGGAAACCCGGTGCCGGTAATCACCTATTCGCCGACGACGCCGTCTCACACGGCGCCGGTGTTCTTCAGCGCCGCCGGATCGACGACGTCGAGCGGTGCCACAATCTCGACCTATTCGTGGGACTTCGGCGACGGCGGCACGTCGACGGCATCGGCGCCGTCGCATACCTTTGGCGCCGGGTCGTATCTCGTGCGGCTGACGATCACCGACAGCCAGGGCCGCTCCGGCACCATTTCGATCACGGTCTCCGTGTCGTAACGGATGGCCGACCACCACCGCATCGAAGACCTCCGACGCCGGGTCCGGAAGGATCCGGCGTCGATCGCCTTCGCGCAGCTCGCCGAGGAGCTGCGTCGCGCCGGCGTCCTCGACGAAGCGATCGACACCTGCCGCGCCGGCCTCGCGCTGCATCCCGGCTATCTTTCCGCGCGCGTGACGCTCGGCCGCGCGCTCCTCGAGACCAACGCGCTCGACGAGGCGCGCACCGAGCTCGAGACGGTGCTGAAGAGCGCGCCGGAGAACCTCGCCGCGATTCGCGGCCTCGCCGAGATCTTCCACCGCCAGGGCAACCTGCCCGAGGCGCTCGTGCAGTACCGCGCCGCGCTCGCCCTCGCGAAAAACGATCCGGACCTGCAGCAGACGGTCGAAGAGTTGTCGAAGACGATCGCGCCGCAGAAGCCGGCGCATGTCTCCGAAGGTCTCTCGTTCGATCAGATGCGCAGCGAACTCTTCACGATCGCGCCGCCGCCGGCCGCTGTACAATCGACCGACCCGAGCCCGCAGCCCGGAATCGCGAATTCCGGGATCGCCGAGCGTCAGATTGCCGCGCTCGAGCAGTGGCTCGACGCGATCCATGTCGCACGCACCCAGCCGAGCGCTTGAGCGCCGGCATCACACGATTCGAGACGCGCTCGCGCAACTCGGCCTCGACGCCCTCGTCGTCACGTCGCTGCCGAACATCCTCTATCTGACCAACTTCACCGGCAGCAGCGCGATCGCCGTCGTCACCGCGGAGCAGGTGCACTTCCTCACCGACTTCCGCTACCTGACGACGGTCAACGAGCTGCAGGCGAGCGCGTCGGCGTGCCCGACGCTCGATCTGATCCGCGTCGAAGGGTCGTACGACGCGGCGCTCGCCGGCGTCCTCGCGGCGCTGCCGCTGACGAGGGTCGGCTTCGAGGCGGCGCACCTCACCGTCAGCCGTCATCAGTGGTTCACGCGGACGCTGCCGCGCGGCGCCGAATCGGGCGCCGACCTCGTCCCGACCGAAGGGATCGTCGAGCGCGCGCGCGCCGTGAAAGACGATTACGAAATTGCGACACTGCGCGAGGCGGCGCGCCGGTTGTCGGCCGTCGCCCGCGACGTCGTGCACGAAGTCGGCGTCGGCCGCACCGAAGAAGAGGTCGCGCATGCGATCGACGCGCGGCTCGTGGCCGCGGGATTCAGCAAGCCGGCCTTCGACACGATCGTCGCCGGCGGCCCCAACAGCGCGCTGCCGCACGCGCATCCCGGAAAACGAAAATTCAGCGAAGGCGACCTGGTCGTGCTGGACTTTGGCGGCGTCTACGACTCATACTGCGTCGACCTCACCCGGACCGTTTCCGTCGGCCGCGCCGGCGCGCGGGCGCGGGAGGTCTACGCGGCCGTCCTCGAAGCGCACGATCGGGCGATTGCCGCGGTCGAGCCCGGCCGGTCGCGGTTCGAGATCGATGCCGCCGCCCGTTCCTCCTTGGCGGCGCGCGGTCTCGGCGAGGCGTTCGGCCACGGCACGGGCCACGGGCTCGGCGTGGAAGTCCACGAGGATCCCCGCATCACGCGGCGGCATCCCGACGTGGACGGGCGCGAGGAGGCCGTGAAGCCCGGCATGGTGTTCACGATCGAACCTGGCGCGTATCTGCCGACCTGGGGCGGCGTTCGCATCGAAGACGATGTGCTGGTGACGGCAACCGGCGTGGACGTGTTGACCGACGCCCCGACCGACCTAATCGAGATTTGATGGACCTAGAGCAGCTCAAACAGATCCTCGACCTCGTGCGCGAGCATGAGTTGTCCGAATTCGAGCTCGAACACGACGGGCTCCGCGTCAAGATCCGCAAGGACGCCAACGGCGCGCACGTCGTCGCGCTGCCGGCGGCGCCGGCGATGCCGGTGATGCTGCCGACGGCGATGCCCATCCCGGCGCCGGCGGCGCCCGCCGCCGCCACGGCGAGCGCCTCCGCCTCCGGCAACGGCGACGCGACGGAAGCGGAAGTGGAGCTCGCCGTCGTCAAGTCGCCGATCGTCGGCACCTTCTACCGCTCGCCCGAGCCGGGCGCCGCCTCGTTTGTCGAGATCGGCGCGACGGTGAAGAAGGGGCAGGTGCTCTGCATCATCGAAGCGATGAAGCTGATGAACGAGATCGACTCCGAGTACGACGGCGAAGTGGTCAACTGTTACGTCGAGAACGGGCAGCCGGTCCAGTACGGCGAGCGCCTGTTCGCGATTCGGACGCGTTAGGGGCGCGAGGCTTCAGCCGAGCGATGTTCAAGAAAATCCTGATCGCGAACCGCGGCGAAGTCGCGCTCCGCATCATCTACGCCTGCCGCGAGCTCGGCATCAAGACCGTCGCCGTGTACTCGGAGGCCGACGAGAACTCGCTCCACGTCCGCTTCGCCGACGAAGACGTCTGCATCGGGCCGTCGCGCAGCGCCGACAGCTACCTGAACGTGCCGGCCGTGATCAGCGCCGCGGAAATCACCGGCGCCGACGCGATTCATCCCGGCTACGGCTTTCTCTCCGAGAGCGCGTACCTCGCGGAAGTGTGCGAGGCGTGCCACATCAGGTTCATCGGCCCCGATCCGCAGGTCATCCGGCTGATGGGCGACAAGGCGCGCGCGCGCCGCGTGATGAAGAAGGCGGGCGTGCCGATCCTCCCGGGCAGCGACGGCCCGCTCGAGAACGAAGAGAAGGCGCTCAAGCTCGCGAAGGAGATCGGCTATCCGGTCATCGTGAAGGCGACGGCCGGCGGCGGCGGCCGCGGCATGCGGGTCGTCCGCGCGCCCGGCGAACTGTCGCACGCCGTGAAGACGGCGCAGCGCGAGGCGGAAGCGGCGTTCGGCGTGCCCGACGTCTACATCGAGAAGTACGTCGAGTCGCCGCGCCACATCGAGTTCCAGATCCTCGGCGACCACCACGGCGCCGTCGTCCACCTGGGCGAGCGCGAATGCTCGATCCAGCGGCGGCATCAGAAGCTCGTCGAAGAGTCGCCGTCGCCCGCGCTGAGCGACAAGATGCGCCGCAAGATGGGCAGCATCGTCATCGACGCGGCGAAGGCCGTGAAGTACACGAACGCCGGCACGTTCGAGTTCCTGATGGACGCCGACGGCCGCTTCTACTTCATGGAGGCCAACACGCGGCTGCAGGTCGAGCATCCGGTCACCGAGATGGTCACCGGCGTCGACATCGTCAAAGAGCAGATCCGCATCGCGGCGGGCGAACGGCTGTCGTTCAAGCAGAGCGAGGTGACGTTCACCGGCCACTCGATCGAGTGCCGCGTCAACGCCGAGGATCCCGAGACGTTCGTCCCGTCGCCCGGCTTGATTCACGTGTTCAGCACGCCCGGCGGGCCGGGCGTGCGCGTCGAGACGTTCGCGCACTCCGACTGCACCATCTCGCCGTTCTACGATTCGATGATCGCGAAGATCATCGTCCACGGCCGCGATCGCCAGGAAGCGATCGCGCGCATGCGGCGCACGCTCGAGATGACCGTCGTCGAAGGGATCAAGACGACGATCCCGCTGCATCTCAAGATCCTGCAGGACCCCGACTTCGTCGCCGGCAAGCTGAGCACCTCGTTCATGGAACGCTTCCTGGCGAAGCGGCCGGCTGCGGGCGGACGGCTGGCCGAGGCCGTCTGACACGAATCTCCAGACTGAACGCCATCGTTGATGTGGAGGCGTCGCGCGCGGCCGGGTGGCAGCCGATCGACGTCGTGCGCGCGTGCCTCGCCGGCGGCGCGCGCTTTGTGCAGCTCCGCGCGAAGCCGTTGGGGAGCGCGGCGTTCCTCGAGCTTGCGGCCGCCGCGGCCGCGCTGACGCACGACGCCGGCGGACAGCTGATCGTCAACGATCGCGCCGACGTGGCGGCGCTCGCGGGCGCGGACGGCGTGCACGTCGGCCAGGACGATCTCGCGCCAGCCGACGTCCGTCGGCTCGTCGGCGGCGAGCGGATCGTCGGGCTCTCGACGCATACGGCGGCACAGCTCGAGCGAGCGGTCGACGAACCGGTCAGCTACGTCGCCATCGGACCGGTCTTCGGCAGCGTGACGAAAGACACGAGCTACGACGCCGTTGGGCTCGCGATGGTGCGCACCGCGGCGGCGATCGCGGCGCGGCGCGGGCTGCCGGTCGTGGCGATCGGCGGCATCACGCTCGAGCGCGCGCCGTCGGTGCTCGCGGCCGGCGCGGCGTCGGTCGCCGTCATCGGCGACCTCGTCGCGGGCGGCGACCCCGAGCGGCGCGTCCGCGAGTACGTGCGAACGCTCGGCGTATAATCCCCCGGGCTCAAAGAGGAGACCGTTCATTGGCAGATTCACTGTTTCGAACCAAGTCGATCGACCGGCTGCTGGCTGAAGCTGCGTCGAGCGGCGAGGGGACGCTGAAGCGGACGCTCGGTCCCTTCGCGCTCGTCGCGCTCGGCATCGGCGCGATCATCGGGGCCGGTTTGTTCGTGCGCACGGCCGCGGCGATCGCGGATCGCGCCGGCCCGTCGGTCGTCATCGCGTTCGTCGTCGCCGGCATCGGCTGCGCGTTCGCCGGACTCTGCTACGCCGAGTTCGCGTCGATGATTCCGATCGCGGGCAGCGCCTACACCTATTCGTACGCGACGATGGGCGAGCTGGTCGCGTGGATCATCGGCTGGGACCTCGTGCTCGAGTACGCGGTCGGCGCCGCGACGGTGGCGATTGCGTGGAGCGAATACGCGAACCGCGTCCTCGACTGGTTCGGCCTGAAGATGCCGTTCCAGTGGACGCACGGCCCGTTCGAGACGATGGCGGGCACCGGCGTGTCCGGGATCATCAACATCCCGGCGGTGTTCATTCTCGTCGTGCTCACGCTGCTCCTCATTCGCGGCACGCAGGAATCGGCGACGGTGAACAGCATCATCGTCGTGCTCAAGGTCGCCATCGTGCTGGTGGTGATCGCGATCGGCTGGGGCTTCATCAACCCGGCGAACCACACGCCGTTCATCCCGGTGGCGACGACCTACACGACGCCCGAAGGGATCACGCATCCATTCGGCGGGGTGATGGGCATTCTCGGCGCGGCAGGTGTCGTCTTCTTCGCGTTCATCGGCTTCGACGCGGTCTCGACGGCCGCGCAAGAGGCGAAGAACCCCAGTCGCGACATGCCCATCGGCATCCTCGGGTCGCTCGTCATCTGCACGCTGCTGTACGTGCTCTTCTCGTACGTGCTGAGCGGCGTGGCGACGATTCAGGACTTCCGTTCGACGGGCCGCGAGGCGTCCGTGGCGTTCGCCATCACGAAATACATGCACGGCTACGAGTGGCTGTCGAAATCGGTGACGATCGCCATTCTGGCCGGCTTCTCGTCGGTGATCCTGGTCATGCTCCTCGGCCAGTCGCGCGTCTTCTACACGATGAGCCACGACGGTCTCGTGCCGAAGATCTTCTCCGACGTCCACCCGCGCTACCGGACGCCGTACAAGTCGAACGTGCTGTTCTGCGTCTTCACGGGCCTGTTCGCCGCGTTCATCCCCGAGGACGTCGTCGGTGAGATGACGAGCATCGGCACGCTGTTCGCGTTCATCCTCGTCTGCATCGGCGTCTGGATGATGCGCCACCGCCGGCCGGACGTGAAGCGCGGCTTCACGGTGCCGGCGCTGCCGCTTGTCTCGATCGCCGGCGTCGCCGTCTGCGGATCGATGATCTATGGCCTCGGCTGGACCAACTGGCTCCGGCTCATCGTGTGGCTGATCATCGGCCTCGTGTTCTATTTCTCGTACGGGCGCAAGCACAGCCTGCTCGCGTCGACGAACGAGGCCGCCATTCGCTAGCCGCATGGCTGATGGCTCGCGGCTGATGGCTGACGGATCGGTCGGCCATCGGCCGCGGCCGTGGTCTGCATGAGCCCTCAGCCGTCAGTCCTCAGCCATCGCGGCCTCGCCCAAGGGCCCGGCTTTGCCGTGGCGCTGCTCATTTCGGTCATCGCCGGCGGCACCGTCGGCTACCGCGTCCTGCAGGGCTACTCGGTCTGGCACGCGTTCTACGTCACCGTCCTCGCGGTGACGACGGTGAGTCTCCCGGACGGGCTGACGCGGACCTCGCAGATCTTCACCGTCGCGCTCCTCTTCGCCGGCGTCGGGTCGGCGCTCTACACTTTCACGCTGCTCGCGACCGTCGTCGTCGAGGGCGGGCTGCCCAAGCGGCTGCAGAAGCGGCGGCAGGAACGTATGCTCGAAACGATCCGCGATCACTTCATCGTCTGCGGCTTCGGCCGCATCGGCAGCATCGTCGCGCGGGAATTCCGGCGGCAGGCCATCCCGCACGTGATCGTCGAGCGCGACGCCGAGCGCGTCCACGCGGCGCTCGAGGAAGGCGAGCTCGCCATCGAGGCCGACGCGAGCCGCGAAGAGGTGCTGAAGCGCGTCGGTATCGATCGCGCGCGCGGGTTGATCGCGGCGGTCGGCTCCGACGCCGAGAACGTGTACACGGTGCTGAGCGCGCGCGTGATGCGGCCCGACCTGTTCATCGTCGGGCGCGCGGAGACCGAGGACGCGACGCACAAGCTGAAGCGCGCCGGCGCGGACCGCGTCATCTCGCCGTACATGATCGGTGCCGTGCAGATCGCGCAGACGGCGCTGCGGCCGGCGGTCGTCGATTTCGTCGCGCTGGCGACGAGCTCGGAGAACCTGGAACTCGCGATGGAAGAGATTTCGATCAGCGCGGGCTCGACGCTCGCCGACCGCTCGATCGTCGACGCGAACCTGCGGCAGCGGTTCGGCGTGATCGTCGTCGGCATCCAGCGGCAGAGTGGACAGATGGCGTTCAATCCGGAACCCGACTCGGTCATGCACGCGAGCGACAAGCTCGTGGTGCTCGGCCGTCCGGATTCGTTGAAGCAGCTCGAAAGCGAGGCCGAATCGCATGGCGGCTAGAGTCCTCGACGGCGCCGCCGTCGCCGCGGCCATTCGAAGCGAGCTCGCGCCGCAGGTCGCGGCGTTCACGGCGCGTGCCGGCCGGCCGCCCGGCCTCGGCATCGTCCTCGTCGGCCAGGATCCGGCGTCGGAGATTTACGTGCGGTCGAAGTTGAAGTCGGCCGGCGAGGCGGGACTGCGCGCCGATCTCGAACGGCTGCCGGCGTCGGCGTCGCTCGACGAGCTGCTCGCGGTGGTCGACCGGTTGAACCGTAGTGAGGCGCACGACGGCATCCTCGTGCAGTCGCCGCTGCCCGACGCGATGGGGCCGGAGGCGGAGCGGCGCGTGTTCGATGCCATCGATCCCGCGAAGGACGTCGACGGGTTCCATCCGATCAACGTCGGCCGCCTCGTGCAGAACCGGCCGGCGCTCGTGGCGTGCACGCCGTCGGGCGTCATCGAGCTGCTGGAGCGATCGCACGTGCCGATCGCCGGCGCGAACGCCGTCGTGATCGGCCGCAGCGACATCGTCGGCAAGCCGATGGCGCTGTTGCTGCTGCACCGGCACGCGACGGTGACGATCTGCCACTCGCGCACGAAGGATCTGCCGGCGGTCGCCGCGCGCGCGGATCTGCTCGTCAGCGCGATCGGGCGCCCGGGCTTCGTCACGAAAGCCTTCGTCAAGCCGGGCGCGGCCGTCGTCGACGTCGGCATCATGTCGATCAGCGATCGCGACACCGTCGCGCGGATGTTCCCGCCGGGAACGAAGCGGTGGGAGACGTTCGAGAAGCGCGGTGCGCTGACGGTGGGCGACGTGCATCCCGACGTCGCGGAGGTCGCCGGCGCGCTGTCGCCGGTGCCCGGCGGCGTCGGTCCGCTGACGATCGTGATGCTGCTGAAGAATACGTTGACGGCTGCGAAGGCACGCGTCGCAGGAGCGGTGGGGTAGGTCCACGAAACCATGCTGCGCATTGCCTTGACCGGCGGCATCGCGACGGGCAAGAGCTACGTGCTCGCACGTTTTCTGCGGCTCGGGATCCCGTGTCTCGATGCCGACGCGCTGGCGCACGGCGTGACGGCTGCGGGCACGGAAGCCACGCAGCAGATCGCGGCGCGCTTCGGTGCCGACGTGCTCGCGGCCGACGGCGCGGTCGACCGCGGAAAGTTGGGGCCGGTCGTGTTCGCCGATCCCGCGGCGCGGAAGGAGCTCGAAGCGATCGTGCATCCGGCTGTCTATCGCGCGATCGCGGCCGGCGTGCGCGGCTTCGAGCTGACCGGCGGCGCGCCGTACGTCGTCGTCGACGTGCCGCTGCTGTTCGAGACGGGACATGCGCAGGAGTTCGATCGCGTCATCGTCACCGCGTGCGCGGCGGAGACGCAACTGGCGCGCCTGCGGGAGCGCGGCCTCGGCGACGAAGCGGCGCGCCAGCGCCTCGCGGCGCAGTGGCCGACGGCGGAGAAGACGTCGCGCGCGCAGTTCGTGATCACGACCGACGGCACGTTCGACGACACCGACCGCCAGGTCGCCGAGATCGACGCGCGGCTGCGCCGCACGTAGCGTCCCGCCTTCAGACTTCGACTTCTGTCGTGTCCTGCGCGGGCGCGATCCGCTCCTCGACGAACGTGTTCCAGTCGTGGCAGTGCGGGCATTGCCACAGCAGCTCGGTGCTGCGGTAGCGGCAGCGCATGCAGACGTGCGGATCGAGGTAGAAGACGGCGTGCTGCGTCAGCTCGGTGTAGCGATCGACGAGCGCCGCCGGATGATGCAGTTGCCCGAGTGCCCGCCAGATCGCCTGATGGATGCTGAGCGCGTGCGGATTCTGCACGAGCGCGGCGAAGAGCAGGTCGAGCGCTTCGCGCGGGTGGCCGGCCGCCGCGAGATGGCGCGACAGCGCGAGGCGCGCGCGCCAGTCCTGCACGTTGGCGTCGATGAGGCGCCGGCAGAGGCGCGTGAACCGTTCCGGGTTGCCGGTGCGCATCGCGAGCGCCTCGAGCCGGTCGAATGCGAGGTACGCGCGGTCGGGCGCCACCTCGATCAGCCGTTCCCACACCGCGGCGGCGGCGCGCTCGTCGCCCTGCGCGACGCGGACGTCGCCCAGGTTCAGGTACGCCGGCACGGCGCGCGCGTCGAGATCGATGGCCCCCTCGAAGCGCCGAATCGCCTCGGCGTGGTCGTTGCGGCGCACGGCTTCGAGGCCGATTTCGTTCTCGAGGAACGCGAGAATCGCCTGGTTCTGCGGCGCGGAGCCGCCCGCCGTCAGCTTCGCGAGCCGCTGGCGCACGTCGAACGCCGCGGACCACTGGTGCTGTTCTTCGTGCAGCTTCTGCGTGTTCAGCAGCGCGTATTCGTTCTGCGGATCGAGGCGCAGCACTTCGGTGAACGCGTCGAGCGCGCGATCGACGAACCCGCCGCGCTTGTAGTCCAGGCCGACGCACAGGAGCACGTAGGCGTGTTCGAGCTTGCTCAGGCGCGGACGCTGCAGCAACCCCTGATGCACGGTGATCGCTTTGCCGACCTGCCCCTTCTCGCGGTACAGGTTGCCGAGGATCATGTGCACTTCGAGCGCGTTCGGATCGACGCTCGCGGCGCGCGTCAGCTCCTCGATCGCCTGATCGATCTGGCCCGACACCAGGAAGTTGAGGCCGAGGATGTAATGCGGCGATTCGCGCAGCTTGCGCCGATCCACCCAGGTGCCGTCGCGCAGCTTGTAGCGCTCCCACGCCTTGCCGATGGCGAGGCCGGCCAGCAGCGCGATGAGGGCGGCGAGGAGCGGGGCATAGCTGCTCACACGCGCTGCCCCAGATATTCGAGCAGCAGCGGTGTCCACAACTGCTGCGCGCGAAGGATCAACTCGACGAGCTGACGCACGGCGCCGCGGCCGCCCGCGCAATCGCTGACCCAGTGCACGCGGCGCTTGATCTCGTCGACCGCGTCCGACGGCGCCGTCGCGAGCCCGACGCGCGTCAGCACCGCGAGGTCGACGATGTCGTCGCCCATGTACGCGATGTCCTCGTCGTCGAGCAGCAGTTCGTCGGCGATCTGCTCGTAGGTTTCGATCTTGCTCGCGATGCCCTGGTGCACGAGCGTGACGCCGAGCTGCGTCGCCCGCTGCTGTGTCGCCGCCGACATCCGCGCGGACAGGAAGCCGACGCGAATCCCGGCGCGCTGCGCGAGGACGATGCCCGTGCCGTCCTTGATGTCGTAGCGCTTGCTCTCGCTGCCGTCGGCGTGCAGCAGCAGCGTGCCGTCGGTCAGGACGCCGTCGACGTCGAACAAAATCAGTTTGATGCGCTGCGCGCGGGCTTCGACCGCCTCGGTCCACGGGGTGTCGGGGCTCAAAACAGCTCCGTGTGCCACAAATCGTGGAGGTGCACGACGCCGGCGACACGAGCGCCGTCCGCGACGACGACCGCCGTGATCTTGCGATGCTCCATGACGTTCAACGCTTCGACCGCGAGCATCGACGTCGGCACGCTGACGGGATTCTTCGTCATCACGTCGCCCGCGGCCATCGACAGGATGTCGTGGGAGCGTTCCATGTGCCGCCGCAGGTCGCCGTCGGTGATGATGCCGACGAGCCGTTCCTCGCCGTCCACGACGCACGTCATCCCGAGCTTCTTGCTCGACATCTCGTAGATGACGTCGCGCATCCGCGTGTCGATGCGGACGCTGGGGCACTGCGCGCCGGCGTGCATCAGCGCGTCGACGCGCATCAGGCGTTTGCCGAGCTTGCCGCCCGGATGCAGGTTCGCGAAGTCGTGCTCGCCGAAGCCCTTCTCGACGAGGAGCGTCATCGCGAGCGCGTCGCCGAGCGCGAGCGCCGCTGTCGTGCTCGCCGTCGGCACGAGGTTCATCGGACACGCTTCCTGCGCGACGCTGCAGTCGAGCGCGATGTCGGCCGCCTGCGCCAGCGACGACTTCGGGTCGCCGGTGATCGCGATGAGCTTCGCCCCCAGCCGCTTGATCGCTTCGAGCAGCCGCAGCAGTTCGTCCGTCTGCCCGCTGTACGACAGCGCGACGACGACGTCTTCGGGCTGGATGATCCCCATGTCGCCGTGAATCGCGTCGGCCGCATGCAGAAACACCGACGGCGTCCCGGTGCTCGTCATCGTCGCGGCGATCTTCTGCCCGATGATCCCGGACTTGCCGATGCCGGTGAAGATGACGCGCCCTTTGCAGTTGCGCAGCAGTTCCACCGCACACGAGAACTTGCCGTCGAGGCGTTCGAGCAGCGCGAGGATCGCCGCCGCTTCGGTTTCGAGCACGCGACGCGCGAGCGCAAGATCAGTCACGGCTCGCCGACCCCAGGACATGTCCGGCTTCGGCCGGACCCGCGCCGGCTGCCGCCCGGCCTTTGACGATCGCATCGATCGCCGTCAGCGCGCGGAGCAGCGGCTCGAGTCGATCCAGCTTCAGCGCATTTTGCGCGTCGCTCTTGGCGCGCGACGGCTCTTCGTGCACTTCGAGGAACACGCCGTCGACCCCCGCGCCGACGCCCGCCGACGCGAGCGGCTCGATGAACTCCGCCTGCCCGGCGGTGACGCCGTTGCCGGCGCCGGGCAGTTGCAGGCTGTGCGTGACGTCGAAGATCACGGGCACGCCGAGCGCCCGCATCATCGGGAACGCGCGCATGTCGACGACGAGGTTGTGGTAGCCGAAGCTGGTGCCGCGCTCGGTCACGATCACGCGGCTGTTGCCGGCGCCGGTCACCTTCGCGATCGCGTGCGCGATGTCGTCGGGCGCGAGGAACTGCCCCTTCTTGATGTTGACGATGCGTCCGGTCTTCGCCGCGGCGACGAGGAGATCGGTCTGACGCGAGAGGAAGGCGGGAATCTGCAGCACGTCGGCGACATCGGCCGCGGGCTGCGCCTGCGCCGGCTCGTGGATGTCGGTGAGGATCGGCACGCCGTACCGCGACTTGATCGACGCGAGCACGCGCAGTCCTTCGTCGAGGCCCGGCCCGCGAAACGAGGCGGCGGAGGTGCGGTTCGCCTTGTCGAACGACGCCTTGAACACGTATGGAACGCGCGCGCGCCGCGCGATCTCGACCAGCCGTCCGGCGAGATCGGTCGCGTGCGCCTCGCTTTCGATGACGCACGGGCCCGCGATGAGGACGAACGGGCTGCCGCCACCGAAGGTGATGGCGTCCAGTTTGACCGGGGTCACGCCGTCAATTGTATCAAGCGACCGACTCGGCCGGACGCCGCGCGCCGTGCCCGGCGTGCGCATTCTTGTGCGCGGCCGCCGCTTCGACGAACGCGGCGAAGAGCGGATGCGGCCGCGTCGGCTTCGACTTGAACTCCGGGTGGAACTGCACGGCGAGGTACCACGGGTGGCCCGGCAGTTCGGCGATCTCGACGAACTTGCCGTCCGGCGAGCGTCCGGAGATGCGCATCCCCTTCTCGTGGAGCGCTTTCTCGTACACGCAGTTGAACTCGTAGCGGTGGCGGTGCCGCTCGTGGATCAGCGACGCGCCGTACACTTTCTGCGCGAGCGATCCCGGCGCCAGCTCGCAGGCGTACGTGCCGAGGCGCATCGTCCCGCCGAGATCGTCGATGCCGAGGAGATCGCGCAGCTTGTAGATCACTTTTGCGCTCGTATCCGGGTTGACTTCGGTGGAGTCGGCGTCGGCGAGCCCCGCGACGTTGCGCGCGTACTCGACGGTCGCCCACTGGAAGCCGTAACAGATGCCGAAGTAGGGGATCTGCCGCTCGCGCGCGACCTGCGCCGCCTTCATCATCCCGCGCGTGCCGCGGTTGCCGAAGCCGCCGGGCACGAGGATGCCGTCCGCGCCGTCGAGCAGGCGATCGCCGCCGGGCTCTTCGAGCGCTTCGGCTTCGATCCACTTGATGTTGACCTTCACGCGGTGCGGGAAGCCGCCGTGGTAGAGCGCCTCGTTCAGGCTCTTGTACGAATCTTCGTAGCCGACGTACTTGCCGACGACGTGAATCGTCAGCTCGTCGAGCGGGTTCTTGATGCGCGCGACGAGGTCTTCCCACTGCTGCATCCGCCGTTCGGTCTGCGGCAGGTGCAGATACTTGAGCACGATCGTGTCGAGCCCTTCGTTGGCCAGGACGAGCGGCACCTCGTAGATCGACGGCACGTCCTTCGCGGTGATGACGGCTTCCTCGTCGACGTCGCAGAAGAGCGCGATCTTCTTCTTGATGTCGGGATCCAGGAACCGATCGGTGCGGCAGAGCAGGATGTCGGGCTGGATGCCGATCGATCGCAGATCCCGGACGCTGTGCTGCGTCGGCTTCGTCTTCAGCTCGCCGGCCGCGCCGATGAACGGCACGAGCGTCAGGTGGATGAAGATCGAGTTGTCGCGGCCGACGTCCTGCCGCAGCTGGCGGATCGCTTCGAGGAACGGCAGGCTTTCGATGTCGCCGACGGTGCCGCCGATCTCGACGAGCGAGACGTCGGCGTCCTTCGCGTTGGCGCGCATCGCGTCCTTGATCTCGTTGGTGATGTGCGGAATCACCTGCACGGTGCGCCCGAGGTATTCGCCGCGCCGCTCCTTCTGGATGACGCTCTGGTAGATCTTGCCGGTCGTCCAGTTCGAGTTCTTCGTCGTGACGGTGTTCGTGAACCGCTCGTAGTGCCCGAGGTCCAGATCGGTTTCGGCGCCATCGTCGGTGACGAACACTTCGCCGTGCTGGTACGGGCTCATCGTCCCCGGATCGACGTTGATGTACGGGTCGAACTTCTGCATCGTCACCTTGTAGCCGTGTCCTTCGAGCAGCGCGCCGATCGACGCGGCGGCCAGCCCTTTGCCGAGTGACGACACGACGCCGCCGGTGACGAAGATGAATTTGGGAGTTCGTCCGTCCATGGTCCTCTCTACGATGATGTCGACGTGGGCACGGCGAGCAGCCGGCGCACCTGGGCCAGATCTTCCGGGGTGTTCACCTCGAACGACTCGTGCCGGGTTTCCACCGCCTTGATGCGGATCCCGTGTTCCAGCGCGCGCAGCTGCTCGAGCCCTTCGGCGCGCTCGAGCGGCGTCTGCTCGAGCGCCGCCAGCACGAGGAGGGTGCTGCGGCGATAGCCGTACAAGCCGATATGTCTGTACATGGGCGGCCAGCCGCCGCGCGGATCGCGCGTGTGCGGGATGGGCGCCCGGGAGAAGTACATCGCGAAGCCGCCGCGGTCGAGCACGATCTTGGCGATGTTCGGATTCGCGAGGTCCGCGGCGTCGTGGATGCGCCGGTAAAGCGTCGTCATCTGCACCGACGAATCGGTGAACGGATTGACGAGCTCGGCGATGGCCCGGGGATCGACGAGCGGCTCGTCCCCCTGCACGTTGATGACGATGTCGCAATCGAGCGAGGCCGCGACCTCGGCGAGCCGATCGGTGCCGGTTTCGTGCGTCGGTTTCGTGAGCCGCACCTTGCCGCCGAACTCGGTGACGCGCGTCGCGATCCGCAAATCGTCGGTCGCGACGATAACTTGCGACACGATCGGCGACGCCGACGCGCGCCGGTACACGTGTTCGATCATCGGACGGCCGTCGAGATCGGCGAGCGGCTTGCCGGGCAGTCGCGACGAAGCGTATCGGGCGGGGATGACGGCGACGACGTTGAGAGTGGAAACCGAATCGACTCGTGAACCAGTCGATACAGGGTGCACGGCGAATAATAGCACACCTGCTTCATGCTACGATCGGATGAGATCGCGACGATGAACGTGAATCGGACGTTGACGCTGATGGCGGCAAGCGGTGCGCTCGTCGCGTGGTTCGCCGCCGCGGCGACGTCGAAGCGCGACGTGCCGCCGCCGATCGTGCTGGCGACGCCGCACGTCGATCTGCAGGGCGCGGCGCTGTCGAAAGAGATCGCGCGCCTTCACGACCGTCTGCGTCCGGATGCGTCGCCGCGTCAGCCCGCGCGCAATCTCTTCGCGTATCACGCTGCCGCTCGTCCCGCGCCCGCGCCGGTCGCCGCGCCGAAACCAGCGCTCAGCGAGACGGCCGCGCCCGCCGCGCCGCCGCTGCCGCCGATGAAACTCGACGGCATCGCCGAGGACGCCGGTCCCGATGGCGCCGTGCGCACGGCGATCATTTCGGCGGGGGGACAGTTGTTCCTCGTCAAGGCGGGCGACGCGGTCACCGCGCGCTACACGGTCGCGCGCGTGGCCGCCGACGTCGTCGAGCTCACCGACACGATCGATCATTCCGTGCGGCGCCTCGCGTTGAAGTAGCTCGTGGTTCGACACGCTCACCACGAGCGGGAATGGCGCACCGCTCGCCCTGAGCATCACGAACGGGACCGTCACACCGCTCGCGTGGAGCATCACGAGCGCGATCGTCACACCGCTCGCGTTGAGCATCACGAGCGCGACCGATCCACCGCGTGCCCTGCGCACGGGGACCGTCCCACCGCTCGCCCTGAGCCTGTCGAAGGGCGAGCCTGATGTCGGTCGCCATCATCATCAACCCCATTTCCGGCGGCGCGCGCCCGGATGCGGCGCGGCGCCGCGCGCAGATCGCGATCGAAGCCGTCGAGCGGCACGGCGATCGTCCCGAGGTGTTCGTCACCGAGCGGCCCGGCCACGCGCGCGAGCTCGCCAGTGCCGCCGCGGCGCGCGGCATGCGCCTCGTGATCGCGTGGGGCGGCGATGGCACGATCAACGAGGTCGCGTCGGCGCTGGTGTTCGGCGAGGTGCCGATGGCGATCGTGCCCGCCGGGTCGGGGAACGGCCTGGCGAACGAGCTCGGCGTCAGCGCGCGGGCCGAGCGCGCGATCGCGGGCGCGCTCGCGGCCGAAGGGCGCGTCGTGGACGTCGGCGAAATCGGCGGACGCTATTTCGTCAACATCGCCGGCATCGGCTTCGACGCCGAGGTCGCCGCGAAGTTCAACCGCCCCGAGAACACGTCGCGCGGCCTGCGCGGCTACGCGGCGCTGACGGCGCGATCGTTTTTCACCTACCGCGGCCGCGACTACACGATCACCGCCGACGAGCAGCGCGTCCGCACGCGCGCGTTGATGATTGTGATAGCCAACGGCACCGAATTCGGCAACAGAATCCTGATCGCGCGCGGCGCGCGCGTCGACGACGGGACGCTGGACGTCGTCGTGGTCGAGGACCGGTCGCTCGTCGGCACGCTGTGCCGTGTGCCGTGGCTCGTCACGCGCCAGATTCACCGCGTGCCGCAGTGGTCGACGCGGCCGGCGCGCCGTGTCACGATCGAATGCGACGCGCCGATGGCGTTCCACGTCGACGGCGAGCCGGTCCAGGGCGGCGCGCGCCTGGACGCGCGCATCCACCCGGGCGCGCTGCGCGTGTGTGTATGAGGAGAATGCGAATGAAGAAGTGGCTGATCGCGGGCGCGATCGCGGCCGTCGCGGCGGCGGCGCCGCACGCGCAGGACAAACCGGCTGCGGCCGACAAGAACGCCGCCGACAAGAACGCGGCCGAGAAGCCGGCCGAACTGCCGCCGCTGCCCGGCGACGCGCACGTCACGCAGTCGATTCAACTCGGCGGGCGCACGCTCAACTACACCGCCACCGTCGGCACGCTGCCCGTCTACGGCGCGGACAACAAGAAAACGGGCGAGGTCGTCTTCACGGCCTACACGATGGAAGGCGCGAATCGGCCGGTGACCTTCGCGCTGAACGGCGGTCCCGGCGCCGCGTCGGTGTACCTGAACCTCGGCGCGATCGGCCCCAAGCGCCTCGCGTTCGGCGATCAAGGCGACAGTCCGTCGGATCCCGCGACCCTCAGCGACAACCCGGGGACGTGGCTCGACTTCACCGATCTCGTCTTCATCGATCCGGTCGGCACCGGCTTCAGCCGCTCGCTCGAGAACGCCGATCAGACCAAGAAGGACTTCTACTCGACCGAGAACGACATTCAGTACTTGTCGCGCGTCATCTACGACTGGCTGACCAAGAACAAGCGGCTGCAGTCGCGCAAGTATCTCGCCGGCGAGAGCTACGGCGGCTACCGCGTCCCGCGGCTCACGCATTATCTGCAGTCGCAGCTCGGCGTTGCGATGAACGGCATCGTCGCGGTGTCGCCGTATCTGAATCCGGCGATCGACGAGAACGGGGATCTCTCGCCGCTGCCGTGGATCGTCACGCTGCCGTCGATGGCCGCGGCGAATCTCGAGCGCCGCCACAACTTGTCGCCCGAGACGATGGCGCCGGTGATCGCGTACGCGCGCGGCGACTACGCGGTGGATCTACTGAAGGGGCACTCGGATCCGCAGGCGCTTTCGCGCGTCGTCGATCGCGTCAGCGACCTGACCGGGCTCGACAAGACGTTCGTCCGGCGCCTCGGCGGACGCATCGACACCGGCGCGTACCTGCGCGAGGTGTTCCGATCGGAAGGGAAGATTGGCAGCGTCTACGACTCGAACGTCACCGCGTTCGATCCGTTCCCGTTCGCACCCGAACAGCGCGCGAACGATCCGCTGCTCGAGAGCATCGTCGCGCCGACGACGACGGCGATGGTCGACTTCGTGACGCGGGTGGTGGGGTGGAACGTGGCGGCGCGGTACAACGCGCTCAGCTACGACGTCGCGACGAAGTGGGATCGCGAGAGCCCGGCGCTGCACAAAGGCGCCGTCCCGGACCTGCGCGAAGCGGTGGCCGCCGACCCGAAGCTGTGGGTGCTGATCGTCCACGGCTGGAACGATCTGTCGTGTCCGTTCATGGGGTCGGTGCTGACCGTCGATCAGATGCCGGTGATGGGCGACGCGTCACGCGTCGTGGTGCGCGAGTACCCGGGCGGGCACATGTTCTATTCGCGGAACGACAACCTCGGCGCCTTGCACCGCGACGTGCAGGAGATGTTCGCGAAGCACTAGTCGCGACGGCGACCGTACTTGATCTCCGTGGCCTTCCACTCCGGCACGGCGCCGAAGCGGAGATAGCTGACGGCGGTCATCGTGTCGGGCGACGGCATTTCGATCTCCGTGCGCTGGTGCCAGGTCTCGCCGGCGAGCGGGTACTCGGCATTCAGCGCGAACCGTTTCGCCTGCTCGTCGTACGCGCCCGACTCGACGACGCGCGACGCGTTCGTGCTCGAGATCCGCGTCGCTTCGTATTGACGGTTCTCGGGGTTGTACCCGGTCCACGCCCGCGTCTGCACGGCCGACCCATTCATCGTGGCATCGATCGTTTCTTCGATGAACAGCCCGTCGAAGAGCGGCCGGATGACCGACCGTCCTTTCGCGGAAACCGGCGCGCCGCCAGGACGGAGCCACAACGTCAGCTCGACGTCCCAGGTGCCGACCATCGCCGCGAGCCGCGCGTGCCCGGCGTCGGTCGGCGGCGAGGCGAGCAGTGCGGCGGTCAGCGTCAGGAGTCGTATCAGCGGCATCGTGGTCGGATATTATCAAAGGCGCCAGCCCTCGAAGGAGTTCCGATGACCCGTTCGGGTCCCGTTGCGCTCGCTCTCACGCTCGCCGCCGGCGCTGTGTGCTTCGCCGCGGCGCAGTCTCAGCCGCCGACGTTCGGCACGACCACGCGCACCGTCGCGGTCTACGCGACGGTCACCGATCCGCAGGGACGACTCGCCGCCGATCTCACGCGCGCCGACTTCGAAGTCGACGACAACGGCGCGCGTCAGGAGCTGACGGTCTTCTCGAACGACATCCAGCCGATCACCGCGATCATGCTGCTCGACCGCAGCGGCAGCATGAAGCCGAATCTCGACCTCGAGGTGCGCGCCGCCGAGACGTTCATCCACGGCATGGTCGCCGAAGATCGGCTGCGCATCGGGAATTTCGGCAAGGACATCACGATCGAGCCCGACGACTTCACGTCGGACCGCGACAGGCTGTTCAAGATTCTCCATGGCGATCTGCAGAAGGACGGGCCGACGCCGCTCTGGAACGCGATCGACCGCGCGATCGACAAGCTGCTCCTCGAGAAGGGCCGGCGCGTCGTCCTCGCGCTGAGCGACGGCGTGGACGAGCCGATGGACTTCAGCGGCCGCGCGAAGTCGAGCAAGGACGAGATCAAGCGTGCCGAGGACAACGACATCATGATCTACGCCATCGGCATGGAGGGGCTCGCGCCGATGCAGCAGATGCGCGCGACGCAGGGGTTCGGCGGACGCGGCATCATGACGCCGCGGCGCAACGACGCGCCGATGATGCAGAAGCCCGACGAGGGGATGGCGAAGATCGCGGCGGCGACCGGCGGCGGCTATTTCGAGCTGACGTCGCCCGGGCAGTTGCTCGGGAACTTCGATCGCGTCATCGACGAACTGCATCACCAGTACGCGCTCGGCTTCGTCCCGCAGAAGCTCGATGGCAAGCTGCACGACCTGACCGTGAAGGTGACGAAGGCTGGGTATACTGTCCGCGCCCGCAAACGCTATCTCGCGCCGCGGAGCTGAAGGACCCGAATCGATGACGTTGAAGAGAGTGGGCGCCCTGGTGTGTGCGTGTGCCGCCGTGTCGGCGTGCGGCCGCTTCGGCACGGCCGCCAGCGCCGGGCCCGATCTCGACCGCATGGTCGTGATCTCGCAGCAGTACAACGAGTTGATCTACGCGCTCGGCGCCCAGGCGCACCTCGTCGGCGTCGACTACTCGAGCACGTATCCGCCGGAGATCAAATCGGTGACCACCGTCGGCTACCATCGCGCGCTGAGCGCCGAAGGCATCCTCTCGCTCAAGCCGACGATCGTGATCCACGACAACAACATCGGCCCCGAATCGGTCGTGCGCCAGCTCGAACAGCTCAAGGTGCCGATGAAGACGTTCGAAGCGAAGGACGATTCGATCGACGGGTTGAAGGCGTTGTTGCGCGAGATGGGCGCCTTCTTCCACAAGGAGACGCGCGCGCAGGAGCTGGCCGCGACGCTCGACCGCGACCTGGCGGCGGCGCGCGAGCGCGCCAAGGCGTATCGCGATCATCCGCGCGTGGCCGTCATTCACTTCGGCCGCGCGTCGAACGTGTACCTACTGGTCGCGGGCAAGGGGGGCAGCGGAGACGGCGCGGCGGCGAGTCAGATGCTCGACTGGGCCGGCGGCGAGCAGGCGATCCAGGGCAACGGCATGCAGCGCATGACGTCGCCGGAAATCATCGCGCAGGCGAACCCCGACGTCATCCTGATGACCGAGTTCGGCTTCGACCGCCTCGGATCGCTCGACCAGGCGAAGACGCTGCCCGGCGTCGCGCAAACGACCGCGGCGCGCACGGGCCGCATCTACCGCGTCAGCGAACACGAGTTGACCTACTTCAATCCCGAGACCGGAAAGAGCGTGGCGCGGCTGGCGGAGCTGATCCACCAGTCTCGCCCATGAGCGATCCGTCGGGCCGCGCCCGCGCGCTCATCCTCACCGCGCTGTTCGCCGCGATGGTCGTCGCCGCCGCGGCATCGATTCGCTTCGGCGCGATCGATTTCAGCCTCCGCGAGATGGGATCGGCGACGCTCGCGCTGCTGTCGGGGCGCGAGCCGGCGACGCTCGACGGCCGCATCTTCGCCCAACTGCGGCTGCCGCGCGCCGTCATGTGCCTGCTGGTCGGCGCGTGCCTCGGCGTCGGCGGGACGCTGATGCAGGCGCTCTTCCGCAATCCGATCGTCGAACCCGGCCTCGTCGGCACGTCGAGCGGCGCGGCGTTCGGCTCGGCGCTGTACTTCGTTCTGGGCTCGGTGCTCAAGTTCAGCGCCGGTCCGTGGACGCTCCCGATCGCGGCGTGCGCCGGCGGCGTGGTCGCGACCTACCTCGTGTTCGCGCTCGCGCGCGCGAACGACGCGGGACGCAGTTCGATCGTGATGCTGCTGCTGACGGGACTCGCCGTCAACGCGCTGTGCCTCAGCGGCGTCGGCTTTCTCTCGTACATCGCCCGCGACCCGCAGGCGCGCTCGATCATCTTCTGGAATCTCGGGACGATGTCCGGGTCCGACTGGCCGTCGGTGCTCATCGTCGGTGCCGCGACGATCGGCGGGATTGCGATCGCGCTGCGGTACGCGAAGCCGCTCAACGCGCTGATGCTCGGCGAGGAGGAGGCGAGCTATCTCGGCGTCAACGTCGTGCGGCTGAAATGGGCCGTCCTGACGATCAACGTCGTCATGGTCGCCGTCGCGACGGCCTTCACCGGCGTCATCAGCTTCGTCGGCCTGATCGTGCCGCACATCCTGCGCATCCTGCACGGCGCCGACAACCGGTATCTGATCGCGGGCAGCGCGCTGCTCGGCGCCACGCTGCTCAGCGTCGCGGATCTCGTCGCGCGCGTGTCGCTTCGGCCCGCGGAGCTTCCGATCGGCATCGTGACGTCAATCGTCGGCGTCCCCGTCTTCCTCTATCTGCTGCGGCAGCGGCAGTACGTCTTCTGAGATGCTGACGGCGGAGGCGATCGGCTACCGCGTCGGACGGCGGACGATCCTCGAGGACGTCACGGCGGCGTTCGAGCCGCGGCGGCTGCATCTCGTGATCGGCCCGAACGGCGCGGGCAAGTCGACGCTCGTCAAGCTGCTCGCGCGCCTGGTGCCGCCCTCGCACGGTCGCATCCGCTACGGATCGACCGACGCGACGACGCTCGGTCATCGCGAGCTGGCGCGCCGGCGCGCCGTGCTGTCGCAGGCGGTGGAGGTGGCGTTCCCGATTCCCGCGCGCGAACTGGTGATGATGGGGCGCTACCCGCACTTCACCGGGCAGCCGTCGCCGGACGACGAGGCGATCTGCGACGAGATGATGCGTCTGCTCGACGTCGTCGCGCTCGGCGAGCAGCCGTACGCGACGCTGAGCGGCGGCGAGAAGCAGCGCGTCAACTTCGCGCGCGTGCTCGCGCAGATCTGGCGGCCCGTCGACGCCGACGGCCGGTATCTCTTTCTCGACGAGCCGCTCACGTTCCTCGACATCCAGCACCAGCTGCGCTTCATGCAACTCGTCCGCGGCTTCGCCGACCAGGACGACGTGGTGGTGGTCGGCGTGGTCCACGACTTGAATCTCGCTGCGCGCTTCGCCGACCGCGTCATCCTTCTCGACGCGGGGGCGGTCGCTGTCATCGGAACGCCGGACGAAGTGCTGACGCCCGAGCATCTGAGGAACGCGTTTCACGTGCGGCCGACCGTCGTGACCAACCCGGCGACCGGCGGCCGGCACCTGATCTTCGACTAGACGCCGACCGTCACCGCAAGAGCATGCCGTTCGCAATCCGATCGGCTTCGTCCTTCGTGTAGTTCCCGGTCACCAGGGCGTCGGCGCCGAACGCCGACCGGAGCGTCGGCGCCATGACCACCTCGCCGTCGATCATCAGCGCGACGGGACGGCCGATGTGATCCGCCGTCGCCGCGCGCAGCTTCTCGCCGGCCGCCGGCGTGAAGCGCACGCCGATGTTGAACTGTCCCGGCGTCTTGGCCGGCACGACGCGCGCGTCGACGATGTCGTCGTTGGTGACGATCGCGTCGCGATGCAGGTAGATGGTCCGTTCGGGTCCGACGCGCACGGGTTGCAGGTCGAGCGTCGGCGTCGACTCGGCGAGCCGGATCTCGAACCGCACCGCGGCAGCGTGCACCGTCGTCGATCCCAGCCACGCTTTTCCACCGACGAGCGCGAGACCGACGAGCGCGGCGGCGCCCGCCGCAAGGACGCCGCGCCGCCCAAGGCCGCCGGCGCGGGGTGCGGTGCGAGCGGCCGCGGCGATCGTGGCTCGACGCACGCGCTCGCGATCGTCGGGAGTCGGCGCAGCGTCGCGAAGCGGATCGGCGGATCGAAGCAGGTCGTTAAGCGTCTTCATGGCGGTCTCCTGAACGTACGCCGAGGATGCGCGCGAGCTCGCGGCGTCCGCGCGACAGATGCCAGCGGACGGTGACGCCGGCGATGCCGAGCAGCGCGGCGATGGCGGCCACGCTCATGCCGTCGAGCTCGTGCATGACGAGGATCGCACGGCGGCGGGGCGGCAGCGCGTCGAGTGCGCCCCAGATCGTGGCGCGCGCGATGAATGTGGGTTCCGGATCATCGCCCGCAGGATCGGGCGGGGCAGCCGCTGCCGTGTAACGCGCGCGCACCGACGATTTGCGCCATTCGTCGCGCTGGATGTTGATGAGGACGCGGACGAGCCAGGCTTCTTCGTCGCGCGCTCCGGTCGGGATCGCGCGCGGCGTGCGCGCGGCGCGTAGAAACGTGTCCTGCACGAGGTCGCGGGCGGCGTCGGCGGACGGCGCGAGCCGGCGTGCGAGCCGGTAGAGCCGGTCGTAGTGCGCGTCGACGAGCGCGGACAGACGTTCGGCCGTGCTCTCGACGAGGACGGCCGGAAGCGTCTGGGCGATCGGCACCGCCTTCATATATCTCAGTAAACGGCCGACGCCGCCGAAATGTTGGTGCCGCGCTCGGCTGTCCGCGGGCGCGGCGGCGGGAAAGGCTACGACGAAAGTCGTACGACCGACACGTCGCGGATCGCCGCGACGCGGCGGATGTCTTCCGCCGCGCGATCGAGCGACGCCGGGCTCGCGTGATCTTCGTCCACGTTGACGACGCCGACGGCGCCTCCGGCGTGGCGTCCGAGCGCGAAGTTCGCGATGTTCACCTTGTGGCGGCCGAGGATCGTTCCCACCTCGCCGATGACGCCCGGCTGATCGTCGTTCTCGATGATCAGCATCGTCCCGCCGAGCGGCGCTTCGACGTCGACACCGTGGACCGACACGAGCCGCAGGCTGTTCGGCTCGAAGACGGTGCCTTCGACCCAACGCTCGCCCTTGTCCGTGTGCAGCTTGATCGACAGGAGGCTCGTGAAGTGCCGTGCCCGCGAACTGCGCGTTTCGACGATGTCGATGCCGCGCTCGCGCGCGGCGCTGCGCGCGTTAACGATCGACACGCCGCTCGAGAGAATCGGCCGGAGGACGCCGGCGGCGGCGCTGGCCGCGAGGACCTCGACGCCGCGGCTCTCGACGAGCGCGCCGTAGTAACGAACGCCGAGCGCTTCGATGCGCGCCGGCCCCATCTGCGACACCAGGCCGCCGAGCGCATCGGCCAGCCGAATCCACGGCTGCAGCCGCTGCAGCTCGTCGGGGTGGATCGACGGAAAGTTCACCGCGTTGCGGACGATGCCGTTGCGCAGGAAGTCGCGGACCGTGGCGGCGGTCTCGATGCCGACCAGCTCCTGCGCCTCTTCGGTCGACGCCGCGATGTGGGGCGTCGCGATCACCTGCGGCAGTTGCGCCAGCGACCAGTCCTTCGGCGGCTCGGTCTCGAACACGTCGAGCGCCGCGCCGCCGACGACGCCGTTTTCGATCGCGCGGCGCAGCGCACCCTCGTCGATGAGCTCGCCGCGCGCGGTGTTGACGATCCGCAGCCCCGGTTTGCACGCCGCGAAGCGCGCGTCGTTGAACAGGTGTTTGGTGTCGGGCGTGGACGGCAGATGCAGCGTCAGGTAGTCGGCGGCCGCGCAGACCTCGTCGAGCGACATCAACTCGACGCCGAGGCCGGCGGCCACATCCTTCGCGATGAACGGATCGTGCGCGACCACCCGCATGCCGAACGCCCGCGCGCGCTGCGCGACTTCCTGGCCAATGCGGCCGAGGCCGGCGATGCCCAGCGTCTTGCCGCGCACTTCGCTGCCCAGGAACTTCTTCTTCTCCCAGCGCGCGTCCTTCATCGCGCGGTCGGCGGCCGGCACCATCCGTGCCAGCGCCAGGATCAGCGCGCAGGCGTGTTCGGCCACGCTGATGCTGTTCGCGCCCGGCGCGTTGACGACGAGGATGCCGCGCCCGCTCGCGGCGGGCACGTCGATGTTGTCGACGCCCGTCCCGGCGCGCCCGACGATGCGGAGCCGCGGCGCGGCGGCGAGCAACGCGGCGGTGACTTTCGTGGCACTGCGGACGAGCAGCGCGTCGGCGTCGGCCAGGTCGGCCGCGAGCGCGTCGGGCTTGCGCCCCGGCCGCGCGTCCACGACCCAGCCAGGCTCTGCGCGGAGGAGCTCCACCGCGGAAGCGGGCAGGTCGTCGGCGATGACGATGTTCAACGGGACTTCGACGTCGTGGGCCCGATCGATCGGATGTAGTTCACCACGTCCCAGATCTGGTGTTCGGTCAGCTTGCGGCCGTAAGGTTTCATGCCGGTCTTCGCGGAGCCGTCGTGTATCACTTTGAAAATCTCGCCGTCGGTCGATCCGTGCTTCCACTCGGCGTCGGTCAGGTTCGACGGCTTGGGGTTGAGTTCCTCGCCCATGCGGCCGTCGCCCTTGCCGGTGTCGCCGTGGCAGCTCGCGCAGTTCTTGTCGAAAATCTGCTGGCCGGCCGCGATCGACGTGGCGTCGGCGGGCACGGGATTTTTTATTTTGGCGGCCTCGGGATGGCGGTGGGCGCCGGCTTCGTGCTGATGCTGCGGCGCGGCGGCCAGCCCCAGCGTCAGCGCGCACGAACACGCGATCGTCGCGAGTGCATGCCGCAATCGTGGATGACGCATAGGCGATAGTATAATCCCGAGGTTTTGTTCGCTGCGGCGAACGTCGCATGTGGATACGCCCTGCTATTGTGCAAACCGCTAAATCATTCGAAACTCCGCACAACATCGGCGTAAACCGCGGGCGTTTTCCACAGACTTTTCCACAACGTTCGCGGAAATCTTCCGCGGGCGGAAGGTGACGTGACCTAAAAATTATGGCGACTGCGATCACGCTCAAAAACGGTCAGCTCGTCGTGCCCGACGATCCGATCATCCCATTCATCGAAGGCGACGGTACGGGTCCGGATATCTGGCGGGCGAGCGTGCGCGTCTTCGACGAAGCCGTCAGAAAAGCCTACGGCGGCAAGAAGACGATCGCGTGGAAAGAGGTCTACGCCGGCGAGAAGAGCTTCCAGAAATTCAACAACTGGCTGCCCGACGAAACCGTCGACGCGTTCCGCACGTACCTCGTCGGCATCAAAGGGCCGCTGACGACACCGGTTGGCGGCGGCATCCGATCGCTGAACGTCGCGCTGCGGCAGTTGCTCGATCTCTACGTCTGCCTGCGGCCGGTGCGGTGGTACAAAGGCGTCCCGTCGCCGGTCCGCCATCCCGAGAAGGTCGACATGGTGATCTTCCGCGAGAACACGGAAGACATCTATGCCGGCATCGAATATGCCGCGGGGACGCCCGAAGCGCAGAAGCTGCTCGATTTCTTCGCGAGGGAATTTCCGAAAGAGTTCAACAAGATCCGGTTCGGGACGGCGGCGAAGGCGCAGGAGTGGCAGAAGACGCTCGAGGGGATCGGCGCGCCGCACCGCGACGTCGGCGTCCAGGTCGGCGTCGGCCTGAAACCGATCAGCTATCTCGGCACCGAGCGCCTCGTGCACAGCGCGATCGGCTACGCGGTCCGGTACGGCCGCAAGAGCCTGACGCTGGTGCACAAAGGCAACATCATGAAGTTCACCGAAGGCGCCTTCCGCGACTGGGGCTACCAGATCGCGAAGCAGTTCTACGGTGCGGTGGAGATCGACGGCGGGCCGTGGTGCCGCATCCCGGACGGCAAGCCAGGCGCCGGCCTCGTCATCAAGGACGCCATTGCCGACATCACGCTGCAGCAGGTGCTGACGCGCCCCGACGAATTCGACGTCATCGCGACGCCGAACCTGAACGGCGACTATCTCTCGGACGCGCTCGCGGCGCAGGTCGGCGGCATCGGCATCGCGCCAGGCGGCAACATCAACTACGTCAGCGGCCACGCGGTCTTCGAGGCGACGCACGGCACCGCGCCGAAATACGCGAATCAGGACAAGGTGAACCCCGGCTCGGTGATTCTGTCGGGCGAGATGATGTTCCGGCATCTCGGCTGGACGGAGGCCGCCGATCTGATCGTGAAGGGGATGGACGGCGCGATCGGCGCGAAGACGGTCACCTACGATTTCGCGCGGCTGATGGACGGCGCGAAGGAGCTGAAGACGTCGGAGTTCGCCGACGCGATGATCACGCACATGTGAAGCTCGCCAGAGGGAGCGCGAGGCCTCAGCCGAGCGCAGGAGAGATCGATGAATAGAAAAGTGACAGTCGTGGGTGGCGCGGGCAACGTCGGCGCCACGGTGGCGCGGGGCGTGGCGGACAAGTCGCTCGCCGACGTCGTCGTGATCGATATCGCGGACCAGAAGGCCGCCGGCGTCGCGCTCGACATGCTCGAGGCGTGTCCCGTCTGGGGATCCGACTCGCGCGTCATGGGCACCGGCGACTACGCCGAGAGCGCCAACTCCGACATCGTCGTCATCACGTCGGGCATGCCGCGCAAGCCGGGGATGAGCCGCGACGACCTGCTGAACGTGAACTACAAGATCATGCAGCAGGTGACGGAGAACGTCGTCAAGTACTCGCCCAACTGCATTCTCCTCGTCGTCAGCAACCCGCTCGACGCGATGGCGCAGGCGGTCTACAAGCTGTCGAAGTTCCCGCGCGAGCGCGTCATCGGCATGGCCGGCGTCCTCGACTCGGCGCGCATGCGCGCGTTCATCGCGAAGGAACTCGCCGTGTCGGTGGAGAACGTGCACGCGTTCGTCCTCGGTGGCCACGGCGACACGATGGTGCCGCTGCCGCGATATTCGACCGTCGCCGGCATTCCGATCACCGATCTGATGGACAAGACGACGATCGATCGCATCGTCGCGCGGACGGCGGGCGGCGGCGCGGAGATCACGCAGCTCGTCGGCACGAGCGCGTGGTACGCGCCGGGGGCGTCGGTCGTGGAGATGGTCGAAGCGATCCTGCTCGACAAGAAGAAGATCGTCCCGTGCTCGGTGTTCCTGCAGGGCGAATACGGCGTCCGCGATCTGTTCGTCGGCGTCCCGTGCAAGCTCGGGGCGCGCGGCCTCGAGAAGATCATCCAGATCAAGCTCACGGCGGACGAGCAGGCGGCGTTCAACAAATCGGCAGCTGCAGTCAAGGAGCTCGTCGATGTCATCAAGGTCTGACGATCTCGTCGTCGTCGCGACGTTCGGCGATCGGCAGGAGGCGGAGCTGGCGAAAGGCGCGCTCGCCGCGGCGGGCATCGACGCGGTCGTCCGCAGCGACGACTCCGGCGGCTTGCGGCCGGCGATGACGTTCTCGAACGGCGCGCAGCTCATCGTTCGCGCCGTCGACGCCGAGCCGGCGCGCGACATCCTCGACATCCCGGCCAAGCCGGCGTGAGCATCGACGGCCGCGTCACCGACTACGACCGCGTCGCGGCGACGTTCGACACGCGCTACTCGCTGTACGAATACGCCGGCACGCGCGAGACGGTGCTGAATTTCGTTCGCCCGACAGACTCCGCGCGAGCGGCGCTCGACGTGCTGGAGATCGGCTGCGGCACGGGGCACTGGCTCGACGCCGTCCGTTCCGCCTGCGGCGCGAGCCTTCCAGGCGAGCGCCCGCGCCTGGTCGGCCTCGAGCCGTCGGCAGAGATGATTGCGCGCGCCCGCCTGCGCCTGGGCTCCGGCGGACCGGTATCGCTGGTTCGCGGCGCCGCCGAGCACCTGCCGTTTGCCGACGCGAGCTTCGATCGCATCTTCTGCGTCAACGCGCTGCATCACTTCCGCGATCGCTTCGCGTTCTTCACCGAGGCGCGGCGCCTGCTGCGCCCGGGCGGCGGCGTGCTGTCGATCGGCAAGGATCCGCACGCCGACCGCGACACGTGGTGGGTGTACGACTACTTCCCGGAGACGCGCGACATCGATCGCGCGCGTTTCGCGCCGGTGCGCATGCTGCGCGCCGACCTCGTCCGCGCCGGCTTCGCGCGGGCCGAATCGTCGGAGGCGGATCACATCGAGGTGGTGCAGCCGGCGGCCGACGCGTTCGCGAAGGGCGTCATCGACAAGGCGTTCACGTCGCAGCTCACGGTGCTCACCGACGCGGAATTCCAGGCCGGCGTCGAACGGATCCGCGCCGGTGGCGACGACCTGCCGCTCATCGCCGACTTCTATCTGTCCGCCGTCATCGGCTGGGTGTGAGACGCCGGTCCGACACGTGGCGCCCGGCGTAGCCGCCGATCACAACGCGGTGCGATGGAGCGCGTTGTCGGGCGATCCGACCCTGAACCACCGGAAGCCGTACGGATCCAGATCGATCTCGTGACGTCCGTCCCGCCCCTCGCTGTGGTGGACGTCGAACACGTCGACGAGGTGGTTGCCGCGCGGCACCTTCACGTCGAAGACGACGCGCGCCGTGCGGTTGCTGAAGTTGTGGAGGGTGACGAGTGAGGTGCCGCGCCAGTCGTAGCGCATCGTCAGGACGCTCTTCGCTGACGTCGACAGGATCTCGAACTGTCCCCAGCTGATTTCGGGGCACTCCTTCCGCATGCGGATGACGCGCTCCGTCCAGTTCAAGAGCGAATGCGGATCGCGCCGCTGGTCCGCGACGTTCACCGTTTCGTAGCCGTACGTCCGATCGTCGTTCACCGCCTGCACCGGTCGGTCGCCCGCGGTGAAGCCGCCGTGCCGCTCGCAGGTCCACTGCATCGGCGTCCGTGCGCACTCGCGTTCCGGCAGCGACAGGTTGTCGCCCATGCCGATCTCGTCGCCGTACAGCATCATCGGCGTGCCCGGGAGCGAGAACAGCAGGCTGAACGCGAGCTCCAGCCGCCGGCGATCGTTGCCGAGCATCGGCGCGAGGCGACGGCGGATGCCGCGATCGTAGAGCTGCATCGACTTCTCCGGCCCGAACGCGTCGAACACCTGCTGACGCTGTTCCGGCGAGAGCCGTCCGAGGTCCAGCTCGTCGTGGCTGCGCAGGAAATGCACCCACTGCGCTTCGCGCGGACGCCGGGCGGTTTCCTGCAGCGCCCACGTCAGCGGCTCGAGATCGGCAGTCGCCATCGCGTAGAACAACCGCTGGTTGACCGGAAAGTTCAGCATCAGCTGCAGCCGATCGCCGCGGTCGCCGAAGTACTTGATGCTCTCGTCCGGCGGCACGTTGGCTTCCGCGAGCAGGATCGCGTCGCGGCAGCGCCACTGCAGGAAGTGCCGCATCTCGTGGAGCATCTCGAAGTCCTGTTCGTGCGACACGTCCGCGCCCTTGCGCTCGATCAGGAACGGCACCGCGTCCATTCGGAACCCCGACACGCCGAGCTCCAGCCAGTAGCCCATCACCTTGGTGATCTCGTCGCGCACCCACCGGTTCCAGGTGTTGAGGTCCGGCTGAAAGTCGTAGAAGCGGTGGAAGTAGTACTGACGCGCCTGCTTGTCGTAGCTCCACGTCGTCTTCTGCACGCCGGGAAACACGACGCCCTTTTCGTGATCGGGCGGCTGCGTGTCGCTCCACACGTACCAGTCGCGCGTGCGCGCGTCGCGATCGGCGCGCGCCATCTGAAACCAGCGGTGCTGATCCGACGTGTGATTGACGACGAGATCGACGATCACGCGGAGGCCGAGCGCGCGCGCGTGGTTCATGAACTCGACGAAATCGCCCGGCGATCCGTACTTGCCGTTGACGGCGAAGTAGTCCGCGACGTCGTAACCGTCGTCTCGTTCGGGCGACGCGTAGAACGGCTGCAGCCACACGCACGTGACGCCGAGGCCGGCGAGGTAGTCGAGACGGCGGCTCAGGCCTTCGAGATCGCCGACGCCGTCGCCGTCCGAGTCCATGTACTTGGCGATGGGCAGGCAATAGATGATCGCGTTCTTGTACCAGAGGTCTTCGATCGCCATACCGTGCCGCCGTGTGCACGTTTTCTGCCGCCGCACGCGGCGCGGAACGGATGTTGCTCCGGACCAGGTACCCCCAGCCCGTGTGTCAGGAAAGCCGACATGAACGAGGCGCCGGGACGCCGTGTCTCCGTGCTGCTGGTCGACGATTGCGACGATCAGCGCGATTTGTACGAGCTGCTGCTCGCGTCGGAATTCACGGTGATTTCGGCCGGTCGCGGCGCGGCGGCGCTGGCGCTCGCGGAGCGCTGGCGGCCCGACGTCATCGTCCTCGACATCGAGATGCCGGACATGAATGGATTCGAAACATGCCGACGGCTCAAGGACGGGGCGTCCACGCGTGCGATCCCGGTGATCATGCTGACCGGCTGCGATTACATTCCTGACGAGGCCCGGTTGGCGGGCGCGTCACTGGTGCTGGCCAAGCCGTGTCCCGAGCGGCGGCTGGTCGAAGCCATCGTCGCCGCGGCGAGCGGCGTCCGCCCCTAGGTCCACCATGGGACACAGACTGCTGTCGTTCGCACGCGGAAAGACACTGGCGCCGGGCGGGCGCGCGGCGGCCGTCCGCATTCTCGTCGTCGACGACGAGGAGCCGATGCGGCTGTTCGTGCAGCGCGTGCTCGCCGATGCCGGCTACGAGACGGCGCTCGCCGGAGACGGCGACGAGGCGATTGCGCTCGCGGCGCGCGAGCCGCCGTTCGATCTGATGGTCACCGACGAGATGATGCCGCGCATGGCGGGACACCAGCTCGCGCGCTACATGCGCGAGCGGTATCTCGACATCAAGGTGCTGTATCTGACCGGCTATCGCGACGCGGTCTTCAGCGCGAAGGGGTCGCTCTGGGCCGACGAGGCGTTCCTCGACAAGCCGTGCACGCCGGAAGGGCTGAAGCAGGCGGTGTCGCAGCTGCTGTTCGGCCGGCTACTTGCCGGCGAGCCACAGCGCGCGGACGTATTCGCGCGTCATCCGCGCGATATTTGAGATCGGGATCTCCTTCGGGCACACGGCTTCGCACTCGCCTTCGTTCGAGCAGCTGCCGAAACCTTCGCTGTCGGCCTGCGCGATCATCGACACGACGCGGCGGTGGCGCTCCTGCTGTCCCTGCGGGAGCATCGACAGCTGCGAGATCTTCGCCGACATGAACAGATGCGCCGACGCGTTCTTGCACGCCGCGACGCATGCGCCGCAGGCGATGCACGCGGCCGAGTCCATCGCCTTCTCGGAGACGTCCTTCGGAATCGGAATCGCATTGCCGTCCGGCGCGCCGCCGCAGTTGATCGACACATAGCCGCCGGCCGCGATGATCCGATCGAACGCGCTGCGATCGACGACGAGGTCCTTGACGACGGGGAAGGCGTGCGCGCGCCACGGCTCGACGGTGATCGTGTCGCCGTCCTTGAAGCGCCGCATGTGGAGCTGACACACCGTCGTCCCGCGATCCGGCCCGTGCGGTACGCCGTTGATGACGAGGCTGCACATGCCGCAGATCCCTTCGCGGCAGTCGGAATCGAACGCGATCGCGTCCTCGCCCTTCTTGACGAGCCCTTCGTTGACGACGTCGAGCATCTCGAGGAAGGACATGTCGGCCGAGACGCCGTCGGCGACGTAGTCGACGAGGCGCCCGGCGGCGGTCGGCCCAGCCTGTCTCCAGATCTTCAGGTTCACACGCATTATTTGTAGCTCCGCTGGGTCGGGTGCACTTCCTCGAAGACGAGCGGTTCTTTGTGCAGGACCGGCTCCTTACCGACGCCGGTGAACTCCCACGCCGCCACGTACGAGTAGTTCGCATCGTCGCGCAGCGCTTCGCCGTCGGGCGTCTGGCTCTCCTCGCGGAAGTGACCGCCGCACGATTCGCGGCGATGCAGCGCGTCGAGCGTCAGCAGCTCCGCGAACTCGAGGTAGTCGGCGACGCGGCCGGCGTACTCGAGGCTCTGATTCAGGTTGTCGTTCGAGCCCGGCACCGAGACCTCGTGCCAGAACTGGTCGCGCAGCTTCGGAATCTCCTGCAGCGCCGTCTTCAGGCTCTGCTCGGTGCGCGCCATCCCGACGTTGTCCCACATCACGCGTCCGAGCTCGCGATGGATCTCGCGGATGCCGCGCGTCCCCTTGACCGCGAGGAGCCTGGTGATCCGCTCCTGCACGCTGTTGGCGGCGGCCTTGAACGCGTCGTGATCGGTCGTCACCTTCGGCAACGACGTGCTCGCGAGGTAGTCGCCGATCGTGTACGGGATGACGAAGTAGCCGTCGGCGAGCCCCTGCATCAGCGCGCTCGCCCCGAGGCGGTTCGCGCCGTGATCCGAGAAATTCGCCTCGCCGAGCACGTGCAGCCCGGGGATGTTCGACATCAGGTTGTAGTCGACCCAGAGCCCGCCCATCGTGTAGTGGATCGCCGGGTAGATGCGCATCGGAACTTTGTACGCATCCTCGTCGGTGATCTTTTTGTACATGTGGAACAGGTTGCCGTATTTCTCCTTGATCGTCTCGACGCCCAGCCGCTGGATCGCCTCGCGGAAATCGAGGTAGACGGCGAGCCCGGTCTCGCCGACGCCGCGCCCCTCGTCGGCCATCTGCTTCGCGTTGCGCGACGCGACGTCGCGCGGCACGAGGTTGCCGAAGGACGGATATTTCCGTTCGAGGTAATAGTCGCGCTCGTCTTCGGGAATCTGCTCGGGCGGCCGCGTGTCGCCTTTCTTCTTCGGCACCCAGACGCGGCCGTCGTTGCGCAGGCTCTCGCTCATCAGCGTGAGCTTCGATTGATGATCGCCGCTGACCGGGATGCAGGTCGGGTGGATCTGCGTGTAGCACGGGTTCGCGAACAGCGCGCCGCGCTTCGCGGCGCGCCACGCCGCGGTGACGTTCGAGTTGACCGCGTTGGTCGAGAGATAGAAGACGGTGCCGTAGCCGCCGGTCGCGAGGATGACCGCGTCGCCCGCATAGCGCTCGATCTCGCCGGTGACCAGGTTGCGGCAGACGATGCCGCGCGCCTTGCCGTCGATGAGCACGAGGTCGAGCATCTCGCGGCGCGGATGCATCTTCACCTTGCCCTCGTGCACCTGCCGCATCAGCGACTGATACGCGCCGAGCAGGAGCTGCTGGCCCGTCTGCCCGCGCGCGTAGAAGGTGCGCGACACCTGCGCGCCGCCAAACGATCGATTGTCGAGCAGGCCGCCGTACTCCCGTGCGAACGGCACGCCCTGCGCGACGCACTGATCGATGATGTGGACGCTCATCTGCGCGAGCCGATACACGTTGGCTTCGCGCGAGCGATAGTCGCCGCCCTTCACCGTGTCGTAGAACAGCCGGTACACGCTGTCGCCGTCGTTCTGGTAGTTCTTCGCGGCGTTGATGCCGCCCTGCGCGGCGATGCTGTGCGCGCGGCGCGGCGAATCCTGGATGCAGAAGCTGAGGACGTTGTAGCCCAGCTCGCCCAGCGTCGCCGCCGCCGACGCGCCGGCCAGCCCGGTGCCGACGACCAGAATCGTGTATTTGCGCTTGTTCGCCGGGTTGACCAGCTTCATCTCGAACTTGTGCCGGTCCCACTTCTCGGCGATCGGGCCCGCCGGAACTTTCGGATCGAGGGTGATCTGGCTCATGACCGCGCTCCCACGAAATGCGCCCAGAGCGCGATGACGATGAAGGCCCCGGCGAGGAAGACGGCGATCACCTTGCCCGCGGCGAGCAGGCGCGGCGTCCACTTCGGATGATCGAGGCCGAGCGACTGGAACGAACTCGCGATGCCGTGCCACAGATGCGAGCCGATGACGAGCATCGACAGCACGTAGAACGCGACCATCAGCGGGTTCGTGAAGACGTTCATTTCCTGACGATAGAGATCGCGGCCGCCGGCGGGCCACGGCGTCTCCGGGCTGAAGCGGAACGCCTTCACGTGGATGATCAGGAACAGGATCAGCCACAGGCCCGAGAAGATCATCGTCGACGAGGCGAACGACTTGCGGCTCGGCCAGCCGGCGCCCTTCTTCTTCACGTACGCCACCGGCCGCGCCGCCGTGTTGCCGAGGTAATTCGTCACCGCTTTGTAGATGTGCAGCAGGAAGACGAGCAGTAGGCCGATCTCGATGACCGGCAGCAGCGGATTGCCGTACTCCATCACGAACGCGTAGCGGTTGAACGCGGCCGGGCCGCCGAAGACGATCAGATTGCCGATGATGTGGATGATGAGATAGAGGAAGAGCGCGAGGCCCGTCACGCCGATCAGCAGTTTCGTGCCGACCGTCGACGAGAACGCTCGTATTCGTGTGGACATCAGAGGGAGTTTACTGTTGCGTCGCGGGAACGCGCAAGTTAGCATCAGGAGTTTCCTGCGATGAAAATTCACGAATATCAAGCCAAGGCCATCCTCAAGAAATTCGGCGTGCCGGTGCCGAGCGGCGAGGTCACGTTCAATGCGGCGGAAGCCGACGACATCGCGCGGCGTCTCGGCACCAGCGTCGTCGTCGTCAAGGCGCAGATCCACGCGGGCGGCCGCGGGAAGGGCGGCGGCGTCAAGCTCGCGAAGTCGCCGGAAGACGCCGTGGCGCTGGCCAAGCAGATGCTCGGCATGACGCTCGTCACGCATCAGACCGGGCCGGAAGGGCGCGTCGTGTCGCGCGTGCTCATCGAACAGGGGCTCGACATCAAGCGCGAGCTCTATCTCTCGATGCTGCTCGATCGCCAGGCCGGCAAGCCCGTGATCATGGCGAGCGCCGCCGGCGGCATGGACATCGAAGAGGTGGCCGCGAAGACGCCCGAGCAGATCGTCCGCGTCCACGTCGATCCCGGCGTCGGCATCGTGCCGTTCGAGGCGCGGCAGCTCGCGTTCGGCATCGGCCTCGACGCGTCGCTCGTCAACAAGTTCGTGAAGCTGGTGACGTCGCTCTACGACGCGTTCGTCGCCACCGACGCGTCGCTCGTCGAGATCAACCCGCTCATCGTCAC